>Ga0315275_10001975_pt1 | contig 18366 bp, 17 predicted proteins | sample YL17G03_0_MG_FD_205557 | JGI IMG/M metagenome (GOLD analysis project Ga0315275, IMG submission 205557) | Sediment microbial communities from Yellowstone Lake, YNP, Wyoming, USA - YL17G03_0 | ecosystem: Environmental > Aquatic > Freshwater > Lake > Sediment | place: USA: Wyoming | collected...
CCTCAAGGCCGACCAGAATGAGCCCGTAGGCCGGCGCCAGAGGGCTGCTGTGGGGCCTCGCCGCCGGCAGCCCTTCGGTTGGAACCCCACGCCCTCCGGGCTATCCGGCTGGCTCGGCCCCGAGGCCAACCCTCGAGGCCGACCCCGCCGGCCTGGGGGTTGACGCGGTGGGCGCGATGTGGTATTCCCGTGACCAAGCGTGCTGAGGAGGGAGAGGTGGCCACCAAGCCATCCTTTGAAGACGGGCATCTCGTAGTTGCCGCCGCGAGGGTCCTTTGCCACAGGGATCCGAAACCCCCGCGGCCCGAGGACATTGCCGAGCTGCTCGGTTTACCAGCTGATTTCGTCCGGAACCTTGTCGTTGCCCTCGGGGCTCTCGGAATCCTAAACGTAATGGAGAACCCCTTCGAGATGCGGGTGGAAATCGGCGACCACACGCTGCTCGAGAACCTGCCGCGAGGAGCCGAGGCCCCTTCCATAAAGGAGGAGCTCGATACCTTCATCCAACGGAAGAAGCGCGAAGTTGAGGAGACCGAGAAGATGCTCAGCCTGGACGAGATCGAAAAGAAGAAGCAGGAGAAGATCGCCAGGCTGGAAGACGAGATGAAGAAGATGAAGGGCAAGTCCAAGCCCGGGCCATTCCCGTACTAGTTGAGAGGGCTACAACGATAGGAGGAGGCAGAAGGGACCGTCTGTTGAACCTCCGCCGCCCGAGCGCGAACCCGGAGTGGCCGATGCAATCAGCCGGAGGATCGATCTCAACTCAAAGGGCTTTGATATCTTGCAGATGGCGCCGCACTTTATGGCTTCGTCCATCAGCCGCTCCTCGGAAAAGCCGCTCATCATGACGACCTTGGTCCTGGGATCGATGTTGAGTATGGACCTGCAGGCTTCCAGGCCGTTCATGTTGGGCATGCGCATGTCCATGAAGACGATGTCGTAGTGTCTATGCCTGCATTTCTCCACGGCAATGTCGCCGTCCTCGGCCGTGTCGACACGGCCGCCCAGGGACTTCGCGATGTCCTTGAAGAAATCCCGCACAATGCTCTCATCGTCTACAACAAGAACGTCTCCACTCATTTTACCGGTACCCCGTCGAACTTCCAGCATTCATGTAGCGGCTTGATAGCCTTCCGTTTGTATACGGTGCAAACGCGGCAATTGGGTGGAAGGGGGTCGCCCTTCCTTCTCAACCTCTTGGTGACTTCCTCCCAGCATGAGTGAGCCTTGCCGTTCTTGAAAGCAGGGCACTCTTCCTTACTGAGGCCGCATCCACCTGAGCAGTCCACCAGTTCCCAGCACGGGGGCTCGTTGATTCCGGGCAGCGAGATTCTGAAGGCCGTGCCCTCGCCCTGTGCGCTGTGCACTTCTATCCGGCCTCCGTGGTCCTCCACTATGCCGAGGCTTATGGAAAGGCCCAGGCCGGTACCTTTACCGACGTCCTTGGTCGTGAAGAACGGGTTGAAGATGTCGGCCATCGTGGAGCTGTCCATGCCCATGCCCGTGTCGGCTACGAACGCCTCGACGAAATTGGCGGTGTCGCTGGCGCGCGATATTATGGTGAGGGTCCCGCCGCCCTTGGATGCCATGGCGTCCTTGGCGTTGGTGATCAGGTTCAGGAAGACCTGTTCGAGTTGGTTCGCATCGCCGAGTACCTTCGGGAGCCCTGGAGCAAGCTCTCGCCGGAGCTTGATGTTGTGAGAGCGCAGTTGCTCGCCCAGAAGCATCAGGGCGTCATCGATCGGCTGGTTCACGTCGGTCTCGGCATACTCGAACTTGGACTGTCGCGCGAAGGTCCTCAGGTTGCCGACGATCTTGGTCATTCGCGTGCACTGGTCCTCAATCTTCTTCGCGTAGCGATACTCGGCGCTCTCGGGAGCCAGCTTGAGAAGCAGAAGATCGGTGTAACCGCTTATGCCGGCTAAAGGCTGGTTAAGCTCGTGGGCGACGCCTGCGCCGAACTGTCCCATGGCGGCCATTTTGCTGGCCTGTATCAGCTGCGCCTGGGTGTCCCGGAGCGTCTTGTTGGTCTCCTCGAGGTCGGATGTCCGCTCCTGGACCTTGTCCTCCAGCGTGCGGCTGTAGCTCTCGACCTCTTCGTGGTATCCCCGGAGGTCCGTCACCATGCTGTTGAATGACCTAGCGAGTTCAGTGAGTTCGTCGTTGCCGCGGACCTCAACGGTGTGGCGCAGATCGCCCGATGCGATCCGCTCGGTTGCCTGCACCAGGCGCTGGATCGGGATCACGAAGGCCTTGGTCATCAGAAAGACGGCGATGACGGCGGCGCATCCTATCCCCAAGCCGATCATGGCCACCGCCGCCTTGGCGCTGGCCATCATTCGCTCCATGCTGAGGAGAGAAACGCCGACAACGGCTTTCCCGATTCTCTCCACCTTAACGTTGCCCCTTGCGGACGGGGCATCGCTCGCGTCGGAGGCCTCTTCATCGGGAAGAAGCAAGTCCTCTCTGGACATCTCGTGCTTGACCGTTTCAACCGGCATCATGACGTGGATTAGGTCGTCCTGGGGCGGCTTGTGACAGCGCCCGCATTCCGAGTCTTTGACGATGCCGATCATCTCGGGTGGGATATGGGTCTTCTTGCCTACGGCTAACTTCAGGCTGTGCCCGAGGACTGTGCCGTCCTTGTCGATCACCATCGCGTAGACGATGTCCTCTTCCCTGGCGACACCCGATGCCAGTTTGCTCAAGCCCTGCGCATCCCTGGCAAGCACGCCGTACTGGCTGTTGTAGGCGAGGTTGGTGGCAAGGCTCTTGGCACGCTTAAGCAGGGCTTCGGTTACGACGGTGCGCTCGTGATGAATGAAGAACCAGGAAAAGCCAAAGACGGCCGCGATGATAATCGCGGTGATGAGAAGCAAAAACTTGCCCTGTATCCCCAGGCCGCTGCGCGCGAGCGCCGCCAGCCAGGTAGATGGGCGTTTGGTTGTCTGTTCCTTATCCAAGTTATCAGCCATCGGTGTCCTATTTCTCTTTGCTCTATCGGCATCATCGGGTTTCCTCTTGAGAACATTGGCGGATCAGGGTGAAATGCGGCAACCGGCCGGGCAGCCGGAGTCCGGCCGGTCAACTTGCGTGTGGAAATCCGGATGAAGTCTATAGGTAGATGAAGTCTATAGGTAGAAGTAACACCTGACCCTGGTCGATGTGAAGATCTGGGTCGGGTCGGTATGGAAGCTGAAGTTGAGCTCGCCGCTTATGCCGAGACGTTTCATGATGACGTACTCAACGCCGCAGGCGGTCTCAACTACACCAGAAGTATTGTCCTCGCCGTTACCGGTCATCACGAGAATGAACCTGCCGCCAAGGTACGGGGTCACAGCGGCTGCGGGGGCCACGTCGTAGATGATGCCGGCACCCACGTCGAGCCGGGTGAAGCCGTTGTCCTCGTGAATGCCGGTGCTCGATATGTGCTCCATGGCAAAGAGCGCCTCGACGCCAAGCTGCTCGCCGATCCCCAGCCGGCCCAGCCATCGCCTCGGTTCACCGGACTCGCCGGTTATCTCCCCGCCGATTCCGTACCACTTGAAGGGTTCTTGTGCGAATGCGAACTGGGGCAAGAGCACTGCGAACGTGGCGAGGGACAGGATGCAGGCTGCGAAGTGAAACCGCTTCATGGTCGTACCTCCTGGTTGTGATCGGAATCCTGGTTTGGGCGCTGCGCTATCTCCTGATCTCCCTGCGCCAGGCTTCGACGGCGGATATGGACAAGGATACGCCGTAGATCTTCTCCTCAAGATCGCTTCTCGCCTCGGCCTTTCGCGTGCCGAATTCGAGGGCGAAACCCAGCGATGCCCTGTCCTGGCCTATTGGAATAGACGTTCCGAAGGAGAAGACTTCCTCAGTCAGTTTTCCCGTATCGATCTTGTCGCCACGCCCCGATTGCCAGTCCAGCGGCCCGCGATGGTAACCGAGGTTCAGGGGGAATTTCGATGCCTGCCAGATGTAGTCGCCGTGATACTGCATGCCGAGCGACCACCTTTCGGTCTTATCGCTGTTCAGCGCCTTCCCGCCCAGCCTGATGCCCGACCAGGGACTCCTGTCATAATTGCCCTCTATCGTCACCCAGGGGACGGGCTCGGCGGCGAGCCCCAGCCTGAAGGCGTTCTTCGATGAGATGGATATGTCCTCGGTTGACCATAGCCCTATGGGCGAATTCCTTCGCTCGAGGCTACCGCTCATGCCGGGGCCGGTGCGGAACTGCCCGCCAAGCCGGAGCCGTCCCAAATCCAGCACGAACGCCCCGATGAAGCTCTCTCCCGCGGCGAAAGTGTCCATCACATCATCGGTGTCATCGTATTCTGCTGAACGGAAATCGATGACCGTCTCCTCTCTCATGTCACAGAAGGAGAAGAGGATCCCCGCTGAGAGAAAGAGCCGTCGATTGACAGGGGCGGACACTATGATGGGAACCGAGTGGATGGAGGTCTCCCGCTTGTAGGATGCATCATAGATGGAACCCGGGATCGAGGCGGTGTCGGCAAGGGTCACCCTGCCTTCCCTTTCCTCGAACAGGCCGGTGAGCAACGCAAAGCGTTTGGTGGGCACGACCACCGCGAGGGATGGGAAGAGAGTTGTGACCGTCACCTTGTCCTGGCCCAGGTTCACGGTCCTGGTTCCCATGTGGGCGAAGCCGGCTGTGAGGATGACGTGCTTGGCCCGGGAGGCGGCACAAGGGTTCAGAAGGGATGCCGAGAGGGGATCGAGGTTCGCCGCCACTGCACCGCCCAGGGCTCTTGTCGCGCCCACTGCGGGCAGGACGTCTTTGCCCATGCCCTTGCTGTCGAATATAGAATCACCACCTGCGCTGGCCGCTAGAATCAAGGTCATGAAGAGTACCGCAGCGAGGACCTTGGCAACCAAGTGTTTCATGGTTTCAATCCCTCCAGTACCAGGGGCGCGGAGGCAGGACATAATGGATCTCGAGCCTGGGGGCGAGGTCGGCTTGGCCGGCCCGCGTTGGCACGAGCACTACGAAATCGAGGTCAGCGGTCTCGTCGGCGGATTTCACCACCAGGCCGTAGTTGGCCTTGACGAAACGCGAGACTTGGGGCTGGATCAGAGGGGTCACCTCCATGGCGAACGAGGGGTCGGCGGTCATGTCAGCCCGTGTGAGAACTGTCTTCCCGGAGCCGGCCGTGCCGTATGCCGCACCGAAGCCGGACACGGTATCGAGCACCGCGTGGCAGATCACGGCCATCGAGTCGAATGACGATGCGCTCATGTCGGCGGTGAGCTTCAAGACCGCCCGGGTGACTGTGGCCTCGCGCGGAATTCCGGAGAAGTCGAACTTGATGAATGTCCGTGACGGGAAACCATTGGCGACCGTAAGGACCGTGTCGGAGCGTGCGCTGGCAAGGGTATCCGCAAACGTGTCGACGGTGGCGACCAGCTCCGTGAATTCGGTGCTGTCGGTCGAGTCAACCGAGACTACTCTGAGCACCGGCCACACCTTAATGGTGGTGGTGTCGGTATCTATCAACTCACGCGTCGACGGGTCGTCCCGGGAAGCGAATTCAACTATCCTCTGCGTCGGGGCGAATTCCTCCAGGCATCTTATCATGAACCCCCGGTTAGCGCTGGTGCCCTTGCCCCAAGCCGAAACGGTAGCCGTCACATCCAGGACCAGCGAGTCCTCGGGGTTGGGGGGAAGTCCGAAGGACGCGATCTCATCTCCATCTGCCGGCATGTTTGCCCATCTCAAACCGGTCTGCACAAGGGAGTCCGTCAGGGGATAGAGGCCGAAAGCGGCCGGCGCGACGTCGCCTTCCACTCGAGTGATATAGAGAAACAGCTTCGCGCTCGTGATGTCGAGCGACGTGTCGGGGAACAAAGAGAAATTCAGGAAGGTCCTTGCCGCATACCCGCTCCAATTGGCGACCACCAGCCGCCTCGAGCCTGAGGCATCGCCCGCGCTCTTGGCGCTGGTTGCCGAACGCTCCACTACGGCTCCGAGCGTCGTATCTGCGAATAGGCTGTCGGTCCCCAGGCCGCCCTCGAGATAGGGGCTGAACTGCTCCTTCTGGCTGCACCCGGGCACGAGCCACATGGCGCCGGCCACGAGCACGGCCAGGCATGCCCATGCAACGAGACTCCAGGGTGCCTGCTGCGGTTTGTTGGTCAACCTTCACGCTCCCTTTGCTCGGCTTGCAGATAATGAGCACTCCGAACTTACGACGAATCTCGACAACTGTCAAGCGCCTTGGGCCTGCGGGGGCGCTTGGGGGCCTTGTCGGTGAGGCCCTTCGGGCCCTCCACCGACTTCGGCTGCGGACCTGGTGGCTCGCTACGGGTGTGCCCTCGGCGCCGAGAACCCCACGGCGCCAAGGGCAGCACCCTGCCGCTTGCGAGGGAGGCTGAAGAGGGCTTGGCCGTCAGGGCCCTGGGGTTCTGGGCCCAGAGGCAAACCCTCGAGGCCAACCAGAGTGGGCCTGCAGGCCAGCCCCAGAGGGCCTGCGCTTGGGCTCGCGGCTGGAGCCTGCACACCCTTGACAGACCAATATGGCTCACGTACTATGATATGGAAGACAGGAAGTGTTCCGAGAGTAACGAGTTTCCTGCACTTTGTTGGCGGTGTAGCTCAGTTGGCCAGAGCAGGAGAATCATAATCTCTGTGTCCGGGGTTCGAATCCCTGCACCGCCACCAGGAATTCATCCAAGAGGTTGTCCGCTGGCTACGTTGCCCGACCTTGCGAGGCTTACCCTAACGCATGCTGCTGAGAACGGTCCGCACAACCATTGAGAAGTACAATATGCTCGCGGGCGGCGAGCGCATCGTTGTTGCTATCTCCGGCGGGCCTGACTCGGTAGCTCTCCTGCATACGCTGGTCATGCTGAGAGCTACTTACCGGATAGACCTCCACGCGGCGCACCTGGAGCACGGGTTGCGCGGCGAGCAGGCTCTCGATGACATGATGTTTGTGGAATCGCTGTGTCACGGGCTGGGCATACCGCTCGCGACCAAGAGCGTCAAGGTTGCGGAACGTGCCGCCTCAAGCAGTCTCTCGCTTGAGGCCGTCGCACGACAAGTCCGGTACGCCTTCCTTGATGAGGTGCTGGCCTCGACCGGCGCCACCAAGATCGCCACGGGCCACAACGCGAACGATCAGGCCGAAACGCTGCTCCTCAAGCTGCTGCGGGGAAGCGGCATCTCGGGGCTGCGCGGCATAAGGCCGGCAATCGAGGGCAGAATCATGAGGCCCCTGATCGAGGCCAAGCGCGAGGAGATTCTCCTGTATCTCAAGGAGAAGGGGCTGGACTTCAGGACCGATGCCTCCAACGAGGACGAGGCCTTCGATAGAAACAGGGTCAGACGACTTCTCTTGCCGCTCATCGAGAAGGAGTTCAATCCGCGCATTGTGGATTCGCTTGGGAGGACGGCGAGTGTCTTCTCGATGGTCGGCTCCTACTTTGACAATGAGGTGGACTCGGTCACCAAGGCCTGCTCCACCGTCGACGACGGCAGGATCAGCATAAATCTCGCCATGTTTCGGACGGTGCCGCAGATCGTCAAGCTCTTCACTCTGTATTCCCTGGTGCGCTCGCTTGAGGGCGACGACCAGGTGGTGTCCTTCGACACGCTGAGCGCCCTTCTCAACGTCGCTGAGCGATCGCAGTCGGGCTCACGCGTCGACATCGGGTCCGGCATCGTGGCGGTTAAGGAGTTTGAGAGCCTGGTAATCGGCCGGGACATCGCGCTCTCGGAGGCCTACCAGGTTACGCTCAGCATTCCGGGTGCGACCGCCATAGCCGGGGCAAGGTGCTCCTTCGAAATAGGCGTGATACAAGAGAGACCGGACTCCGCAGACGTGTACAGGAGCGGCGGCACCGCCTATTTCGACTTCGATAAGCTTGTGCTGCCCCTGGTCGCGAGGAACTGGCGCGAAGGCGACAAGTTTGTTCCCTTCGGGCTTTCGGGTTCCAAGAAAGTGCATGACGTCTTCATCGATGAGAAGATACCCGTCAGCGAGCGGTCGAGGACTCCGATAGTCTGCGACCGTGAGGAGATTGTTTGGGTTGCGGGCGTGAGGCGCGCCGAGCGGGCCAGAATCACGAACGACACCAAGACGATCCTTAAGATCGCCTACAGGAAGGATGGGGAGACTCGTGGAACCGCGGATTGAGAGGACCCTGATCAGCGAAGTCCAGATCAAGCAGCGCGTTCGGGAGCTGGCCGACGATATCAGCCGGGACTATAAGGGCAAGATCCCCACGCTGGTGAGCATCCTCAAGGGCGGCATCATTTTCCTGACGGACCTGATGCGAGATCTTACAGTTCTCCACGAGATTGATTTCATGTCGGTGTCGAGCTACGACAGCGGCATGGAGACCACGGGGGTGGTGCGGATCCTCGCGGACCTCAGCAGGAACATCGAGGGCAAGGACGTGATCATCGTGGAAGACATCGTGGACTCGGGCTTGACTCTGGACTACATAAGGCATATTCTGCTTGCGAGGCACCCCAGGAGCTTGAAGATATGCACCCTGCTGGACAAGAAGGCGAGGCGCCTGGTGGAGGTGCCCATTGACTACATCGGCTTCGAGATTCCCAATGAGTTCGTGATTGGTTACGGCCTGGACTACCAGGAGAAGTACCGGAATCTGCCATACGTTGCGATCATGGTTCCTAATGAGTAGATTAGGCCTAGATTGCGTATGGTAAGACGTGAGGCAGCAAGGTGGGGTAGCAAGGTATGGTAGATTCACCCAAGTCAGTGGACGAGGATAGCGGCCAGAAGAAAAGCGGGAAGGACAAGCTCGAGCTGCCCCGCGACGGCGGCAAGCGGGGCTTTCTCGGTGATACCGGCAAGGGCCAGTACCGGCGAGGCCTCAGGGGCGGTATCATCTGGATCATCCTGTTTCTGGTGACGCTCTTAGCCGTTTCGGTGCTCTGGAACCGCGACGTCAGCCAGATCGAGATCTCCTATACCATCCTCAGGCAGCAGATCGACAATGGCAACATCGCTTCGGTTCTGATAGACGGCAAGGAGATTCGTGGCGAATTCAAGCAGGTCGTAGCCATAACCGGCCCCGGGCAGGCCAAAGACGCCAAGCGCTTCAAAGTCTGGATCCCGGCCGAGGACTCAACCCTGCCGGACAAGATATGGGCTAAGAACCCTGGCATAGAGGTGAAGTCCAAGGGTGAGAAGAGCAACTGGGGCGGTTTCCTTCTCACCACCTTCGTTCCCATTCTCTTCCTTGTCGGCATCATGATTCTCTTGATGCGCCAGATGGAGGCCGGCGGCAACAGAGCCTTCTCGTTCGGCAGGAGCAGAGCTAAGCTGATAATGGGCGACCGGCCGAAGGTGACCTTCGAAGATGTTGCCGGGGCCGATGAGGCCAAGGAGGAGCTCGAGGAAGTCATCGAGTTCCTGCGGGACCCGCGCAAGTTCCAGAAGCTGGGCGGCCGGATTCCCAAGGGTGCTCTCGTCTTGGGCGCTCCCGGCACAGGCAAGACCTTGCTGGCCCGGGCGGTTGCTGGCGAGGCGGGCGTGCCTTTCTTCAGCATCAGCGGGTCGGATTTCGTCGAGATGTTCGTAGGTGTGGGAGCCTCGCGAGTGCGAGATCTTTTCGATCAGGGCAAGAAGCATGCGCCCTGCATCATCTTCATAGACGAGATAGACGCTGTCGGCCGCCATAGAGGGGCGGGGATTGGCGGCGGACACGACGAGCGCGAGCAGACCCTCAATCAGCTCTTGGTCGAAATGGACGGCTTCGAATCCAATGAAGGCGTGATTCTTCTGGCAGCCACAAACCGGCCGGACGTGCTCGATCCTGCGCTCCTGAGGCCAGGCCGCTTCGACAGGCAGATCGTTGTGGACATGCCCGATCTCAACGGCCGTGAAGGCATCCTCAAGGTGCATACCCGCAAGATCCCACTGGCTGATGACGTCGCCCTGAGGACCATCGCGCGGAGCACGCCGGGGCTTTCGGGTGCCGACCTCGCCAACGTCGTCAACGAGGCGGCGTTGCTTGCGGCTCGCAAGGACCAGAAGAGTGTGACGATGAACGATTTGGAAGAGGCCAAGGACAAGGTGATGATGGGGGCGGAACGCAAGAGCCTTCTCATAAGCGAAGACGAAAAGGAGCGAATAGCATTTCATGAGGCGGGACACGCATTGGTGGCAAGTCTCATCCCGGGCGCCGATCCGGTGCACAAGGTCACGATCATTCCCCGCGGCCGCGCGCTTGGCATGACGGCCCAGATACCGCTCGATGATAGACACAACTTCTCAAAGGGCATGCTCCTGACCGATATCGCGGTATTTCTAGGGGGGCGAGCCGCTGAGAAAATCATATTCAATGACGTTACGACCGGCGCCAAGGAAGACATTGAGAAGGCGACGAACATCGCGCGGCGCATGGTGTGCGAGTGGGGCATGAGTGAGACGATTGGCCCTCTGTCCTTCGGCCAGAAGGAAGAGCAGATCTTCCTCGGCAGGGAGATCGCCCAGCACCGCGACTACAGCGAGCAGACTGCGGTCCTCATCGACAAGGAAGTCCGCAAGATCGTCGATGGGGCCTCGGAGCGGGCCGAGAAATACGTGTCCGAGAACGTCGAGAAGCTCAGGGATCTTGCCGCCGCTCTTCTCGAGAGGGAAATCCTGGACCGGGACGAGATCGACACGGTGCTCCGGGGCGAGAAGATTACCACTCCAGTGAGAAACCAGGGAGCCGGATCAAAAAGGGCCGAGAGGCGGGCCGAAAGAGAGGCCAGCGAGGCGGCAGCGGCCGGGGAGGCCGAGGGAGCTGCTCTTGCCGGGGCTGCGGAGGCCGGTATGCAGGCCAAGGAGCCAGGGGCAGGCGGTCAGGAGACCCTGGGGCTGGAGGCGACTTCACGCAAGAGCGGCGGACCCGATGGCCGCACTGACGTTCCCACTCAATGAGAACAGGCAGACCAATGGCGACAAGATCCAAACCGAAGTCGAAACGTAGCGGCTCGAGGAAGACCGGGAAGCGGGCCAGTTTCGACAGATCCAAGATCGAGCGCGGGGTGAGACTCATCCTGGACGGGATAGGCGAGAACATCTTGAGGGGGGGCCTCGGGGCGACCCCCGGGCGAGTTTGTGATTACTATGAGGAACTGCTCTCGGGGATGTGGGAAGATGCCGCGAGCCACCTCGAGCCCATAAGCGCCGGTCGTGATCACGACCTGGTGATCGTCAAGAACATACGCTTCACATCGATGTGTGAGCATCACCTGCTGCCCTTCATGGGAACCGTGGGTGTGGCGTACCTTCCCAAGGGTGGGCGCATCGTGGGGATCAGCAAGATTGTGAGGGCCGTGGATGCCGTCGCCCGGCGGTTGCAGCTGCAGGAACGGATGACTGCCGAGATAGCTGACGTGATTGCCGCCGAGCTCAAGCCTGCCGGCGTCCTCGTCATGGTGGAAGCCGAACACCTTTGCATGACGGTGAGAGGCGTCAGAAAACCCGGCGCCCTGATAGTCACCACCGAGGCCCGAGGTATTCTCAGGCAGCCCGCCAGGCAGGCATCTGTCCTCGCCTCGCTCTCAAGATAGTAGACGCCGCGCATCAAACGCGTTATCCTTAGCCCATATGAAGCTCGAGCTCAAGGGCTACACACTTGATCTTGCGCGGAAGACCTGTGTCATGGGAATACTCAACGTCACCCCCGATTCGTTCTGGGACGGCGGTAAGTACGCCCAGGCGGAGCAAGCGATAGAGCGAGCTCGTGAGATGGCCGCCCAGGGTGCGGATGTAATCGATGTCGGTGGGGAGTCCACACGGCCGGGAGGGCAGCCAGTGGGTGACAGCGAGGAGGCCTTAAGGATCCGCGCTGTGGTTCGAGAGCTGCTCTCGAGTGTGCGGGTTCCTGTCTCGATCGATACCAGGAAGGCCAGCGTGGCGAGGGAAATGCTCGCCCTTGGCGCGCACATGGTCAACGACACGAGCGGACTCGCCTATGATCCCGGCATGGCGGCAGTGGTCAGCGAGTTCGATGTCCCGGTGGTGATAATGCACATGCGGGGCGTGCCTGAGAACATGCAGACGTTAACCACCTACGGTGATGTTGTCGCAGATGTGCGGCGAGAGCTCGCGGCCAGGGTGGATTTCGCCCTGGGCCGGGGGATCCGGCCCGAGAATATCGTGCTAGATCCGGGAATAGGGTTTGCGAAGACGGCCGACCAGAATATCGAGCTAATCGCCAGGCTTGATGAATTCGGTGAAATGGGGAAACCCATTTTGATAGGGCCTTCGATGAAGTCCTTCATTGGGAAGACGCTTGGGCTGGAGCCCGGCGATCGGGGTGAGGCGACCACTGCGGCTTGCGTCATGGCGGCAGCCAGAGGAGCCAACATCGTCAGAGTGCACGATGTCGCAGGCGTGTCCAGGGCCCTGGCCATGTTCGATTACATCAAGCAATTTAGAATACCGGAGACCCACAGGGTGGACTAACGATGGCACTTGCGAGCGGATGGTGGTATGATGTACTGGACATCGCCATTGTCACCTACATCTTCTATAAACTCTTCCAGATCATAAGGGGCACGCGGGCCGCCCAGATGTTCCTGGGCCTCATGATCATCATCGCGGCTTCGTTCGTCGCTGAGCTGCTGCACTTCGACGCCCTTAACTGGCTGATCACGAGCCTTAAGACGGTCTGGGTGGTGGCGTTCGTCATCATATTCCAGCCCGAGCTGCGCCGCATCCTTGCTCAACTCGGCCAGAGCAGGCTCGCGCGCTTGTTCGTCAAGTCGCAGCACCTTGCCGTACTGGATGAGGTGGTCAAGGCTGCGAGCGATCTTTCGCGCAAGAAGATCGGGGCCCTGATAGTGATCGCCAGGGAGGCAAGCCTCAGGCAGTACATTGAGACCGGCACCCGGATCGACGCGCGGGTCACGGCGGAACTGATACGGACCATTTTCACTCCGCAGACTCCCCTCCATGACGGCGCCTGCATAGTGGAGCGAGAAGAGATCGTGGCCGCAGGCTGTATCCTCCCACTGTCGGAGAATCCCACGCTACCTTCCACGGTGGGGATGCGCCACAGGGCGGCGCTTGGTCTTGCTGAGGAGACCGACGCCGCGGTGGTCGTGGTGTCGGAGGAAACCGGACGCATATCGGTGGCCCTCGGTGGTAACCTGCGGCGGAACATCGATACCGAAGCCCTGCGTCAAGTGCTTGAGGAGGTAGTAAAGCCCTGAGGCAGACACCAACCGGATGTCTGCGGTCCAGGCGTTCCTACTGCTGCCCCTGCTCGGGGTCTCCCCGGTAAGATGTCTTGAGGCCTCCCCAAGTGGTTGCCCGCAAGCTGGAACAACAATCGGTCGCAGCTATGTCTGAGACATCTCTTGGGGCGACGCACCACAAGGAATGGCCTCTGACGCTCGCCGGAGGCCTCATTCTTACAACGATGCCCGTCATGGTATAACAGGTCACGGTGCCGAAGCCGGGAACGATGCCCGTGTCCCGGTCTAAGTAGATGGTGAGAGAGTCATCGCCGTGTGCCACTCTGGCAAATAGATCCCCATTGTCGTCGCGCATTGAGAATACAAAGCGCAGGTCTGCCACGCTGACAAGGTTGCCCGCGTAAACTTCGGGCCGCGACGAGACCATACTTGCCGTAACAACCAGGGGCGCGATGTTGTCACTGGATCCCCGGACAGCCACCCCCATGTTCTCGATGGCAAGATCTCCGAGAGTCGCAAGTCCGGTCTCCGGAAAGAAGTAGTTGCCGTTGGTCAGCCGGAGACAGCCGGAGACCTCGACCGAATCTCCGAGGGTGATCGCCTCCTGTTCCCCGTAGACCAGGATGCCGCACGCGCCCTCTCTTAGCCAGAAAAGCCATCCGCCGGTTTCGTAAGTGGACGGCTCGGCGATTACAGTCCCGTATGCCGTGACGTAATCGCCGAGCCTCTCGGGTTTCCCGTTCCCATTCGCGTCTCTCCTAAGGTCGCAGATGTGATCGCCGCCAGATTGCACAGTGTCTGCTAAACGGAAGGGTCTATGCTTCAGGAGGTGAGCCTGAGCGAGGGCAATTGGAGGGAGGAGAAACAACAGAATGAGGCAGGAAAACCCGATTACCGAAGTTACAGCCCTGGACCGATCTCCTCGATCATCTATATTGAAGACCTGGCCGGTGCCATCGACGTCCGGCACCTGCCAAGTCATTCTTCTCGTCGCCCTTGAGACCAGGTGAACCATGCTCTTACCATGCTCCTTGCGTTGAAGTCTGTGTCACCGCTTTAACGAAACGGAAGCCGCGCGTCCCACACATCCCATCATTCTCGCCGTCAGGCGATGCCGCCGCCACCCGAGGGTCGCGCGGCTCCCGCTCGTCCCCTAGGAACCTCCGACATGGCAATCTGCAAGCGCGGTGCCAACTCGCGGGTAGTCGTGCTTGATGCCTGCAGGGGCCTGTGCATCCTGGGTTTGCGCGCGCTCGACGAACTCCCGCGGCTCGGCCCTGCCGCCGGCCGGCTGTAAGCTTTCGTGACGGCCGATCGGCCTCGCCGATCTCTAAGCGCTTGAATGTCAAGAGCATGGCAGGGTGGAATGATTGTTTACACTGGTGACCGGGGATTTACACCTGTGGACGGGGCTCCTCAAGCTCGAGGGCAAAGATCAGGGCTGCCAGCCCAGCAGCGCCGGCTATCCCGAAGAGCACCTCGTAGGAGGACTTGTCGATAATCAGGCCGCCCACGGCCGAGAGGAGCAGCGCGGGCGCGAGGAAGGTGTTCATGAATCCGAGGTAAACAGGCCGCTGATCGGCGGGAGATACGTCGAGCAGGTAGTTATTGTAGCCCAGCCCCAGGCCGCCCCAGGTCGACCCTATGAGGAAGAATACGGCGCCAAAGGAGACCAGCGGAAACGCGGGCAAGAAGTGGACGCCGAGTAGCGCCAGGACAGGACAGAAGACGGCGACGGTCGAGACCATCACGAGGACGATCTTGTTGCCCCGGCTGTTGCTGAGGTAGCCCCACAGGATATTGGAGACCAGAGTCCCGACCATCTGGATCGAGAGGAGAACCCCGACGTCCCCCGGCGCGAGCGCCAGTCTCTCCTGGGCGTAGATGATGTAGAAGGGCAAGGGCATGCCCCAGACGGCGAGGAGAATCCGCACGACTAGAAGCATGCGGTAGCTCTTGACGTTTTTGAGCAGAAACGGTCCCTTCCGCAGGAACTCTCTGAAGGGGATGCGGCTCTCCCGGAAGGGCCCGGCCGGCTCGCGAATCACACAGAAGGAGATGATAGCCCCCGTGACGACCACCGCGGCAGATATGAAGAGGATGGCAAAGCTCTCGGGGAAGGGTTTGGACGCGAGGATGTTCTTCACACCTATGCCGGCCAGGGCGCTGGCCACGCCACCGAAGAAGAGCCTCGCCCCAAAGAAGGTGCCCCGCCTCTTCGAGGGTACGGTCCTGGCCACTATGTCCATGAAGGGGATGTTGGCGACTCCGCCGGCCAGGCAGTATGTCGCGTAGAGGCTCAGGAAACCTGCAAGCAGGAAGGCGCTTCCTGAATGCCCGGAGAAAGCTACCAGCAGCGCAATCGCCCAGATCGTGCCTATGCGAACGGCGCCGGACCAAGTATACACGGGCATCTTCCGCTTCATGTGCTCGATCAGGTTTGCCACGACGAGCTGGGGCATGAAGAGGCCTGCGTTGGCCATGGTTCCGGCCAGTCCGATTAGGACCTTGGAGGCCGTGATCCTGCTTATGAAGATGGGCAGGACCGTGGTGCCCCCGAGCACGGCCTCTGCAAGATTGAAGAGGACCCCGTTTGTGACCCCGAGCACAAAGGCGCTGTCATATCTGTGGTGCCGCCTTGGCTCTTGAGGTGATGCGGCAGTCGTTTCCAATGAGCTCTCCGGGCTGTCAGCCTCCACGGGCGTCGGTGAATTGTAGCGCGAGCGCCTCCGGGAGCCAAACTGATTCTCCTCTGCGCTGCGCCTGACATCGCCCTGCCGCCGTGGGCAGCATTGCCCCCCGTCCCGCACCCGGCCGATTTGCTTGACAAGAGATAGGGCAACTATGGTAAATACAGGGCATCGGAAGCAGATGGCTCAAGGTTACCCCAAACAAGGAGGACGGGGATATGTCGATGATGAAGGAGTTCCGGGACTTTGCCATGCGCGGAAATGTGGTCGACATGGCAGTCGGCATCATAATCGGTGCGGCCTTCGGCACGATCGTGAACTCGCTCGTCAAGGACGTCATCATGCCGCCGATTGGGCTTGCCCTCGGCAAAGTCGATTTTGCCAACCTGTTCCTGGTCTTGAGGCCGGGAACGGTCGCGCCGCCTTATGCTTCAGTTGCCGACGCGGCCAAGGTTGGGGCGGTATCGATCAACTACGGCATGTTCGTCAACACCGTGATCAACTTCGTCATTGTGGCCTTCGCCGTCTTCATGCTGATCAGGATGGTCAACAAGGCCAAGAGTCAGGTTGAGGTGCCGGCACCGCCGGCGGCCCCGACGACCAAAGCCTGCCCCTATTGCCTCTCCGCGATTCCGGTCAAGGCCACCAAGTGCGCCTTCTGCACGGTGGACCTGAAGGGGTAGAGATTCGGTTGCTTTGAGGGCGTTTGGGGTGGGTTGATCCCAGGCAAGTGGTGAGGGACTCCATCGCGGCTGCGAGGTTGCTCGCCAGGATGAGGAGCAGGGCGAGTGCCAGTGCAATCTTGCTTGAGCGCGCGGCTAGCCTTGATTGGGGAACTGCCAGGGTCATGGCGCTTCCTCCTGTTGACGTGGGTTGTGTCAGCTCGCAGGTGGCGTTTGTCCGAATAATAGGCCCGCTTCCGTCGGACTCAAGTGGAATCAAGCCTGCACCGGACTGAGAATTAGCTTGACTCCGCTCTCATGCGCGTGATAAGAACCGGGCGACATACGTGCCCGATATGGCGAAGGCATGGTGCGATGGAGCGCATGATTTGCCCATTAAGAGCGGTGCCGGCTCTGACGATAGCTGGTAGTAGAGACAGCTGTTGTCAGGGCGTTTTTGTTTTTGGGTCCGATGGAGTTGATGCGTGAGGCCTGAGTACTTGGGAAGACTCGTTCGGGGCGCGCAAGTGTTCGCGATAGGGGCACTTGCGATCGCGATTTGCTGTGCCGACCGGGTGGATGCCAAAGAGCAGCGGGCAATCGTTGAAGCGGAGATCACACTGGATTCCGGCGGGGAAGGAAGACTGCTGCTGGTGCGGGGCATAAGCCGGCAGTTCTACTGGCCATCGGGCCACGAGGGCGCCAATCAGGAGACCATCCGCAAGGGTCACTTCCAGGCTCGGCAGTACATGACGGACAATGATGGTGACTGGTGTCTGGTGATGCTCGAGATGAAAGATGGCCAGGTCCTGATTCTCGACAAGACGAGGGCGTTCGAGATCAGAATGGCTGATGGCACCGTGAGAAGCGATCGGGTTGTCGTGGTTGACTCGCCGGCCGAGGACCAGTACTGGGTCTCATCGACGACCCCGCTACGGTTCGAGAATGGCCATTGCCCTTATGCGCGGACAAAGGGGACTGGCCTCTACGTGATGTATGTTCGTTTCGGCCAGGGTTCGTGTCTCGCCAATAAAGGAGATGACTCGGTGAGGCAGTTCAAGTCAGGCCCCACCGGGATATCGTTCGCCAAGGAGGGGGGATAAGGCCATGTCGAGACTGCAGAAGTGGCTCGTGGGAATTGCGCTAGGCGCCGGCATTGTGCTTGCGACGTCACCTGCCTGGGCTTTTGACTGGTCATGGGACACTATCCTGATCATCTGGATCATCATCGACAGAGGGGGAGACGTCGGGGACTTTTGGTGGTGGTAGCCCTCGGCGCCGGTGGCACCGGATGATTGATCTGGGCGCCGGACTGCGCGGCAAGTGACGGTCTGACGCTGAAACGGCATTTGCGTAACCAATTGGCATTCTATAAGTTATCTTGCCCAACAATCTCCGGCAGCTTGGTTTCGAGGTCTCTCATATCTTACGCATTGCACTTTGCAACATCCGCGTCAGCGGCTGCCAATAACAGCAAAAATCAGCTTGACAAGTCTCACAGTCCTTGGTACGCTATAAGCAGCGGATCGGACAATACCGAAGGAGGACTTTGAGATGTTAACTCCGATTTATTGGCTGATTGTGTGGTTTGGATTCTGGGACGACGAGCTTTAGGTTCCAGGAGATCACAGGCTACGTATAGCAGAGAAGGCGCTGAAGCGCCTTCTTTGCTTTATGCAATGATCATTGCTTTCTGCAACGACGGGTCTTTCGCATCTCGCTCTCTCGCCGCCTCCAACCTTGTAACTGCCTGATCTCGGGGTAGTTACCCAACACGAATTAATGCAATGTGGCACGGGCATTGCTCCAATCAGACGCTGGATGTTCTTGGTCTTAGACTGGA
>Ga0315275_10001979_pt1 | contig 18331 bp, 22 predicted proteins | sample YL17G03_0_MG_FD_205557 | JGI IMG/M metagenome (GOLD analysis project Ga0315275, IMG submission 205557) | Sediment microbial communities from Yellowstone Lake, YNP, Wyoming, USA - YL17G03_0 | ecosystem: Environmental > Aquatic > Freshwater > Lake > Sediment | place: USA: Wyoming | collected...
GGAAAACCCGTACGACGGGCTTTGCAGTCCTACGCCTTAGCAAGGACGACGGAGCGGGCATGGTTTCTCGCTTCTTAGCGAGAAGAGCGACCGAGGAGTGTCGGAGCGAATTTTCCTCGCGGGGGAAAATGAGCGTGTTTTCCCCCGCCTACCGCTCGCCCCGGCCTGGCGCAGGTTAGAGATGGATCTGAGTCCCGGCCGCCATCGTCCGGATCAAGAGGAGAACGGCCAGGCTGTCGCCTTTGGCGGAATGATCGCCCCCGGGCAGCCTCTGCCACTTGTACCCCCCGCCCGGCCAGCGTTCGCCGTGCCAGGCGGAATATTTCAGCATGGCGCACTCGGCCCGGAATTCATCGACGGCTGCGCCGGGAAGGCGATGCCGGCCCAGGGACTGCTTGAACATGCGCAAATCGAAGGCCGCGTTGAAAATAATGATCGTCTTGCCCTCGACCGCGGCCCGCAGACGATCGAAGACCTCCGGAAAAAAGGGGGCCGTCTCGACATCCTCGTCCCGGATTCCGTGGATCGCCGTCGCCTCCGAGGGGATCGGCTTGGTCGGGCGGACCATTTCGTCCAGGATCGCCGTCCCGTCCGGGGCGACGGCCGCAACCTGTATGATTTCATCGTCGGTGTCCAAACCCGTGGTTTCGGTATCCAAGATCACCCAATCCGAACGGGCCAGCAGAGACTGCGCCCAAGCGGCCGATTTCTCCCGATCGCCGCTCACGAAATCCATTCTCGTCGTGAAAACATGCGGCCATTTTAATGCGGAATTCCGGCCGGGGCAAGAAGCGATCCGCTCAAAGCCGTTTCCCGCCGTGGAAATAACGATTGCCCGGCGGAGTGCTTTTTGTTAAACTGATGCAGAAAAAACAATAGGACTCAACATTCAAAGGATCAATGAACATGGCTGAAACGACCGAGAAGGCCGCCAAGAACAAGAAAATCAACAAGATGTCCGCGGCCGATATCGAAACCAAGCTGAACGAACTGCGCACCGCCCAGGGCGGCTTGAAATCCGGCTACGCCCAGATGCTCCTCAAGCGCAAGAAAACGCTGGGGAAATAACTTTCCGTTCCGCTCCCACTCCACCGATTTCCCCGTTTCATGATTTTTAGACTTCCTGCCGCCTCTCCATCCCCCTTCAATCGGGCCGGCGGATTTACAATTCCCCCCTTTTTCTGTTAGGATAATCAACGATTTAAGGAGATAGAACACCATGCTGACGAAAGAGAAAAAAACCAGCATCATCAGCGCCCACAAACGCAGCGCCGAGGACACGGGCTCGGCCGAAGTTCAGGTCGCCTTGCTGTCCGAACGCATCAACCAGTTGTCGCATCATCTCGGCGAATTCAAGAAGGACCAAAGTTCCCGCGCCGGCCTGATGAAGCTCGTCGGCCAGCGCAAGCGCTTTCTGGCCTACGTGAAGAAAGAAGACGTCCAACGCTACGAGCAGCTCATCCAGAAGCTCGGGCTCCGCAAGTAAGCGGACTTCCCGGATTGATCATGTCGCACACCATCAGTCTTGAAATCAACAAGCGCATTCTATCCATCGAACTCGGCCGCATGGCCAAGCAGGCGGACGGATCGGCCTTCGTCCGCTACGGAGATACGGTCATGCTCGTCACGGCCACATCCAAGAAAGAGCCGCGCGAAGACAAGCCGTTCCTGCCCCTGATCGTCGACTACCGCGAGAACACCTACGCCGCGGGCAAGATCCCCGGCGGGTTCTTCAAGCGCGAAGGCCGCCCCTCGGAGCGTGAGATCCTGGTCGCCCGCCTGATCGACCGTCCCGTCCGCCCCCTCTTCCCCGAGGGCTACTTCTGCGAAACGCAGGTTGTCGGCCTGCTCCTGTCGGCCGACTTGGAAAACGAACCGGACACGCTGGGCGTCATCGGCGCCTCGGCCGCCCTGTATTTTTCCGACATCCCCTTCGTCAAGCCCATCGGCGCGGTCAAGATCGGCTGGATCGGCGGACAATACGTCGTCAATCCCACGGTCAAGGAAATGGAGACGAGCCCGCTCAACCTGCTCGTCGTGGGGACGGAAGACGGCGTGACGATGATCGAATGCGGGGCCCAGGAAGTGGATGAGGAAATCCTCCTCGGCGGCATCGCCGCGGCCGTGGACCCCATCCGCATGATCATCGACGTGCAGAAAGAGCATTACCTCAAGCTCGGCATCCGGAAGCGGGCCTTCACGCCCAAGCCCTTCAACGAAGCGGCCTACGCCGAGATGGAGAAAGGTATCGGCGCGGCGCTCAAAGCCGCCCTGCAGACGCCGGGCAAGAAGGCGGCCGAAGCCGCGGTCTTGAAGATCCTGACCGACTACCTGGCTGCCATCCCCGAAGAGAACGCCGACCAGAAGGCCGAGGCCAAGAGCCTGTTCGAGCGCCTCCAGGAAAAGACCGCCCGCCGCCTGACGCTCGACGAGGGCATCCGCGTCGACGGCCGCGGATTCGACGACATCCGGCCCATCACCATCGAGGTCGGCCCCCTGCCCCGCACCCACGGCTCGGCCCTCTTCACCCGGGGCGAGACCCAGGCCCTGGCCACGGTGACGCTCGGCACGACCGAGGACTGCCAGCGGATCGACGGGCTGGGCGAGGAAACGCAGAAGCGCTTCATGCTCCACTACAACTTCCCTTCCTTCTCCGTCGGCGAAGTCGGCTTCCTGCGGGCCCCCGGCCGCCGCGAGATCGGGCACGGCGCCCTGGCGGAAAAGGCCATCCTGCCGGCCATCCCCTCCAATGAAATCTTCCCCTACACCATCCGCATCGTCTCGGACATCCTGGAATCGAACGGCTCGTCGTCCATGGCCACCGTCTGCGGCGGCGTGCTGGCCCTGATGGACGCCGGCGTGCCTCTGACCATGATCCCGGCCGGCATCGCCATGGGCCTGATCAAGGAAGGCGACCGCCACGCCGTCCTGACCGACATCGCCGGCGTGGAGGACCACTACGGCGACATGGACTTCAAGGTCGCCGGGACGGTCAAGGGCATCACGGCCATGCAGGTCGACCTCAAGATCGACGCCATCTCTCTTGATCTTTGCCGCGAGGCCCTGGGCAAGGCCAAGGCCGCCCGCCTCAAGATGCTGGCCAAGATGACCGAGGCCCTGCCCGCGCCGCGCGCCGAGATCTCCCCCTTCGCCCCGCGCATCTTCTTCCTCTATGTCAACCCGGAGAAGGTCGGCGAGGTCATCGGACCGGCCGGCAAGGTCATCAAGCGCATCGTCGCCGCGACCAAGGCCAAGATCGACATCGAGGAATCGGGACGCATCGTCATCGCCTCGACCGACGTCGCGGCGGCCGAGAAGGCCAAACAGATGATCAGCGAGATCACGGCCGAGGCCGAGGTCGGCGCGGTCTATACCGGCCGCGTCGTCCGCATCGAGGAATACGGCGCCTTCGTCGAGATCCTGCCCAATCTGGTCGGCCTCATGCACGTGTCCGAAATCTCCCACCAGCGCATCCGCAGCGTCGGCGACGTCCTCCAGCTCGGCCAGACCGTCGAAGTCAAGGTCCTGAGCGTCGAAGACAACCGCATCCGCCTGAGCATGAAAGCCCTGCTTCCCCCGCCTGAAGGCGGCTCGTCCGACGAAGGTCGCCCCGAGGGCGGATCGGGCGAAGGCCGCGGCTCCTACCAGGGCCGGCGGCCGTACGGCGATCGCGGAGGCGACCGCGGCGGGCGGCGCAACCGCTACTGAAACTCTTCGGCAAGGAGGCGCGGGTCATGCGCAGCGTCCCGCGGATGGAGCGGGGGTTCACCCTCGCCGAGATGACGGTAGTGGCCGTCATCCTGGCCATCCTGGCCGCAGTGGCCATGCCTCTGACCAAAATCGCCGTACAGAGAGAGAAAGAAATAAGCCTGCACCGGGAGCTGCGGACGATCCGCTCGGCCATCGACGCCTACAAGAAAATGGCCGATGAAAAGAAGATCGAGATCGAGGACGGCACGGACGGATATCCCAAGACGCTCGAGGTCCTGGTCAAGGGAGTCAAGGCCAAGGACGACAAAGCCGGCGGGGCCGCCAAGAGCGGCGAACGGATCGTCAAGTTCCTCCGCCGCATCCCCAGAGACCCCCTGACCGCCTCCGGAGAATGGGCGCTCCTATCCTCGCAGGATGCCCCCGATTCCAGCACCTGGGACCGCAAGAACGTCTACGACGTCTACAGCCGGAGCCGGGCCACGGCCATCGACGGAACGAAATACAGGGACTGGTGATCGCCATGAGCGAGCTTCGCGGCCGGCGGGGATTCACGCTGATCGAGATGATCATCGTCTTCACGATGATCGGCATCCTGGTGGGGCTGGCCTTGCCCCAGTTCAAGAACGCCGCGAAAAAGGCCCGGGAATCGACCCTCAAAGAGGACCTGACCGTCCTGCGCAAGCTGATCGATCAATACTTCACCGACAAATCCAAATACCCGGCCTCGCTCCAGGCGCTGGTCGACGAGAAATATCTGCGGAAAATTCCCGTCGATCCCATCACCGGCCGCCCGGATTGGGTCGAAGTGCGGGAGGAACCCAGCCTGGACGACCTGCTCGAACCCGGCTACCAAGCCGGAATCACCGAAGTCCACTCGGCCTCGGAGCTCAAGGGCATGGACGGTACGTTCTATAACACCTGGTGATGAAAAACCGCGCCGGCTACACCTTCCTGATCGTCCTGATCATGATGACGATCCTGGCCATCGGTCTGCTCGTCGCCGTTCCGGTCTGGAAGACAGAGATCCGGCGGGAAGCCGAAGAGGAGCTGATCTTCCGCGGCAACCAGTACGTCGAGGCCGTCCGCCGCTTCCAAATCAAGAATCCGGGCGCCTTTCCCAAGTCGATCGAGGAGCTGGTCAAGGGGCGATTCCTTCGCCGCGCCTATCCCGATCCGATGACCGCCGACGGCCTCTGGGACATCATCCTTCAGGTCGGGACCAAGCCGTCGGCCTGGGAGCGGGCCGCGCGGAACGCCGGCGAAACGGCCGGCCAGGCGGCCCCGGCCCAGCAGGTCTTCGTCGTGCCCCAGGGATCGCTCTCCTCCGTGGAAAACGCCCGGATCATCGGCGTGGTCAGCCGCTCGCCCCGCGCCTCGTTCCGGATTTACCAGGACAACGAGACCTACGACACCTGGCTCTTCTACTACGGCCAGGACCCCAACGCCCATCCGGAGATCGTCCGGCTGGGCCGCCCGGAAAAATGACGACGCGCTCCGTCCTGATCGTCGCCGGGGAAAAATCCGGCGACAACTATGGGGCCGCCCTCGTCCGCCGCTTCCACCTCCTGGATCCCGCCGTGTCGTTCTTCGGCGTCGGCGGCTCGGCCATGGCGGCCGCCGGGGTGGAGCGCCTCTTCACCCTGGACGATTTGGCCCTTATGGGCCTGGCGGAAATCGTGGCCCATTTGCCGCGGCTCCGTTCGATTTTAGGCCGTCTGGCCGCCGAGGCCCGGCGGAGAAAGCCCGCGGCGGCCGTCCTCATCGACTCGCCCGATTTCAATCTCCGGATGGCCAAACGGCTCAACCGGCTCGGCGTGCCCGTGCTCTATTACATCAGCCCGACCGTCTGGGCCTGGAGACGCGGCCGGCTGAAGACGATCAAAAAACGCGTCCGCAAGATGATGCTGATCTTCCCCTTCGAACGGGAGATTTACGACCGGGCCGGCGTTCCCGCCGTCTTCGTCGGACATCCCCTGATCGAACGGCTGGGGACCCCGATCGGCCGGATCTCCTTCTTCGCTGCGCACGGACTGGACCCGGCCCGGCCCCTCGTCGTCCTTATGCCGGGAAGCCGGCGCGGGGAGATCGACGCCCACATGCCCGTTCTCGCGGCCGCCCTCCCGCGAATCGAATCCGAAACGGGCGCCCAATTCCTCCTGATCAAAGCCGAGGACCTGGACGAACGATTCCTTCGCTCCCGGATCCCGGCCGGCGCGCCGCCCGTCCTCATCGTCGACGGCGGTACCGTCGACACGCTGGCGGCCGCCGATCTGGTCCTGTCGGCCTGCGGCACGGCCAATCTCGAGGCCGCCCTCCTCGGCGCGCCGCTCGTCGCCTTCTACCGCCTCTCGCCCCTGACCTATTTTCTCGGCGCCAAGCTCATCCGCATCCGCCGCTTCAGCATCGTCAACATCCTGGCCGGAAAATCCCTCGTCCCGGAGCTTATCCAAAAAGGGTTTACGGCCGAAACCCTGGCCGCCGAGGCCGTCCGCCTCCTGCGCTCGCCGGATGAGCGGGCCCGACTGAAGGCGGAATTCGGACGCCTGAAAGACGGCTTGGGTTCGGCGCCGGCGTCGGAGAACGCGGCCCTGGAACTGGAGCGCCTGCTCAGGTCCTGAGCGGCGGCAGGAGCGGCAGGACGTCCCTCTCCGCCGTCCGGAAATCATCGACGGTATCGATCTCCATGGCCAGTCGATCGCCGATGTCCACGGCGCGGAGCGTCCCGCCCCGGTCAATCCAGTCCTGGAACGCGGCCTCATAGTAGACGTCGACGGCCGCTTCTCCGACGACTTTCCGCTCGATGATGTCGAAAAGGCCGGGAAGAACGGCCGGCGAGAAGACCTCGATCCCGATCGATTCACCGACCGCCCGGGCCGGGGCTATATTTTTGCTGATCGTGACGATCCGGCCCGCGGCATCAGTCTCCACTTTCATTTCCTCGTCTCTCAAAAGAAACCCCGACTTTACGGCTAGGACGTCAGGGTATCCGGACTCCAGAAGCGCGGTCAAGATATGGTGGTCGAAGAGGATATCTCCATCAAGCAGCAGCATACCCTCGCCGGCCACTTCATCTTTGGCCAGCCAGAGCGAATATATATTGTTGGTCGACGCATAGACCTCGTTGGTGATAAAGGTGACGCGCAATTGAGGAAAGCCTTCGCCGATATAGCGACGGATCTGGTCCTCGAGATAGCCGGTGACGATCACGACGTCGCGGACTCCGGCGGCTTCCAGATTATCGAGGGTTCGGCCGAGCAAGGTACTGCCGCCGATGGGCAGAAGGCATTTGGGCCTCGTCAGAGTGAAGGGGTGAAGCCGCGAAGCGACGCCGGCGGCCAGGATGACGCCTTTCATGGCTCGGCCTGTCGTTGCAGCCGCCGATCGATCCGCGACTGGAAGACATAAAGAACGGCCGCCCAGACATTGAGAACAACGATCATGGCCCAGAAATAATAGGGGAACCATCCGAGCAGGACGGCCGCGATCAAGAGAGTGATCTGGGTGGACGAGCCCAAAAACGACCACAGCATCAGCATGGTCCGGTTCGCGGTCCGGAATTCCTCTCGGCAGGGCCGCCAGTCGACCCCCTTGGCGCCGACCGGAACGGCCGTCTTCCTTTGCAGGTCGAGATAGCGGAGATAGACGCCGATGGCCCAGCGCCGGATGGGCCGGCGTCCTTCCGCCCGCAACGCGGCCCGCTCGCCGGCGAAGCTGCGGTAGTCCTCGTCATCGCCGTGGACGGTGTCCAGGATGACGTTGAGAAAACGGGTCCGGTAATAGTCGATGGCGATCGAATGGAAGATGTTGCTGGCGGCCGCGGCGACCATCAACAGCCACCAGCGCGAGGCCAGCCAGCCCGGCGGCTTCAGTCCGACGGCGATGCCGAAATACGCGCCGATCCCGGTGATATAATCGACCACGCCGTCCAGGACGCGGCCCATGCGTGTGCCGTTCTTCTTGAGCCGGGCCAATTGCCCGTCGGCGCAATCGAGCAAGACGCAGACGACATACAGCCCCGCCCCGGCAGCGGCCGTAGAGGGCCCGCAGCCGAAGCAGACGGCGGCGGCCAGGCCGATGGTGATGGAAAACAGGGTGATTTGGTTGGGGGTGATCGAGGTGTGGTAGATCGCCCGGACGAACAGGTAGGCCACCGGCCGGTAGATAAAAAGGTCGAGAAATTCCTCGACCTCGGTCATTTTCAAGGACTTTTTGTAATCGCTGAAAAAACTCACGTCATCCCCGATCCGGGAAATCGATCGATCCGAACCGCGCCGGCGGTTCGGGTCCCGCTTCTTGCCGCCGCCCTCCGCGGTCTTCCGGAACTCGTCCTCTCTCCGGACGAGCGGCGCCTGAAACCGCGTCCCAACACGGACCCGCAGAACGGGAGATTATATCCGTTTATGGGGATCGGATCAACCGTCCCGGCCGAAGGAAATATGGTTTTTCCGCCGTTTTTCCCAGGCCAACCGCTTCCCGTCAACGGATCGGGTTGATCATCGAACGATCGTGCCTCGCCTCCAAACGAGAATCGATGGCGGCCTCAAAAGCGGATTTTCTTGAGATCCCGGGCCAAATGCTCATACGACCGGGTCTTTTCGGAGTACGTGAAAATCTGCAGGTTCTTCTTTGCCTTTCCGAACGGCCGGTGACCGTAGATCGAATATTTTTCGAGGATCCAGGGGGGGAGCATGTCCGGATCCCGCAACGTCAGAACGGGACATCGGCGTTGTCCGATGAAATTCTCTTCCCCCAAGGCATCCACCAGGATCTCGGAATGATGATCAATGCGGGCCCGGGTTTTAGGGAGGTCGAAACGTTCCAGTTTCACCAGCAGATCCGCGAATAGGGGAATCGCCGGCGTGTGCGGCGTCTGCCGTTCTCGGCCATAGATCAGGAGTCGGTTCACATTGAAGTAAGTGAAATCGGCCGCGGGGATGAACCGGTCCAGCAGGCTTTTCTTGAAGATGACGATCCCCAAAACGGGCGCCGCACCGAGAATTTTGCTGCTGACGGTCACGAATATCTTGGCTTGGGGAGGAATGTCGTAATAGGGGAAGGAGGAAATGCCGTCGACGAAAAAGGGCTCCTCGTCCCCCGCATCGTTGAGGATCGATTTCGACGTTTCCAATTGAACGATGATCAAATCGCCCTGCTCATCCAGCTTGTGATAATGCTTGGCCAGTTCGATCCATCGATTCCGGAATGTTCCCTCCGCCCCACCGACGCGAAACGTCCCCTTATACGAGCCTAGGACGGTCTCCATGGTCGCCGTCCCGCTGCCCGTCACGATGACGATTTCAAAGGAATCGTCGATCCGGAAGATCGACCGCAGACGGCGGAGGATGTTTTCATAGATCGAAAAGAATTTCTCTTCGCGATGGTGATAATCGATATCGACGCGGATGGAAGTGCGGACATTGGGACCGAACATGGCAACTATTATAGCGCTAAAATCCGCAAAAGGAACAGGACAGAGTAAAAGAATAGGCCGTTTTTTTCGGTGTTATTTTTTAGGCAGGACAAAATCCAATTGATCATGAACCTTCAATCGGAAAACGGCGGCCATCCCCCCCTTGAGTTCGAGCACGTAGGATGCCGGCCTTTGGGGACCGTACGACGGACAAGGATCCGACCGGCAGGGCGGAACGTCGCGTTCGATGTGAATGATCCGCCGGTCCTTGTCCAGCCAGAGCATGTCCAAGGGGATCAGCGTATTTTTCATCCAGAACGAATGGATGGCCTCCTCGTCGAAAACGAACAGCATCCCCTGGTCGGGCAGGATCGTCTCGCGGTTCATGAGCCCGCGGGCCCGTTCGGCATCGGTCAGCGCCAGTTCAGCCGTCACGGACCCGCCGTCGGGCCGATAGACCTTGATGAATTTGTCCCGGCCCTGGGCGACGCAGCGCCATCCCCCGAGGATCGACACGGCCGCCGCAAACACAGCCAAACGTCGAGTCATGAATCCTCTCCTTCCCGCTCGCGGATCAGGGGAACGAAACGGACGTCCAGCAGATGTTCCTGCCGCCAGGCGGATTCCCGGCGGACGATGCGGACGAGACTTTGCGATCCGGCGCCGACCGGAAGCACCATCTTCCCGCCGATCCTGAGCTGGGCCGAGAGCGCGGGAGGGATGGAAGCGGGCGCGGCCGTGGCCATGATCGCGTCGAAGGGGGCGGATTCCGGCCAACCGAGCGCGCCGTTGCCCGTCCGGAAACGGATGTTCCCATAGCCGAGACCGTCCAGGATGCGCCGCGCCCGCTCGGCCAGCCCGGCGACGATTTCAATGGTGAAGACCTCCGCGGCGATTTCGGCCAGGACGGCCGTCTGATACCCGGATCCCGTCCCGATTTCCAGCACCCGGGCGGCGGGCCCCAACTGCAAGGCTTCGGTCATGTAAGCGACGATATACGGCTGGGAAATGGTTTGTCCGTCGCCGATCGGCAGGGGTTCATCGGCATAGGCGCTGCGGAGGAGGCTTTCGGGGACGAAGAGATGGCGCGGGACCCGGCGCATCGCCTCCAGGACGCGGGGATCGGCGACCCCGCGCGCCGCGATCTGGTCAGCCGCCATCGCTTCGCGTTCGGCCGAATATTCGATTTTCTTGTTCGGCACATTTTCATTCTATTATAGAGACCGGACGATATCCACCGGGAAGGAAAGGGAGAGGGGTTAGTACGACCGGGCGAAATAGGCCAGCGCCCGGCCGGGCGCGCCGCAACAGACGCAGGCGTCCTCGACCGGACGGTCGTCGAACTCGAGGGGGATGACCCGGATGGTGGCCATCGTCTCGGTTTTGATCTGGTCCTCGCAGGCCTCGCCTCCGCACCAGGCCGCCCGGATGAACCCGCGTTTGGTTTCCAAGATCGCCTTGAATTCGTCATAGGTCCCGGCCGGCCGGATATTTTCGGCCAGAAACACGGACGCCTGCCGCAGAAGCACGGCCTGGATCTCGTCGAGCAAGGCCGGAACGCGCGCGGCCAGAGAATCGAGGACCGCCGTTTCCTTGGTCTTGAGGTCCCGGCGGACCAGCACGGCCTGCTTGTTCTTGACGTCGCGGGGCCCGATTTCGATGCGCACGGGCACGCCGCGCATTTCATATTCGGAGAATTTCCATCCCGGGGTGAACTCCTCGCGGGCGTCGAGCTTGACGCGCACGCCGGCCGCCCGGAGCGATTCCTCGATGCGGCGGGCGACGGGCAGGACGGTCGCTTTCCAGTCGGCGGCGGGAATGGGAACGATGACCGCCTGGATCGGGGCGACGCGGGGCGGAAAACGCAGGCCCGAGTCGTCGCCGTGGGCCATGATCAGGGCGCCGATCATCCGCGTCGTGGTGCCCCATGAGGTCTGCCAGACATACTGCAGAGTCTGGCTGCGGTCCTCGAACTTGATGTCGAAGGCCTTGGAAAAGTGCTGGCCGAGGTTGTGCGAGGTCCCCATCTGCAGGGCCTTGCCGTCGGACATGAGCGCCTCGATCGCGTACGTCATGTTGGCCCCGGCGAACTTTTCGCGCAGGGTTTTGCGGCCGGCGACGACGGGGATGGCCAGTTCGGTTTCGCAGAATTCCTTGTACAGGGCCAGGATCTTGAGCGTCTCCTCCTGGGCCTCCTCGGCCGTCTCGTGACAGGTATGCCCTTCCTGCCAGAGGAATTCCGTCGTCCGCAGGAACGGCCGGGTCACTTTCTCCCAGCGGACGATGTTTGCCCACTGGTTGATGAGGACGGGCAGATCGCGCCAGGATTTGATCCATTTCGAATACATGTATCCGATCACGGCCTCGGAGGTGGGGCGGACGGCCAGGCGCTCTTCGAGCTCGTCCTTGCCGCCGATCGTCACCCAGGCGACCTGCGGGCTGAATCCCTCGACGTGTTCGGCCTCCTTCTGCAGGAAGCTTTCCGGGATGAAGAGGGGGAAATAGGCGTTGACGTGGCCGGTCGCCTTGATCCGCTTGTCCATGAGCCGCTGGATATTCTCCCAGACGGCGTACCCGTACGGCCGGATGACCATCATGCCCTTCATGGGGGTGTAATCGGCCAGCTCGGCCTTCTGGACGATTTCTACGTACCAACGGGAAAAATCCTCGGTTTTGGCGGTAATCTGCTTGACCAATCGTTCGTCTTTGTTCACGGGAATCTCCGGGTTGAAAAGGCGCGATCATTTTAGCAACTTTCCGGGAGTGCGTCCATATGAATCGGCATCCTTCCCTTGTCTTGTCCGCGCCGCGGACGGTTGAAGGCCGGTGGGGGCGGAACCGGTCCGGGCCGAAGATGAGACGAAAAAACACCGATTTCACCCTTTTTATCACCCGCAGGGGTGATTGACCCCTCAGGCCAGCTATGGCATTCTGGCCGCGGCGGAGGAACAAAAGGAAACCGCCGACGAAGAGAAGGCGACCATGATTAAGAAATTTCCCGTCGATGAGACGACTCCGCTGGCATCCGCGGAGCGGGGATTCATCTTTCCCCTGCCGACCCAAGTCGACGGCGTCAACGCCCGGGGCCAGGATTTCAGCGAGGGCACGATCCTCACCTACATCAACCACCAGGGATCGTCGTTTTACCTGAAAAATCCGGTCCATATCGGCACCCGGCTCCGCCTGATCGTCGACCTTCCGGAAAAGCTGTCCGAGGATAAAAACCTCAAGCTCGTCATCAAGGGCAAGGTCATGTTGATCGAAGCCTTGCGGGAGCGCGGGCCGGGGCAGAAGGTGACCGTCCACTTCGACAGCAAATACATCATCAAACCGGACGCATGAGAGACCGCTGATGATCGGTCCGAACGCCCCGGCGGAGGAAGCCCTGTCCCTCCGCAAAGAGCGGACCTTTGAACTCGCCCTTCCGGCCCTGGTCCGGGGACGCGACATCCGGGAACGCGATTTCGCCGAGGAAACACGGCTGGTTTCGCTCAGCGCGCAGGAGGCTACCCTGCGCCTCCGTCCCCAGGTCCGGATCGGATCGAAGCTGGTGGTCTCCTTCTCCGTCCCCAAAACGACGCTTCTCGAGCGGCCGATCCATCTGGCTCTCTCGGGTACGGTCAGCTGCATCGCCGGAGAATCCGCCCAAACCAGGAACGACCGGTTGATCATTCTGCGCCTGGACCGGAACTACCGCATCTCCTCCCCCGCGATTTGATCCGTCCGGGCCGGGCCATCCCCCCCCGATCCGGCCCTGATCCGGCCGCCGCATCGGGAAGCGCGTTGATTGACATCCGGGAAGTGTTTTATTACTATACAATCGCCGTTTGGTGAAAAGATCACCTGAGGAAACATCCGGGAAGGGGCGCGCATGAACAAGAAAAAACCCGCGGTCGCTATAAACGCCACGATCAAGGTCCTCGTTTACTGCCCCTCCGATCTGATCCTGGCGGGCATCCTAAAAGCCATCGAGGCCGACGCCGGGATCGAAGTCGTCAATGTCGAAAAGACGACCCTCGATGCGTTCATGGAGAGCATCCGCAAGCTCCATCCCGACGTCATCCTCTTCGCCCGAATCGAGACGCTCCCCAACATGCGCGAGATCTGCAAGGCCATCCGGGAAACCTCCAAGGACCCGATCCGCTCGCAGATGCTTCTGCTCGGCAATATCCCCTCCCACGAGGAGATCGTCAACCTGATCAACCTCGGCGCCCGCGGCTACTTCGACCTCAACGATTCGTCCCATCAGCTGCCCGAGGCCATCCGGACCATCAACAAAGGAGAGATCTGGCTGCCCCGCGACAAGATGAGCAACATCATGGACCGCATCATCGCCGTCGTCGGGCGGGACATGAAGGAAAAGACCCTCGACCAGTTGACCCCGACCGAGTTCCGGGTCCTCAAACTCATCGGCCAGGGCAGGAGCAACGACGAAATCGCCGATACCCTGTTCATCAGCAAGAACACCGTCCGCTCCCACATCAAGAGCATCTACGCCAAGCTGGACACCCACAGCCGCCTCCAGCTCGCCCTTTACGCCATCAATTCGGCGCTGTTTTGAAATCGAGAGACGTTCCCATGACCAAAACCGCCGCCAAGCCCAACGCCCGGAAAAAGCCCGTGCGCAAGTCGGCCAAACCGCCGGTGGACATCGACCGCCGCCGGGAATGGCGTTTCAATCTCCCCTTGCCCGCCGTCGTCGAAGGCCCGCTCCCCCACGGCTCGAGATTCAAGGAACAAGCGCTTCTCGAAAACATCAGCTCGACGGGCGCCTACTTCTGCCTGAATTCCGGGGTCGTGGTCGGGACCAAGCTCAACCTCTGGATCGACGTCCCCAAGGAGGCGGCCGCGGGCCGGAATGTCAGGATCCAGATCGGCGGGCTGACCATCCGGCTGGAGAAGCCGGACATTAAAGGCAAGAGACAGGGCGTCGCCGTCCGCTTCAGCAAGGGTTTCAAGTTCGTCGGCTCGAAATAGCGGCGGGGAGCGTCCCATGCTCCTGGTCGGCCTGACCGGCGGTATCGCCTCCGGAAAATCCGTGATCGGCTCCCTCTTCGAGCGCCGGGGCGCCCGTCTGCGCCGCGCCGATCAGGACGCCCACCGCCTAATGGCCCCCGGAGGGGCAATCTGGGCTGAAATCCGGGCCCGTTTCGGGGACGGCGTTTTGGGAACCGACGGCGCGATCGACCGGCGGATCCTGGCCGGCCTCGTTTTCGACGACGCCTCCGCCCGCCGGGACCTCGAGGCGATCGTCCAGCCCCGGGTGATCGCGGCCATGAAAGCCGAGACGGAGCGGTTGGCGGCCGAAGGACGGTTTGGAATCTACGTCTCCGAGGCGGCCCTGATCTTCGAGGCGGGCCAGGCCGGTTTCTACGATAAAATCGTAGTCGCCTATTGCCGCCCGGACGTCCAGATCGAACGACTCATGGCCCGGGACGGGATCGACCGGACTGAGGCCGGTAAGCGCCTGCGGGCCCAGATGGACCCGGAGGAAAAGAAATCCCGCGCGGATTACCTCATCGATACTTCCGATGAATTCGAGGAAACGCTGGCTCGGGCCGAAGCGGTCTGGGCATTCCTGCGGGAGGACGCCCGGCGCAAAGACGGCCGGCCGTCCTAATCCGGAAAGAACCGGATTAGGGCTGGTTTTTGAGGGCCGCCGCCAGCAAGGGGATCAGGATTTCGTGGTGCCCGACGAAATAAAACCCCCGGCCTTTGCGTCCCAGCGGCCGGCGGGTCACGTTTTCGGCGGACCGGTACTGGCGGATGAAATCAAAAACGGCCGTGGAGAATCCGTCGAGCGTCCGGCCCTGGTTGCGGACGAGGGAGACGGCCTTCAAGAAAACCTCGGGCAGGACAACGGCCGAGCCGACGTTGAGAAAGACGCCTCCGCCGTTGAGGTCCCGGACTTGTTCGGCCAGGCGGTAAAAATCCAGGAGCGAGGTCTTGCCGATCGCTTCGCCGCTGGCCCGGGGATGGAAGTGGATGATGTCCGTTCCAACGGCCACGTGGACCGTGGCCGGAATCTCGAGGCGGTAGGCCGTCGCCAGGAGGCTGAGGCCGCGATGGGGAAAGCGGGATCGGGCGATCATCCGGCCGACCGCCTCGCCGAGACCCCGATTCTCCTCCGCCCCGGCCCGGATGGCTTCGTTCAGCAGGTCCCCCGTCTCCCGGGCCATGCCGAAGCGGCCGTCCTTGATTTGGACTTCGACGTCCTCGGACGTCCGGCCGGCGTAGGCGATTTCGAAGTCGTGGATGATGCCCGCCCCGTTCAGGGCCAGGCCGGAGATCCAGCCTTCCTTCATCAGATCGATGAGGATCGGACTCAGGCCGACCTTGATGACGTGCGCGCCCATGGCCCACAGAACGGGCTTGTGCCTGTCCCGCGCCCGGCCCATGAGCGCCGTGAATTCACGGAAATCCCGGGCCGCTAAAAATCCCGGCCAGGAGTCGAAGAACTCGGCGAACGATCCTCCGCGCCGGACGGGGCGGGCGAAGTCCCGCAGGTCGACCTTGCTGGGCCTGGAGGCGAGGGAATAGGTTCGCAGGCCTGGGGACGTCAACGGGCGCTTTTTAACGATCATGGAAAATCGGGGACGGGATCCCATGTCCCTCCGGTTCTATTCGGCCGAAGGAATGTTTTTCAATTCCTGGCCGCTGCGGAATTTGATGCGCTTGCCTTCGGTGATGTGGATCTGTTTTTTCCGCCGGATGTCCCGGCCGTACCCGGTCTTCTTGGCCACGACTTTAAAACTGCCGAAGCCCCGAATTTCGACCTTCTCGCCATCGGCCAGCGCGCCTTTGAGCGATTCCAGGACGGCTTCCACGATCAGGAGGGATTTCGCCGAGTTGAATTCGGAATTCTTCTCGATGGCCAGGGCGATATCGTTCTTGATCATGAAGAGCTCCTTCGTAAGAAGCATAACTTTAAATATTTAGCTCCGAAAAGTCAAGACAAGCCCGGCGCTCGGTTGACATGCCGGAGCGCCCTTTTTATAATGAAATCAATTATGAAGAGAAAAGCTTCGGAACAAAACCATGCTTAAACCATCGCGTGAGCTCCAGTTCTCCACCCAACAGCTCGTCGGAGTCTTCCTGGGCATCCTGGCCCTCGGGATCTTCGTCTTCCTCCTGGGCATATCCATCGGCAAGAAACAGACGCTACTTGCCGCCGGCAGCGGCGCGGGCGCCGCGCCCAAGCCCGAGTCCGTCGCGGTCAAGCCGCCCCTGTCCGCCGACTTGGTCAAGAGCGACATCCAGAAGGAGCTCGACGCCCACGCCCGCTCCGATCAGAATCCTCCGGCGAAGTCCGAGACGTCCGCCAAGCCCCTGGACCGGCCGGCGGACAAGACGGTCTTGAAACCGGCCGACCAGCCGGTGGACAAAAAAGCCGCCCAACCCGAACCGGCGGCCAAGAAGCCGGCTGCGGGCGTCGAGACGGCGGGAGGATGGTTCATCCAGGTCGCGGCCGTCACGGACAAGCCCGCGGCCGCCTCGTTGGCCGAAAGACTGCAGAAAGACGGTTATCGGACCCTCTTGATCGAGCCCACAGCCAAGGAAAAGAAATCGGTCTATCGCGTCCGCGTCGGTCCGTATCCCTCCAAGACCGAGGCTGACGAGGCCAAGACCAAGCTGACCGAGGCGATGAAGAAGAAGAAAAACGACTTTTTCCTGGTCAGGGGCTGACCTCCCGGCGGTCTCCGCGGGAGGGCGCCGCATTCCGTAAAAAAAGGGGCGCCATGCCGAAGAAGATGACGTTTCCCGCCGTCCTGGGGGCGGCCGCGGCCGGGGCCGTCACCGCCATGGCCTTCCCCAAGTTCGATCTCATGTTTTTCGCCTGGATCTCGCTCATCCCGATGTTCTTCCTGCTGGCCAAGGCCCGGCCCCGCCACGGCCTGCTTCTCGGCTGGACGGCCGGCGCGGTTTTTTATGCCATCCTCCTCTACTGGATCGCTGACGTTCCCGCCCACTACGGCCGCCTGCCGATCGTCTTCAGCCTGCTCATCGACGGACTGCTCGTACTTCTCCTCGCCTCAACTTGGGCCGTGTTCGGTTGGCTGTTCGCCGTCCTTCGCCTCCGCTTGAACGATGCGGCCTTCTTTGTCGCGCCGTTTCTTTGGATCGCCCTGGAATACGCCGTCAGCCACGTACTGACCGGATTCCCCTGGGGACTTCTCGGGGTGAGCCAGTACAAAAACACCGCCTTCATCCAGATCAGCGCGGTCACGGGGGTCTATGGCGTTTCCTTCATGCTCGTTCTCTTCCAATCGTATTTCGTCGCCTCCATCCAAAGTATGAAGCGGGCGCCCTTCGCCATCGCCGCGGTCGCCATGGCCGCCGTCCACCTGGCCGGCGTCCTGACCATGCCCAAGGTCATACCCGGGCCGGAAACGTTTTCCGCGGCGGTCGTCCAGGGCAACGTGTCCTCGGACATTCAGTGGAGCGAAATGACGGCCGACAAGGTCGAGGCGCTCTTCGAAGAGCACATGGACCTGACCCGGCGGGCCCAGCAGGCCGGGGCCCGGCTCATCATCTGGCCGGAATTCACGGTCCCTCTGTGTTTCAGCTGCCCCGACACGCTCTACGTCCGCTTCAAGGAGTCCCTGGAAGCGTTCGTCGTGGCCACCGGGGCGACCCTGGTCGTCGGTTCGAACGAAACCTCGGAGGCGGGGGACGTCCGGCGCTATTTCAATTCCTCCCTGTGCCTGTCGCCCGGCCGGGCCGTGAGTCGATACGCCAAAATGCACCTGGTGCCGTTCGGGGAATATACGCCGTACAAGGCCGTCTTCGGCTTCATCAACACGATCACCCACGCCATCGGAGAATTGACCCCTGGAAAATTCCCGGCCCTGCATTCGTTCGGCGACGTCCCCTTCGGCACGCCCATCTGCTACGAGATCGTCTTTCCCGACCTCGTCCGCCGCTTCACCAAGCAAGGCGCCCGTTTTCTGGCCACCATGACCAACGACGGGTGGTATGGACGCTCCTCCGCCCCCTACCAGCACTTCGCCGCGGCCGTCCTCCGTGCCGCCGAGAACCACCGCTTCCTTCTGCGGGCCGCAACGACCGGCATCAGCGGGATCATCGACCCGGCCGGCCGCGTCCTGCAGCGGACCGAAATCGGGGCGCGGACGTTCCTGATCGGGGACGTGACGCCGGCCGCGGGACTCACCTTCTACGTTCGCCACGGAAATGTCTTCTGTTTCCTCG
>Ga0315275_10001982_pt1 | contig 18315 bp, 15 predicted proteins | sample YL17G03_0_MG_FD_205557 | JGI IMG/M metagenome (GOLD analysis project Ga0315275, IMG submission 205557) | Sediment microbial communities from Yellowstone Lake, YNP, Wyoming, USA - YL17G03_0 | ecosystem: Environmental > Aquatic > Freshwater > Lake > Sediment | place: USA: Wyoming | collected...
TCGGGCGTATTAATCGCCTGATCCACCGTCATCCCAAAGCGCGTCACATTCAACAGGCACTGAAACGTGCGTTGATGCAAGCCCGATCCCATCGACGCGAAACCCAGCACGGGCTGGCCGTTTTTGAAAAGAATGCCCGTTTCGGTCGGCGCGGCCAGACGGTGGCCGGGTTTGGTCATGGCTATGGCGGCCTGTTGGAACGAACCCGGGTCGCCAATCGAAATGCCGTCAATATTGATCGCGGTGCGGCCCCAGTCCACGCAGTTGATGCTGTGAGTCATGGCGGCGATGTTGCCGTCTTTGTCTATGGCCACGACATCGTCGGAATGTTTCGGCGGTAGCGTCCAGTGCGGCTTCGCCCCCGCTTGCATTCGTTTCCAGAGTTCTGCCGCGTGTTGCGGCGCAGTGCGCGCCTGGGCTGAAAAATCCATGCCGGGGTACATCTGCTTGAGCGTCGCATCGGGCAGGTAGTTCACGTAGGACATCTGGGAAATGTCGAGCGCCTTGCGCAGCGACGCGCCGGATTTGCTCCAATGCGGTTCATTGATCAGCCCCGACGCTGCGGCAAGATTCTGCGCTTCGATCAGGCTGACGCCACCACTATTCGGCGAGCGATGGGTTTGCACCTGATAGTCGCCGATGTCCCCGATCAACGGCTCATCCCAGATCACGTCGTACGCCGCTAGGTCTTCCAGCGTCATCTTGCCGCCATCGGCTTGCACGGCAGCGACGAGTTTCTTCGCCCATTCGCCTTTGTAAAGGTAATCGGTTCCTCGGGCCGCAACCGCACGCAGGGTTTTCGCCAGAGCAGGTTGTTTGAAGGTTTCGCCGCGTTGATACAACGAGCCGTCGGCTTTGGTGAAGATGGCGCGTGTCGCAGGCAGACGTTTCAGGTCTTCGGCGCGAAAGCGAAACTTGTCGGCCAGATGCGCGGTGATGGGCATACCCTTTTCCGCCAGATAGATCGCCGGCTCGAACAGATGCTTGAACGGCAATTTCCCGAACCGTTGATGCACGGCTTCCACGCCTTTCAAAAAGCCGCCGACCAATGCCGTTCGACCGCTGACTGCCGTTCCGCGCCAGCCTTCTTCCGTTCCCATCGAAATGCTGCCGGGAATTTTCAGCGGCTCGGTTTCGCCGCGCACCGTGTTCCATTCGGCGTTCATCGTGTAGACCTTCTTCGTCTTCGCGTCGTAATACACGAGCGACATGATGCCGAAATAGCTGATGGGCGCGCCCGCCGTGGCCGCCACCTGCGTAATGGCAGCCGTCATCGCGGCATCCAGCGCATTGCCGCCTTGCCGCAAAGCTTCGAGCCCCGCGCGTGCCGCGATGCCGTTGTAGGCGACCGTGACGGCGCCATTACGGCCCGTGGCGACGCCCGCTTCGGTGCGATCCACATCCTGCGCACTAAGGAAATTTTCGTATTCACCTTTCAACCAATTGGTGGGCGAAAGATTGACCGCGCGTTTTGATGGAAGCGTTGCACATGTGGTCAGCAACAAGGTCGCTGACCACGCCAATAGTTTTTGCAGGAGTATTGTTCTGTTTCGCATCGGGTTTTCTCAGAAGTTGTATTTCAGCGCGAGCTGAATGATACGCGGATTGACCTCCGTTGCCGCGATTTGCCTGAAGATAGATTACGATATAGGAATCCGCCTCCCCCCGTCAAAAAAAGGGGACGTTGTCAATAGAATGGTTTTCTCGGGGTAGGGGTTCCAAGAAAACAAGCGTTCCGGGCGGGCAGGAACTGGCGCCGTGCCACCCTTCAGCGAGATGATTTCCTCACAGAATCGGAGATTCTTGAGGAACGGGGTCGGGTGATTGACATTTCGAGGTATCCTGAATAATCTTGGCTCGGCAACCGATAGCCGCTAGGTTCGCGGAGTCACCGGTTTGCCGGCATCCGGAAGGAGGCAGGACGATGTACGACGGCGTGATGGATGACATCAGAACTTGTGTCCGTTTGGGGGTTCCCAAGAGAATACCCGTTTTCGCCCTGAGCGAGGAATTTGACGTCAAGTGGTACGGCCGTTACTCCTACGAGGAGACCTGCCAGGACGGCGACAAGATGGCCGAGACCTGGATCGCCGCCACCGAAGCCTTCGACTACGACTGGGCCTGGCTGCAGGTCGACGACTGTTTCGAGTTCGAGCCCCTGGGCGTCGGCTGCGTCGGCCAGGGTAATATCCTCAGGGCCACGAAAGACTACCTCCCGCCTGCTCAGGAGACACTGAAAGGCCTCAAAGTGCCGAATCCCCTAAAGGACGGCCGGATGCCGGAGAAGCTCAAGGCGCTGAAGCTTGTCCGCCGGCACTTCGGCGACAGGGCCTGCGTCTGCGGCTCGACAGCGGGGCCTTTCTCCTCCGCCTGCCTGCTCTTCGGGCTGACCGAGGCGCTGATGATGATCCACACCGACCCTGGGCTGCTCAAGGCCGCCTGCGAGTTCTTCGTCGATGTCCAGATCGATTGGGGGCTGGCCCAGTTTGACGCCGGGGCCCACGCCCTCTGGCTCGGTGACTGCAACGCCATGAGCAATCTCATCTCCGTGGAACAGTACAAGAAGTTCGCCCTGGAACCCTGCGCCCGGGTTGTCGAGGCGTATCGAAAGGCGGGCGGGCTGACGTTCCTCCACAACAGCGAGGAGTCCGTTCTCCATATCCTGGCCTCCGCCGAGCTGGAACCGAGCGTTATCAACGTCGGGCCGGGCATCGACATCGGCCGGGCCAAGGAAGCTCTGCGCGGCAAGGTCTGCCTCGGGGGCAATCTCGACCCGATCCGGGTGTTGATGAACGGGAAACCCGACGAGGTGGCCGCGGAGGCGGAGAGGATCGTCCGCGTCGCCGCCCCCGGAGGCGGTTTCATCTTCAACACCGGCGAGATGAACCCGCGCGACACGCCGGTCGAGAACATGCGGGCGATGCTACAGGGCGCCCGGGGTGCCGGCCGGCGCGCGGTCTGATCCGCTGAGGGCCGCCCGCTGGTGAGGAGGCGGTTTGATTGGATATCAATTCGAGGTACAAACGCATGAGAAAATTGCCGGCGGGCTTCTATCTAGCCTTGGCGTCATTTCTTTTGGCGACGGGCCCCATGACGGGGACAGTCCCCCCCTCCCGAAACGTCCCCGCGGTGAAGGATAGCGAGGCGTCTCGAACTCCCGCCGAGCCGGGGATCCAGTCGGTGACGGTTCACCGGGCGGCGGGCAGGATTTATGTCGACGGCAATCTCGACGAGCCGGACTGGACCCGGGCGGGGACGGTCGGGCCGTTCCTCGTTTATCCGACGCGCGAACCCGAGACGGGAGAGACCACCGAAGCCCGCCTGCTCTGGAGCGACGAGAATCTCTACATCGCTTTCCGGACGTCAGACAGGAACATCCTGGCGGCGCGGACACAGCGGCACGAGGACGTCTTCAACGACGATTGCGTCGAGGCCTTTCTGTCGCCGTTTCCCGACTCGCCCCGCATCTATACGAATATCGAGATCAACGCCTTGGCCACTTTTCTCTCGGAGATCCACCTCGACGGGCCCGTCCCCGAGCTCGAGAAGATGCCGGGAGTCATGGCCTCCAAGTACACCCCGAAACCGGGGCACTACCTGTGGTCGCCGCCAGGGCTTCAGATCGGCCGCCGGCACGCGGGCACGATCAATAACGAGGCCGACATCGATGCCTGGTGGGTCATCGAGATGAGCGTCCCCTTCTCGACCTTTCGTCATTTGGGAATGAAGAACCCGCCGGCGGCGGGCAGTGTCTGGCGGTTCAACCTCTACAGGATCGGCGGCCGGACCGTGCCCCCGCGGCGAAACCTCTTTTTCCTGCCCGAGCCCCTGGGCAATCATTCGCCGGAACGTTACGGCCGGCTGATTTTCGCGGATTGATAAAAAACGCCGGGCAGGCCGGCTATCTTGCCCCGAAGAAAGGAGCGACAGGATGATCAAAGTCGGACTGGTGGGCTATGGATTCATGGGCCACATGCATGCCCAGTGCCATGAGGCGGCGGGCGCCCGGGTGGCGGCTGTCGCCGACGTCGAGCCGGATAAGCGCCGGGAGGCCGAGGAGAAGCTCAAGTGTCTTTCCTTCGCCGGGCTGGACGAGCTTCTCGAATCCATGGAGGTCGACCTTGTGGACATCTGCACTCCCACCTATCTCCACGAAGACCTCGTCGTGGCGGCGGCCCGGGCCGGGCGGAACATCATGTGCGAGAAGCCGATGTCCCTGACGGTCAAGTCCTGCGACCTGATGATCAAGGCGGTGGAGAAAGCGGGCGTCGCCTTCATGATCGGCCAGGTCATCCGGTTCTGGCCCGAGTACCAGGTCATCAAGGAGATCCTCGATTCGGGAAGGCACGGCCGCGTCGAGTGGATGAGCGCCCGTCGGCTGAGCCCGCCCCCGACCTGGGCCTGGCAGGGATGGCTTCTCGACCCGGCCCGAAGCGGCGGCGCCGTGCTGGACCTCCACATTCACGACCTCGACTACATCCAATGGCTTCTCGGTCTGCCGAAAAAGGTCCTGGCCACGGCCGCTCCGGGGCCGCAGGGCGGCCTGGACTCCGTCATGACTCTGGCGTGGGAGCACGAGTCGGGGGCGAAGAGCGCTGCCGAGGGGTCCCTGTATCTCGCGCCGGGATTCCCCTTCAATATGGCTCTGCTCGTCGCCTGCGAGAAGGCGACGGTGCGCTACGACAGCGCGGCCTCACCCACGCTCGTCGTCTATCCTTTTGAAGGCGCACCGTACGCGCCGCCTCTTCCCGAGCCGAACATCGGGGCCTCGAGCGAGACCCAGGGCAACATCGGGTCGCTCGGCGGCTACTACAACGAGATCAAGTATTATCTCGACTGCCTCGAGGCCGGGAGGAAACCCGGGGTCGTCACGCCCGAGGGGGCGCGGGAGTCGGTCCGCTTCTCGCTCGCGGTGGCTGAATCGGCGAGAACCGGAAAAATTGTCGACCTGGGCTGAACCGGCCCGGGAAAACTCTGCGATCGGAGGGAAACCATGTTCGTCAAGAGTATCAGTTACTGGTCCTTTCCCGGCGGGCTCGTGGGGACGCGGCCGGTGGCCGAGGTGTTCGCCCTTGCCAGGAAGGCGGGGTTCGAGGCGGTTGAAGTGGCCCTGTCCGGAGTCGGCGACCTCAGCCTGTCAACGACGGAAAAGGAGGCGCAGGGCATCGTCCGCTCGGCCCGTGACGCGGGGGTGCGCATCTCATCGGTGGCCACAGGCCTTTTCTGGGGAAAATCCCTGTCCTCGGATGACCCGGGGGTCCGTTCCGAGGCCCTGGGGATCGCCAGGAAGCTGATCGACACCGCCGCCTGGCTCGACGCCGGCGCGGTCCTCCTGATCCCGGGTGCGGTCGATGTTTTCTTCGACCCCGCGGCCGGGATCGTGGATTACGACACCGTCTACAAGAGGGCGACCGACGCCGTCGCGTCGCTGTTGCGTCAAGCGAGCTCATCGCGGATTGCCATCGGCATCGAGAACGTCTGGAACAAGTTCCTGGTCGACCCGTTCGCCATGCGGGCGTTCATCGACCAGTTCAACTCCGAGTGGGTCGGCGCCTATTTCGATGTGGGGAACTCGATGCTCGCGGGCTACCCGGAACAGTGGATCCGGATCCTGGGGAAAATGATCAAACGGGTCCACCTCAAGGATTTCCGGCGCGGCGTCGGGACGGCGGACGGGTTCGTCGACCTGCTCGCGGGCGATGTGAACTGGCCCGAGGTGATGAAGGCGCTTCGGGAGGCGGGGTACAGCGGTCCGCTAACGGCCGAAATGATCCCTCCCTACAAATACGGCCCCGAAGTGCTGATCGACAACACCTCCCGGGCCATGGACGCCATCCTCAGGCTTTGAGGAGCGGCCGGACATCGCCCCATCGGGCGGCCCGGCTCGTGGTGCGTCCCGCCAATGGTATGGCTTTGTTTAATGATCTCGGAGGACGCGCCACCGCGGGGAAGTTTGAGCTTGGGAAAGAGATTTGCGAGACGGGACACTAGGCAGGGGCTCCTCTCTCCGCGGCGAAGGCTTTCGGCTTCGGCTTGAGCAGCGAGCCGACGACCATGGCGGCGCCCACGAGGAGATAGGTGGCGATCCCGGAATAGTACGGACCTATCGTCTTGGCCAGCCCGGCGGTCGACGGCAGCTGCTCCGCCAACAGGAAGGCGGTCGGGATCAAGGCGCCGGAGATGATGGCCGCCCCCGCCCCCCAGCTGTTGGCCTTTTTCCAGTAGCAGCAGGCGATGAGCAGGACCGATATGCTGGAGATGTAGATCGTCGCGGTCACGCCGATGTAGGTCCAGAGGTCGCCCTTGAGCGGATACCAGAGGCCATAGATCAACAGGAAGACGCCGATCAGGCCGACCAGCGAGCGGTTCCAGAGCAGGCCCTTCTTTTCGGACCACGGCTTCTTCCGGAAGGGGGCCATGATGTCGTTGTAGATCACGCTCGCCCAGGTCAACATATAGGACGAGTCGGTCGACATGTCGGCGGCCAGCATGGCGGCGACCATGAGCCCAAGCAGCCCGGCGGGCACGATCTTGCTGAGCAGGAGAGGCATGGCGTGGAGCGAGTCGCCGGCCACCTCTTGGGGGGTGAGCATGGCCAGCGCCGCGATCCCCCAGATCCCCGGGATGAGGAAGCGGCAGACGAAGAAGAAGGCCGTACCTTTGTAGACTTTGAGGCCCGTCTTCGTGTCCTTGGCCGCGAGCACCCGGGCGATGCTCGTCTGCCAGGTCAGGGCGCCGGTCGCCATCACGAAGATGTTGAACAGGACGAATGGCCAACCCATTTCGGAGTTCACGAACGGATTGAACCCGCCAGCCCCCTGGTTTGTCTCGACGGCCCGGACGATCGCGCCCCAGCCGACCTTGACGACGATCAGGATGGTGACGGCGACCAGGCCGACGCTCATGATAATGAACTGCAGATAGTCGGTGATCAGGACAGAGAGCATGCCGCCGAGGATAGTATAGACCGCGACCATCACCAGGAGCGCGGTCATCGTGATTTCGAGGTACCGGACGTTGAGTCCCGTGACTTGGACCAGGAAATCGCCGCCGGTGCGAAGGAAAACGCCCATGTTGAGGAGGCCGCCGAGGACGATGACGACGCCGGACGCCCACCGGACTGTCGGGCCGAACTTCTTCTCGAAGAGCTCGGGAATGGTGATGACACCGGCGTCCCGGAGCGGCCTGATGCAGAACCCCGTCAGCCCGATGGCGAACATGGCGCCGGCCTCGATCAGGCCGGGGGTCGCGCCGGCGAACCCGAAGTGGAAACCGTTCTGGGCGGTGTACATGCAGGTGATGATCCCGAACTCGGTGGCGGCGAGCGAGGCGATACCGAGGTGGATGTTCATCTCCCGGCCGGCGATCAGGAAGTGCTCGACCTTGCCGACGTAGCGGCGGACCATGATGCCCGCGATCATGACGATCAGGAGATAGAGTCCGATGATGCTGCCGTCGATAAGCCACGAGAAATGGGCCACGGGCTTTCGCTCCGACTCAGTCCCTTCCGGTCAGGAAGGGCCCGAGTTTCGCGGCGAACAGGCGCTCGGCGTTCCCCCGGAGGATGAGCCGCTTGGCGGCGTCGTCCATCTCGGCGTGGTCGATCCGGGCCCGCTGCATCGGCGAAAAATAGAGCGGTGTGTCCGAGCCGAAGAGGATCCTCTCCGGCCCCACCTCGCGGACGGCCCACTCGATCAAGTTGCTGGTGATGGAATAGGAGCTCGAGGTGTCGACGTGGACATTGCCGTGCCGGCTCCGCGAGACGGCCCCCACCTGGCGGGTCAAGTCGCCGTCCAGGCTCCAGCCGAGGTGGGCGAGGATGAAGGTGACCTCGGGGAATCTGTCGGCGAACGGGAGAAAGTCCGGGGGGAGGCTGGGGTCTCCGCCGCTGTGGCTCAACAGAATCGCTCCGGCGGCGGCGGCGAACTCGAAGATCCTGGCGCCGTGGTCCTTGATGGCGTAACGGTGGAGGTCGGGATGGACCTTGATGCCGATGCAGCGCGGCGTTTTAAGGAGCTCGGCCGCCTGGCCGAATGTCTCCGGCCGGGTGGGATCGACGACGGCCCACTGAAAAAGACCGGGATAACTGCCGATGTCCGCGGCCAGCTCAGCGTTGGCCCGGACCGGGTCGCCGCCGAACTGGGTGAAGAGCCCCTGGAGCGGCGAGACGAACGTGAACTCGACCCGTGCCCGCTCCGCCCGGCGGAGGACATCCTCCGGGCCGCCGGAATAGAACCCGTCGATGACCTCGAGCGGACAGCCCCTGTACCGGCCCAGGTGACCGTGGACGTCAATGGCCCGGATCGACCGGACGTCGCCGGCTTCCGGCGCCAAACTCATTCGCCGTCCTTGAGCTTGGCCAGGTTCGCGAGCATGGTCTTGATGTCTTTCCAGCCCCTGATGCCCACGTAGATCGTGATCGTCGAATACCACAGGATGGCCGCGGCCGACATCAGGTTCCAGAACCAGTGCTTAAGCATGGGAACCTCCCTCTAGGGCGGGAACTTTCGGGTGGGGCTTGAGAAGTGAGCCGATGACCATGGCGGCTGCCACGATGAGATAGGTGGCGATCCCGGAATAATAGGGTCCGATCCTCTTGGCCAGCCCGGCCGTCGACGGCAGCTGCTCGAGGACGAGGAAGGTCACGGGGATCACCGCCCCGAAGAAGATCGCCGCGGTCGCCCCCCAGTTATTGGCTTTTTTCCAGTAGCTGCAGGCGATGAGCAGGACGGACATGCTCGATAGGTAGATCGTCCCCGTGACGCCGAGATAGGTCCACAGGTCGCCCTTGAGGGGATACCAGAGGCCGAAAATGAGGAGGAAGATGCCGATCAGCGCCACGACCGTCCGGTTCCAGAGGAGCCCCTTTTTCTCGGACCATGGCTTTTTCCGGAAAGGCGCCATGATGTCGTTGTAGATCACGCCCGCCCAGGTGATCATGTACGAGGAATCGGTCGACATGTCGGCCGCCAGCATGGCGGCGACGAGAAGTCCCATCATCCCCGCCGGCAGGATCTGGCTGAGAAACAACGGCATGGCGTTGAGCGTGTTCGCCCCGACCTGGGTGGCCGTCAGGAAGGCCAGCGCCGCCATGCCCCAGATCCCCGGGATCAGGAACCGGCAGACGAAAAAGAAGGCCGTGCCCTTGTAAACCCTCAGCCCGGTTTTAGTGTCCTTGGCGGAGAGGACGCGGACGATCGTCGTCTGCCAGGTCAGGACGGCGGCGGTGTTGAGCATCAGGTTGAAGAGCACAAACTCCCAGCCCAGCTCCGGGTTGACGAAGGGGTTGAACCCGCCGGCGCCGTGGTGCGTCTCGACGGCCGCAATGATCGTCCCCCAGCCGACCTTGCTGATGATCAAGATGGTCACGACGATCAGGCCGGCGCTCATGACCACGAACTGGAGGAAGTCGGTGACCAGGACGGAGAGCATGCCGCCCAGGATCGTGTAGATGGCGACCATCAGGAGCAGGGCCGTCATTGTGATCTCGAGGTACCTGAGGCTCATTCCCGTGACCTGGACCAGGAACTCCCCGCCCGTCCGGAGGAAGACGCCCATGTTGAGCAGGCCGCCCAGGACGATGACGACGCCCGCGGCCCAGCGGATCTTGGCCCCGAATTTCTTTTCGAAGAGCTCGGGAATGGTCATGACGCCGGAATCCCGGAGCGGCTTGATGCAGAACCCCGTGATGCCGATGACCATCATGGCGATCGCCTGAAGGACCCCGGGTACGGCCCCGGCGAACCCGTAACGGAAGCCGTTCTGGGCGGTGTACATGCAGGTGACGACGCCGAATTCGGTCGCCGCCAGCGAGGCGATGCCGAGATAGACGTTCATTTCGCGGCCCGCCACCAGGAAGTGCTCCACCTTGCCGACATATTTTCGGACCATGACGCCCGCCACCATGGTCACCAGGAGGTAGAGCCCGATGATGCTGCCGTCCACAAGCCAGGAGAAATGGGTCATGTTGTTTCGCTCCGATACTTTCCGATTGCTTTAGGCATGGCCAGTTGAGCCTGGAATCCTCAAATTATGGCGACCGCCGGGGATTTGTCAACATATTCTTGGCTCTCTTTGTTCCCAGTTGACAATCTCCGGGTCAGGCCCGTATTGTAATGGCCCATGGAACCGAACCCCAAGAACCCGGCGAGCCGCCCTTCGCGCGTCCGCTACCGGGTCCTCGCCTTTCTCTCCTGCCTGGCGGCGATCACCTACATGGACCGGGTGGCCATCTCCATCACCGCCCGCCACATCATGCGGGACCTCCACCTCTCCGACGTGCAGATGGGTTTCGTGTTCAGCGCCTTCACGCTGGCTTACGGGCTGTTTGAAATTCCGACCGGATGGTGGGGCGAGCGAATCGGAACACGAAAGGTGCTGACCCGGATCGTCATCTGGTGGTCGAGCTTCACGATCGCCACGGCGGCGGCGTTCAGCTATGGGTCGCTGCTGGTCGTCCGGTTCATCTTCGGCATGGGCGAAGCGGGCGCCTGGCCGAACGCCTCGCGGACGTTCTCGCTCTGGTTCCCCTCCATGGAACGGGGCGCCGCCCAGGGCATCTTCTTCGCCGGCGCGCATTTCAGCGCCGCGATCACTCCTCTTCTTGCGACCGCCTTGCTTGTCCACCTTCAGTGGCGCTGGGTTTTCGTGATCTTCGGTCTGGTCGGTTTCTTCTGGGCGTTCGCCTGGCGCCGCTGGTTCCGTGACGAGCCGGGGCTTCATCCCTCGGTCAACGCGCCGGAGCTAAAACTGATCGAGAACGGCCGGACGCTGACCGGCGGGCACGGCGTCCGGGGCGTCCCATGGAAGCGAATCCTGAGCAACCGCACGGTGCTTCTTCTTTGCGCTATGTACTTCGTACAGTCCTATAGCTTTTATTTCTATATCACGTGGCTGCCCTCTTACCTGGAGAGAGCCCGGGGATTTTCCGCCGTGAAGTTGGGAGTTTTCACGGGGCTGCCGATGGTGGCGTGCATGTTTTCGGATCTTTTCGGCGGCCTGACGACCGATGCGCTCAGCCGCCGGTTCGGGTTACGCCCCGGCCGCGCCGGCGTCGGGATCGCGTCCTTTCTATTCGCCTCCGCCTGCATCTTTCTCGGCGCGGCCGTCCGCGATCCCTGGACGGCCGCGGTGCTCCTGGCTCTGGCGGCGGGCGGCCTCAGCTTCCTGCTGGGCGCGGCCTGGGGAACCTGCATCGACATCGCCGGCGACAACGCCGGGGTCGTCAGCGCCTGCATGAACACCGCCGGCCAGGCGGGTGGCATGTTGAGTCCGGTGATACTCGGGCTCGTGCTGCATCGCTGGTCAAATTGGGCCGCTCCGCTGTATGTCACCGGGCTGCTCCTGATCGGCGGCGCGGTGTGCTGGATGTTCATCGACCCGCAGCGGACGGTGAGTTAGGCCTTTCGGGTTCTTTTCGGTGCGCCTGCGACCCTCTGGATGAAAGGTCCCGGTTTCTTGCTAAACCCGACCCCAATTCAAAATGAAAAGGTGTAAAGGCTGGCCTTCCTCAGCCTGAACTCGATCTGGAGGGGCTCGTCTGATTCCGGCAGGCGCGTCTTGCCCCGCCAGCCTACGGGAACAGCCAGTCCATCCGAAGCGATGGGATCGCAGTCTTGAAACGCGTATCCTTCAAGGACGCCCGCGACGTTCCTGAGCTGAACATGCACTTCGCCGCCCGCTCGAAGATAATAAAGCCACCCCCGCCCACACCAGGACTTATTATTACGATGCCGGCAGAGAAGAGGAGAACGCCAGTGATGCGAGCACTTTTTACTATGCTTTTCCGAGGCCTCGCCCACTCGAATCATCATCTTTATATTATGATGGACCAGTTCTTTGTAGAGGTTACTGCCGGCGTTTCATTCAGCCGGGCCGTCCGGGACTCGAATTATTCTGTTCGAATTCCCTCTACTTGCAGACAAGGGTGGTTACGATATTCGATAATTCCCCTGAATTTAGATATGATACGCCGCTGGTCCAAGTCTCCGAAAAGCGGTTGTTGAAGGTGCCGTCAGCTGGTGCCATTCCTGCTAGGCTGATGCCGTAACCGGCGTTCGCTGCAACCGAATTTCTAGCGATCTGGCCTTCGCCTGAACGGCCAACATACATGCCACCTAAGCAGCCTTTGAAATTGCCGATTGTTGGGGTCGTATTATCCGTGATTTGAAGCCGGGTTCCGGAGGTTTGATAGCAAAACCCGTATGGAGGGGCAAAGGTGGGGGAGAACCAATACCAGTCCACCTGGCCGGATCAGTAGGATTTCTTTTTATGGGATTCCCAAGGGTCAGCCAGCCATTATATACTGCTTTTGAGGAACTCCGCGCACTCTTCCGGGTAGGTCACGTTGATATAGATGCCGGTCCCGATCTCGAACCCGGCCGGCGTCGTAAGTTTCGGGATGATCAGCATGTACCAGTGGAAATATTTCGCGTTTTCGTCCCCGACCGGCGCCGACCGGATGATGAAGTTATAGTCGGGATTGCCTAACCCCCTGTGGATCCTGGCTAGGATGTCCTTGAGAAAACCACCGAAATCGGCAATCTCCTTCCCGTCGATATCGGCAAACGAGGCCTGATGTTTTTTCGGCATGAGGCGGACCTCGAACGGAGTCCGGGAGGCATAGGGGGCATAGGCGATGAAAAAGTCGGTCTCGGCAATGATCCGCTCTTGGCGCCGCATCTCTTCAGCGAGCATGACGCAATAGAGGCACTGGCCTTGCGAATCATAATATCGGACCGCCTGCTCGATCGGATTCCGGACGTGCGGCGGGATGACCGGCGTGGCGATCAACTGGGAGTGCGGGTGTTCCAGTGACGTTCCGGCCCGGAGGCCATGATTCCGGAAGATGTTGATTAAACAAATTTGCTTTTCTTGAGCGACACTCCGATACCGCAGCCTGTAGGCCCGGATAACATTCTCTACCGACTCGTCATCCATGGTCGCCAAGCTCAGGTCATGCCGGGGCGTCTCGATGATGACTTCCGCGATTCCATAGCCCGGAGCCTTGAGAAACCGGCCGGCTTGTTTCGGCTGGAAAGGAACATCATTCTGCAGTGCGGCAAACTTGTTCGGAACAACCCGGACCTGCCATTGCCCGTTTTTCTTGATCGTGTGAGTCGGCGGCGGCGTTCGCTCTTCATGGCCGGGGCAAAACGGGCACTCGGCGCTGTGGGCCGGCAACGGAGGCTTTCCGGATTCCTTGAGCTGGAAATCCTGCGGCCGCCGGGCGCGCTCCGTCGAGATGATCACCCATTCATGGGTCAGCATGTTCTGTCTGAATTCCGGCATGGTTTATTTCCCTTCCTGCATTCGGAAAGATGTTATACCAGAGGCGAAACGCAATCAAGGCCTGGCCTTGGTGCGTTCGGCCGTTTTCCACTATAATGAGAAACACTCGATCATGAACAACCTTCTCGTCCAGTTCAAGAAAGTCGATATCACGCCGGCTTATCCCGTCCGGCTGGCGGGGTATTTCAACGAGCGAATTTCGGACGGGGTGCTCGACCGGCTCCACCTGAGGCTTGCCGCATTCGAGTTGGGTGGGAAACGCCTGCTTTTCATCCAGGTCGATAGCTGTGCCATTCCGACGGGGGAAGCGGATGAGATCCGGAGCGAGGTCGCCCGGCGGACCGCTTACCAGAAAAGCGAGATCATGCTCTTTGTCTCCCATATTCACACCGGTCCCGACCTCGAGGGATTCTTCGGGTTGGCGAGGGACGAACGCTATCTCGAGGACCTCAAAAAGTGGATCGTCGAAGCGGCCGCATCTCTTCGTCCGCGGGAGTTCACGCGGGTCTCTTTAGCCAGGGCATCCTATGAGGGCCTGGCCTTCAGCCGGCGCTGGTGGATGAAAGACGGGACTGTCGTCACCAACCCGCCGAAGCGATCTCCCGAAAGGCGCCAACCCGAAGGTGCGGTCGACCGGGAGGCGAAGACGATCGTTTTCCGCGATGAGCGGGGAGGTCTCCAGGCTCTTTTTGTCAACATCTCGAACCACACCGATACGGTGGGCGGGACAAGGATATCGGCCGACTGGCCGGGGTTCATGGAGCGCCATTTGAACAGCCGGCTCGGCGCGGACATTCCGGTCCTCCCGTTCCTCGCGCCCCAGGGAAACATCAACCATCTCGAGTTCGAAAGCCTCAGACCCCAGACAAACTACGGGGAGGCCGGACGCCTGGGACGAGCCTATGCCGAGATCGTCGCTGCGTCGCTTCCGGGTGCTCAGCCGGCGCAGGTCGAGCGGCTCGAAGCCCGCGAAATTGTCGTGGCCATCCCGTCCCGGGAGATATCGGAAGTCGAGCTCGATGACGCGCGGAAGGTCCTCGAACGAGCCGGCGCATCAGGCCTGGGCCGGGGCCGCGACCTGACCGCCGAGGACCTGGCGAAAGGAGACATCGGCGTCGAGGCCCTGTTCGCCCGCGAACTTCTTCGTTTTGCCGAAACCAAGCCCCCCGAGTACCTGGTGCCTCTCCAGGCCTTCAAGATCGGAGGCGTAGCGTTTGTGGCCATCCCGGGCGAGCCGTTCGTCGAGGTCGGGCTGGCGCTCAAAGCCGTCCAAGGCTATGATCTCGTTTTTCCCGTCGCCTTGGCCAACGGGTATTTCGGGTATATCCCGCTTCGGGAAAACTTCGGCCGCGGCGGCTACGAAACGAGGCCCGGCGCGGCGAGCTATCTCACCGTCGATGCCGCCGGCCGCATCCTCGCCGCCTTCCGGTCGCTCCTCTAATCATCCAGCTTGCCATGAAGCTATAACGGAATCGACCGAGAGTCCTGCTTTTGTGGCGGCGGCGGCGGGCCGAGTCCTTCGCCGATGGGGCGAAGAGCTAAACTCCACGGGCCACCCAGGATAAGAACGGCGCGTGTTGGTGTTGCTTAATAGCCTGGTCTTTTCGGGCCCGGGAGGGCAATAAATCAGAAGGTACGAGACGCGCTCGGAGTCGCCGATGTCGATCTCGCCGCTAGTCGTCCGGCCCGCGAGCCGGGGCGGGGAGGAGCCCTCCGGAGGCGAGCCGCCGGCGGGCTCCCGTGCACGGCGCGCAGTGCTCCCAGCGGCAGAGGAGGATGTCCGGCTGCTCGCGGATCATGTCGGCCACCCGGCGGATGACGTCGCGGCCGAGCATCAGCTTCGAGACGCCTCCGATGCGGACGTCACGGATCTCGCCCCGGCTTCTCAGGGCATACTCGGCCCCTTCGAACGCCGCGCTGCACGAGCAGGAAGTATCCAGCCGATGCGAGAGGAACGTGCCGTCGGGCCGGCGAATCCGGACGACGGGAAGCTCCTCGGTCCACGACACCTTGGGCAACCCCGCATGCTCCTCGGCGACATGGATCGTGCTGTTTGACGTCTGACCGACGCCAAGGAGGAGGACCTTCCCTCCGCCCTGAGCGAGGAGGTCCACCGGGCTTCCCACGCCGAAGACTCTCTGGGAGAGATGCTCCGCGGTCAGTCGCCCGGCGTCTGGGCCGATCACGGCCACCGAGTGGGTCGGATGGAGGCTGCGCACCGCCTCCGGTCTCTTCCTCCCGATCTCCGGAAGGATGCCTGTGCGGCCGGGCGTCTCTTTCGGATCGTAGTAGGGGGAGGGAACGGGATGCACGTAGTTAAAGGTGGGGAGCACCAGGTTCCCCCTGGGCCCGATGACCTCGAGGATCGCGTCGATCACCGTGTCGGCGCCCCCCTCGACAGGCCCCAGGTGTTTCATGGAGCTGTGGACGATGAGGCTATCGCCCCTGGCCAAGCCCAACTCGCGCAAGCCGCGAGCGATGTCGCCGCGTGTCAGGGCTGGTTGGGAACTCATTGTATGTCCTGACTTTCGGCCTCTGGCGCCGCCTTGACCGGCGGGTAATAGATCAGAAGATACGAGATGCGCTCGGATTCGCCGATGTAGATTTCACCGTTGGGGCCGGCGGCCAGCGCCGAGATATCGTAGCAGACCCAGTTCCTGGGGAAATGAACCATCGGCAGGCCCAGGTCCTTGACCTCGCCGGTTCTGGGGTTCCACCGGAAGAGATGGGAGTTCTTGCCGGGACTGCCGGCCGCGCCGTAGGCTATTCCGTCTTTGCCGAAAGCGAGCGCCCTGATCCTGTGGTCTGAGAGGGGACGTCCGTAACCCGTGACTCTGAGCGGCGCCGCGTCGAGCCGGAAGATCGTGCCCAGCGTCGTCCCCGCGAAGATCGTCTCCCCGCCGTCCGAGACGGCGGCATCGAGATGATTCAGGAACTCCATACCCTTTGGCGAGGGGAGTTGGAGGTCGAGGACATCGAGCGAACCTGAGGAAATCGAGTATCGGAAAAGATGTCCGTTCTTGCCCGAGCCGAAGATGTGTCCGCGGCCGTCAAGGACGAGAGCGTTCGATTTCCCGGCCCCCTCGATGTCCGCGAGTCGCCGGATTGCGCCGGCCCCGGAATCGACCTCGAAGAGCGCCGACGACCGCCGTCCCAGCGCGTAAATTTTCCCGGTCGCGGAGTCGACCACGCCGGCCGCCGCGTCTTCGCCGAGGTCGATACCCGGGAACTCGATCGGCCTGACCTCGAACTTCCAGATGACCGAGAACTCGCCCCGCGGATCGTAGCGGAAGACGCGGCCGCCGGGGTTGACGAGGCCGTGGAGGACGCCGTTCGCGTCCGCCGCCAGGATCCGGCATTCGGCGCCTTGGCCCAGGACGCCGATGTCGACGGCGTGCTCCGCCGCCGGGCTGGGATCGTAATAAAAGAGATGCGACTTCCGGCCTGACGTGGCGCCGTAGATTTTCTTGAGCCCCGCGCCGGGCGCCAGCGCCGTGATGGCCGATTCGCCGTTCGGGATGGGCGGCGCGACCCCGTAGTGGCCGATCTCCCTGAGGGCGAGCGATCCTTCCGTGATGAAGGCGAAGGCGCCGTCCCGGAAATCCGAAGTCCCGGACATGATCTCGGATTCCTTGAGATGATAGCCCTCGCCGGAGGATTGTGTTTTGGGATCATCATCTTCGGGCATCTAACTCCTCCACTGGAGCGACTTCAGGTCGACCATGATGAGCCTCGGCACGGCTTTCATGTTGACCTCGGCAAAAAAGAGCGTCTCCCCGTCGGGTCCCAGCGCGCCCTCCGACAGCCAGGCGGTCGGGTTGCCGTCAAATTCGAGGGTGGCCAGGACTTCCTTTCGCCCCGTCGTGATGTCCAGGACCGCGAGCCGGGTCGGCTCCCAGATCGTGTTGCATCCGTAGAAGATCCACTTGTCCTTGTAGAGAACCGGTGACTGCACATACGGCGGAGTCCAGTCACTGCCATTCCATCCCCAGGGCCAGCCGAAACCGTAGTCCTCGATCGTCCCTTCGGGCCCGTGTTCGGGATTGATGCGGAAGATGCGTCCGTCGTAATAGCCTGCGGCACAGACAAAGTCGGGCCGGAATTTCTTAGCGAAGAAGAAAAAATTGTAGAGCCGCTCCCTTCCCGGGATTCCGGGAACTCGCATTGCCAGGTCCTCGAATTCGCCCCGCGCCGGGTCGTAGCGGAAAAACCGGCCGTCATCGTAGGACCCGTAGAGCCTGTCGCGGGAATCGCTGAAAATCTCGAAGCCGCCCCAGGTCCCGACCCGGCCGATGAGGCGGGATTCGCGCGTCCCGAGATCATATTCAAAAAGGCAGTGGCGGGGATAGCTGATAAGATATGCCTTGTCCAGCCGCTCGATGATCTCCATGGACCGGCATCCCTCGTAAGGGACGGCCAACCCCACATACTCGGCCTCGCCCGTTTCCATCTTGACCCGGAACATCTGCGACCCGCGAAACCCGTAATCGGGGTCCCCGAACGTGCCGTTGACCTCGAAGAGCTTTTCCCCGAAATTCGGCGCCGTGCAGTGGCTGACGCCGTAAAGATATCCGGCCGAAGTCTCGCGGAGGCAAGTGTGGATTTTGCTCTGGGGCACGCGTCCCGAGTCGTAAGGGTCATCGGCCAGCCGGCCGATATCCAGAAGGTCCCAGAGCCTGTCCTCCTCGGGGTCGTACCTCAGGAGATGGGCGCTCGAGGCCCGGCCCTCGCTGCAGCTCGAAAAATAGACGCGGCCGTCGCTCCCCGCGTGGACGGCCCAGAGGCTGTCATGGTTCGGGTCCACGCCCCAGGTCATGACCTTGAAGGCGCCGTATTCCCTGATTTCAAATGCGACGGGCTTCATTCTCTCTTAACCTTCAGTCAATCAGAACGGAGGGTAAGAATCTCCGTTCCCGTGATGGTTTGATTTGGGATTAGGGTCCTGTCACGACGATCCCCCGTCAGTCCTCCCTCCTTCCCAAGAAAATCCAGTCGGTCCGGGCCGGCGGGGGGCCCCCACGCCGC
>Ga0315275_10001984_pt1 | contig 18307 bp, 15 predicted proteins | sample YL17G03_0_MG_FD_205557 | JGI IMG/M metagenome (GOLD analysis project Ga0315275, IMG submission 205557) | Sediment microbial communities from Yellowstone Lake, YNP, Wyoming, USA - YL17G03_0 | ecosystem: Environmental > Aquatic > Freshwater > Lake > Sediment | place: USA: Wyoming | collected...
AATATCCCCTTGCCTTCAACCCCCTTAGGAAGGTGGCCCCTGATTTCCGTCACCAAGTGGTTTCGGGGCTCATTTCCGTATTCAAAAAGATATGGCACGAGTTCTGGGGCCCTCGTCTCGAACACCTCCTGCGGCACGCCCTCTTCTCGCTTCTCGACTATCCGGGGAGCACCCTGCTCGATGTCACGCGGCTTTTCACCGACGTTCCCTTCCGGATGAAGGTTCTTTCTTCCATCACCCAGGAGGCGGTGAAAGCGTTCTGGTTGAACGAGTTTGACAAGTACTCCCCGTGGCTCAGGTCCGAGGCCTCCGCTCCCATCCTGAATAAGATGGGGCAATTTCTCACGAATCTTCCCCTCCGAAATATCGTGGGTCAGCCGGACAACACTTTCAGTCTGCGGAAGGTCATGGACGACGGGAAAATCTTGATTGCAAATCTCTCCAAGGGCGCCATAGGGGAGGATAACTGCGCGCTTCTCGGGGCGATGCTCATCACACAGATCCAACTAGCGACCCTCAGCCGCGCAAACGTAGCCGAACGGGAACGACGGCCGTTTTATCTCTACGTAGACGAGGTCCACACCTTTCTGACCGAATCTTTCGCCGACATTCTGTCCGAGGTCCGAAAATATGGATTGAACCTTGTACTTGCGCACCAGTATGTGGCCCAGCTCAAAGAGGAATTGCGCAAAGCGATCTTTGGCAATGTGGGGACAATTATTTCATTCCGCGTTGGGGCGGAGGATGCGAGCCATCTTGCCCGTGAATTCGGTCCGTCCTTCGACGAGGCGGACTTCGTGAACCTCCCGAACTTCCACATTTATCTCAAACTCATGATCGACGGGGTGACCTCGGAACCGTTCAGCGCAACCACGCTTCCCTTGCCGGAGCAAGGAATTTCAAACAGAGATGAGATTGTCAGCGAATCGAGGAGAAAGCATGGAAGGCCGAGAAAGGAGGTGGAGCAAGCGATCCTTGAGCGGTATCGGGGTGAAACAAGGGCAATATCGAACCAGAAACAACTATTCTAATGGACAGAAGATTACTCCTTCCCAGGCAAGGGTATCCTCCTCCACAATTGATCAAAGTCGCTGAACGAAATGGCTACACGAGTTTCACAGAGCGACGATTGGTCTGAAGCGGAATGATATATGTTCATAGCCCCGAATCCCTCCAGGACTTTTTGGGAGATTAGATGCATACAGACCGCAAACATATTCTCCGATTCTGTGGGTGGTTTGTGTCTAAACTATGATTTCATTAGATTTTGCCAACGAGAAGAAACGCAGTACCTCATTCTTCCGTGACTGCCGTTCGCAGCGCGAATGTCGCACAACTACGGGAACAATGCCAATGCGTGCGTTGCGCTCGTTAGCCAAACAGCAGATTCTGTCCTCGCGCAATGCATTGTTCCCGCGCCCCGTTATACGCCAATCCGGCTAAATGAGATTCAACATTTTCTAAACTACAATGGGAGCATAATCAAATGTCCCAAGAACCCAATGTCGAAACAGAATTTATCGTCGAGGATTCTGAGGAGAACTTCAGCAGCTGGATAAATCGTCCATATGTTCCCGAGGAACTGAGAAACCAACTAGTCGCTGCCAATGTGCTGATTGTTCCAAGAGAGGGTTTTCGAGAACGTCCGGACCCCGTATTCCCAGTCGGTACAGAAGAGTTGCTACAGTATTTTAGGGGCAACTCCGACAAGGGAATCAGCGCCGACATCTGCATTGCCGATGAAGACTATAGGGAACTGGCTCTTCATGAGGCTCTCATTATCATCGGAGGTTTTGTTGTCACAAGTTTAGTAGCTCCAATCGTTACCGACCTGATCTCAACGTACATTAAAAAACGATGGGGTTCCAAAGAGGAGAAGGCAAAAATCAAACTGGAGCTCACAGTTGTCGAGAAGGATGGCCGCGCATCCAAATTGCTCTATGAGGGCCCTTCGAAGGATTTCAGCAAGACAGTAAAGCCAGCACTTAAAACTTTGTCTGAAAGGAACGGTCAAGGCAATGCCACCCCGAACCCGAAACCAGGAAAGGAACTTGAGCCGTGACCCTAGAAGACGTGAAAACATATCTCAGGAAGGCACCCGACAATTTCAACTCTAGAGATTCCAGATCGGCTAAGCAGCTACTTTTGTCGATCAAAGATCGAGCTGTCAAGGACAACGATCAGGCTCTCGCCAAAACAATATGGTGTCTTGACGAAATACTCGATATCCAAGATCGGTTCATCACTGGCTTCTTTCAAATGAAAGCTGATGAGTTCTATGAAGGATGGTGCACTCTAGAGAAAGTTGAACTTGGAATTCACTTTCTCAATCCACACTTCCAGGACACCGCGAATGAGTTTCATCTGTCTTTCATATCGAAGCATACCTCGCAGTATCAATCTATTTTCCCATACAAAGTGTTTATGAGCCCCGAAATTCTGGAAATTGAAAAAACGTGTAGCATATGTAACAAGGTCATCTCGGTTCGTAATCCTTGCGGACATCGTGTTGGCGAAATCTATGATGGTAAAATGTGCTCAAGATTTGTCAGCAAGGCCGAATTTCTCGGGATGGCAATGGTAGAAGACCCTGTCCAAAAATACTCTGTCCCGTTTCTCTCGGATTCTAAGGGTGGGGTTAAGAAGGATCATTACAATTACGCCTTCATTCGCTACTTGGTCCAGCGGCTGAGTTCACCCTTTCACGCCTGGGACGTGGATAAGACGAAACGAAGGCATCCACATACAAGGTACTCGCACGTTGGCCGGAATGACCCTTGCCCTTGCGAATCAGGAAAGAAGTACAAACAATGTTGTCTCTTAGAAGACGGTGTCCTGCGACCTCACTGCGAGTTCACGTTTCAAGTAACGCCACCAGAACATTTGATGACGACCGAATACAGTGATTGAGTCTTTGCCCTGTTCCGAATGACAGATGATGGATTAGAGTAGTTAGACTGACAGCAATATTTGGAGGACAAAGGGGCGTGAAAGAAGATAAATCTGTCGGCATTTGGATCCGTGTCTCAACCGAAGATCAAGCGAAGGGCGAGAGCCCCGAACACCATGAGAAACGAGCCCGGTACTATGCTGAGTCCAAGGGCTGGGCGGTCAAGGAGGTCTATCACCTTGAGGCGGTCAGCGGAAAATCGGTTATGCAGCATCCGGAAACCCAGCATATGCTCGCCGATATTCACTCCAAGAAAATTACGGGACTTATCTTCTCGAAGCTCGCCCGCCTTGCCCGCAACACGAGAGAGCTTCTTGATTTTGCTGACATTTTCCGAGAACAGGATGCCGACCTCATCTCACTCCAAGAATCAATCGATACTTCAACACCGGCAGGTCGTTTGTTTTATACGATGATCGCGGCAATGGCACAATGGGAGCGGGAGGAAATCGCGTCTCGCGTAGCGGCGTCAGTCCCCATCAGGGCAAAGTTGGGAAAGTCCTTGGGAGGAGCTGCCCCGTTTGGGTATCAATGGGTCGATAAAAAGCTCGTTCCGGAGCCGAAGGAAGGGCCGGTCAGGAAGCAGGTGTACGAACTGTTTCTCGAACACAAGAGGAAACGGACAATTGCGAGAATTCTCAACGAACGGGGGTTCCGCACGAGGAACGGATCGAAGTTTTCCGACACGACGGTTGATCGACTTTTGCGGGACCCGATCGCGAAGGGTCAACGGCGAGCCAACTACACCAAAAGCCTCGGTCAAGGAAAGAAATGGAATCTGAAGCCGCAATCCGATTGGGTGCTCATCGACGTGGAGCCAATCGTTTCACAGGAGCTCTGGAACCAATGCAACTCCATCCTCGACGAACAGGAGAAGAATAGAAAACCGCCTGCGAAGAAGACGGTGCAACTCTTTGCCGGCTTTACGATCTGCCATTGCGGCGGAAGGATGTATGTTCCGTCAAACATGAAAAAGTATGTTTGTCGCGCCTGCCGCAATAATATTGAAATTGATGTACTTGAGGCAATCTTCCATGAGCAATTGAAATCCTTCTTTGTTTCACCGGAAGAGGTAACGAAATACCTGGGCAAGGCCGACGAGACGATCAGGGAGAAAGAAGCGCTTCTCGGAAGCCTAACCGAGGAGGCGAAACGGCTCCGCCTCGAGATGGATAAGATCATGAAGCTCTATACGGATGATATCCTCCCGAAAGAGGAGCTTGGGAAACGGTACCAGCCCCTCTATGACCGGGTGAAGCGGATCGAAGACCAGGTGCCGGAGCTTCACGGCGAGGTCGATTTCCTGAAAATTCAATACCTCTCGAGCGATCAGATCATAAGCGACGCCAAAGACCTCTATAACGGCTGGCCAGACTTATCCCTCGACGAGAAGCGCAAAATCGTTGAAAACATTATCGAAAACGTCACTATTGAAAAAGACCAGGTCTCCATTCATCTCTCCTACCTCCCCTCCTCTGCCGAATTGACTGCAAATAGGCCACACAACGTCAAGGGTTCATCGCACAGACCAGCATGAAGTTTGCCGGATAATCGACCGTGAGCTTCGTCCTGCTGATCGTCACATGCCCGTCCTCGAGCGGCTGGCGGAGGACTTCCAGGACATTCCGCGCAAACTCGGGCAGCTCGTCGAGGAACAGCACGCCGTGGTGAGCAAGTGAAATCTCGCCGGGCCGAGGGATGCTCCCCCCGCCGACCAGCGCGGCATCGGAGATCGTGTGATGCGGAGACCGGAACGGCCGGGTGGCAACCAACGCGGCATCCGGCGGAAGCATCCCCGCCACCGAATGGATCTTGGTTGTCTCGAGAGCCTCCTCAAACGTCATCGGCGGCAGGATGCTGGGCAGCCGCTTCGCAAGCATCGTCTTGCCCGATCCGGGTGGCCCCATCATGATGATGTTGTGTCCGCCGGCGGCTGCCACTTCAAGAGCCCGTTTGACCGACTCCTGGCCCTTCACATCCGCAAAATCCGACAGATACCTCCGGTCGTGACGCAGGATTTCCGCCAGGTTCACGGTGAGCGGCGAGAGTCTCGCGTGATCGGCATTGAGAAACTCGACTGCCTCCTTCAGCGTGGAGATAGGATAAACCCCGAGACCCCCGACCATGGCCGCTTCCTTGCCATTCTCACGGGGGACCAGCATTCCGCGCAAACCTTTCCTCCGCGCCTCAAGCGCAACGGGAAGCACACCCTGCACAGGCCGCAGAGTTCCATCAAGAGCAAGCTCGCCAACGAGAAGGAACCCCCCGATCACCTCGCGGCTCACCTGCTCTGTGGCTGCCAGGATGCCGACGGCCATCGGGAGGTCGAGGGCGGACCCCTCCTTCTTGATGTCCGCAGGGGCGAGATTGATCGTGATCTTCCGGAGCGGAAACTCATAGCCGCAGTTCCGGATCGCCGCGATGATTCGCTCACGGCTTTCACGCACCGCATTGTCGGGCAACCCGACGATGGAGAAGCCCGGAATAGCCTTGTGAAGATGGGTCTCCACCTCCAGGACATAGGCATCAACACCGTACGTGGCACCGCTGAGCACTTTTGAAAGCATGCGTGCGCTCCTCTCCCTCAGTATTACTCTCACGGCGGCCTTTTTCCGTTGAATACATGGAAGGAGATGGAAGGAAAGCCCGCCGGGTGAGAAACGTGCGGGCTTGTCAAAGACGGCAGGTTGTCCAGATCAGAGCCTTCCGGCTCAAAAATCAAGCTTCGGATGCTTCCGGTGAAAATCCGTCGCATCCTGGTACTGCTTGGCCACAGCGAGGAGCATCGCCTCTCCATAAAGCTGTCCGGTGAACGTAATGCTGGTGGGTGTGCCCTTGCCGGTGAATCCGTTCGGCAGCACCACGGACGGATGCCCGGTGAGATTGGTCAGGAGAACGTTGTCTCCCTCGAGCGACGGTGCCAGGTACACATCAACCTCTTTCATGATCGACGCCATCTGCTGAATCACCAGGTACCTCACCCGATTCGCCTGGATGTACTCCACTGCCGGGATGAACCGTGAGGAACGAAAAGCGTTCGGCCAGGCATCCTTGATCTGGCGGACCAGCAGATCATCCTTCCCGCTTCTCGTTAACTCGTCGAACGCAGCACCTGCCTCAGCGTCGAGAATGAAGGAAATGTCGTTCACAGGGATCGCGGGAAGTTGGATTGGCACAAGCTGCGCGCCCAGATTTCGCAGCGTCGCAATGGTCAACGAGTCATTTGCCCTGTTCTCATGAGCAGTGTCGAAATCGGCTTTCACATAGCCGATCCGGACATTCTTCAGGGAAACGCGGGGCGAATAGTTGAACGGCAGGTCAACGACCGTCGCATCGACGCCGTCGGGGCCGTAGATCGCATTGAAGACAAGCGCACAATCCTCCACGGTCCGGCAGATCGGGCCGATCTTGTCCATCGACCAGCTCAGCGCCATCGCGCCCGCGCGGCTCACACGCCCGTAGGAAGGACGCAGGCCTGTCGTCCCGCAGCGGGTGGACGGCGACACGATCGAGCCCCACGTCTCGGTGCCAACGGCAAACCCGACAAGGCCGGCCGCCGTCGCGGAAGCGGATCCCGCCGACGATCCGCTTGATCCCTCTTCGATATTCCACGGATTTCTCGTCATGCCGCCGAACCAGACGTCTCCCCACGCCAGCTCGCCCAACGACAACTTGGCAAGCAGCACTGCGCCCGCCTCTTCCAGCCGGCGGACAACGGTCGCGTTCTCATCGAAGATCTGGTCCTTGTAGGGAACAGAGCCCCAGGTCGTTTTGATTCCTTTTGTCGAAAGAAGATCTTTCACGCCGTAGGGAATGCCGTGCAAGGGGCTCCGGTATTTCCCCGCGGCAAGTTCATCGTCGGCCCGTTTCGCCTGCGCAAGCGCCAGGTCCTCCGTGAGCGTGACGACGCACAAGAGCTTGGGTCCGTACCGTTTCAGGCGGTTGAGATACATTGTGGTGAGCTGCACCGAGGTGACTTTTCTCGACTTGATCAGTGCAGACAGTTCTCCGACCGACGCAAACGCAAGACCCTCAAGATTCGCCGGCACCGCAAGTGTCTGGGGCGCGCTCATTTCGAAGGGTTTGCGGACATGGTCGAACGTCGCACCCGCCGGTACAGGATTGAAAAGGATTGCGGGAGGAATGTTGTTGGAAAGCGTAAGTTTCCTGAGGCGTTCAAAACTCGCCCTCCGATCGACCAGCCCACCGAGCATAGAGTCACGCTCTGCCGGAGTGAACGACAGGCCGGCAATAGCTTCAGCCCCCGCAATGTCGCTCTTCGTTATTGCCCGGGGATTCGGCGGCTCGTGGAGGGCCTGCCCCAGAAAGAGGATGGCAGCACAGAGGAGAATGATCTGGATAAATGGTGAACGATCGGAGTTCATGGTGGCACCTCTGGAGTGGTATACTGATTGCGTGGATGCAGAAGAAAGGGTGGCCGTCCTCGCTCCGGACCGATGATTGGGTTATTGTTGCGCCTGAAGATCGGCGAGCCGCTTGCGGGCATAGTCCAGGTGCGCGGCATAGGCAACCGGTTCGAGGTCGATGAATCGCTTGAATGAGCTGGCTGCTTCACGGCGCAATCCCAGCCGTTCCTCGACGATACCCTTGTTCAGCCAGGCCGATTCGTTCAACGGATCAATATCGATGGCCTTGTTCAGACTGACGATCGCCTCAGGATAGCGGCCCAGGGCATACAGCACGTTCCCCTTGTTGCTCCAGGCCGAGGCGTTGTGACGCTCTGCCTTGATCGCGTTTTCGTACCCTGTCAACGCGTCCTCCAGCCGGCCGAGCTTCTTGCAGCACACACCCCGGTTGTTCCAGGCCTCTGAATTCCCGGGCTCCAGCTCGAGCACCCTGTCATAATACTTGATCGCGTCCTCCAGCTGACCGAGACTTGCCAGACTGAATGCCTTGTTGTAGATCTCCCAGGCCTCCAGGGCCCGCGTATGCTCGGGGACGACGACCTCCGCCCCGTGCCGGCGGAGCAACGCTTCGAGGTCGCGACGAAGATCCCGAAATGTCTGATAGCGTGCGCTCTGTTCCTTCTGCATGCACTTCTGGATGATCGGGAAGAGCGGCGAGGGGAGCGGCGGGACGGGGGCATGGGCATGAAGACGATGCATCTCCCGCCAGACGTTGTGGCTCGTTTTCCTCCCGGTGCGCGAGGGGAGCGGCGGCGTGAACGGCAGTTGCCCACCGGACGCAAGCTGGTACAGGACGATGCCGAAGCTGTAAATGTCGCTCCGTGCATCACAGTGCGCGGCATTCAGAAACTGTTCCGGCGGCATGAAGTTCGGCGTCCCGAAGCCGATGTTCTCGGGCACGGAGCGGCGCCGGCGCCGTATGCCATCAAGAGCCTTCGTCCGTTCGATGAGGTCGGCAAAGCCGAAGTCCGTGATCTTGACGATCCGATCCTGCGTGATCATGATGTTGGCCGGTTTGATGTCCCGGTGACTGCGGATGCCGCGGGAGTTCGCATACTCCATGCCGTGGGAGAACTGGATCGCCCAGGCAAGAGACCGGACCAGGTCGGGCGGCGAGTGATGGATGTAGCCTTCGAGTGAATTCAGACCGTCTTCATTCGGGGCAACGTATTCCATCCCGATATACAGCCTCCCGGCGAGCTCCTCGATAAAGTGTGCCGAGACGACGTACGGATGACGTTCGAGGTCGACCCAGACTTTTGCCTCGCGCCGGAACTGTTCGCGCGTCTCCGGGTCCAGCAGGAACTGATCCCGGAGCGTCTTGAGTGCATAGGCGGTATCGTTCTCATGGGAATAGACAAGGTAGACCACGCTGAAGCCCCCGACCCCGAGGACGCCGAAGACCTCATAGGATTTCCCGATGAAGTCGCCCTTTCTGTAGATCGCGGCAGGGTCGTCGGTTCTTCGTTCACCGTTGAGTTGTGACGGGAGAGGAGCAAGATCGGGGCGTTGCCGGACGGCAGGCTCGCGTCGGCCTCCGCCAAAAAGTTTCGTGAGGAGGGTGCGGAATCCGTTCATGGAGCGTCCATGCTCGTTTCGGGACCGGCGTGGGCGAAAGCCCGCCATCGCCCACGGACGGCGGGACGAACCCGGCCGATCCACCTAATAGAGAACTTCTTCGAGAAACAGCCCGTGAGGCGGCGCTGCCATGCCTGCCTTACGCCGGTCGTGCGCAGCCATGATTTCGGTGAACGATGACGCCGGAATATACCCGCGCCCGACGTCCACCATGGTCCCGACCAGCGCCCGAACCATGCCGTGCAGGAACCGGTTCCCACGGATCTCATAGACGAGCGTTCCGGGCGTCTGGGTCCATGTGGTCTTCATGATGGTACAGCGATAATGCTCGACCTCTGCATCGTATTTGCAGAACGACTCAAAATCGTGCTCGCCGACGATCAGGGATGCGACCTCGTTCATGAGTGGGACGTTCAGATCATATTTGACGTACCACTGATACTGCCTGCCGATGGCCGTCGGCTTCAGCGTAATGTAATACCGGTACACCCTCTCCCGTGCAGCATACCTCGCATTGAACCCGGCCGGAACATCCTCCACGGAATGAACATAGATGTCGTCGGGGAGAATCCCGTTGAGCGCGCTGAGAATCGAACCGACACCCAAGCCTGCATTGGTTCGGAAACTTGCCGCCTGGCCCCGGGCATGGACCCCGGAATCTGTCCTTCCGGAACCGATCAAATTGATGGGCTCCTGCAGGACCTGCTCGAGGACTTTGGTGATCTCCTCCTGAACGGTCCGCCCGTTGGCCTGGATCTGCCATCCCACGAAATTCGTACCGTCGTATTCAATGACAAGCTTGAGATCGCGCATGGTTACACCCGTTCAAAAACCTTTGCGGAGAGACAGCATGACACCCTGGGGGTCGCCCCACCCACCGATGACGGAACCGGAGAGTTCGAGGTCACGGAACGCCTCCTGCAACGCTTTGTTGTGTGCGACAGCGGCACGCGCGGCATTGATCGCACTCGCCACATGGTTTACCACCACCGCGGCTACGATGAACTTCTCCTTGTCGTATGCCTGTTCGCTTGCAATGCGCTCCTGGCGAAACGTTGACCGGTCGGCGTCCGTTCGCCACTGCCAGGTATATCCTGCCGCGGGGTCATAGACCTTCTCCAGCTCACGGTTGCGCAGCTTTTCCTGGTTGTACTCCTCGGTATTCATGAAGTTGCTGACGTCGACATAAAACTGATCGTTCTTCCGGCTCGGATCAACACCTGCGCGCTCAACAGCAAAGGTACGGGCGTCGGTCCGCACGGATGTGGCATGCACGTCGACCGTTCCGTACGCGAGCCACAGCACACCCTCCGCTATCAGGAACCACTTCCCGCTGGAGAAGTCCTGGGTGTACAACTCCCCCATTCCGGGAAGGACAAGGGAGAAGAGCGCGGCGAGCGCCGGCGACTTCTTCTTCGGCGTTTCCTCGGGCGGCAGAAGGGTTGGGGGAAGAACGGTTTCGGGAGTTTGCGCCGACGGATCCTGGAAGAAGTGAAGCCGCGCGTCTGACTGTGATGTGAATCGAACGGGAGGTTCCTCTCCCCGGACAAGGGAGGGAGCCAGGAGGAAGAAGAGGGTCATCCAGCGCGCTATCGTCATGACTTTGCCGTTGTGTGTGACGTTTTCGAAAGGCGAGTACTGCGTGGTAGAGCAAGGGCGCGCGTGGAATTCCTTTCCCTCAGATGTGTGAAAACGTCGCTCCAGCGTCCGTCAAAGACCAGGAGCGGAACATTGAGACGATGTTCAAGTTCGGGGATCGTCGCGTCGTCCAGCAACATCCCATCCGCATTGAGGAGGTCCGGCGGAAGGAGGACCAGATCCCCGAGGTCCTTTCCATTCAACGCTGAATATAAACATTTGCCGGATAGAAGTCCAGCAACGGTGACACTCCTGCCGTACAGAAGATTCGGGACAACCTCCAGTGACACGCTCAGGCCGTGGATTTCGTTCAGGCGGGGGAGCACACGCGTTCGCATCAGCCCCTGCGCCAGCTCGCCGGTCACCAGCGTGATCCGCCGCTTCGGTGAGACCCGTTGAGGGAACCTCCGGGATTGGCGTGTGAGATCGGCGAGGAACGTCCGCACCATCCCCACGCCGTTCTCAATCTGCGGAAAGCCATCGTAATACTTCGCCGGAGGGATGAAGCGGTCCGCAACGATGAAGAATTCATCCGACGGGTAGACGAAGCCCCGCCCGATATCCTTCCGGAATCTCACCTGCCATGGGTGGACCTGGTCAAGAAGGGATGCGGCGTAGGGATGGTCAACCTTTCTCAATTGATGAAGGCCAAACCGATGATCCGTGAGTCCGACGGGAACCACCGCAAGTGAGACGATGCTCCGGTTGAACCGGTACAGGTCAGCAACGGTCTTCTCCAGAACCTCGCCGTCATTGATGCCGGGACAGAGAACGATCTGCGTGTGCATGTCGATCCCGTGGTCGTGCAGCAGCGCGATCTTCTCAAGAATCCTGTCGTCCTTCTTGAGACCCATGAGCCGCTTCCGGACCTCCCCGTCCGTCACATGGACCGAAATATACTGGGGCGAGAGCCGCTGCTCGATGATCCGGCGGAGGATGGCCGGGCCGGCGTTCGTCATGGTCGTGTAATTGCCGTACATGAACGAGAGCCGGTAATCGCCGTCGCGGAAGTAGAGCTGGTTCCGGAGCCCTGCCGGGTTCTGATCGACGAAACAGAAAATGCAGTCGTTTCCGCAGGAGAGGATCTTCATTTCCTCGAGCTCGATCCCGATCTCCTCGCTCCCCTCCTTTTCGATATCGTAGATGGTGATCGCTCCGTCCCGCGCGATCTTCAGACTGACCTCCGCCTCGGCTTCATGGAAGCGAAGATCGATGCTGTCCTGCACGCGGTGGCCGTTGACTTCCAGCAGCTCGTCGCCGGGGCGGATACCAAGATCACCTGCAATGCTGTCGGGCTCGACCTGAACGATCTTCATGCCTGGTCCCTTCCCCCCGTCACCGATCCCAGGCACGCATCCGGTCCGGCCGTACGGATCGTCACGGGGAGGATCGTATTTTCGATAGCGGCATCGGCAGGTATCCCGACACGGACATAGTGCTCGGTGAATCCGTAGCGGAGCCCGTCTTCCACATCCGACTCACACAGCACGGGCAGTGTCCGGCCGATCATAGTCTCAAAGAAGGCATGTCGTTTCTTCTGGCTCAGGATCCGGAGCCTGGCGTTCCGTTCCTGCCGCACCGCAGGGGGAACCGCCCCGTTGAAGTCGGCCGCAGGGGTGTTGGGGCGTTCGGAGTAGGTAAACACGTGGAGATAGGAGACCGGGAGCGCATTCAGGAATTCATAGGTTGCGTCAAAATGCCTGTCGGTTTCTCCCGGGAACCCGACGATGACATCAACCCCGATGCCGCAGTCAGGGATGGCGGATCTGATCCTTCCGATCAGCGCACCGTAATCCTCCGTCGTATACCGCCGACGCATGAGCCGAAGGATTTCATTGTGCCCGCTCTGCAGCGGCACATGGAAGTGCGCGCACAGCCGGGGGATGGACCGCACCGCATCGATGACCTCATCGGTCAGAAGGTTTGGTTCGACGGAACTGATCCGGATGCGAGGCAGGCCTTCGAGGGCAGCGAGCCGGAGCAGAAGGGTCAGCAGACGGTCGCCCGAACGCTTTCCGTAGTCACCGACATTGACGCCCGTCAGCACGATTTCCTTGTATCCCCGGTCAACGAGGACGCGGGCCTGCCGGACGCATTCATCGATGGGCTGGCTTCTGCTCATCCCTCTCGCAAGAGGAATGGTGCAGAAACTGCAGGTGTAGTCGCACCCGTCTTGCACCTTGAGGAATGCGCGCGTGCGCCCCGCCGCCGCTGTCGAGAATGCCGGTCCGAAGTTGTCCACGGTGTCAATTGCCGAGACGAACACCTTCGGCGTTGCATGCTTTTCCATCGTGCCAAGGTACTTGAAAAGCTCGAACTTCTCGCGGGCGCCGAGGACGAGGTCAACGCCCTCAATCGAGGCAATCCGTTCGGGATCAAGCTGGGCATAGCAGCCGGTGACAACGATCACGGGATTTCCCGACGTGCGCATGGCACGGCGGATCACCTGGCGGCACTCGCGGTCGGCCCGCTCCGTCACCGTGCAGGTATTCACCACGCACACATCCGCCGGCTCACCGAAATCGACAAGGGAAAACCCGCGGTCGAGGAATTGCTTCCCGATCGTCGCGGTTTCCGCGTAGTTCAGTTTGCAGCCAAGCGTATGGAGTGCGACTCGAGGCATAGTCCGGACACAAAAAAGAGCCCCCCGGCAAGCGGAGAGCTCTTGGTGCATGGTTCGTGCAACGGATCAGTTTTCCGCCGGGATCGATGTATCGCCTGCCGGTCCCTGCCCGGTGATCGTCGCCGATTCGCCGAGCGTGTTGGCCGGAAGCTTGTGCGAGGCGGAATACTCCTCCACAATCTTCGACTCCTTGCCCTTCAGATACTCGGCGGCGGAGAGCACGATCTTCTTGGATTCTTTCTCGAATTCCACCACCTTCAGAGGAAGCGCGTCCCCGACTTTGAACCGATCGGCGATGTTTTTCACCGGCGTCAGCGCGAGCTGCGAGGCCGGCACAAAGCCGTCGACGCCGAGCGGGAGCTCGACGATGACGCCCTTCTCGATGATCCGGACAATCTTCCCCTCAACTTCTGTTCCCACCCTGTAGTCGGTCCCAAACCGGTCCCAGGGGTTTTCCTCGATCTGCTTGTGGCCGAGGGAAATCCGGCGCTGGTCGACGTCCACATTAAGAATAAGGACGTCGAGTTCGTCACCCTTCTTCACCATCTCACCGGGATGACGGACCTTCTTGGTCCATGACAGGTCGGAGATATGGACGAGGCCATCGACGCCCTGCTCGAGTTCGACGAAGACCCCGAAGTTCGTCAGGTTGCGAACCACGCCCCGGTGCCGGGAACCGACCGGGTACTTCTGCATGAGGGTAAGCCACGGATCCGGCTCCATCTGCTTGATGCCCAGCGAGAGCTTCTTTGCATCCTTGTCCAGGCTCAGGATCATTGCATCCAGCATCTGTCCCATCGACACCACCTGTGACGGGTGCTTGATGTGCTGGGTCCAGCTCATCTCGGAGATGTGGATCAGACCTTCGATCCCCTTTTCAATCTCCACGAAGGCGCCATAGTCAGCAAGGGATACCACCTTTCCCACGACCTTGGTCCCAACCGGATATTTGTTTTCGATGTTCTCCCACGGATGCGGCTGGAGCTGCTTGTAGCCGAGCGATATGCGTTTCTTCTCCTGGTCAAAATCGAGCACAACAATGTTGATCGTCTGGTCGAGCTTGACGATTTCCGATGGATGGTTGATTCTCCCCCACGAGAGATCGGTGATATGGACGAGTCCGTCCACACCGCCCAGGTCCACAAACACACCGAAATCGGTGATTGCCTTGACGGCGCCTTCGAGGATCTGGCCTTTTTCCAGGCTATCGATGATGGCTTTGCGCTGGCCCGACATTTCTTCTTCGACCAGCACTTTGTGGCTGACGACGACGTTTTCGGAGGGGTGATTGATTTTCACGACCCGGAAATCCATGATTTTGCCGATAAACGCGTCGAAATCCCGCACCGGGCGGACATCGATTTGCGATCCGGGCAGGAACGCGTCGATCCCCATCAGGTCGACCACGATACCCCCCTTGATCCGACGGACGCACCTCCCTTGAAGCACCTCGCCGGTCTCGAACGCTTTGGTGACCCGTTCCCACACACGCATGAAGTCGGCTCGTTTCCGTGACAGGACAAGCTGGCCATCCTTGTCCTCGACGTTCTCAAGGAAGACTTCGATCTCTTCCCCGACTTTGAGCGCATCGCGGTTCGTAAATTCCGAGATCGAGACGACGCCTTCGGATTTGAATCCGATGTCCACCGAAACCTCGTTGTCGCCAATGGCAACGATACGGCCCCGGACGATTTCGCCTTCGCTGATCTTGCCGAGGGTCCCCTCGTAGAGCTTCACGAGCTCCTTGTATTCCGTCTCGTTGTACTCGCGATCCAGGACTGCGAGCCTCGCCGGCGCGCTGCTGTGTGGGCGTGGTGCCTCAGACGTTGATGTGTCTGTCATTCATCCTCCGATGTTCGACATACCGTCCCGATTGTCTCCCGGGACATCCCGTCCGCCGCCTGCTCCGCCGATGCCATCCTCTCGGCGTTGCCGCGCAGAACGGGAGCATGCTGGTTGTTAGTGTGTGTGATTTATGGATGACGAAAATTCTGTCTCGATCGCCGCCTTCACCCGCTCCATCAACCACTGAGGGGTCGATGTCGCTCCGCTGATGCCGACATGCTCTACGCCTGCGAACCACGCAGGCTGAAGCTCACGCTCGTCTTCAATGAAATATGTCCGCGGATTCTCCTCGCGGCAGATCTCGTATAACACCTTTCCGTTCGAGGAATTCCGTCCGGCGACGAACACCATCACCTCATGCACCCGCGCAAACTCGCGGAGCTTCTTGTCCCTGCCGGATACCTGTCCGCAAATCGTGTCCTTCGCGTGGAAGTCGATCGCGGACTCTTCAAACGTTCCCACGACGAACTCGGAGATCCTCGCACGAAGCACGTCCGCGATCTTGTAGAAGGTCGCTTTGTCCATTGTCGTCTGCGAGAACAGCACGGTCTTCCGGGCGGGGTCCACCTTCCCGATCTCATCCACCGATGTGACGACAACCGCCTCGTTGTTCGTGTGGCCGACGAGGCCGATCACCTCGGCATGATCCTTCTTCCCAAAGATGACGATCTGATATCCCTGATCGTAGAACTTTCTGATCCGTTCCTGCACTTTTGTGACAACCGGGCAGGTGGCGTCGATCAACGTTACCCCGTAACGACGCGCCAGCTGATAGGTCGAAGGAGGCTCGCCGTGAGCCCGGATCAGAACCTTCTGACCACGCAGGCGTTCGAAGTCGCCATGCCCGATGGTCTCCAACCCTCGCTCCCGCAATCGTTCGATCTCGATGGGATTGTGGATCACCGGTCCGAGCGACGAGAGGCTCGAGGAGCCCTTCAATTCCTCTTCGGCGATTTCCACTGTGCGAACGACGCCCCAACAGAACCCGGCATGCTGATCAACCGTTACCTTCATCTGCGTGTGTTGCGCTCCTCCACTTCCTGCACCCTCTGTATCACGAAATCCACCTGCTGGTCGATCGTGAGCCGTGACGTGTCGATGGCTATCGCATCAGGCGCCCGCCGCAGGGGGCTCTCCGACCGGGTGGAATCGACGCTGTCGCGTTTCCTGATTTCCTGCATCAGATCTTCCAGTCGTGCCTCGATCCCCTGCCCGCGGAGCTCGGCCACTCTCCTCCGCGCCCGCTCCTCGATGTCCGCAACCATAAAGAACTTGAGGTCCGCGTCAGGAAACACCACCGTCCCGATGTCCCGACCATCCAAGACAATCCCCCCCCCCTTGTCCGCAAGCCGCTGCTGGCGGACCATTGCTTCACGAACCTTGCGCAGCGCACTCACCGAGCTCACGGCTCGGGTGACATCCGGCGTCCTGATCTCTTCCGTGACATCAACGCCGTCGAGATCCACCCGGAGCCTGCCATCGTGCTCATGGAACTCCACATGTGTGGACTCCACGAGCCTGCCCACCCGCTCGGCATCCAGGGGATCAATGCCGCAGCGGAGCACCTTCAGGGTGACCGCCCTGTACATCGCGCCGGTATCAACGTGGAGGTACCCGAGACGCCTCGCGACGAGCCTGGCTGTCGTGCTCTTTCCCGACCCTGCAGGGCCATCAATGGCGATAACCAGCTTTCTTCGGCTCAATATCGGTAGACCGGGCAGGTTTTAAATATAGGGATTTCCGGCAGGAGGTGCAACATTTTGCTTTCGCCGCTGATCCTGCCTATATTCCGCAATCTCTTCACGAAAACTGCCAAACGAAGGGGGTTTGTGCGAAAACTGACCCACGATGAGATCTCCCGACAGAGAGTTGCCCGGGGAGCACTCGAGAATGCCCGAAGGAACCCGATTTTCGGGGTCCTCGATAACATCCGGAGCCTGTACAACGTGGGCTCGATCTTTCGCTCATCGGACGGGGGATTGATTCGCGGGCTCTACCTCTGTGGCTTCACACCCCATCCGCCCCGCAAGGAAATCGAGAAAACCGCCCTCGGTGCCACGGACACCGTCCCCTGGCGCTACTTCGCCGATCCGCTTGAGGCCGTCGACGATCTTCACCGTCAGGGGGTCCGCATTTGCGTTCTTGAACTCACGAGCAACGGCGTTCCCTACTACCGCGTGAAACAATCTGATTTTCCCGTCGCACTCATCGTCGGCAACGAAATCACCGGTGTCTCCCCGGGGGTCGTCGCCGCAGCCGACATGGCCCTGGAAATTCCCATGTACGGCACCAAACAGTCCTTAAACGCAGCGGTCGCGTACGGGATTGCTTTGTTCGGACTCGTGAAGATCTTAAACGAAGGCTGATCAGACCGTCACGTCGTACGCGAGGGTAAAGAAATCCATTTTTTCCATTGTATGGATCCGCATGACCCCCGCGCGAACCAGGGAGACCAGAATGCGCGTGGCACGCTGCTCTGAAATATTCACCAGACGGCTGTACTCCTTCACCGTGATCCGCTCGTTGATATCCAGATACCGGAAGAGCCGCTTTTCGTTCTCGCCGATCTCGATCTTCATCGCCGGCGCATCCGGCCTCTCATCGCGGAGGATCTTCACAACCTCCCTGCTCGCAATCACGGTCTTGTCGTTCACGCGGATGAACACCTTGGTCTCATCCTCATCCTGCCCCTGTCCGTTGCCCGGGCCCGCGAAGCAGTGGGGCTTATCCCGACTTTCCGGCACATAGGCCACGATGACATCCTTGCCGCTGACCGGCACAATCTGGATCTGAGGCCGGATCTCGGGGACGCAGTGAACCGTTCCCGCTTCAACGATGAGGTCCACCTCGCTCTTTTCACTCTCCACCCCGACGATCGATCCGTCATCGTCCACGCCGAAGAGGATATGGCCACCTTTCGTGTTGGCGAACGCGATCAGCGTCCGCGCAATCTTCTCGGGTGCCGAGATCCTCCGCTTGAATTCCACATCGAAGCCTTCACCTTCCTCGATGAAGGCCCTCACATCCCTAAAATCCATTGACGCCCCCGCTGTCCGTTCCTGTGAGACCATGTCCTTCTTCCGTTCCGGGAGTCACCGCCGGCTCTTCATCGCCGTTCATTTGGTCTTCCTCCCCCTCAAGTGATTCAACTCCGCCCATGTTGCGCGCAAGCATGCGGTTCAGGACGATCTGTTTGCGCCGGAGGACATACCGGCTGTCGTCGCTCGGCCGGTGGCGCAGCGGACT
>Ga0315275_10001985_pt1 | contig 18301 bp, 13 predicted proteins | sample YL17G03_0_MG_FD_205557 | JGI IMG/M metagenome (GOLD analysis project Ga0315275, IMG submission 205557) | Sediment microbial communities from Yellowstone Lake, YNP, Wyoming, USA - YL17G03_0 | ecosystem: Environmental > Aquatic > Freshwater > Lake > Sediment | place: USA: Wyoming | collected...
TGATAAAAAAGGTAGAGTGGAACAAGTAATACCTATATCCCCCAATAAATTTCAACAACCCGAGGGGATAACCTTTGCTGCCAATGGAGATATGTACATTTCCAACGAAGCAGGAACGGAAGAGAGCGCAACACTATTAAAATTCACTTTTAAGGAATAACCTGATCAAAGAACCATGTTTTGGATTATATAGATAACTACTAATTGCTTAAACCCTAAACCATGAAGTCGCTAAAAAAAATTCTTTTCATGCTCTTCGTTCCTGTTTCTTATTGTGTTGCCCAACAAGGCAATATTGCCCAGCGTATTTTTTTGGTGGGTAATGCAGGTGAAATGAAAGAAAGTAAGCAACCTGTTTGTGACTGGCTAAAGCAGCATGTGGATTGGAACGATACCAAAAATGTTCTCATCTATCTGGGTAATAATATTTATCCTGCCGGAATGCCGGATGAAGGAAGTAAGAATTATACTTCTGCCAAAACGGTATTTGATTACCAGCTATCTGTTGTGCAGGATAAAAAAGCCAGCGCTTTTTTTGTTCCCGGTAATAATGACTGGAAAGGAGGGAAAGCCGGTGGTCTGGAACAGGTCAGAAATGAATGGCGGTATGTTAATTCATTGCAATTGCCCAACGTACAGGTAATGCCTGCCAATGGCTGCCCCGGTCCGGTAGATATACAGGTAGGAGATAAAGTAGTCCTTGTTTTTATGGATAGCCAGTGGTGGCTACAACAGGGTGAAAGAACAGGAGAGGAATCAAATTGTGATTTTAAAACAGAAGAAGAAGTCATTTTTGCCCTAAATGATATTATTGGTACCTACCCGGATAAATTGATATTACTAGCCATGCATCATCCATTTTATTCATATGGCAAGCATCCCCGTTATAAGAATCTTATAAGCCAGGTAGAAGAAATAATGAAAAAACATCACAATATAATTCAGGCAGCCGGGCATGACGAAAACCTGCAGTTCCTTGTTCACGATAGTATACCATTTATTGTAAGCGGTTCCGGATCTGGAACTTCGAAGGTGAAAATGGGGGAGAACTCATTATTTGCCCGTAAAGAAAATGGATTTGCTATGGTGGAAGTAACCAATGACGGAAAAGTAGCTGTAAAATTTTACAACCTAAAGAGCAGCGATCTGGAACAACCCATTTTTTCGGCGGCATTAAATTCCCTGATAACGAGACAACCGGATGCAATAGAAGTTGTAAAATCATTTCAGGATTCTGTTACGGTTATTGCTTCAGGAAAATTCAAGTCAAGCATGTTCAAAAATTTTTTACTGGGAAAAAATTATCGGAAAGAATGGAAGACACCGGTTCGTGTCAGGGTAATGAATATTGGCAAAGAGTTTGGCGGATTAACACCGGTGAAAAGAGGTGGTGGTCATCAAACCAAATCTTTACGGTTAGAAGATCCCAATGAAACACAATATGTCTTACGATTAGTAGAAAAATCTGTAACAGATGCTGCACTTCCTCCCGACCTGCGGGGAACAGTTGCAAAAGATCTTATTTCGGATGGAGTTTCTGCATCGTATCCTTATGCAGCATTATCAGTTCCTACCCTGGCAATAGCTGCAGGTGTGCCACATACTAACCCCGAACTGGTTTATATTCCGGATGATCCGCGGTTAGGAAAATACAGGACCGATTTTGGCAATTCATTTTGCCTGCTTGAAGAACGGGTATCAGATCCTACTGCTAAAAAAACCTATAGTACTGATGAGATGGTAGATAAATTACATCGTGATAATGATAATTTAATGGACCAGAAAGCGATGCTGGAGGTAAGATTACTGGATATGTTTATGATGGACTTTGACCGGCATGAGGATCAATGGCTTTGGGCAACAAGAGATAATGGCAAGAGCAAGACTTTTTATCCGCTACCCCGTGACCGGGACCAGGCTTTCTTTATCAGCAAAGGCCTTCTTCCTTCTATAGCCCGTAAACCCTGGATTGGCCCACAGGTACAAGGCTTTCGTTCCAAAGCCATTAACATCAAAACCTATAATTTCAATGCCAAGAGCATTGACAGGGCATTTATAAATGAATTGAATGAAGACGACTGGAAAAATATGACAGGCGAATTTCTTTCAAAAATGACGGATGAAGTAATTGAAAAATCCCTGCATCAGCAGCCAAAAGAAATTCAGGTAATGCCCAGGAACCAGCAAATCATTCAAAAACTGAAAGACCGTAAAAAATATTATACTGGTGAAATGATGGAGTACTATCATTTCCTTGCAAAAATTGTTAATGTTACCGGCAGTGATAAAAAAGAACTATTTGATATAACCCGCTATAGCGATGGATCTGTATTGGTGCAGGTGTATAAAATCACGAAAGAAGGGGAACAGTCTAAAAAAACATATGAAAGAAAATTTGACCCGGCATATACTAAAGAGATACGGCTTTATGCAATGGGAGGTAATGATAAATTTGTTACACATGGCGATGGTAACAAAATAACAATAAGAATGATCGGTGGCAGTGGTAAAGATGTATTTGAAAATAATGCAACATCTTCTGCCGGAAAAAATTTAGCCTATGACCTGAATACGGAAGCAAACCAGGTTACCGGTAATATCCGTCAAAAATTATCTGATGATCCCGCTGTGAACAAATATGAAAGATTTTATTATAAATATAATCTGAATATTACTTTTCTTTCGGGTACTTATAATCCTGATGATGGGTTATACCTTGGCGCTTCATTGAAAATGATCCGCCATGGTTTTCGTAAAACTCCTTATAAAACCATGCACTTGTTTTCTGTAGACCATTCTTTGTTGACAAAAGCCTACGATTTCCGCTATTATAGTGAGTTTATCGGGGCGTTGGGTAAAAAATCTGATTTATTGGTTGACGTTAGAATAAAATCTCCTCATATAACTAACTATTTTGGGTATGGTAATGGTTCAGTGTATGATAAAAACGTGAATAAGGAGATCGATTACTTCAGGGCAAGATACGTGGAAAGGGATTTTTCAATCCTTGACCGCATAAATTTCAGTCCTTCTGTGTCATTGACGTTAGGACCCACGTATCAATACTTTTCTCTGGATTCATCGGATAACTCAAACCGTTATGTACTTCAAACAGGAATGAATGGCCTTGATCCAAATACATTGTATGAAAAACAATCCTTTGCCGGTGGTTTGCTGAAATTGAATATTGATAATCGGAATAACAAGGCTTTACCCAGCAGGGGCATTAACTGGCAAACATATGTAAGGGCATTGCATGGTCTGAATGATGCAAGCAGAAGCGTTACCCAGCTTAAATCTGATATGGCTTTTTATTTGAGTTTTAGCCGGCAGGCTGGTTTTATACTGGCCGTACGATTTGGCGGTGGTCATAACTTCGGTGATTTTGAATTTCACCAGGCGCAATCCCTGGGAGGAACTGAAAATTTAAGGGGCTACCGTAAATTCCGGTTTAACGGGCAATCGATGGCTTATAATAATATAGAAATGCGTGTTAAGCTGGCTGATTTCAGAACCTATTTATTCCCGGGTTCATTCGGGTTCCTTGCATTTCATGATGTAGGCAGGGTATGGTCAAAGAATGATACCAGTAACAAGTGGCACACCGGTTATGGTGGAGGTATATGGGTTTCACCATTGCGGCGTTTGGTTTTGACAGCATGTTATACAGTTTCTAATGAAAATAAATTACCGCTCATTACATTTGGCTGGCAGTTTTAACCCCGCTGTATGCTCAACTTTTTCAGTGCCATTCTCCTGTTGTATAGAAGAAATAAAAATGTTTTATAGAAAAAAAACTTTTTGATATAAAAAAAGATGGCGTGTTATTATCTATTCGTTCTAAAGCAGATAACCCTTCGGGCATAGAAAAATCCAGTAAGAAATATACACAATCATTGATGGAGGAAATAAAAAATATGAAATTGCAAAAGAAATAATTTATGATTGATTTATAAAGACAATACGTGAATAAAGAAAGCTTAGCCGGGTATTAGTGAAGCTAAACTAAATATATTCTCTCCCGGTAGTTTCTTACTTTATCAGAATGTCAACTAAAGCGCAACCCGGATTTTATTTATCTGGCTGTTATGTAAATCAGCTTCTGATTTTTTTTATATTGCCTGATTTATTCTCCGGAAGCGGTTAATTAACCGGGCTAATATTAAGAAAAAATTTTGCTTTATCTTGGGTTCTTAAATGATAAACGGGCGGTATTTTATGTTTAGAAAATCCCAGGTATTTGTAATGATTGTAATTGCGCTCTTTATTTTTTGCGGGACAATTATTTCAGAACGATGCACTCCTAAAGACAAAAAAAAAGCTTTTCTGCAATCAGGCAATAATGAATTTACCGGCGACCAGGCCTGCAAAAGCTGCCATGCCAATCAGGATCATGAATGGAAACAATCACATCACTTTATGGCTATGCAACCGGCCAATGATTCAACCGTATCAGGAAATTTTAATAACACAACATTTACCGGTGATGGCGTAACCAGTAATTTTTTTAAAAAGGATGGTAAATTTATTATCAATACACAGGGTGAAGACGGAAAGAATCATGATTATGAAGTGAAATTTATTTTCGGTTTTACGCCTTTACAACAATACCTGGTTGAATTTCCCGGAGGAAGAATGCAGGTGCCAAGGGTTAGCTGGGATGTTAACCTGAAAAAATGGTTCCATCAGTACCCCGGGCAAAAAATACCCTCCCACGACTGGCTCCACTGGACAGGCAATGCACAAAACTGGAATACCATGTGTGCTTCCTGTCATTCCACCAACCTGCAGAAAAATTATGATATTGAATCCGATACATATAAAACCACCTGGAGTGTAATTAATGTTAGTTGCGAAAGTTGTCATGGTGCTGGTAAATTGCATATTGATTATGTAAATGGCAATAACTATAAAACCGGTAATAAAATTCCTGGTTCATTGCTGAAACTTGGAAAAAACACAGGACAGTTAGCACAAATAAATACCTGTGCCCCTTGTCATGCACGCAAAGGCGATATCAGTGCTTCTCAAATTCAGAGTGATGAGATGATGGATAACTACATTCCCGAGATACCTGAAAAGGAATTTTTTCATGCAGACGGGCAGCAGAATGCAGAAGATTATATTTATACTTCTTTTTTACAAAGCAAAATGTTCAGCCGTGGTGTAAAGTGCAGCAACTGTCATAACCCCCATACCGGCAAACAAATTCTTCCGGCAAACCAGACCTGTTTGCAATGCCATGCAAAAACCTATGATGACCCTTCACATACTTTCCACCCGGTTACAAGTGAAGGAGCAGCCTGTAAAAATTGTCACATGCCGGGAAAACTTTATATGGGTAATGATCTCCGTTATGATCACAGTCTGCGGGTACCAAGGCCAGACCTTTCTGTAAAATACGGAACACCCAATGCCTGCAACAATTGTCATACAAATAAACCTGCAAAATGGGCTGCAGATGCCGTTACAAAATGGTATGGCCCCACCCGGAAATATCATTTTTCTGAAGACCTTATACCCGGAAGTATGCTGGATGAAAATAGTGAAGCACACCTGGTAAAACTTGTTGGCGATACAGCTGTACCCAACATTATTAAAGCGACGGCCCTTACTTACCTCGGTAGCATTCCCACCCAAAACAGTTTAAAAACATTGATAATGAGTCTTGCTGGTAACGATGCACAAACCAGGTACAGGGCGGTAAGAAGTTTAGCTGATTTTCAACCAGACAGTTGGCTGTATGCGGTTGCACCTTTGCTATCAGATAAAGTGAGGGCAATAAGGATCGCTGCAGCCGATCTTTTCATTACTATACCAATACAGGAAATACCCGCGCAATTTTCAAATGCTTTTTCTTTAGCCCGAAACGAACTGCAAAACTATCTGGCTTACCAGGCCGATTTTTCAGTAGGCAACCTGATGATTGCCGATCATTACCTGAAACTGATGGATTATTATAATGCTGAAAAATTTTATCTGCGGGGGCTGAAAAAAGACAGCCTGATGAATTATGCACGACTCAATTTGTCGACTACGTATAATTTACTGGGTAAAAATGATAAGGCATTGGAAGTATTATTAACTGCAGCAAAGATTGACCCGAAGAATGACCGCATTTTTTACAACCTTGCATTACTCTATAATGAAATGAACGACAAACCTGCCGCAGAAAAATCTTTTGCAAAAGCGGTGGAATTAAAAACCAAAAACCCAAGGGTGTATTATAATTATGGATTGTTATTGAATGAAAGTAAAAAATTTAAAGAAGCAGAAATAGTTTTACAGAAAGGTCTCATCATAAATCCTGCAGATCCTGAAATGTATTATGCACTTATACTGGTATACATACAAATGAATGACATTTCAAAAGCAAGGCAAACAGGTATTAAATTAAAACAACTTGCCCCGGGCAATCCGGATTATCAGCAGTTATTTAAAAATCTGGGGATTTAAAAAGGATACTGCAATAATTATTTTCAGGAATTTGGAAATGAAGGACTTTTTCAAATTACCAGGTAACAAACAATTTAAATTTCCTCATTTTTTAAAGCCTTAATTTTGACGGGCATTCCTTTTATGAAGTTTAGATTATTCCCAGTGTTTCAATGCCAGCAAATAACAGTAATTTAAATAGTGTGTAAAATGATAAAGATGGATAAGCATTAACAATGAAAGTCTATTAACCAAAAATTAAGTTTCTATTTTGATCCCGGTGTATAATAATGTTATTAACAATTAAATCAGCAGTTATGAAAATGACAATTAAAAAAAATGTACAACTATTCTTTAGCATCCTGCTCATTGCAATGATTATATTTCCTGCTCAGGTAATCCAGGCACAAAACAGAAGAGGGGGTGCAGGTAAAGCCCGTACCACAACAAATAAACCTGCCACAACCAACAGGCAAGTGCCGGCTGCTTCAGCTACAAAGAAGAATAAGAATTTGTCAAATAATTCCGGCAATAAAAAAGTGAATATTGACAACAGTAAAAAAAATGTAAATGTTAATATTGACAATAGCAGAAACACCGTAGTCAGGAAAAATAATATTAATTCATACCACGGTGCACCTTACCGTTATGGCGGACACCGGTATTACTGTCACAGCCCGTATCGCTATCATGCTTATCATCCTTTTTATTGGGGACCTGTTTGGCATCCCTGGGGATTCTTAGTTGCTACCATGGCAGCAACCGCCATCATAGTAAGTGTTAATAACCAACAGTATCACTACGACCAGGGAGTTTATTATACTTCCGGCCCAGGTGGATATACAGTTGTACAGGCACCTGTAGGTGCTACAATCACTACACTTCCGCCTAATTCGCAGACCGTTGTGGTAAATGAAACAACAAACAATTATTACTATGGTGGTACCTATTATGAAAAATCAGGAACAAGTTACAAAGTGGTAGCACCAACAGCAGGAACTATAGTGGAGAATCTTCCTGAAGGTGGCAAAGAAGTAAAAATTGGTGACCAGACGTATGTAAAAATCGGCGAAACATATTATCAACCAATTGAGAAAGATGGTAAGAATATGTACGAAGTTGTACAAATAGAAGATGATAAATAATATTTTATAACATAAAAAAGGCAAAATGAAAATTAAGATCAACAAAGGAATTTTATTCACCCTTCTGATTCTACTAATTGGTTTCATGAGCTTTGCGCAAAAAACAAGCAGACCCGGACCTGGCGCCACCGGCAGTTGGAAAATACTTGGCACAACACATGCCCGGCACACGGCAGATCATGATGCAATAATAATACAGGGGCCATACGATTTTTTCAGGAAACTGAAATTCAAAGTGACCGATGCGCCTTTAAATATGCAGCGCATGATTGTCAGGTTTGATGATGGAGGGGCACCGGAAAATATTGAAACCCGTTTCAATATTCCAAAAGGTGGTGAGAGCAGGGTAATAGATCTGCGGGGAGGCAAACGTAAATTGAAATCTGTTGAATTTTGGTATGATACAAAAGGCTTCCTGAATGGCCAGGCAGATGTAACTTTATTTGGGATGAAATAAAGAATGATAATAAAAGTGAATAATTCTTATTACTAAATTCTGACCGTAGATTTATTTTCTTAACCCCATTTTCTATTAAAGCAATTAATCAGAAAATGGGGTTTTGTTATTTCACTGATTGAAATACTCATCCTGCGTATTTATATTTTAAATAACTGGCTGACCTGCTTACCGGCAATTCCTTCCTGCTGTTTTATTGGTAAAAAATTATTGAAAATTCAGGAGCTGAATTTTATACAGATAACTAATAGTTGAACTCATCGTTTTTTCTCCTGACTTCGACACTTTTCCATAAAAATGAAAAAAAACCTTTGAAACCTTTGCTGAGATAGATTGGGTAGTTTGGTTTTAGGTGTCCCTTGCAAAAAAAAGTCTAAAATAATTGAACTATGAAGAGGCGTAGCCTCGGTTTATTTTGTAACAACGGACTTCAGTCCGTTGAAAATGCGGGGGGGGTGACTAAGAGTGCCAGAGGCACGGTACATAAAATGATTAAAATTTGATGCTGATATGAATCGTGCCGATGGCACTCAACCCAAAGTTCAGCGTTTATTCAACGGGTTAAAACCCGTTGTTATAAAATAATTCGAGCCGATGGCTCTTTCCTAATGTATTATAAGGAACTCAGAAAAAAACACTCGATTTAATTTGGGTGTCCGGGTGACGAAATCAGGAAATAATTAAAAATCCATGAGCAAAATTTTATACTGATAACTATTAATTGAACTCATTGCTTTTTCTTACCATTTTTATATCAAGAAATTCGAAAATGAAATACCGGTGTTTAGTATACATGAATTCCGGTGTTATTACTGTTTTTCAAGGAGAAATAATAAATATTAGTGATATGTTAACAACTCATCTGTACTACCAAAAATCTGCCCGATATTTTTTTGACTAACTTTGCATCGTTAAAAAAATAGTGTATTAAAAACCCAATAATTATGATCCGCAAAATTGCATTTTTTATCTTATCCATAGTCATCAGTACTATCACGTTGTCACAAAATACCTGGCCAAAGGAAATTTCCCTAAAATCAGGTGGCAAGGTGGTAATATATCAGCCACAACCCGAGGAGCTGACCGGAAATAAATTAACCGGCAGAACGGCTGTTTCTGTTAAAGAAACCAGTAAGAGCGAACCGGTATTCGGGGCTATTTTTTTTGATGCCACCTTGAATACCAATAAAGATTCCCGCATGGCTGATCTGGAATCATTAAAGATCACCAACGCCAAATTTTCAGGCGTAGAAGACCAGGATAAAGTTGATAAACTATCCAGGCTGATAGAAACGGAAGCAACGAAATGGAATTTAGAGATTTCTATTGACGCACTGGTAGCAACCATTAAAAAAGAAAATATTTCAGCTGGTTCAGAAAAATTCAACAATGCTGCCCCCAACGTTCTTTACAGAAATAAGCCAAGCACCCTGGTAATCCTGGATGGCGAACCAAAGATCCAGAAAGATAAAGACCTTGATGCTGACCGTGTAGTCAATTCTCCTTCGCTTATTTTTAAAGAAGAAAAGCAATGGAATATGTACACTGGTGGTGTCTGGTACAAATCATCCGAAGTAACCAGCGGCTGGTCACAAAATACAAAGCTGTCTAAAAAAATAAAGTCAGTAGATGAACAGATTAAAAAACAGGAGAAAGAAAATAATAAAGGTGATTCAGTAGGAAAACCCGTTGTAACGGAGATCATCATCAGCACATCACCGGCAGAATTATTACAAACCAAAGGAGAAGCTGATTATAAAACTATACAGGGAACATCTTTGTTGTATGTATCCAATACAACCAACCATATATTTAAAGATATCAATACACAGAAAACCTATGTGTTACTGGCAGGTCGTTGGTATGCCGGATCCTCCCTGAACGGCCCCTGGGAATATGTGGCTGCTGATAAATTACCCACCGATTTTGCAAAAATACCCGAAGGATCCGATAAAGATGAAGTATTGGCGAATGTAGCCGGAACAACTGCAGCGGATGAAGCCAAAATTGATGCCATCATTCCTCAAACGGCCAAGGTTGACCGAAAAACGGCTACGGTAAAAGTAGAATATGATGGCTCCCCAAAATTTAAAACTGTTGAAGGCACTTCCCTGCAATTGGCTGAAAACTCCAATGTAACTGTAATGAAAGATGCCTCCGGAAAATATTTTGCACTGGAAAACGGTGTTTGGTTTACCGGTGGTAGTCCAGAAGGGCCATGGGCTGTTGCCAATGAAAGACCAAAGGATGTTGAAAATATTCCCGCCAGCAGCGAAGCATACAATACTAAATACGTTTATGTTTATGAAAGCACACCTGAGTATGTATATGTAGGTTATACGCCTGGCTATATGGGTTGTTATGTATATGGCCCAACGGTGGTTTATGGTACAGGTTTTTATTATAATCCCTGGTATGGTTCCGTTTATTATCCACGGCCGGTCACCTGGGGTTTTGGGTTTCATTATAATCCCTGGACCGGATGGAGTATGAGCGTTGGCGTTAGTGTAGGGTTTATGCATGTGGGTATTGGTTTTGGCGCCTACGGTGGATATGGAGGTTGCTGGTTTGGCCCGCCTTTCTACCGTCCTCCTTATTACCGCCCGCCTTATTATGGCGGTCATGGTGGTTATTATGGTGGTCATAATAATGTTCGTATTAATACCGGAGATATAAATATCAATAACGGCCGCAATAATATTTATAATAACAAGAATGGCATTTCCACCAAGGATGTTAAGCGGTCGAATAATGTAAACAACAAAGTGGGAAATAACAATGTTGGCAATAAAATGACCGGTAACAACAAGCCGAATGCAAAGCCATCCACGGGTAAGAATAATGTTTTTGCAGATAAGAGCGGTAATGTGATGCAAAAAGATAATAAGGGTGGCTGGAACCAGCGGGATAATAGCAGTAATAGTTGGAAACCTGCTTCCAGCAACAATTTTGGAAATATGAACCAGCAAAGCCAGATGCGTGACCGCAGTACCAACCGTAGCAGTAATTTTCAAAGCCAGAGCCGGTCAATGGGCGGTGGCGGAGGAAGAGGCGGTGGGGGAGGTAGAAGACGTTGATAAAAAAATAGTAGTTTCAAAAAAACACCTGGCGTCAAATTTTGTAATAAAAATTCAGGACATGATTATTGTAATAAACAGTACTCTGATTAATTCTTACCCCCCCATACATGGATAAACAAATTCCTTTATCACAGGTTACTATCTATGACAAAAACTAATTCAAATGAAATATTATAAGCTATTTCAGACTCTTTTTTTATTACTATTCACTTTGCAAACTTTCGCCCAGGTATATACTGATAAAATAGTTGGTAAAAAAAATAAGGCGGCCATTGATAGTCTTAAAAAATCGGAATGGCCGTACAGCCTGCCTATCTGGGGCAAGAAAGTAACAGCAATGGGATATAAATTACCTTATGCCGCAGGTGTGGGGGTGAATTATTTCTGGCAGAAATCGGAGCTGGTGATTGATAATCTGAATGTGGGGTTTAATGGCAGCCCTATGGTAAACCTGGATGAAATTGTGCGGTTTAAGAGTACTACTTCGGAAGCTGCTGTTGTGAATGTGAGGCCGGATATCTGGATACTTCCTTTCTTAAATGTGTACGCTATATTTGCCACTTCCAAACCATCCACCCAGGTAGATTTTGGAATATGGATTCCCGATACCACTAATAACTGGAAAGAGATTTATTCCTATTCCACCAAAGCAAAATTCAATGCACATTCAATTGGGTTCGGGTTAACACCAACTATTGGCATTGGTGGCGGATGGATGGCCCTTGATATGAACTGGACGTGGACGGATGTAGATGCAACGGACAAACCTGTTTATTCATTTGTATTCGGACCACGCTTTGGTAAGTCATTCAACTTCAAAAAACCTGATCAGAATATTGCCCTATGGGTTGGCGGCTTCCGGGTAAAATTTGCCAGCGCCACTAAGGGTTCGCTTGCATTAAGTGAAGTTGTAACGGGTGGCGGAAACGACGGTTCAAAAATCGATGCGGCCCAACTAAAAGTTACTAACGGGCAGCAACAGGTGGATAGCTGGTGGAATGGTCTGACTCCTCCTCAACAAAATAATCCGGTTAATAAAGCCAAATATGAAACAGCAAACCGGGTATTAACGGCTGCCGGAAATTTTTTAAATACTGCAGAGGGTGCCATAAATAATGTGTCCAACTCCACTGTGCAATATTCCCTTGATAAAAGCGTAAAAGATAAATGGAATTTTATTGTGGGCAGCCAGTTTCAGTTGAACAGGCACTGGATGATCCGGGCAGAATACGGATTCTTAGGAAGCCGCGAGCAATTTTTAGCCGGGTTGCAATTCCGGTTTGGTTTATAAATTATTAAGCTACTATGAAAAAAAAATTCCTTTTCCCGGTATTAGTTTTTTTTGTTTATACGGCAAAGACACAGGTATTAATTTCCCTTTTATTGGGAGATAAACTGAATTCCGGAAAAATGGAATTTGGATTGGAAGGCGGTTTTAACTGGTCCACCATAAAGAACCTGGAAAAAGCAAAAAGCCTCCGCACTTTTAATCTTGGTTTTTATTTTGATATAAAATTAAAAAATCCATCCTGGATGGTAAATACCGGTGTAATAGTAAAGTCGGCCATGGGTGCTGATGAACTGCCAGTTTATTCTCTCGGTAATACTGATCTTAACAATGCCTTTACCGGGGGAGAGGTATCAAGAAAAATCAATTACTTTAATGTGCCGATCCTGATGAAATACAGGTTCAAAAATAATATTTATCTGAAAGCCGGAACACAACTTGGGTTACGTTACAAAGCGTATGACTTGTTCAGCAATGCTATAAAAGAGAAGGATGATTTAAACTACAAATTAAAAATAAAAGATAATTTTCATCCTATTGATGCAGGACTGGCTTTTGGCGCCGGTTACCGGTTGATGAAAGGAAATGGCATGAATATCGGCATTCAATATTACTTCGGCCTGGTTGATATAGTAATTGACGATACATCACCCAAACAATATAACAGGGTTTTTTATGTAACAGCCGGAATACCTATTGGCAAAAATCCAAAAAAGAAAAAGGCTGATAAGAGTGAGAAATAATTCAGCTGGTATAATCGTGATACTTTGTTGTTTTAATTCAGTTGTTTACTGGTTTCAGCAGTTTGATCGTTCACTCCTGGTTAATTTTTAAATTTATCAACCCTTGAACTTGCAAACGGGCGAACTGATAAACCAATTCTTTTTATTGTACCAACTCTCTCAAATTCACCATCTTCTGTTCTACAGCATCCAGGTTGATAAGACCTCTCCGCGGCCGGTTCAATTCATTGATCAGGTTTAAGGTAATGGTCATCACAATTGCATATCCCAGTATCAGTATTTTATTTCTTCTTTTACCGGTATAATCGGTTCCTAAAAGAAAAGCAGCAATTAAAATAAGGAGCAGTAGTGTATATAAAACGAGTGGAGGCACTTTACTGATACGCATAGCATCCCGGGTGGTTGCAATATCAATTACATTGTTTAAAACCGGGATCATTTGCTGCGAACGTATCCTGAAATCCAGGTCATTTGAATAAAAAGTTACTCTTTTCCATATCCTGCCGGAGATCAGGGCTGCTTTTTTAAGTTCCCCGCTTATTTTTTCTTCATCAGCTCCGGCATTATAATACGCAATTCTTGTTTCCAGGTATTCTTTAAAATCTGCCCGGAGGGGGGTTCGGATACTGTCCGGGTAAAGGTCGCAACGTAAAATAGCCGTACCGATATCATTGGCCTCTTCAATGGTCAACTGCCTGCGTGCTTCAAATTTTGATACGGCCACCGAAAATGTAAACCCCAGTAATAACGACATCACACCAAGTATAGACCCTTCCACGGAGCCTATTTTTTCATGTACTTCTCCCGGGTGTTTTTGTAATTGCTTTTTTTTGAACCAATACCCTGACCAATTACATAAAATGATCAGGGAAAAAATAAGCACAAAAAGGATGAAGCTGGGTAACTGAAAAAAAAAGGAGGAATTCATACACTTACTTTAGTGTTTTAAATTCAAATATATTCAAATCAAACAAGATGCTGCCCTATCTTTGCACAATTCAAAAAAATAAAAAACAAAAGGATGCAACTAACCAGGTTGTTTTTTGTTAAACTCTTTTAATAACTATAAAATTACTGTTTATCCATTATGAAATTTAAAATCATAACTGCCGCTGCATTTATTTTCTTTACAATAAATAGTGTTACAGCCCAGGAAAAGCCGGCCCAAAGTGCAGAAGAGCTCGCCAAAAAATTAGCCAACCCGATTGCCAGCCTGATCAGTGTGCCTTTTCAAAACAATACGGATTATGGTATCGGGCCCAATAATGGTTCTAAGAATACGTTAAACTTTCAACCGGTTATCCCGTTAACGCTCTCTAAAAATCTGAATTTGATCGCCCGGGTTGTGTTACCGATCATAGCACAACGTGACGTTACAGGTAATAAAACCAGCCAGGGTGGATTGGGTGATGCCGTAGTAAGCGCATTCTTTTCCCCAACCGGAAAAAACGGTGTTACCTGGGGCATTGGTCCTGTATTTTTAGTGCCAACTGCCACCAATGATTTCCTGGGGACAGAAAAATTTGGCGTTGGCCCCACAGCACTCATCTTAAAACAAACACATGGCTGGACCCTGGGTACATTAGTGAACCAGATATGGTCGGTGGCAGGAAATGATACCCGGGCGGATGTCAGCCTGTTTTATTTACAACCTTTTATTACCTATAACTGGAAAAGTGGAGCAGGACTTGGCGTATCGGGAGAGATCACACAAAACTGGAAAGCAGATAACACGACTGCTTTTATTGTGCCCTCCGTGTCCGGTGTCACCAAATTAGGAAAGCAAACGGTACAATTATCTTTTGGCCCCCGCATACCTGTAGCAGGACCTTCAGCCTCAAGACCTGATTTTGGATGGCGGGCCGGAGTGAATTTTGTATTTCCGAAATAAGGAAAAAAAGAAATTATTGATTCGCATTACACAGCACTTGAATATATATTTGCAGGCAATATCAATTTGAGGAACAGTTTGAAAGAAAGACATCTATCAGTAAAATGAATGATCATCATCAGGACTTTTTGAACAAATCTTCAGAACCTTTGTTATCTGTTGCTGTGAATTAATCCTGTCTCATTTATTTAAAATATGACCAGATTAAAAGTTTATGTTTATTCCCTATAGTACTAATTCCGGGTTGGTAAAATTTTTATGTGTTTTACCCTTGCTATTCCTCTTTGCTTTTTCATCCATGGCCCAGGACAGTACGTTTGCAAAAAATAAATGGAATTTCCAAACAGATGTTTACCTGATGTTTGCTAAATTAAACGGAACAGTTGGCGTAGGAACTTTGCCGGATGCAAAAGCGGAGGCTGACTTCGGGGATATTTTGAGCAAACTGAAAATGGCCACTATGCTTTACACAGAAGCATCAAAGGGCAAATATGCCATCACCTCAGATTTAATTTACATGAAACTCGGCCAGGATGTAACACCTGGAATTATTATTAACACCGGAAATGTTACGGTTAAACAATTTTCCTGGGAAGTAGCAGGCTTACGCAAACTATTACCCTGGCTGGAAGCCGGTATTGGTGGCAGGTTAAACAGCCTTGATACTAAAGTCAATTTAGTTACAAATAATATTGGCGGTGGCACTACGGCCCGCAGCAAATCAATTACGCAAACCTGGTTTGATCCGATCATCGTGGCCCGGGTTAAAAGCGATCCCGCTAAAAAATTTATTTACCAGTTCCGGGGTGACATGGGTGGTTTTGGATTGGGAGCTGATTTTGCCTGGCAGATACAGGCTTATGCGGGTTGGCGCTTTTCGAAATTGTTTCAGTTAACAGGAGGTTACCGGGTTATTGGTGTTGATTATAATAAAGGAATCGGGGAGAACCGTTTTTTATATGATGTGAATACATTCGGACCGGTAGTAAGATTTGGTTTCAACTTTTAGCGCCGTCTGATTTATATTTTGAGGAGTTGTTCAGGTAAATAGGCTCTCAAAAAATTACAGTTCTTATGACAGAAAATGAATTGTCAAACAAAATAATCGGCCTGGCTATTGAAGTCCATACAATACTGGGACATGGCTTGTTGGAAAGCGCATATAAAGAATGTTTATATAATAAAATTGGTAAATCTGGTTTGTATGTTGAAAAGGAAAAGCCGACCTGCCTGCCGGTAGGCAGGTGCCATTGATATTTGAAGAAGTGAAATTGGATTGCGGCTACAGGATTGATTTGCTTGTTGAGAAGAAGTTGGTAATTGAGATTAAAAGCGTTGAAGCATTAAGCGATGTCCATTTAGCGCAAACACTTATCCGCCAGTTGGCGGATTGGGAGATTACAAATTAGGGTTGTTATTGAATTTTAATGTTGTAAAACTAAAAGATGGAATTAAAAGAGTTGTAAACGGGTTATGATTTCTTAGCGTTCTTTGCGAAACACTTTGCGTCCTTTGCGGTAAAAAAATAATTAACCGCAAAGGGCGCTAAGAAAAAACGCAAAGGAAAAAACGCAAAGAATACAAAGGGATCAATAGGGTATTAAACCGGGTAGAAATTATAACCTATATACCTCAAATAAAAAATAAAGATTAGAATAAAAAAATTAAATCACATATATGAAAAAGTTAATAGGGTTATTGCTGATCCTTACAGCATTTCAACAAACAGTAATGGCACAGGAAAAAAAGGGGGACAATGATGGAAAAAAGAATACCATTCACTTTAACATCACCAACCCGATCATATTTGGTAGCAGTTTAATAATAGGTTATGAAAGGGTTCTCAATAATCGCCATTCATTCAGCGTAAACTTTGGTACCACAGGTTTTCCTTCTCTTGGCATCATCAATGCCGATTCAATAAAATTAGTTACCATCCGTGATAAAAAGGGGTATAACTTTTCAGTGGATTACCGCTTTTACCTGGCAAAAGAAAATAAATATGCCGCTCCGCGGGGTGTTTACATCGGGCCTTATTACTCCTTCAATACCTTTAAAAACAAAAATGACTTTTTAGTGAAAAGTTCCGCTGGATCAACTTTGAATGTAGAGTCAGAACTCAAGCTGAATATCCACACGGTGGGCTTTGAACTGGGTTACCAGTTTGTTTTCTGGGACAGGGTCACGTTGGATATGATCCTGATAGGTCCGGGTGTTGCTTCCTATAGTTTAAAAGCATCCCTTGGCAGCAATTTATCTGTTGCCGATAAAGAAAAGCTTCTGGAAAAACTGAATGATAGGCTGGCTGCTAAATTCCCGGGTTATGAGCTGGTCATTGATGATGGAGAATTTAAAAAGACAGGTTCAACAAATACCACCAGTTTTGGATACAGGTATATGCTGCAGATTGGATTCAGGTTTTAAAGTATAAATGACTTTAGCAACGGCTCTTTTAATATTTCATGGGATCAATAACTCTACCGGCGGTTAGAATGATTTCTACCAATGGATGATGCTGTAAATGCTGATTTTCGATTAACATTTATTCGGCCTTTTGAAGACGAAAACCAACTAATATTTTTTTGCCCGACTATTTTTAAGGTTACATTTGCAACCCGTCAAATGTGAAAATAAAATCATCCCTTCATATTAAATTAAAACAATGAACCTCAAAAACAAAATCGCAGCGCTGCTGGTATTAACAGCACCAATTTTATTCAGTTGCAACCAGGGTCAAAAAAATGAACCATCTGCAACATCAGAAAATCAAACTTCTACAGATGAATTTGACCGCACGGTGCTTCCTATTGTACCACCTGCCGGATCACCAATCACGGAAGAAGATGCAAGAAAAGCAACAGCCCCAGCCCCATGGGAAGTAAAAGCACCAAAAGGCGCACCCAATGTGATTTTGGTAATGTTAGATGATTTTGGCTTTGGAATGAGTAACGCTTATGGCGGACCCATTAATATGCCATTTGCAGATAAATTAGCAGCAAGCGGTTTACGTTATAATCGTTTTCATACCACTGCATTGTGTTCTCCTACACGTACAGCTTTGTTAACCGGCCGCAATCACCATAGTAATAACATGGCTGGTATTACGGAGATCGCCACTGCATTTCCAGGTAATACAGGTGTTCGTCCATTAAGTATTGCACAAACAGCTATGACTTTAAAGCTCAATGGTTTTAATACTGCGCAGTTCGGTAAAAATCACGAAACACCGGCTTGGCAAATACATGGTTCTGGTCCGTTTGAG
>Ga0315275_10001986_pt1 | contig 18297 bp, 18 predicted proteins | sample YL17G03_0_MG_FD_205557 | JGI IMG/M metagenome (GOLD analysis project Ga0315275, IMG submission 205557) | Sediment microbial communities from Yellowstone Lake, YNP, Wyoming, USA - YL17G03_0 | ecosystem: Environmental > Aquatic > Freshwater > Lake > Sediment | place: USA: Wyoming | collected...
GTTTTATACAACCGTCGTAATTATTTAATTTTATACTGAAGAAAGTATTAATATATTAATATATGAATCTCGTAATTATTTCAATGAATTTTATCTTTGAAAATAATCAACTCAGAACGAACGCCAAGGGCAATCGTATGCAAATTAGAAACACGACAAAACTTTTCGATAAATTATCTAACGAAGGATATACCATCGTGTCAAACTGTTTCGAAACTCAAGAAGTAGATAGTAAATTATATAAGCTTACCCAAGATGGAAAGGATCTCTTGACTGCTAAGAAAGGTCGTCTTCGTACTACCAGAGAAACAAATAAGAATTATGCTAAAATGTGTGAAAAATATACATTGGTTAGATTACCAAATACACATGTAACTGTTAAAAATACTATTAATGGTGATTTTATCACCAACAGAAAAGGAAATGCTAAATTTAGAATTGGATCACCCACTTTGACTAGATTGCTTCAAAAGAACATCTTGGTGGCTCCTGTTACTTTTAATTCTGATGATCAGAATGAAAAGAAAGCTGAGCCTATCGCACACTCTACTTTTAATTCTGATAATCAGAATGAAAAGAAAGCTGAGCCTATCGCACACTCTACTTTTAATTCTGATAATCAGAATGAAAAGAAAGCTGATGAATCAGACAACAAAGAAGAGGAAGAAAGTGAATATGAGACAGATGAAGAAGCTCCACACACTTTTGAAGAAGCTGAAATCACAACAGATAAAGACAAACTTAAAAAGTTAGTACAATCTTGCTATGTTGCGTACTTAGAAAAACGCGATTTGATAACATTTAAATTAAAAAATCCAGAAGGTGATATCAAATATTATTCAATGCAGATGTTCCCATTGCTAGAACAAGGAAAATGGAATATGAAGAAAGCAATTAGACAGATTAGTTATTTCATGCAATACCCCCAATACTATAAAAGTATTTGGTCTAATCGTGACGCTGAGTTGTATGCAGACGCAAAAATCATCGGACGTGATCAGGTTGCATACGAATCTGATGGTTATATTAGTTATGATGTATTTGAAGCCATGGAAATTGATCTTGGAAGAATGATTGGTGATGTAGATTTTGACAATGAATATGAACAGGCTATGCTCGATATGTATGATGACAACGATGAACTTGGGTTAGGTAATCTTTTTGGAGGCGATGATGATATCGACAACAGAGCACCTTATGAAATTGCTGGATTTGACAGTTTTGGTGATTATCTTGATTCATTCGGTTGTTCCAACTCATTAGACAACAAAGAGCCAGACCTGAAAACACGCTGTATGAATGTGATGAAACAAATCAATGATGAGAAAAAAACTGACAACTGTTTTCGTGAAGCCTTAGATCACCACGGACTCGAATCAAAAACTACAGGCTTGGTCAGCATCAATGATATTCTGAATGAATTGAACGATCTCAAAGTCAATTATATCATTTACAATCCAATTCTCAATATCCTAGAAAAAGATTATATCAAATCTCATCTAGGTGATCGGCGTGTGCGACTACCTCAGAAATCTACACCTAATGCGCCAAAAGTACTACATAGAGAAATTAAGGTCGAACCTATCGTTGAATACCAATGTCATGACTATGAAGGCAAAGTTTATCTGTTCGCATTATTTCAAGGTAGAGATACCGGACATATTTATGTTCCTGAAATTATGGATTTTTATACTAACGCATCACAAAGTATCATATATCAAATTGCTACACACCAAAGACGTCGTTACATGAAGAAAATTACATCTGTTGTCAATAAGAGAAAATCTAATTATATCTACTACGATATCGAATCAAATGAAACAACTAACGATCGTAAATTTAAATGTAATTCTGTGTCAATTCTAAGATATTCATGCGAACACGATTTGTATAAACTCGAAGAATCAAAATTGGTAGAAATGTTGAAAAATTCCTTTGACGCTAATGGTAGTTCTCTCTTTGTTGATGACAAGTCATCCAACAAAGTAAATGATCAGAAAAAAACACAACGTCAAAGTATGAGTAAATGTTATTTACAACGCGGTGACAAGGACTCAAAAGAAGATATTGAACGCAGACAATCAGAAAATCTAATCATTGTCGATGAAATTGATTTATGGTCTATTATTCTCAAAGAAATGGACCCTGACGCACAAAATTATATTGTATCATTCAATGGTGCTTGCTTTGACAATCTGTTTTTACTTAAGTCAATCATTGATAATAAAGTACTATGTAATACGTCTATCTGTGGAGGTTTAATTGAAATTTCATCTGCTTCTACCAGCAAGATGCCTCCATTTAGAACACTCGATATTCGCCGTTTGCTCGGTGGTATTGGATCTTTAGAAGGTCATAGTCGTTCGTTTATTAAAGATGTTTCAATGCGTAAGGTCTGTAACAAGAAATTATTCAAGATTATTAATGAGAAATACCGCAATGGGTATGTACTAGATGACGACGAATTTATCAACGAGTTTATTGGATATAATAATCTAGACGTCGAATCCTTACTGTTAATTCATTGTGCAATGTTGCGAGCACTAACTCAGATTACAAAGGATGAGAAGATTGAATCTATTTTATCAACATGTGTGAGCCTGGCACAATTCTCAATGATATGGTTCAAGAAAGGTATCAAATCAATGTCGCAAGATAACAGACCCCAAAAATTTGCCAATGTTGGTAAGATGCAAGACTTAACTGAAGAAGATCAGAAATTACAGTACGACCTTCTAAAAACATATAAAACAGGTGGTAGATGTCAAGCACAAAAGACCCAAGTTTTAGAATCTAAATTTGACCAATGTTCGCTCGATGTTGCTTCATTATATCCATTCGTAATGATGTGTTACAATAAAGGATACTATATGGCAGGCGAACTCAAATCAACAGATGTATATGTAGAAGGTAAGCAAGGTGTTTATTTTGGAACAGTTACACAGGTCAATAACGGTAACAATGAAATGGGGTTCTTCTGCAACAAATCAATTATTGCCAATGATTGGGATGTATTTGGAAACACTATATCTCGTGTTGTTATGACATCTCATGACATTGAAGAAATTCTTAAAAAGAAGCCTCACTGGCAATATACAATATCATTCGGGTACTATACCGACAACTCTGCAAGAGGTATTGATATCTTTGCTTCAATTTTACCATTCATGAAAGAAAAGGCAGTACAAGACGCATTGGTTATTAACAAAGATCCATCAGCGAATACAGCAGTGCGTGAAATGTGTAAAAGCGTTATGAACAGTCTTAGTGGTAAATTTCTACAGGCCGTGAGACAAGTCGAAAAATTTGTGCTTAATCCTGATGCCATCGAACTGTTACAACAAAACGGAGATATGACTACTGTTGAGTCAGTCCGAAAAGAAGACGATGAATATCGAATTGAATCACTTAAAAAAGATAAAATGTTGCATGTTGGATTATTCATTTATTCATTGTCAAAAATATACATGTATCAGAATGCTTACTCGATTGTCGATGACAGTTCTTTTTCTGATAATCAGAAAAAAACAGATCACAAACAAACACAAACGGTCATCGGAAAGAATCAATTTGTATATACTGACACTGATTCTAATAAAATTGTCAAGCAAGAAGTATTTGATGACTGGATGGAATTACGTGGTACTCGATCTATGTCTAATCAGGTATGGCCAGAATGTCTGGAAATGAACTTAGGGTATACACATGATACGACATATTTCTATAACGGAGAGCCAGGTACTATTAAGTGTATGGGACAATTCGAAGACGAATATAAAGGTAAAGGATACAATAATGCTATCTATCTTAATAAGAAAGAATATATGGTATGGAAGACAGTGGATGGTAAGATAACCAATTCATGTATCAAACTGAAAGGAGTTCAATGTACTAAATTAAAAATTCTTAACAAAGAAGATAAAGACATCGGACGATGCACTTCGGAAAATAAACTCTTTACAATCAACTATGTCATCGGACGCGATGAATATCTTGGTATTGAAGAAGGATATGAACGCGGTATCCATTTGAATGGTCATTGGGAATGCTTAATTAATCAAAACATTTATAACGGTGACGATTACTGGTGGAATGAAAATAATCGATTAACAGAAGAGATCGAAGCAATTGAACATGAAAAAGCAACCGATCACGACGCTTATGTTAAAAAGTTTATCTATATTATGCAACGCAAATGGCGAGGTAAAAAGACACTTGTATTGATTAAGAATTTTAAGCGATCTATCGACCAACAAGAAGTACGCAATTCATTTATGATTAAACGTATTTAAATTTTACTTTTGAATTACTAGTATTTAAAATCTACTTTTGAATTACAAGTAATTAAAAAGAAACCGGCAAATTTAAGGATAATTAAAAACAAAACAACATTATTTATTTTTATACTGAAGAAAAATATTATATATTATATAGTGATTACTAATTTAAAATTATTAATAATTTTAAAGAAATGACAACAATTACAGTCTATAAAATAGAAGCAAAGAACGACCCAAGAATTTACATCAGTGTCACAACATGTACATTCAACCGATTAGTTGGGACAATGAAGTCCCGTTTTCTACAGCATGGCTTAACAGATGACGCAGAAAAAAAGAGATTATACAATCACGTATGTTTTCAACTGCTAGAGAAGGATGCGACTTTTACAAATCTAGAAGAATATGAATGCAAACCCAACGAACGCAATCAAACGGTAAAACTAAATCTTATGACAAAGCACACCGCAAATATAGATCCAACTATTTTAATCAAACCATCGCGACCATTGAAGGCAGAATATAATAGAGCACTTATTGATCGGAGATATAGAGACAATCATAGAATAGAAACTAATACAAAACAAAGAGAAAAAAGAAGATGCGACATATGTCATGGGCGTTATACTCGAGCAAATAAATATAATCATTTGGCGACTACAAAGCATGCTCAGGCGGTGTTTAAAAATATTATCATGGATGTACCTCAAGAGAATATCCTATAAGTATTTAAATTTGCCGGCAAATTTAAGGATATTTAAAAATCTACCACAAATAATTACGGCTAAACCATCCACTAGAAAATTTGTTATGTATATCATTCTCATGACGCTTAATATAATTCTCTCTTCTCTTCTTATCTTTATGATCTAACCGAGAATACACACCTAACGCACGGTCTTCATAGTGCCCATAATCACGGTCTCCAAAAGGAACACGTCGTTCTTTTTTTGTTTCTAAATTTTGTAGTATGGCGTCATATTTTTTTCCTTTTGTTTCGCTTACTTCAAATCTAATGAAGCGATAATTTTCAGGGTTTTCAATGATCATTTACTTTTGAATCCTCTTTGATTCTAATTAATTAGAATAAAAGTATGTAATTAAAAAGAATGCTATATATAGACAAGTATAAAACATAAATGTCAAGAAATACAGAGCTCATATCAATAACCCCACATACAGAATTTAAGATAGTTGAAATGGCAAGAGTGTCTGCTCCTCCCCCTTTCTTGACTGGTTTCCAGCAAGAAAGAATACATTTAAATTTGTCAATTCAAACAGCAACACGTGAGGTTCAATCAAAACGACTTATTAAGTACCTAATTGACCACCAACACTGGAGCCCATTTGAAATGGCTAGTATGACTGTAAAGATAACAACAACTCGCGACATATCACGTCAGATATTGAGACACCGTTCATTTTCATTTCAGGAATTTAGCCAAAGATATCAAGACATCAAAGTATTAAATGAACAGCCGACATTTAGAGAAGCACGACTACAAGACACAAAGAATAGACAAAACTCACTCGTCTGCGAAAGCCAAGAATTACAGGACTTATGGCATGATCATCAACAGTCCGTATGGAATGTATGTATGAATGCATACAATAATGCTCTTACACTGGGCATAGCAAAAGAGCAAGCCCGGGCACTACTACCCGAAGGACTATGTCAAACACAAATGTACATGACTGGATCAATTAGGTCATGGATACATTACTTACAAATACGCACCGGACCAGAAACACAAAAAGAACATAGAGATGTTGCACAGGAAATCAAAAAAATATTTGCCATACAAATGCCAATCATTTATGAGGCGTTGTTCTCAAAAACTGTAGGCATTGACACTTAAGCTAATACCCGATAAAAACAAATTTGTAGTTACGGCCTTACCATAAGATATGCTAAAACTAATAACAGAATTTGTATTAACCGGCTGAATATATTTACAATATAACCATGTTCGCGTAGTGATATCATTTACCTGATTGGTATCAAGACTTACTGTTGTTCCGTTTATAGTTAAATATAATGAAACGAAATCGTTTGCTTGCTTAGCATCTCCAATTCTCGCACGACATGAACATTCTATAGATAATACTCTTTGTAGTCCAGTGTATGTAAGAGTGCCATTTGGTATGCTAACAGTAATATCACTACTAGACAAGAAACTAGCATTAACTGTTCCTCCGAGATTAGTAGCTGATCTTAATACGTCTGCTACCATTGTGTACCCAACGGTTTCAAGCGCACCTTGTCGTGCGATTTGAGAATATGTAGGAGAAGCAAAAGTTTTCCATACAGCATTCACACCATCTGACCCGAGGTATTGGGTAGTTAGTCCTCTAACTATCGGCATGCTGTAATTATTGGGTGCGGGTGCAATGGATAGAGAAGCAGTTGATGTTGACCCCGTAACTATTAAGTTGCCTGTAAATGTGCTAACATTACCAGAGGCGGTTAAATACTGTATTTTATTTGGATCGGCTGGGACCACGAATTGAAGAGTATTACCGGTGGCGTTTGGTGTTACCATAACATAACCGGCTGTCAGTGGTCGTGATGTTGGAAGCGAGTACCCCACTTGATTGGGTTGACTGTTACCTATACTCAGTGTTAGGGACGGATTGACTATGCCAGTAAAATTTGTGCTACCTACGGATGTACTCTGATATTGGGTCTTAGTCTCTAGAGTTGTTATTGCTGGAACATTAATTGAAGTTGCGTTGAGCGTTTGACATGTTATTGATGCAGTGCTATTAATGTTAGAATCAGTAGCTATATTAAGCTGTGAATTTAATGTTAGATCTTGCGTATTTGTAGTAATACTAGACCCATTGGCGAATAAAATGTCGGTAACAGTACTAATCGCTCCGTTCATTAAAACAGGACCATTGAATTGTGTTTCTGAAAATTCTGGTACTACAGTTATATACTGAGTCTTGTCTTCTAGATTTTTTATTTCTGGATTATTTAAAATGCTAAACTGTTTCATGTCTAAATCACTAGTTGCTGGATTGTTAAAATTACCTGTTCCAGGAACTAGCCCATTAATTGTTGTAACATCTAAATTATTTACACCCACGATATCTTTGTTGTCTAAATTTATATCACCGGTCAAAGTCATTTCTTGACATACCATATCACCACAGGTTAAATCTTCTGTAATTTGCACATCACCTATAAAAACATTGCGTTTTGTGAAGCCATTGTTGTTCATTTTTTTTCTTGACTATATACATACATTTAAAATTTAATTTGATATATATGCTCTAAATGTCAAAGACAATGTAGCATTACCTATATCCAACCTATCACCAACAATAGAACGCAGTCGCACAGATATAGTACTTAAATTACGAGGCGTTTCATAAGTTATACCAGACATTTCACTATCGTGTGATATATATGACGCATACCCACCATACGGGACTCCAGAAAATGGAATTTCCACACACATAGATGTAATTCCAGCACTAGCATCAATAGAAGCATTTTCAGCAATAGAACAATGTATGAATACACTCGGCATCCCATTTAACGCAACAGAATAAGGCGGAGTTATAGATCCAAAAGCAACTGTATCTTCTCCAGGAATAAAACCTAGTGCAGTCAACATAGTAGATTGACCTCGGAAAAGTATCTGAATACCAGTAGCCGTAAATGTCAATTTTTGATTGATGCTATTGTATGTAATATTTATTTGGGTTGTTGGATTGAGACTGGCTAAGAACTGTGTCTTTAGTTCTGCGATTAATTCAGTAACTGTATAAAAACCCGGTGGAACTGTAATGAGGTGTGCAATCAAACTACCTGTATAACTATAGATTAAAGTATTGGTTCGGCTACCCATACCCTCAGACCCTTCTACCATATTATAAAACACATTTGGAACTAATGCTTGACGTAATACAATTTTTTGAACTGATTGAACTAAATAACGCTCTTTGACTGTTGTTTGAAATTCTGAGTTGTTCTTAGATCCGCTATCTTTATCAGCGGAGGATAATGTCATATTTTTGATGAGCGACATCTTTTAAATATCGAAATAAATACGTAATACAACTGTGACTGGAAAGTTTCCTATATCAATATTTCTATATTTTTCATCTACTAATTTAATTGTTATATTATTTAGATTTCTAGGATTAACATATTTAATAACTGCGTGTTCTGCCATGTTTGTCGTCTGCGTATGGACAGCACCAAATGGGGTGTCATACATGCTAACAATTTCAAGCAAGGATTTTACACCAACACCATCAATAGAATTGTTTTCTGATAGATTGCTAAGAATGTTAATATATTGTGTTCCGGATAGATTGGGGATATATGGAGGTCTCACAGTCCATAGATTTGGTCCCACTTCAAACGACGCTATATATTGAGCAACTTGAGGATTAAAACCCAGAACCTCCCACATTGTAGAAGGATAAAGAGTTGTGTTATAAAAGATAAATCGCACAGTGTCTGTAAATTTAATTTTTTGTGTTAATGGGTCTTGCACGATGGTTAGATCAATTGGTGGTACTTGGTCTGCTTGTGTTATCTGAAAATCAATAGCACTCAATAATTCGTCAATAGTATATTGACCTACTGGAACAGTAATTGTGCTAACGCCTTTTAGTAAATCAATCGGATCTTTACTTATGGCTAATGTGTTATTGTATTGATTAATATTATAAAGGATATTTGGAACAGTGCATGACACAACTGATATACCGCACACTTGTTGGCTAAAATAGGAATCTCCTAGGCGAACTTTGAAATCAGCATTGCTAACAGAATCAGATGTTTTGTCGTTGGATGAAACAATTAAAAATCGGTTCATTGTACTTTTGAATTGCCGGCAATTAAAAAGAATTTTAAGTATGTATATACTCCTTTATATCTTTTATTGTTTTGAAAAAAAAAACTTTCAAAACTATAATATAAAAGAAATACTTTTATTTTACTAGTAAAATCAAAGAACAATGGACACACTATCCGCGTTTGACTACAAGAAAACAGAAGAAGATGCTACAACCATTGAATTCCCCTCATATTTGTCTGTCCTGGAAAAGATGGAGCAAAATGATGTGTCAATGCCTTTTCTTTTAGCACCTTCGGCTATTGCACAAAATAAGCAACGTAAAAAGAGCATCCGCCATAAAAAATATGATAACAAGAATGAAGACCTAAAGATTATAAAATTTGACACGGCTAAATCACTAATACCATCGCGACCATACCAAGAATCATATATTATTCCAAAGCATCCATTTCGTTTAATATTAACGGGTAGAAGTGGTTCCGGTAAAAGCAACCTGTTAGTGAATCTAATGAAGAAGTCTATATTTTACGGACGAACCGATCCAGACGATGAAAAGACAGGGTATTTTGATTTAGTATTTCTATTTAGTCCAACTGCGGGTATAGGTGATGATTTGGTTACACATCTAGATATCCCAACACAAAGAATTTATACAGACCCTTCTACATATCTCGCCAGATTGAATCATATATTTGAAACACAAGACGCACTAATTAAATCTACTGGTATTGCTAAGTCGCCTAAGATTCTGTGTATATTTGATGACATACAATCCGCCTCTAAATTTATGAACAGTGATGCTTTTACTAAATTGTTCATTGCTGGCCGTCATTCTAATATATCTATTATTGTTGCTATACAGTCATGGACAAGGCTTCCGCGTGTGCTACGACTACAAGCATCTAATATTATGCTATTTCCATCGTCAAATAGTGAAGTTGAATTGCTGGCTGATGAATACACACCACCTGGTCAAGGTAAGCGGGAATTTATGGGACTGGTCATGCATGCGACAAAAGAACCATACAATTTTTTACATATCAACAATCAAGCACCTGACAACAAGTATAGGAAAAATTTAGATACTGTGCTTAGTTTTACTTCCCGCGAATAATTTCTTTCTCTATATATAGACAAGAAAGTAGTCCTTAAAATCTACTTTTGAATTACAAGTATTTAAATTTGCCGGCAAATTTAAGGATAATTAAAAAGAAACCGGCAATTTAAAATGCGCCTAGGATTTCGCACCCGAATTGAACTACCATCATGTATTACAAAAGATTTCAAATATCTCGTTGTTGATGCAACACCACATGGTATGAGTGATTATATCAATCCAATCGTTGATCCATACAACGACCAACTTACTTTGTTGGCTGGGGGCCAGCAACAAAGAGAGGAACGAAATGAAAAAAGACAACAAAAAAGAAAGGAAGTCATATCCGGATTAAATACACTGATTGGTCAATTAACTGGCTTACTAGAATATTACAACACAGAAGAGCGTGAAAAGCAAGAAGAAGATATTGATAGATTTGTTAAGAAAAATCATTTAGCAATTATTTCAACTCCTTGGTATCAGCCTACGTTATGGAGTGATACTTTGTTGGCTGATTCCAGCAACAAAGAGGACCTTAAAAGAAAACATCGTGATGAAGAGATTCATGATTTTGTTAGGGGACGTATGAGAGTAGAATAGAACCAAATACTTCTTCATCTAATTGATAGTTTTCATTGTACTCATTGTATGGTGAAAACTTCTCTACTTGTATTAAATTCTGGTCATATCTTTTCACTTCATTCTGTGCTTGGTCTCCGTCAATAATTGGGAATTCATAAATAACGGGACTGACTTCCGGACCTCGTGGTAAAAGTAATGCTTTCAATTCTGATTCTGTTAATATCATGTTTATTACATTTTCACCCATACCTGGGCTAACTGTAATGCCTGCGTTTGAATATCTTAGTCTCTCTTCTAATTCTTGTGATAAAACTAGTGGGTTTGTTCTTGCTGTTCCGTTTCCACCTTCGGTTCCTGGCGGGACATAATCAAATGCTGAAAATTGTATATCATCTGCCCTTATTTTTGGCATGCTTGGAATAACTGAGTCCCTACTTGGAACAATAAATCGTGGTCTCATCGTACCGGTTGCTGAACTAATTTTTTGGTCTGATTGTGCTTGTGTTTCTGGCATAGTGATTGGAGTTTCCATTATATTACTATATATATTTTTTATTACGTCTGGTAATAATTTTACCGCTCCTATACCTGCTACTGTTGTAACACCTTCTAATGCTTTTTGTCCTACCTTACGAACACGTTGTCTGCCTTCTTCATCTTCTGCTTCTATGTCGGCTTTTAAATCTCTCTTTTTTTGTAATTGTTTTTCTACTTCTTTAGCCATTTCTTCTTTTATTCTTCCTTCTATATCTGCGATTTCCATATTACTTTTTGTTTTCCTATCTGTTTCTGCTGTACTCAAAGATCGTGTCGGTTGCATACCACCTGGTCTAAATAGTGATTTTGTGTCGGATGTTCTTATGGATGGTGCTGTAAGCGGTAATCCTTTAGCATCTACTGTTGGTAGATTTGTGATCATTGGTTGCTCTCTTTGTTGCTGGTCCCCAGCCAACAAAGTACCAGCCAACAAAGTAGGAGGATTTAATATCCCACTTCTAATAAATTCTGGCATTTCTGGTGTGAATTCTAATCCTCGTTTTTGTTCGGTCTTCGGTAAAGGAGTTTCTTTTTCTTCTGAAGTACTCCTTACAATTTGCTGTATTTGTCTTGCTTGTTCTAATCCAAACTGTGGAATTTTTCTTTCTCGTGGTTCCACACGCATTTGACCTCCTAGTTCTACCTCAGTCGCATTTCGCATAACACTATTAAACGCTTCCATGATTTCTTGAGGTTCTAGTTTCAAGATTTCATTTCTTGCTGTTTCAACAAGAGGTTGTAATATATTACCGGATCGTTTCATTTCAACAACTTGACCATACCCAACCCTCAATGCATTGTCTATTGGTGTTATCACATTTTTTATTTCTTCTGGTGCGTCTTCTAGTGTTTTCGCAAGTTCTTGAATATTGTTTTTGATATCTTCAGGATTATCCATTTCTCTATTCATTTTATTTAGAACTTTACCTACAGCAGAATGATAGGTTTTTGATGAAGCACTTGTTACAGGTCTTCTTGTTAATGCTTGTTTTAAGACTAACATACCTTGATCTACATCACCTAACATTGTTTTCTGTTCTGGTGATAGTCTGCTGTAAATAGATGCATACACACCAATATTTGACATGAACTTTTTAAGACCTAGTGGTATTGCTTGAGGAGTATATCCACCTGTCCCTATTTCTAGGATTGTAGGTTCTTCTTTCTCTTCTTTCTCTTCTTTCTCTTTTATTCCTTGCTGTTCAGGTTCTGACCTCAAAAGATTACCGAGAGCAGAAGCACCTGATGTTGTTAATGATTGTGCTAGTTTTCCAACACTCGGTCCCATACCTTTTGGCGCGAGTATCATACCTGTCATTCTTGCTACTGATGGTGCTACATCAAGTATAGTTTCTACTCCTCTTGGTAATGTACCTTTTTTTTCTGCTGATAATTTTTTTGATTCTCCTTTTTTAAGTTCTTCTAACTCTTTCATCATTACTGCTATTTTTCTATCTGCTATTTCTTGTACCTCTTTCCTGACCCTTTCTTCTGTCTGTTTTATTATTTTTTCTTGTTCATCTATAGCCCTTTCTTTTGCTCGCGTACGTACCTTTCGTTGGCTTAGTGCTTCTTTTGTTGGCTCTACTTTGATTTCTGGTGGAGATTCTTTTACATCAATAAGAGGTTTGTTTGGTCGATCTACAACAGGTGAAGGTTCCTTCTTTGTTTCAGGTTCGCCTGCAAACAAAGGGTCTTTTACATCTTTCTCTTTCTCTTCTATGCGTAGAGATTGTGTAATATGTGGCTCTATGATTTTCAGGCGTAATGCTTGGGTAATTAGTTTTTGTGCAGCTTCTGTGGGTGTGTCTCCTAAATCAAATGATATCTCTAAATCTTGTTTAAACTCTTTGAATTCTGAATTATTCATATTCATAGTCTTTGCACGAATTCCTTTATCATACAATAGAAATCTACTATTGGGTTTCTTGATTTTTATCATTGCACTAATAACTGCTTTTCGGTATTGTTCCAATTTTTTTTCCTCATCGGTGAGTTTCTTTTTTGGAGGCATATTTATAAATATGTTAATAAAATTTTATTCGTGTTAATATATCAAAAAAAATGAGCGACACTTTTGATCCCTCTTTCTTGACTGGTACTTTGTTGGCTGGTACTTTGTTGGCTGGTACTTTGTTGGCTGGGGACCAGCAACAAAGAGAGCAACAAAGAGAGCAACAAAGAGAGCAAGAAAGTAAAGACCATCCTCACTATGTTTCAGAAGAAGATGAACCAAATCCGATTGATGTCATTGCTGAAGAACTAGACGCGGATCGTGTCCATTTAGATAGCCTAAGATTAGACCGTCGTATGAACGCAAAAGATTATGATTTTATTACAAGATTGCCTTTGAGTGCAAAGCAATTGATTAACATTTTATATGAACTTTACCAACCTACTTTGTTGGCTGATCCTTTGTTGGTTGGGAACCAACAACAAAGAGAACAACAAGAGTCTAACGAATGAATGTACGTGGTTGGCTACATTTTGAATTGGACTTCGCTGGTGTAAGTCCTACAAATGTATATTTTTTGTTACGTGTTAGAAGTGCCATGTCTATTAGATTTTGCCATAGTTCCGTTTGTTCTTCCTCTGTAGGTACTGGTTCATCATCATCATCACCTAATTCATCAGGTATGATGTCTTCACGAAAACTCCAGTCAAATTCATCATCCATAAATTGTTCAAAGAGTTCCATTTTCCTGTCAATGTCAGATTGTGCGTCGGTTGCCATTATATAATAATGTGTGTTGTATATACTATATAATATATTTCTTTAATATATATTTAAAATTATTAATAATTTTAAAGAATTAAAATAAATATATGAGACAAAAAAATAATTTTGTTCTTTTAGGTTTCTTTTTAAGCAGGATATGAATACAAATAAACTAGTTCAAGCCAGAACGGTGAATATCTGGGACACTTTGGATCTCTAGCAAATATTTTTTTGATATGATTTTCACGCACCTTCACAGAGTTTGTATTCTCGTTTGCATACATTGCTAATGGTGTGGTGTCTCTAAAAATTCGTTCTACTTTTAGTCCAAATTTGATATGTTCTCGTTTCATATCAGGTGCTTCAATGACTGCTTCATATCTGTAATTTGGATTATTGCTTCCCACAATTTTGATAAGTTTGAGTCTATCAGGATTTTTCATATCTAAGTTAGGATATTCTTGTTTCATAGCAAAGCCTTTCCAATGAGGTTCATTCTTGGTCTTTCCTTTTGGGTTGTTGTTTTTACCGGACATGTTTTTTTGTTGTTGTGTATAATAATGATTGTTCTATATATATTATAATATAATTCTTTAATATATATTTAAAATTATTAATGATTTACTTTTATTCTAATTAATTAGAATCAAAGAGAGAATTAATTAATTAGTTTCCTTTGTAATGTCCTCAAGCAGTTTCATAATCTGTTGCATAGTTTGTTTATAATCAGGCTTCTTCTTTTCGGTCTTAGCAAATCGTTCTCGGAATTCTGACTCTTGTGTTTTCTTAGTACCAGAACTAAACAATGCTCTTTTTCGTCTAAGTCTTTCCGCTTCTGATGACTTGCTTTCAAATAGTGTTTCTGCTATCGTTTCTGCTAAGGATTCACGTGGTGCTTTTCCTGTGTCGCTCGGCAAATTAAGATAGTTTTCAGCAGTGACGTATGATTCTTGTGACTGTCTAATTTCCTTTACAAAGTCTTCAGATTTCTCGCCCAGATAATTGTCGCGACGACGTCCGGCTTCATTATCTAGTTCGTTCATAACTCGCTCATCAAGTGAGTATTCACGATAGTATTCTTGTTGCTTGTCTAGTTCAGTCATTGGTGATTCTTCTACTATAGCAGATAATTTGTATGTATCACCTGCGACCGTCTCTGACATATATCTTTTCTGATCGGTTACACCCGTCATAACTTCTGAAAATGTTTCTGGATTTAGTCCTGTTTGATCTGGGACAATATCCCGCGGTCTTGGAAATGGTTGTACATCTGGTTGTATAATTGCATTCATCATATTACCTTGGCTTGTTGCATTGTATAATTTTCGTAATTCATTGCCGTAGAAATACGGGTATGATTCACTGTCTAATATCGGAACTTGGAACATATATATTTAATTTTTTATTTTAATTTTTTATTTAATAAAACTTATATAACTCACTCTCTTTGATTCTAATAAATTAGAATAAAAGTAAAATGGATACTAACGCAGAAGCAAATGATAGACTTGTTGAGTCTCTCCTCGCAGTTAATCAATTGCAATTTACGCTACCTCCCCAGTTGGGGATTGCTACCAGTCGTAAGCATGTTGTCATGTTTCCACAGCAAGCCTCATATACTGGTGCTTCAACTGTCATCATCGATTCTCAAACAGGTTCTACTTATGTCGATCCGTTCAATTCATATTTTGTTTTCAAAGTTAATATAGTGGTTACAGGTGGTGGTGGTCAATGGACTTGGGGTTCGGGTAGTGTTGCAAATATCATTGATCGTATTATTGTAAGATCTCGTTCTGGTAAAGAATTGTCGCGTGTTGAATCGTTTCCTTTGTGGGCTAAATATTCACAGTTGTATGGTAAGGGTCGTGATTGGTGTCAGACCATCGGTCGTTCTCAAGGTTATCCAAACTATAATATTGCTCCTGTCGTTGATGGTGTTACGCCTGCCAATACTAGATATGGTGATGGATATACGTCTGGTCAAACCTATAGTTTTATATTGCCACTTGCTTTGATACCATGCTTTGCTCCTCTTAATGGAAAGCTTCTACCTCCACAACTCATGGAGGGACTTCGTCTAGAGATTACTCTAGCAAATCCTTCTGCTGTGGTGACATCACATACTAATGTTGCGATCACTTCAGTTGATAGTACTACTGTTACTCCAGAACTACATTATGATTGTTTTACCATCGCAGATCAATTTGCACGTAAAATCATTGATATGTCTGCTCGCTCTGGATTGAAACTTTTGTATGAGGAAGCATTTCATACACTTGTTGTATCTTCTACTAGTACTATTAACTTTGATATTAAAAAGGCTTGTTCTAAAGGTCTGCGTTTGATGTTGATTCCACGTAATAGTGCTGTTGTCGGTGTTGTTAATAATGATCCTGTCGCTTCCAGTCAATATTCATTTTTAACGCAACAGATAAATATTGGTAGTGAATACATCCCTAATCAGAAACTTACAACTGGTGTCGATTCTAAGTCTTTTCTTGAATCATATTATCAGACGATGTTTGCTCATAGTGCTTTGGATGGTAGCACTTGTATCTCTCCACTCCAATATCTTGGTGGACCTACCGGACAAGCAACTAAAACAGAATACAATAGTGCTATGACTTGTTTCACTCTTAATAAGAGCAATGTTACTGGACTCAATGGTTTTGTTATTAATAACTCTCGTGCTCTGGTTGTAAATCTTACTTCGGATGTTGCTGTTGTTGCTTCTCTGCGTTTGGATGCTTTTCTTGTTCATTTGCGATCGCTTGATGTGATGGTTAGCAATGTTAGTGTTGCTGATTAAATTCTGTCTTTGTTGGTTGATAAAATCAACAACAAAATATCTAATTAATTAGAATAAAAGTATGTAATTAAAAAGAGGAAAATTATTTTATTTACATCAATATAAAATTACTTAAAATTGCCGGCAATTTTAAATGTCTCTATACTCTTGGATTTTCGGTGAAGAAGTGGAAGTTGTTCCTGAAGTTACAACAATTGAACAGATGATTACATCTCATGGTGAGACCAAATCACAACTAGAAGTAGCAGAAAATGTCGTTGCTAAACTAAAAGCCGATCTGGAAACTTTAAGAATTGCAATTAGTAATAGATTAGAAAGCGAGAAAAATCGCATAACTTGTAATCCTTCTGAATCTCTTACTTTTGATGCTCCCTTTGTTTCTGGCTCGCCAGCAAACAAAGAATCAGACAACAAAATGTTAGCAAAGAAGCCAACAGCACAGCCAATGTTTTATTAAGCCATAACTCTTTCTAGCATCTGAATATTCTTCATCACAAGATATACAATATATTCTCTTAGTTTGTGTCTTTCTACGTCGTTCCGCATCGTTAGTAAAAAATGTTCCGTCTGGTAGAGGTATTGTCTGAGCACATATCATATTACATTTATCACACATGAATACATCCAATTTCTTTTTTATATATGTTCTTTCATCTTCTCGTTTCAAATCTAATTTATCAAGATTGATATCGCTGATCATTTTTTTCTTTGCTATATATATATAGACAAGAAAGTGAGTCAAGAAAATAAATGCTTCAAGATGGTACTTCTGCTGTCGCCGGTTCAAACTCGGTTGATGGTCAAAATATATTTCCTACTTCAATTGAAACAGATAGTGTTACAGCGATAACAATGAATACAGAATTGCTAACAGTTAGCACTGGTATTTTATATGGGACTGTTGATTTATCTAATGGATCACCTGTAAAAACTTATAATGCTGTTAATTTTTACGATGACGGTTCATTGGCAACCGGCTGGGCTGTAAGTCCATATATTGATACTGGTGTTTTGAAAGTGAGAAAGACACCTGCTTTAGGAACTCAATACCCAATGGGTATAGTACTAGGTCGCGTGTCTGTTAATATTGTAGCCGTTGCACTATCCGGCTCAATTACAAAGTGTCGAGTAACGCCCGGCATAAATTTCACCACAGGCGAATCGATGACTAAATCCAAAACTATAGACGGCGTGCTAGATAAACCCACATTAGTTGGCGACGAGTTAATGTTTCTGCCACTCGAGACTGTCATCGGTGCTCAATCAGGTTTCCAATATTGGTTTCTTGTAAGGTGAGAGTTTAAAAAATTTTGGGAGTCAAAAATGGTACATGATCAGTACATGATCGGTACATGATTGGTACTACCACCGACGACAAATTATAAAATGACCTAGTAGAATGATGTTTATTTTTTTTTTTTTATCTTTTATAGGCGTCTCTCTAGCCTACT
>Ga0315275_10001988_pt1 | contig 18291 bp, 16 predicted proteins | sample YL17G03_0_MG_FD_205557 | JGI IMG/M metagenome (GOLD analysis project Ga0315275, IMG submission 205557) | Sediment microbial communities from Yellowstone Lake, YNP, Wyoming, USA - YL17G03_0 | ecosystem: Environmental > Aquatic > Freshwater > Lake > Sediment | place: USA: Wyoming | collected...
CGTAATCTCGAAGATCTACTGGATTCTGCCAAAAGGCGGCAAGCTGGTGATAGGGGATTGGTTCAAGCCAAGCAGGCGGTACGGAAAAGCCGTAGAGAAATTGAGAAGAAAAAATCCCAAGCTGGCAGCGGCGTTTGATGAAAGCTGGGCCCAGGCGCTGGGGGAGATGAGCAGGGAATACGGCGGGAAGCACCCGAAGGAATACCCTGTCTGTCCCACCGAGCTGCAGGAGATTATGAAAAATGCCGGGTTCAGAAAGCAGAGAATATTGAAATCAATGCTGCCGAATTTTGCAATCGTCATCGGGGAAAACTAGGTGCGCGCTCACCGCTTGTACCCCAACTTCCTGAGGAACTCCTTCCTCCACTTGACCCCATCGGGCCCTTCCACTCCTTTCGGCTTTGCCCCGTCGATTACGCCCAAGACCCCTCTTCCAGCATCGGTCTCCGCAATCACCACTTCCACGCTATTCGCGGTGGCGCAGTAGATTGAGCAGACTTCCGGCACGTTCTTCACGGCGTTCAGCACGTTTATCGGATACGCATTCTTCATGAATATGATGAAAGAGTGCCCCGCCCCAATCGCAAGCGCATTCTTCTCCGCGAGCTTCCTCATCTCCTCATCGTTCCCCTCGCTGCGGATGAGGCATTCCCCGGATGACTCGCAGAACGCAATCCCGAACTTCGCAGAAGCGCTGGCAGTAATCATGGCCTCGTAAAGGTCCTCAACCGACTTGATGAAGTGCGTCTGCCCAAGAATCAAGTTGACATCCGCAGGCTTCTCAATCCTAACCAGCTTCAGCTCCAATGCCATCCCACCACCCCCTAAGGAGTCAGCCTGTGCCTGTCCCTCGGGAACAGGCATGCCTCGCGTATGTTCTCCATCCCCGCCAATTTCATCGTGAGCCTCTCCAGTCCGATGCTCCAGCCCGCGTGGGGCGGGGCGCCGAACTTGAACGGCTTAACATAGAACTCAAACTCATCGGGATTAAGCCCGCGCGACCTGAGCGCCCCCACGAGCATCTCCGGCTTGTGAATCCTCTGAGCTCCGGAGGCGATCTCCAGCCCGCGGTACATCAGGTCGTACGCGTTGCACTTCTCAGGCGCGCCTTCAATCGGGTGCGAGTAGAACGCGCGAACTTTCGTCGGCCATTCAGTAATCATATAGAGCTCCTCGGGAATCAGCTCGCTCAGCTTCTTGTCCTGCTCCTTCGTGAAGTCATGTCCCCACTCCATCTTTTCGCCGGCCTTCTTCAGCCTCTCAACGCATTCGGAGTAGGTGTAGCGCGGGACCTCCTTCGGGACTGAAACATCACTCTTGAGCGTCTTCAGCGCCTCGCCGCAGTTCTTCTTGACCCCGGACAGCACGTGCAGCGCCGTCTCCCCAAGCGCGCCCATCGCGTCCTCGTGGTCCGCGAACCCCATCTCCGCGTCCATCTGCAGCACCTCGTTGAGGTGCGTCGTGGTGTTGTGCTTCTCCGCGCGGAAGACGGGCACGGTCATGAAGACCTTGTCCATTCCGCCAATCACCGCGAGCTGCTTGTAGAGCTGCGGCGACTGCACCAGATACGCGTGCTTCTCGAAATAATCAAACTTGAAGACTTCGGTCCCTCCCTCGGTTGCGGCGCCGGTTATGCACGGCGGCCTTATCTCCTCAAACCCCAGCTCCAGCATCTTCTCCCTGAAGGAGCGGAGGACCTCGTGCTGTATCTTGAACACCGCGGTGCTCTCAAGCCTCCTTAGGTCTATGCACCTGTTGTCAAGCCGCACGTCAATCTCGGCAGGGACCTTTCCAGTCACCTCAAACGGGACGAGCGTTGAAATCGGGTTCAAGTCAACAACTTCAAGCGGAACAATCTCAAATCCCTTCTTCGCCTGCTTCTCCGCCTTCATCCTGCCCCTGACTTTCACGACGCTCTCCTTCACGAGCGACATCGCCTTCATCACGTCATCGGAGGCCTCGCCCTTCTTCGCGGTAACCTGCGCAATCCCGGTCCTGTCGCGGAGCTGTATGAACTTTATCTTCCCTATGTCGCGGACCTCGTGCACCCAGCCAGCGAGAACGACCTCCTGGCCGTCCATCCCAGGCGAAAGCTCTCCTATGTAATGGGTCCTCATCATCAGAACCACTCATTCAAACGCGACTGCGACATCGGCCTCGAAAAGCTGCTTCATCGCCTTCTCCAGCGTCCCCATGTCCATCGGGAGTTGCCTCTGCTCGCTCCTCGCGAACCTCACCTTGTAGGCCTCCCTCCCCTCCCTGTAAATCTTGTTGATTCCCAGGACGTGCGCGGGCATCACGATGTCGGAAACGGTCTTCCTCATGTCCCCGCTCACCTCGGCGATGCGCACCTTCTTTCCTACGGCGCTGGAGATTTCGGCTACGACCTTCCCCTCCCTGCCGATGAGCACCCCGACATCGCCCTTCGTAAGGATGAGGACCACGCGCTCCAGGTCAATCGCCTTGTAGAAGTCCGCCGCCGAAAGGTTGTAGGTCTCCCCGAGCTTGTGGAGCAGCCTGCTGACGGTCACATCCATGTCGGAAATCCTCCCGCCCTTGAGCTTCTCCTCGCACCCGGAGCATAGCGCGCTCGTGCGCGCGCACAAATCGCATATCGGAGTCTTCATAAGTGCCACCTCATTTCCGCAGCCGTATCTCAATCGCCGGGACGAGCGTTTTCCCGCCCCTCCTGGACTCCAGCTCCTCGCTGGAGATTCCGACCTCGGCCTTCGCACCCGGCAGGAACTTCGCCAGCGCAACCTCGGCCACATAGACCGCGCGCGAGATGGCGTTCCCGCGCGCCTTCACGCGGACCTCCTTCTCCCCGTTCCTGAACTGCGTGACTATCGCCAGGACGTAGCTCATCGGGGGCTTTTCCCCGACGTAAACGACGTTCCCGGCCTCCTTCTCGGGTTGCGCTACCGCCATCAGGGCTATTTGCCTTCCCGCATTTTTAAAGGTGCTTTCGCGATGCGCGGTGCTCCTCGACCATCCTGTCCAAATCGACCTTCTCCTTCTCTTCCCGCACCTTTGCCCTTGCCTGCAGCTCCAGCCGCCTTGCCTCCTTCACCTTGAATATGATGTTCCTGAGCCTGAGGATCTCCGCGTCCCTTCTCCTCACTTCCGCGTCCCTCTTCGCCTTCTCCAGGGCGCCCCGCTCCGCCGACTTGATCTTCTCCCTCAGCTCCCTTGCCTCGGCCTCCTGCCTCTCAAGCGCCTTCCTCAGCTCCGCAACCGTCCCGAGCAGCCCCCTTACCCTCTCATCCTTCCGCGAGAGCTCCTCGGCGAGCTTCCTCGCCCCGCCGCCCTTTTCAACAATTTCGTACTCCAGCTTCCTCTCCACGAAGGACTCCGCCGCATCCTCAATGCGCACGCCGCTCAGCACGAGCGACTGCAGCTCCTCAAGCCTGTCCCCGAGCCCCTTCTCCCTCGCGACCCGCTCAACCTTCCTCAGGACATTCCCGTAGAAGTTCAGGGCCTTCACCGCGCCGGCAGCAGCATCCATTTCATGCACATTTGCGAACCTCCACCTGGAGGCCAGCAACTTCTTCTCCGCCTCCCGCAAATCATTATTCGGCGTGAAAAGCTTCGCGTTGAACGCTGCGGCAATCCTCACAACGGCCTCGGGCGGGACTGCGACGTCGCACGCGACCACCAGCGGGTCGCCGGCCTCCCTTATCTCGGCGACCAGTTCCTCCCTTCCCGCGTCCTTCCTGCTCCACGAGGCGACGAACCTCCCCTGCAGGTCGAAGGCTGCGAACGCGGAAGTAGTCCCGGGGTCAACGCCTACAACAAGCCTTTTCCTCAGGGGCCCACCCTGCCAACCTCACTTCTTTCCGAGCTTCTCAAAGCATTCCTCGCAATAGATGAACGTCATCCCGTTCTCAACCACGGGCCTCTGCTCCCCTGTCCCGTTCAGCTCCTTGCCGCACGCCATGCACTTGAAGAAATCATAGATTTTGCCCATTCCTCTCACTCCTTTATGAACTCCAATTCCTGCTTCACGAACACCTTGGTGTTCCTCGGGATATCATGATTCACGACGACTCCCGCCCCAATCCAGCTCCCGTCGCCAATGGACTTCCCGGGCATGGTGCAGGCGAGAACCCCGGTCTTCACGTTGTCGCCAATCAGGACCCCGAATTTCTCCTTCTCGGTGTCGTAATGGGTCTCACCGACCTTCATCTTCACTGTTGAGGCGTCAAACTTGTAGTTCGCAATCTGCGTCCCCGCGCCGAAGTTGCAGTTCTCTCCTACGATTGAGTCGCCGATGTAGCTCAGGTGCTTCGCATTCACCCTGTTCATCAAAATCGAGTTCTTCACGGTCGTCCCTGAGGAAAGCGAGCACTTCTCCCCGATTGCGGTAACCGGCCGGACGTAGACAAAAGGCCCTATCTCCGTGTTCCTCCCGATGTAAGCAGGCCCCTCAATGAACGAGTTGAAGATGTATGCCCCCTCCTCAATCACAACCTTCCCCTTCAGCGTGGAATTTTCCACGCTCCCCTTCCTCCTCTCCGGCATCCTGGAGATGAGGTGGCCGCTCGCATCAAGGAACTGCCACGGCATCCCGATGTCCATCCAATACTCGGAAAGCTCCACCCCCGCCACCTGCCCGTCCTTCGCGAGCTTCCTAATCATCCCGGTAATCTCATACTCGCCCCGCTCGGTCTTCGGCGCGTTCTCCAGCTCGTCCATGACGCCTTCTCCGAAGCAGTAGATTGAGGTGTTGACAAGATTGCCCTCCGGTTTCACGGGCTTTTCAACGAACTCCTTCACAAGCCCCTTCTCAAGCTTCACCACGCCATACTTGGACGGGTTGTCAACGGCCTTCAGGCCCATCGTCACTTTCGCCGAGCGCAATGCCAGGACCTTCTTAATCGCACCCGCATCCGTGACTATGTCGCCCGCAATCCCCAGGAACTCCTCGCCGTCCACGAACTTCTTCGCAGAGGAGAACGCAGCCGCGGTCCCGTATTTCTCCCCCTGCGTAACATAGTCAATCTTCACGCCGAACTTCTTGCCGTTCCCGAAGTACTCCTTCACGTTCTCCTCCATGTACTTCACGACGAGCACGATTTCCCCGATTCCGGCGGCCTTCACCTCATCAACCACGTGCTCCAGGATTGGCCTGCCGGCTATCGGAATCATGCACTTCGGCCGCGTGTAGGTGAGGGGCCTCATCCTCTTCCCCTCGCCAGCGGCTAAAATAACGGCCTTCATAAACACCACTTTTAGCTCAGATACTTTTTAACGATGCCTTCCGCCTTCGCAAAAGCCTTCGCGAGCAGCTTCTCGTCCTTCGCCTCAGCCGTAATCCTCACAATCGGCTCGGTCCCGCTCGCCCTCACGAGCAGCCACCCGCCCTCAAAATCAACGCGCACCCCGTCCTCTTCATAGAATTTGCCTTTGAATGCTTTTTTTACTTCAGGGGCAATCGTCTGCATCGCCTTCCCCCTCTCCTTCGCAGGGAACTTCGCCCTCCTCATCGGGTAGCTCTTCATCTTCGACTTCAATTTCCCCAGGCTTCCCTTCCTGCACCACATCTCAACAAACTTCAACCCAGCCAAAATTCCATCCGGCACAGGCACTCCTCCGGCAAAAATATACTCCCCGCACGGCTCCCCGCCGAAGACCGCCCCCAGCCTTCCCATCTCCCTTGCCACATGAACGCTGCCAACCTTCGTAATCGCAAACTTCCCGCCGCCCTTCTCAATTGCCTCCTTCACACCCATGCTTGCCTCAATCGTAGAGACAACAACCCCCTTCTTCTTTCCCAGCTCCTCTTCGCACATCATCGCCAGCTGCGCATCCAGCCCCAGCAGTTCGCCATTCTCATCAATCACAATCGCCCTGTCCGCATCCCCGTCGTGCGCAATCCCCAAATCAGCCCCAACCGCCTTGACAATCGCAGCCGTTTCCCGCAGGTTCTCGGCATTCGGCTCCAATCCCCGGGCAAAAACCCCGCTCGGCTCGGCATTCACCCCAACAACCTTGCACCCCGCCTCCCGGAGCGCATACGGCATAATCACAGAAGCCGCGCCATTCCCGCAGTCAACAACAACCTTCGGCGATTTCTTCCTGATGAGCGCAACATCCACGAGCGCAAGCACCTTCTCAACGTGCTCCTTCAGCGCCATCCTGTTCTTTTCATCTCTTCCAACCTCATTCCACTTGGCCACCCTCGAAACCGCGGAGGGCCTCCTGCCCTCCCCAGTTCCACGCTCCTCCTGACCCACCCCAATTTCCCTCTCAACCCTCTGCTCCTCCTCCCTTCCCGCCTCCTTCCCCTCAGAATTGAACAGCTTGAACCCGTTGTACTCCGGAGGATTGTGCGAGGCCGTGATAATCACCCCGCAGTCCCCGTAATTCCTGGAAGCAAGCGCAGTCGTGGGCGTGGGCGCAATCCCAATCCTCACAACATTCCCGCCAGCAGACATCACCCCGGCTGCAAGCGCATTCTCCAGCATCAGGCCGCTCGTCCTCGCATCCCTGGCAACCACTACCCGCCAGCCAATCCTTCTGACCAGGCAGGCGCCCAGCCTGAACGCCAGCTCAGGGGTAATCTCCCTCCCGATAACCCCGCGGATTCCGGAAGTCCCGAAAAGCGCCATCGTTTCATCTTTCGCCGCTTCCCTTTTAATCCATTAGCCAAACCCCAACCCATAAATAGCGAAACTTCGCAATCTTTGCCGGTGGGCACAAGATGACTGTCAGGCTCAAGTCGCACGAACGGAACGCGCAAAAGCACTCTAAGGAGGAGCTTTTGGGTCAGCTCTTCAAGTTCACCGACTCTGGGGAGCTGAAGCAGAGCCTTTCCCTCCTTTCCGAGAAGGAGCTCGCAAAAATCCTTGACTCAGACAAATTTGGCGAGGGGCGCGACGTCTATCTTGCAGTCCTCATGCAAATCCGCGAGAAGACCACTTCGGAAAACTTCCTTGAACTCCTGGATTTCATCAAATCCAACCCCAAAGCCGACGAATACCTGGATGCCATCTTAATAAATGCCTCTAACCCCTACCCGCTTCTTGGAAAGGAGGCCCTTGAGCTCGCCAAATGGCTCGGGCCGGACCATGCGCCGGCGCTGTACAGCGCCCTCTCCAAGTGCGGCTTCATGCTCTCAAACGAGGGGATTCCAAAGGCTGCCAGGGCGATGGGCCGCGAGGCAGCCGCGGCCTACTTTAGCACCTTCTCCAGCCCCGAGGACTACAGAGCCCTCGCCAACAGCGAAGTTCTCGCCCTCGCCCCGTTCATCAAGCGGATGGGCCCGGAATTCGCCAAGGCATATTTCGCGATGCTCACCAGGACCGCCAGCAACGCCCTCTTCGATCCGACTGAAAAGCCATTCCTCGGGTTCCTTGAGTCCATGGGCCCTAAGGCAGCCTGCAAATACCTTGAGCGCCTAGACAAAGAAACCGTCAGCCTGCTGGTGAATGACGATATCTTCAAGACCGCTGAGTTTGCGAAGTGGATGGGCGCGGAAGCCGCTGGCGAATACTACGGGGCGTTCGCGAGGCTTTTTGGCGACAAGAAAGGGCAGGATTTGTTGGGAAGAATGACAATAGTGAAAACCCTTACCGCAGACGAGTTTCTTGAGTTCGCAAGTGCGATGGGCCCGGCTGCGGCGGGCTATCTCAAAGTACTCAACTTTGAGAATCTTGAAGTCATGACAGGCAAGAAGGTTTTCGGGGCCGCAGAGTCGATAAAGAAGTTTGATTCCGACGCGGCGTATGCGTGGTTTTCTGCCCTCGCAACCACAAGGGCAGCCAGCGCCCTCAGTGACCCGACGGTCTTTGAGGCAGCGTGGTTCGCGAACTCCACGGACCTTAAAGTTGCGCTTGCCTTTTTCGACGCAATCGGCATGAGCCATGCGCCAGACCTGCTGGCCAGCATGAAGGTCCTGAAACTTGCGCGGGTGATTGGGTTTGAGGCTGCTGAAGCCTGGTTCGCGGCGATCCAGAGCAGGAAGGATGCGGAGTATTACACCCGCGGGCCGATGCTGGGGTTCATCCAGAGCCTCCATAGTGCCGGGCTCCTAGGGCAGTCGAGCGGCTTCAACAGGCTCTTCGGAACCCGGGCTTTCAGGGAACTGGCCGAAGGTAGGCTAGCCATCTCAGATGAGCTCGTATTGGCGGTCAAGGACAACCTAGTCAACCTTAGCGACATCTACTCCGGCGCGAACTTTGACATGCCGTCCATCCGCGGCAGGGTGAGGGCAAGCTCCTACATCCCATCGGTCGTGCAGGCTGCGACATCGCGGGGAAGGGCGCCGGGCTATTCGGGCTCGCAATACTTGAGCGCGGTGCTGGGCCTCAGCCAGACCTACCCAGCTTACCCCTTCTATTCCAAAGTGATGGAGTGGCTCGACGAGAACAAGCCGGAGCTGCACGCGCGCATTCTCAGCCTCTCAGAAAGCCTGCGGAAGCTTGCTGAGGAAAATGCCGGCGAACGGGACCAGGCTGTTGCCGGCTGCCAGCTGTCCCTGCCAGGCAACCTGAACAGGATAGCGGCCCGCCGCGTGCTGGAGGAGCCCAAAGACAGGGAGGTCCGCGACATCCTCGAAAGCGGGCTGACCTCCAGCTTCAGGGCCGCTTCCTGGTATGCTGCCCCGTTCAACCGTTTCGAGCAGATTCACAGCGAAATACTCAAGCATCCCCCGGATGCGAGCGTGATAGAGGCGCACATAAGGGAGATGGAGCGGGTTCTGGGCCAGCAGCAGGGCCTGCGCTTTGACGCGCCGCCGCTCCACGGGGGCGCAAGGGGCGAGGAGCCTCCTCCTTGGGACATCAGGTCCTACAAGACTGCGAAGAATGTCTTCCAAAAGGTTGAATTGCGGTCCAAGCGCGTGGTCATGCCCCTGATGGAATCCGACAAGGCCGAGATAACGGGCTATGTGAAGGAAGGCGGAGAAACGAAGGCCGTGGGCTTCGTCGGAGCCAGGCAGACCCTCTATGTGAATTCAAACAACTATTCAATAGCGGACCCGCGGAGGGCGGTCTCCATAACATTCCACAGCTTCTCCACCGAGCCGAGCGAGATGAAAAGGGGGAATGCAGGGATAGCGGTGGAGGCCGAGCTGCAGAAGGGAAACAGGCGCATCTTCAGCGGCTTCCTTGATGAAAGGCAGGTGAGGCGCCTCGCGGAGATGCTGAGGAAGAAGACGCTCGCAAGCCTCCTCGTCTCCGGCGAGTTCGAGGAGTTCCTGAAATCCTAGCCCTAGCCAGGGCTCACCTTTTTTAAGCGCTCCCGAGAAAAGAACCCCATGGCAGGAGACCAGATTCGCACGCCGAGCTCAATGGCAGGCATACTCGGCTTCTACGACACGACAACCGGAGGGCCGGCCCTTGACCCAAGGGCAGTGCTGGCATTCTCAATACTCTTCGTCGTGGTCGTGAAAGTAATCTCAATGATTCACTAGCTAGAACGAAGAAAGCATCTTCTTCGCGGCTTTCCCCACCTTTTCCCTCTCCTCAGCGGGGCAGGCGACTATCAGCTTCCTCCTCCCCTGCTCGGCCTGCTCAATCGCGCGGACGATTTCGGAAATCTCCCTGAGCGACCTCTCCTCCCCTCCCTTCCGCGAAACGCGCACCTTCGTCTCCTCTTTGTTATACTCCGGCGCCAGGTCAACAATCAGCTCGTCGGCGGAAACCTTCGCGCCAGCTGCAATCTCGCCCTCCATCTTCTCAACAAACCTGTCATCCGCAAGCCTTCTCACCAGGCCCGGGCTCAGCTCATAAGCGCCCATCTCAACAGCCCTTTTCAGCAGCCTCCTCTCGCGCAGCCTCTTAACAAGGACCGAGGCCCGCCTGTTCTCCGCAAGCGCAAGCAGGAGCTGCTCATCCGTCATGTCCGCAACGCTCCTCGCCGCAATCGTCCTCTCCTTCACTGCAATCTCGCACGCCTTCCTAAGCATTGAGCTTGCAATCCGGACGGCGTGGTGGTAGTAGACCGAAGAAAACATCAGGAATCTCGCAATGAGCATTGATTCCGCAGCCTCAAGCCCGCCTGACTCGACGACCACCTTCCCCTTCGCATTCAGCCTGATGGTGTGAATCAGCCGACCGTAATCAATCACGCCATACGCCACTCCAGTATAGTGCGAATCCCTGAGGAGATAGTCCATCCTGTCCGCGCCCAGGTCGAAGGTGATTAACTCGCCAACGCCCTTTCCAAAAAACGCCTTCTTCAATTCAGCAAGGGAAATCCCCTCAGCCTTAATCCGCTCCGCAATCTCGCCTTCCTTCACCCTCTCCCAGCCCATCTCCTCATGCCCTTTCTTCAAATGCCTGAGCATCAGCCTCTCGGACTCATGCGAGAAAGCGCCATGCCCAACGTCATGCAGGAGCGCGGCCGCCCTCAGCATCCTCTCCTCCTCGCCCTTAACCCCCGCGCTCTCAGCCATCTCCCCGGCGAGGTACATCGTTCCTATTGAATGCTCGAACCTCGTATGATTCGCCCCGGGGTAGATAAGGTTCGCCATCTCCACCTGCTTCACATGGCGCAGCCTCTGCATCGCCTGCGTGTCCAGAAGGGAAAGCTCAAAATCCGAAAGCCGCACGTTCCCGTGCACCGCGTCCTTTATGACGTTCATCAAGAAGCACCTAAAGAGCGGAATAGAGCCCTTTCCTCTTCTCCAGGACCTCACCTTTCTCCCTCATCAGCTCGAGCGCGACCTTGCACGCGACCTCGCTCATAGCGAGAGAGGTGGCGACCTCGGGGCAGCCCCTCTCCCCCTGCTTCAAAAGCTGCCAGATTCTCCCGCTCCATGCGTCGTAGAACCTCCTCTGCGCAACATAATACTTCCTGTCGAACCCCCTCGTTCCCAGAACTTCCCCGCTCTTAATCTCCTGCTCCAGCTTCGCGGAGGCCGCTTTAGCGTCAATCTCGTTCTCAACAATCACGTAGCCATATTTCCCCAGGTGCTCATCCCAGGTCAGCGTCCTCTTCTCAGCAGTCCTCTCCGGCGGAATCTCCGCAGCCTGGACCGCGGCCTTCTGCCTGACAAGCGGGTAGATTTTGCTAGATATATCATAGACGCCAGTCTGCGCGTACTTCCCGGCCTTGTAGATGCGCACGAACCCCTTCTCGATGAGCTCCTTCAGCACCTTCTTCTCGTCCTCCAGCAGCAGCCTCTGCACCTTCGGCGGAAGCCTCTCGGTGTAGGCTATCCTGTCCAATTTCCTCAGCAGCCTCAGCTCATCCGCGGTCGGCCCGTCCCCGGCAGCGGCTTTCGGGGCCTCCTTCGCAACTTCGGGCAGCGCCTCCTTCGCGACCTTGGCCGCGAGCGCCTCGGGCGAAACTAGGGTGTAAATCCCGGGCTTCACCTCCACGAACTCCAGCTCGGCGCCATCCCTGATTCCGAGCATCTCCTTCGGTATTATGATGGCGAGATTCTCCCCGTGCCTTATAACGCGGACATTCATGCGACCACTTCAAAAACAGCAGAGGGGTTTGGCAGGCGGCAATTAAAAAGCGTTCGCCCGCCCGGAAGCGCCCTCCGCCCTGAAATGTTTATATACTTATTCCCGCATAACGATTTCCAACACTCTTTATTCCTATTCTAGGGCTCGACCAGGGGTGAAATTGATGGAAGACGCAAGGGAAGTCAAGAAGCTAAAGGGCACCACTACTGTGGGGCTCATCTGCTCGGACGGCATAGTCTTCGCAGCGGACAAGAGGGCCACGATGGGCTACTTCATCGCCAACAAGGACACGCAGAAGATATTCGAGATAGACAGGCACCTCGGGATGAGCGTCGCAGGCGCTGTCGGGGACGCGCAGGCGCTGGTAAGGCTCATGCAGGCGGAGGCGCAACTTTACAAGCTGGACAAGGGGAAGCCGATGCCAGTGAAGGCGGCGACCACGCTTCTGGCCAACCTTATGAACCAGTACAAGTTCATGCCCTTCTATGTGCAGCTCCTCGTCGGGGGGGTTGACGGCGAAGCGAGGATTTACAACCTGGACCCGGTCGGGGGCGTTACCGAGGAGAAGTTCGTCTCAACCGGAAGCGGCTCCCTCACCGCATACGGCTACCTCGAGGACACCTACAAGGAGGGGAAGCCGGTGAAGGACAACCTGAGGGTCGCTGCGAAGGCGGTCTCAATCGCAATCCGCAGGGACGCGGGGACGGGCGATGGGGTTGACCTCGTCTCAATTACTGCTGACGGGTTCAGAAGGTACGGCAAGGAGGAGGTAAAGAAGCTCCTTGAAGGGAAGGAGAAGGCGGAGTAGCCTTCATTCATCTTTGCATTTAAGGCGGCTGAAACTGGGTTAAAGTGAACTGCCTATGAACAACATAGCTGACATAGAGAAGAGCCTAGAGGGAGTGCTTCCCCCGGACGCAGGGCTCACGAAAGCCGAATTCGAAGGGCCGGACGTTGCCATCTACCTCAGGAACATCAAGGCGTTCTACAGCGATGAGAATTTGATAAGGAAGATAGCCGGCCTTCTCAGGAAGCGCGTGATAATAAGAAGCGATCCCTCCTCCTTGATGTCGCCCGAAGAGGCGCTGAAGAAGATAAAGGAGGCAATCCCCCAGGAGGCAGGCGTCACCGATATCCAATTCTGCCCGGAGTTCTGCGAGGTGAGGATAGACTCGCTCAAGCCGGGCCTCGTAATCGGGAAGGGCGGCTCCACCCTTAAGCAGATAATCCTGACGACCGGCTGGGCGCCGAAAATCCTCAGGACCCCCACGATGCCGAGCGACACGATTAAGGGAATCCGCGCAGCCTCGCTGAAGGAGGCCGAGCACAGGAAGAAGTTCCTGCTAGGGCTCGGGAAGAAGATCTCCACCCCGCTCGCGAAGAGCGACTGGGTGAAGGTGACCGCTCTCGGTGGCTTCAAGGAGGTCGGCCGCACCTGCATGCTGGTCCAGACCCCGAACAACAAGGTCCTGATTGACTGCGGAATCAACCCGGACACGAACGAGGGGACAAGGGCATTCCCGTACCTGAACGCGATGAACCTCGCGCTTGATGAGCTTGATGCGGTCATCTGCACGCACGCGCATTTGGACCACTGCGGCTTCATCCCCTACCTTTTCGCATACGGGTTCGACGGCCCGGTCTATTGCACCCCGCCGACAAGGGACCTGATGGCGCTGCTGCAGTTCGACTACCTCGGTGTTCTTGCCAAGCAGTCCGCCAACCCGCCATACCAGGAGAAGGACATAAGGAAGCAGCTCAGCCGCGTGGTAGTCAGGGAATACGAGGAAGTGACTGACATCTCCCCTGAAATCAAGCTCACCTTCCACAACGCGGGCCACATACTCGGCTCCGCGATGGTCCATCTCCACATCGGGGACGGCCTGCACAACCTCGTCTACACCGGCGACATCAAATACGGGTTCACGAAGCTCTTCGAGCCCGCGAACACCGCGTTCCCCCGCGTTGAGACGGTCTTCATGGAATCCACCTACGGCGGGCGCAACGACATCATGCCCCAGAGGCAAGAGACGGACAAGAGGCTGATGGAAAGAATCCACCAGTGCATAACGAACGGGGGGAAGGTCCTCATCCCGGTCTTCGCGGTCGGCCGCGCGCAGGAGATAATGCTCGTGCTAGAGGAATACGCGCTTACGCACGGCGAGACGTTTGAGTGCCCGGTCTACATAGACGGCATGATTCTAGAGGCATCCGCAATCCACACCGCATACCCCGAGTACATGAAGCCCTCGCTCCAGCGCAGAATATTGTCGAATCGTTCTCCTTTCGAATCAAAAATCTTCGAAGTGGTAAAAGGGGACCGCAAGGCAATTGTAGAGGGCGACCCCGCGGTGATAGTCGCGCCCTCGGGCATGCTCTCCGGCGGCCCGTCCGTTGATTACCTGCACCAGATGGCGGAGGACCCGAAGAACCTGCTCATATTCGTCGGCTACCAGTCCGCGCTCTCAATGGGCCGCAGGATCCAGCGCGGTCAGAAGGAGGTGCCGATAACCACGAGGGACGGCAAGCTTGAGTCGCTGAAGGTGAACATGTCCGTGGACACTGTTGAGGGCTTCTCAGGCCATTCCGACCGCAACCAGCTCCTCAACTTCGCGCGAAACATCAAGCCAAACCCTGAGCGCATCTTCACCCTGCACGGCGACGAGAGCAAGTGCGACGACCTCGCGCATGCCATAAGCCGCATCACGCGCTCCGAATGCCGCGCGCCCATGAACCTCGATGCGATACGGCTGAGGTAAGCCCAGAAGGAAGGCATTTAAACAATCCAACCGAAACTTCCTCAATGTTCCTCGACAGGGTTGACATGCTCATTCTTGAGGAGCTCAGCAGGAACAGCCGGAGCCTGCTGAAGGACATCGCGGCCAAGGCAGGGGTCTCCATCCAGACCATCTCAAGCAGGCTCGGGATTCTGAAAAAGAAGCTGAGGCTGAAATACACCGTCGAGCTTGACCTGCAGAAGGCGGGCTGCTCCCAGCAGTCCTTCATCCGCGTGAATTTCAGGGAGGGCGCCAAGCCTGACGCAGGGCAGCTCCGCAGCATCTTCTCCAAAACTCCGTTCATCCAGTTCGCAGCGCTCACGAAAGGCGACTTCGACCTGTTCCTCTGGACTGTGTCCCCGTCAATGGCCGACTACGGGGGCTCGGTTGAGGGTGACCTCCGCTCTGAGCTTGATGAATTCATCGCGGACTGGACCGCCCACCCGCTCCTTGCGCGGCGCGCCGGCTTCCTCCCGGTCGGCAACGACCTCATAGACGCGCTCAAGCTCCCGGACTCGCGCAAGCGCACGCTCAGGATTCTCAATGAGGACTCGCGCATAATGGTGATAAAACTCGCTGAGCAGCTCGGCGTCGCAGAGCCGACCGCGGAATACCACCTGAAGCGCGCGAGGCCCTTCGTCAGGCGCTTCACCTCCTACTTCGAGAGCGGGGGCGACTTCCTGCACATGGTCCGCTTCCTCCAGCTCCGCGGGAAGGAGAAGGACTTCCAGGCGGACGGGAGGAAGGTTTCCGACCTCTACCTGAAATCAGACCCGCGGCTGTTCAACCGCCTCGCCTACGCCGCAGTCCCGTCAGGCGGGATGGACCGCCTCTTCCTTGAAACCTACTCCTCCTTGGATGACTATGAGGCGCATTCCGAGGGAATCAAGGCGTGCAGCAGCATCATAGGTAAGCACTCCGCAGCGCGCGTGGAGACGGTGCTGAAGGGCGCAATCCCCATCCGGAAAATCGATCTGGCCTCGGAATGCAAATACCTGCTTTCCCCAGCGGAGAGCGGAGCGTGATTTTGTGAAACTGGCATTATTCGCCGCATTCCTCTTCTTCGCAGGCGCTGCATTTGCTGCCACCTGCCCTCCTGGGGCAACGGACTGCTTCATGTGCGGCGCGCCGCCAACCGGCGTCCCGTGCAACCGCACCTGCACCGCGCATTCCGTGCCCGGGCTTGGCTATGTGGCGTGCGAGGTTCCGGATGAGGGGCCGAAGTGCTATTGCCCCTACGGCACATCGTTTGAGGAGATTGCCGCCAATTCACCAGACTGCCGCGCCAGCTCTTTCCCTGACTGCAACGGCTGCGGGCTTCTCGACTCGTATAATGGGAACGTCCTCGTAAAATCAATGTATGCGGGAAGCGCAACCGACTGGTGCGTCGTGAAGGGAAGGCTCCGGCTTCCCCAGGGAACTCAGGTCTGGACCACGGCGAATTCGGCGGCGCGAATCACGTATCCGCGCGTGACGCTCGACGTAGGTCCAAGTTCGGAGATGACCATAAATCGCGTGAGCCTTGAGGACCACAGCTTCCTTTCACTGGTAAGTCCGAGGGCGTTCCTGCGCGTGGCATGCAAGGAGCTGAGCGAGGACGAATATTTCGACATGCAGGTCGACTATATGTTCTCCGGCTGCAGAGGGACGGAATATCTCGTGGAAAAAAATGATACGCACACAACCGTCAAAGTCCTGGACGGGACGGTCTGGGTGAAAAGCTCCGAGTCTGGCACGAACGTAACGCTCAGCCCCGGTCAATATACGGTCGTCGCAAAGGCAGGCGGCCCTCCTTCGAATCCTGCTTCCTTCAACACAGGCGGCGTGAATAAGTGGTGGAGCAGCCTGGAGGGAGGCGGAGGAGGATGCGGCTCGGCGTTCATCTTCCTTGCTGCGCCGCTGCTTCTGCTTTTCGTGATTGCGCGGCGCTAACCTTCGAAAACCAGCTTCCCCTTCACCACGGTCTTCTCCACTTTCCCCTTCACCTTCCAGCCGTGGTAGGGCGTCCATCCGCACTTTGAATGCATCAGCTCATCGCGAATCGTCCATTCCTTCCCCAAATCAACAACCGTGAAGTCAGCGTCATATCCCTTCGCAATCTTTCCCTTCTTCTCAAACCCGAAGATCTTCGCCGGCTTCCCGCAGACGACCTCAACGAGCCGCGCAAGGCTCATGTTCCCCCTCGCCACCTCATTCAGGAGGAGCGGAAGCATCGTCTCAACCCCGGGAATTCCCGAAGGCGCCTCCCACACCCCCTTCATCTTCTCCTCGCGCGTGTGCGGCGCATGGTCCGAGACGGCAATGTCGATGAGCCCCGTTTCCAAAGCCCTGAGGAGCTCAAGCCTCTCCTTCTCGCTCCTCACAGGCGGGTTCATCTTCATGAAGTTCCCAAGCCTCCCAGCATCCTTCCTTGACATGAACATATGGTGCGGGCAAACCTCGCAGGTCGCATCCACCCCTGCCCTTTTCGCCTCGCTGATGAGCTGCACCTCCTCGATGCTTGAGACATGGCAGGCGTGGAGATGGTTTTTCGCGACGGAAGCCTGCGCAATCGCCCTCTCAAGCCCGCGGATGGCAACTGAAACGGGATTCGCATCGCAGTATGCGAGCGCGTCGTTCCTCCCGCTTCCCCTGATTAGCGCATTGTAATGCCTCAGGAGCCCCTCATCCTGCGCATGCACCGCAGCCGGAACCTTCTTTGCCTTCGCAATCTTGAATGCGCGGAGCACGTCGGCATCCGACTCCACCCTCAGATCGCCGGTAGTGGTCCCCATGTAGACCTTGAAGCCCGCAATCCCCTTCGCCTTTTTCATCTCAGCCGCATTTTCCGAAGATGCGCCAAAGTAGAGTGCGAAATTGACAATTGAATCCTTCTCCGCAATTTTTCTCTTCTCCTCAAGCAGCTTCACAGTGGTCGTCGGCGGCTTCGTGTTCGGCATGTCGATTACGGTGCATATTCCGCCCGCAGCCGCTGCCTTGCTCCCCGTCCCCCAGTCCTCCTTGTGCTCCATCCCGGGCTCGCGGAAGTGGACGTGCGAGTCGATCGCGCCGGGAAGAATCAGCAGGCCCGGGCAGCCAATCGTCCTTTCGGCCTTCTCCCTCGCCCCGCTCACCTTCGCAATCTTCCCATCGGAAACATAGATGTTGGCGTCGGCTACCTTCCCATCCAGGTAGGCTTTACCCCCGACCAGCCCGACATCAAACATCTACTTCACTCCGAACCCTTTTTGGTGTCGCCCTTCGGGACGCCCCACTTCGCCTTCGGCGAAGGGGCGCTCTTTCGCTTCGGCGAAAGACGCGTCGTCGCGTTCCGCTCCTCGCTCAACATCCTAAAAGCGTTCACGGAAAACCTCATTTCACTCCATACTCCTTCTGGTGCTGCTTGAACATCTGGTACGCGGTGTCATCCACCATAATCTTCCCGTTGAACTCCCTTCCCTTCAGGAAATCAAAGAGGTCGCGCGCGTTCAGCACCGAGATTACCTTAATCCCGCTCTTCTCGAACTCCTCGACAGGGTTCTTCCCCTCCAAGTCCGTCTCCTGCCTGTTGAACAGGATTATCATGCCGACGACCTGCGCGTTCACGCCGAGTGACTTCAGTTTCTCAATCGCGTCCAGCTTCGCCTGCCCGGTCGTAATCACGTCGTCAATGAGGAGGATGCGGTCGCCATCCTTTATGTTGCCGACAATAACCTTATCCTTCTCATCTCCGTGGAGCTTCGCCTCCTTCCGGTCGTAGATGAACCGCTTCTCAACCCCGTGCTTGCGGTAGAGCGCCTGTGCGCAGCAAGCCGCGAGCGGAATGCCCTTGTACGCAGGGCCGAAAATCACGTCGAAGGAATCCTGCAGGTTGTTCGCAATTATGGCGTCAGCATAAGCAGCGCCGACCCTGGTCATCGCCTTCCCGGAATCCAAATTCCCGGTGTTGAAGAAGTATGTCGACTTCCTCCCGCTCTTCAGGGTGAAGTCGCCGAACTTCAGCACCTCCTTCTCAATCAGCAGCGAAAGCAGCTTGTCGTCGATGGGCGCACCCTTCTCTTTCACAGGCTTCCTAATCTTCAGCGCGGCGTTCACCTGCTCGCGAATCTTCCTGG
>Ga0315275_10001990_pt1 | contig 18281 bp, 20 predicted proteins | sample YL17G03_0_MG_FD_205557 | JGI IMG/M metagenome (GOLD analysis project Ga0315275, IMG submission 205557) | Sediment microbial communities from Yellowstone Lake, YNP, Wyoming, USA - YL17G03_0 | ecosystem: Environmental > Aquatic > Freshwater > Lake > Sediment | place: USA: Wyoming | collected...
CATGCTCGCCTCCCTCGGCGGCGCGCTCTACGGGCTCTACCTGATGCGCCGGGGGGCATCGGGGCGCGCGGCGATCGCGTTCGGGTCGTTTCTCGCCCCTTCGGCGGCGCTCGTGTACGTGTTCGGGGCCGACTTGTGGCGCGCTTACCTCGACTTCTTTCTCGGCCGGCCGTGAATTGCACGGTCCGGCCTCCTACGTGCAAAACGCTCCTGGCCCCCCTGCGGGTCTCTCGTCCACGCGGCGTAACTCTCCACCGAGCAACCCTTTGAGGCGGATTGCGACGGGCGTACCCCTGGCATGTTTGTTGCGTCGAGCCGGTCGCAAGGCCCAAAAATCCCATTTCGTAAGACCCGAATCACGGGTGTTGCGGCTCGGAACGCGCGCCGGACGTATGCCGTGATGGAAGGCTGGTGCGAACATGAAGCTCTTGTCTAGAAAATCAAAGACATCCGTCGGACTGGACATCGGATCGAGCTATGTGAAGGTCGTCGAAATCGACCACTCGAAGTCCGATCCGATCCTCAAGAACTACGCGGTCGTCAAGCTCCCCCCAGAGGCGATCGTCGAAGGCGAGATCATGGACAGGAGCCTCGTCATCGAGGGGATACAGAATTGCATGGCCAAGGCCGGCGTCGACAAGAAAGACGTCGTCACGGCGGTGTCCGGCAGGGCCGTGATCGTAAAGAAGATCGTGATGGACAAGATGAATCCCGACGACGCCAAGGAGGCGATCTTCTGGGAGGCCGAGCAGCACGTCCCGTTCGACATCGACGACGTGTGTCTCGACTTCGAGGTGTTGCGGGAGGACGTCGGGGCGAACCAGATGGAGATCCTCCTCGTCGCGGCCAAGAAGGAAATGGTCGAAACGCACGCGAGTCTGGTGAAAGACGCAGGCTTCACGCCGGTGATCATCGACGTCGATTCCTTCGCGATCCAGAACGCATACGAGATGACCCACGAGGAGCTTGGCAGCCGCGTGGCGGGTCTGATCAATATCGGCTCGGACGTCACCAACATCAACATCATCCAGAACAACATCCCCCTCTTTACCCGCGACGTGAGCGTCGGAAGCAACGTTTTCATCGAAGCGATCCAGCGCGAGATGGGGCTCTCGTTCGAGGAGGCGGAGGCGGTGGTGAACGGGACGACGCAGGTCCAGGACGAGGAGAAATGCCGGAAGATCATATCGGACGCGTGCGAGGAACTGTCCTCGGGGATCAACAGGTCGATCTCATTCTTGAAGACAGCCGGCGACGCCGACCAGCTCGATGAGGCGATCTTGAGCGGCGGCGGTGCCCGGGTCCCCGGATTGAGAGAGATATTGAGCGAGAAACACGGAATCGAATTCAAGGTCAACGACTCGGTGAGCAAGGTCGCTCCCGGCGACAAAATGGACCCCGAAGCGGCCGCCGATCTTGAGAGGCTTGCTCCGATGCTCACCGTTTCGCTCGGTTTGGCTTTGAGAAGGGAGGGGAACTAAATGATCAAGATCAACCTGCTCCCCCCGGAAGACAGGAAGAAGACACACCGGATCAAGCTTCCCGCGCTGTCCGGCGGCGGGCCGAAGGCGGTCTGGATGATCGCCGGCATCGTGGTCTACGCGGGCATGGTCATCGCGATCGGGAGCCTTCAGTCGAAGTCGGCGCGGGATCTCGAAGCCAAGATCACAAAGGTCAAGCAGGAGTCCGAGGCGCTCGCGCCCCAGCTCGAGAGGATCCGCCAGCTCACCAAGGAGAGGGAAGAGGTGGACCGGAGGCTCGGAATCATCGCTTCTCTCGACCGGGAGAGATACTTCCGGGTCCAGCTCCTGAACGACATCAGCGAGAAGATGCCCCCCAACTCGTGGCTGACGTCCGTCAAGGAGAACGGAGGGACCGAGATCACGATCGATGGGGTGACTTTCTCCAACTATCTCATCGCTGACCTGATGAGCAGCCTCGACAAGTCAGATCATTTTGATCTCGTCGCCCTCAGCATCGCCCAGGAGGGTCGGATCCTGGATCACAAGGTGATCCAGTTCACGTTGAGCTCGAGAATAACGCCGTAGCGGGAGTGACGGAAACTAAGAAAGGCGCGTCATGAACCTCAGAGATCCGAAAACTCAGAAACTCATCGTCGTCATCCTGGCGCTGATCTCGTTGAGCTACGTGTACTTCGGCACCACGCTGCTCCCGTTTTGTTACAGGGTGCAAAAAGCGAGGATCGCCACGCTCGAAACGGACTACACGAAACTCAGCGCCGAAGTGGAAAAGGCCAGGCAGATCGTCGGCAATCTCGCCAAGCTCGAGGCGGAGTACGACAGGCTCCACCTCCAGTGGGAGTCCGCGCAGGAGCTCCTCCCTCCCGAACAGGAGATGCCCGACCTCTTGAGAAAGGTGACCACCGCGGGGAACAAGGCGGGGATCGAGTTCATGCTCTTCCAGCCAAAACCGCCGGTTGCCAAGGAGCTTTTCAAGGAGCACCCGGTGAACGTGAGGGTCCGCGGCGGTTACCACGAGCTGGGGATGTTTCTCAGCAGGCTCGCGAACCTCTCGCGGATAGTCAACGTGACCGATCTCAAGATCAATGTCGCCAACACCGCGGCAAAGGACGGCAAGAAATCGAAAGTCAACAATCTGAACGAAACGATCATCGCGGATTTCACTCTGAGCGCTTACACCCTGGTCGAAGGAGCTGGAAATGAGACTGCGCGTCAAGACGGATAGTGCGGTGCTGCGTGCGGGGGCGGCCGCCGTCGGTCTCGCCGCGGCGGTGACCCTCTTCTCGTCCGCGCCGCTTGCGGACTCGACCCGGGGATCGGCCCAAGGGACGGCCCAAGGGACGACCCAGGGCGCGACCCAAGGCTCGGCCCAGGCGGAGCCGCAGACGAAAGTCAAACTGAGGGAGAACGGCTACTACTACAGCGCTTTCAATCGAAACGATCCATTTCAGTCTTTGATCATCGGAGAGTTCGTCAGCGAGAAAAAAATGGAAGTCATCGACATCGGCCGCGTCTTACTCGTCGGCATTGTCAAGGGCGAACTGGACCGGTTCGCTCTTCTCGAAGACGACAAGGGCTTTAGCTATATCCTCAGAGTCGGCGATCAGGTCAAGAACGGCGCCGTGGTGGCCATCGGCGACGAATCGATGGTCGCGCGGGTGACCAATTTCGGTCAGACGAGGAAGTTCACTCTGCACCTGGCCAAGGGAGAAGAAGGAGAGCAACCATGAGAAGGATTTTCGCTAGCCGCAAGACGGTCGTTGCCGTGCTGCTTTTGGGGGCTCTCATCGGGAGCACCGCAGTGCAGGGTGACACTTCGCAGGTGAGCGCCCTGCGGATGGAAAGAGACGCGAACGGTTCCCCGAGCTATGTCATTTCCAAGTCGGGTGCCGTCGAGATCAACGAATTCCTGATGGACGATCCCCCGAGGCTCGTGCTCGATTTCCTGGGGGCGACCCACGGGATTACCGGCTCGACGACCGAAGGCGACGGGAAGTTCGTCGTGCGGGTGAGGTCGAGCCAGTTCACAGGCGCCCCCGAGCTCGTCACGCGGGTCGTGTTCGATCTCGCGGCGAAGTGCGAGTACCGGCTGACCACCGAGACCGACAAGATCGTCGTGCGGTTCGAGGGCGGCCGGGACGCATCAGAACCCGAGACGCCCGTTCTGATGGGAAGCTCGGTCAACCCGTCGATTACCGCGCTCACGGCGAGCGTCGAGCCGAAACCCGTCGAGAAGCCGGTGGCGGAGAAACCGCCCGTTGGGACGCCGTCGACCGTGACAGCGCCCGCGCCGGCCCCGGAGAAGCAGCCCGCGCCGGCCGCGGAGAAGCAGGCGCCTCAGACCGTCAAAGAGACCCCCGCGCCGGTGACGGCGGAGAAGCCGTCCGCCGACGAGGAGCAGCCGGAAAAAACAAACCCCGGGATCGAGACCGAATCCGCCCCGGCGATCGCCTCCTGGGACACCTATGAGGATTCCGACGATATGATGGAGAGCACGGCCGACCGGACGGTTCTACTCGCCGAGGCCCCGACGCTCCAGTCTTTCGCGACGAGCGCGGGACTCGTCTCCAACCGGACCATAACGATCGATGTTCAGGAGGCCGACATCCAGTCGGTGCTGAGGAGCTTCTCCGAGTTCTCGAACACGAACATCGTGGCCGGGCCCGAAGTGGAGGGCAAAGTCACCGTCCATCTGATGGGCGTTCCCTGGCGTCAGGCGATGGACATCATCCTCAAGGCCCACGGATTCGGGTACCGCGAGGAGTACGGAATGATCCGCGTGTCGACGACGGATAAGCTCACCAAGGAAGAGCTAGGTATCCAGGCCGCGGAACGCCAGAAAGAGGACCTCCTTGCGCTCGATACGCGGATCATCCCGCTGAGCTATGCGCGGGCCTCGGAGATGAGAGAGGCGCTCAAGGAAATCATCTCGCAGAGGGGCAGCATAGAAATCGAAGCGGGGATGAACTCACTCATCGTAAACGACATTCCCAAGAACATCGACAAGGTCACCGCGATGGTGGCCGAGCTCGACAAGAGGATCAAACAGGTCGAGATCGTGGCTAAACTCGTCGACGTGGACTACGACGCCACGCGCGAGATGGGCGTGCGCTGGGACCTCCTCAATCTCTCGGCCAGCGGCGTGAACGCCGTCGGCGACATCGTCCTCGACGCGCGGAGCGCGGCCCCGACGGGGACGTTCCGGGTCGGAACGGTGCAGTCGTGGGGCGAGGTGCAAGCGGTCATCGACGTGATGGAAAAGGAAAACAAAGCCAACATCATTTCGAACCCGCGGATCGTCACCGCGGAGAACCGCGAGGCGAGCATACTCGTCGGCAAAGAGATACCCCTCATCGTCTCCGACGAGGCGGGTAACCCGATCACCGAGCTGACCAAGATCGGGATCATCCTCAGGGTGACCCCGCATGTCAACCTCGACAATACGATCACGCTCGATCTCCACCCCGAGGTGAGCGATCTGGCCGCGCAGGCCACCGTTCAGGGTGGTGTCGTGATCGTGATGAGCGAGGCGGACACCCGCGTAATCGTGGGAAACGGAGAGACGGCCGTGATCGGCGGTCTCATCAGCGAGGTCGAGAGCAAGTTCGAGAACGGCCTGCCGATTCTCAAGGACATACCGGTCCTCGGCGGGCTCTTCAAGTTCTCGAGTGAAAACAAGAAAAAGCGCGAGCTCGTTATTTTCGTGACGCCGACGATCGTCGGCGGTTGATAGAAGGGTGGACCGTCACCCGGTCCTTGAACCGGAGGGCGGTGGGGCAAGAGACCAAGCTTGCCTCGCCGCCCTTTTTGCGTTTATCGTCGGTGGCGTCTCCGGCGCGCCGGAGACGACGGACGCAAACGAGGTAACCGGAGCCGGGGCATGGGCGCAAAGCAACGTCTCGAGACTCGCGTCGTCGCGGGGGCCCTCAAGGGGAGAGTGCTCGTCTATCCGCGCGATCCATCGCTCCGTCCGACGATGCAGCGAACAAAGACCTCGGTGTTCGATTCTCTCCGGGACCGTATCCAGAACGGCGTTTTCGTCGATCTCTACGCCGCGGCCGGGGGGATGGGGATAGAAGCCTTGAGCCGGGGCGCCGCCCGGGTTCACTTCGTCGAAGCGAACGGGGAAGCGGTCCGCTGTCTGAGGGAAAACCTCGCCGGTTGCGGGATCGGGCCCGACCGGGCGGCGGTTCATCACGCCGCGGTGATGGAGTTTCTCCTAAGCGGCGCCCTGCGCTCCATCGACCCCGACGTCACCTACGCGGATCCCCCATACGACACGGAAGAGACGCGGCTTTTGCTGGAGTTCTTCAGCTCCGTCGAGTACCCTTTGAAAACCCTCTTGCTGTTCGAGCATCGAAAAGACGTTCTGTCGATGGACGGTTTCGACGGGCTCGTCAGTCTCAAGACGAGGGACTTCGGCCAGAGCCGGGTGAGTTATGTCGTCTTGAAGGGAGACGGACCATGACGAAGGCGATGTATCCGGGGACGTTCGATCCGATAACGAACGGCCACCTCGATATCATCAGGAGAGCGAGTAAGCTTTTCGACACCCTTGTCGTTGCCATTGCCGAGGGCGTTCACAAGAATACCGCTTTCTCCCTCACCGAGCGAAAGCGTCTCGTGAAGAAAAGCGTCCAGGGGATGGACAACGTCGAGGTGACGATTCTGCCCGGGCTCCTCGCCGACCAGTGCAAACGGATGTCCGTCGACGTGGTGATTCGCGGTTTGCGGGCGGTCTCCGATTTCGAGTACGAGATGATGATGGCGTTGATGAATCGGAAGCTCTACGCGAAGTTCGAGACGATTTTTCTCATGCCGAGCGAGAAGTATATCTATCTCCACAGCTCGACCGTGAAAGAGGTTTTCACGCTGGGCGGAGACGTCTCCGACCTCGTCCCGCCGCCGGTCGACGAGGCGCTTCGCCGGCACGAACGGCGGAGCCGAAGCAAGCGGTAGAAAAGCCGGAAGTTGACTCCTCCGCCGGTGTTCTGGTAGTATCGGCCGCACGGGCCAGTCAACCCACGAGATTCCTCCCGGAACGATTCGCTAGACCCGGAACGGGCCGCGGTCCGCGGCTCGAGGGTTTTTCTCCTATGTTTATCGATCACGTCACAATAGAGGTCGTCGCCGGCGCCGGCGGAAACGGGTGCGTGAGTTTCCGGCGCGAGATGTTCGTCCCGCGGGGCGGGCCGGACGGCGGAGACGGCGGCAAAGGCGGAGACGTCGTCTTCGAGGCTTCGTCGCGGCTGTCGACCCTGGTCGATCTGCACTATCGACGGGTCTACAAGGCCGAGCGGGGGGCGCACGGCCGCGGCAAGAACTGCCGGGGGCGCAACGGAAAGGACGTGGTGATCGTCGTTCCACCCGGCTCTGTCATCAAGGACGCGCTGGACGGGAGCGTGGTCGCTGAGCTCCTCGCCGACGACGACCGGAGCGTCGTCGCCCACGGCGGACGGGGGGGGTTCGGGAACGAGCACTTCAAGTCGTCGAGAAACCGCGCTCCGAGAACGGCAAAACCCGGGGGACCGGGCGAATCGCGCAAGCTCGAGGTGACCCTCAAACTCATCGCCGATGTCGGTCTCGTCGGCGAACCCAACGCGGGAAAGTCGACGCTGCTCTCCACGGTGAGCGCCGCGCAACCCGAGATCGCCGAATACCCGTTTACGACCAAGACGCCGGTTCTTGGGATAGTGAGGGTGGGCGAGTCCGCGAGCTTCGTCATGATCGACATCCCGGGGCTCATCGAGGGCGCGCACGCGGGGAAGGGGATGGGGAAGGAATTTCTCCGCCACGTCGAGAGGTGCCGGGTGATTTTGTACCTGATCGACGCCGCTCTCCCCGATCCCGCGAAGAGCTATGCGACACTTCGAAACGAGGTCCTCCGTTACGATCCGATGCTTCTCGAGAGGCCGAGCGTTCTCGCTCTCACGAAGTGCGATCTCATCGAAGGGGGTACGGGAGGGGTGGATCCGAATTTACTTCGAATTCATTCGAAGGTCTTTCCGATCTCCGCGGTGACGAAGGAGGGGATCGAGGCCCTTCTCAAGGGTCTCTGGACGGCGTTGGGCTGATTCTACGAGGGGGTGGTGTGTGTGGTGCCGTCGTTTCATCCGATCATCGCATTGATGCTGGCCGAAGGCGTAAGCCCCGCGGACTGTTTCAGGATTCCCCGGGACCCCGCCGTTGCGTTCTCTCTGCTCCAGACCGAAAAAGGACGGCTCAAACTTTCCTTCGTCCTGCGAAAACCCGTGGGCGATATCCCGTGGAAACTCTTCGACGCGCAGCTCCGCGCGATCGAACGCGCCGGGGCCGGTGTGCTCACGCATCTCGATGAGGGTTATCCTCCGTTCATGCGAGACATCCCGGAAGCGCCGGCGATTCTCTTTCACCGCGGGGATCCAGACCGGCTCGGCGCGCGGGGCGTGGCGATCGTCGGGTGCCGGCGGGCCTCGGCGAGAGGGGTTGCGTTTACACGCGCTCTTGCCGGCGACGTCGCCAGTTACGGGATCCCGGTGACGAGCGGGGCCGCGCTTGGGATCGACACGGCGGCGCACCGCGGCGCGCTCGATCGGGGTGGTGTCACCGTCGCCGTGATCGGGACGGGGCTCGACGTCCCTTACCCGGAGAGAAACACGGTCCTCCTCGACGAGATCGCCGAGAAAGGGTGTGTCGTCACCGAGCAACTGATGGGGACCCCCGCGCTCAAGTTTGTGTTTCCCCGGAGAAACCGTCTGATCAGCGGTTTCTCCCGCGCGGTTGTCGTGGTGGAAGCCGGTGAAAAGAGCGGGGCGCTCATCACCGCGCGTTGGGCCCTTGAGCAGGGTAGAGAGGTCGGTGCCGTCCCCGGGTTTCCCGGTGACGCGCGGAGCCGGGGGGCGAACGCCCTGATCAAGACGGGGGCTTTTCCGGTTGAGCGGGTCGAAGACATCTTCGAAGCGGTGCCTCTTTTCGGCTTATCGGCCGGGCTCGAGGCCCGGCGCGAGGGGCGGAGCGAAGCGTCGGGCGTACAACCCTCGATCGGACGTGCGCTCTCACGGCAGGGGGGGCGCTCGAGGGTGGTACCCGACGATCTACCGGGCGACGCCCAAGCCGTCCTCGATGCCGTGGGATCGAGCCCGGTCGACGCCGACGCGCTCGCGAGGCATCTCGATTTTTCCGCCGCCGTGGTTCAGCAGTTGCTCCTCGAGCTCGAGCTTCGCGGTCTGGTTGAAAGGGACCGCGCGGGGCTTTATACTAGGTGTTAGCGCAAGTGGTGGCGGAGCGCGGCCGCTCATCATTTTGGCCGGCGCGGTGTTCCGTAGAGAGATCGACCATGGTGAACGCGACGAAGAGACGCCCTCTATCCAAGCGGGTTCAGTACAGGATCGAGTGGGTGTTGATGCACCTGCTCATCGTGCTCTGCTCGATTTTTCCGCTTCGCGTCCTTCGCCGCGTCGGGAGGGGTCTGGGGTGGATCGCGTGGCGGGTTTTCCGCGTCCGCAAGCGTGTCGTCGTCGACAACATCTCGCGGTCGTTTCCCGGCGCGCCATCCGCCGGCGTCGACGCGATCGCGCTCGAATCCTGCGAGCAGTACGGAATGGCCCTCATGGAATTCGCGAGGTTCCGCCGGCTTTCCCGGCGCGAGCTGATGGAGATGGTCGACGTCGAGGGGATCGAGTATCTCGACGCCGCACTCTCGCACGGAAAAGGGGCCGTGCTGTTCTCGGGGCACTTCGGGAACTGGGAGCTCCTCGGCGCGCTCCTTGCGCGGTGCGGCTACCCGCTCCACGTCACCGACACGAACCACAGCAACGAACTCACCCACCGAATCATCTCGGGTTTGCGTATCCGTCAGGGGATGAAGGTTATCGCGCCGAGCGAGCCTTCGTCGCGGATCACCGGTTTGCTCTCGGAAAACAAGTTCGTCTCGTATCTCGCCGACCAGGACGCGCGCCGCGACGGGATTTTCGTCGATTTTCTGGGGAGGCCCGCCTCGACGGTCAGGGGTCCGGCGATCTTCTCGATCCGCAAACGGTGTCCGATCGTCGCCCTTTTTCTCCTCCGCCGGGGGGTGGACCGCCATCTCGCCGTGATCGAGAAACCGATTTGGCCGGATCCGCGGCTCAAAGGGCGCGATGCGATCCGCGACCTCACGCAACGTTACACGAGGATTCTGGAGAAACACGTCCGCGAGAGTCCGGGGCAGTACTTCTGGATGCACCGGCGCTGGAAAACCCGGCCGGCCGGCGAGCTCGCGCGGTGAACGAGCGCCGATCTACTTCGGTTTCTCTTCGGTGCCCGTCACCGTCTGGAAACCGATGGGTTGCCGATTGGGGTCGGTGGGAGCGACGGGGATCTTGCCGTGGTCCTTCTCGTACTTGGCGATGTTGGTTTCGAGCGTGGTGAGGAGCGCCTTTGCGCTCTGAGGCGTCATGACGATCCGGGAGAACACTTTTGCCTTCTTGACGCCGGGAAGCATACGGGCAAAGTCGATGATGAACTCCGCGTTGGAATGCGTGACGATGACGAAGTTGGAATAGACTCCTTCCCACTCTTTTTCTCCGATCTCGACGTTGACGGTTTGCTGCGTGTTCATCGTGTTCCTCCTGTGTAGGCCCGGTTTTTCAACGGCGTCCGGCGATGTGTGGTCGGCGACGGGATCCGCGGCGGGCGATCCTCGCTCGTTCCCGCGAAGGGCGCGTGACGGCCCTCCAACCCACACGAATACCGTTGCTCCACTCCGCACGGTACCACACACGAAGGGCTCACTCAAGCACGCGGGTGGGTGTGGAAAACCATCGGCGCGGACGCGGAACACGCGATGGGGATTGAGGTTCGGCAGGCCGCGGGCGGGCCGCGGTCGCATCCAAATCGCTTGACACCTTCGATGTCGTGTGCTAACGTTTTTCGCACGTTAGGCTTACGGCCGCAAAGCTGCACGCCGCATTGCCTCGCAAGGAGCTTCACTCCGAGGGTCCTTGATTTTTTATTCTCGGCCAACCAGACATGTTTTCGAACGGACTGACCAAAGACCGCGTTGCGGCATACCTCGAACGCTTCGCCTCGGCGCGTGTCGCCGTGCTCGGCGACGTGATGCTCGACCGGTATTTCTGGGGCCGTGTGGACAGGATCTCGCCGGAGGCCCCCGTCCCGGTGGTCCGGGTCACGGGGAGGAGTTCACGGCTTGGCGGGGCGGCGAACGTGGCTGCCAACCTCCATTCCCTGGGGACGAACGTGACGCTCGTTTCGCTCATCGGCGACGACGCAGCCGGTGCCGAGCTCGAGCGGCTCGTCATGGAGCACGGGATCGGCTACGGAACGCTCGTTGTCGAAGGCGGCCGTCATACGACCGAGAAGGTTCGTATCATCGCGCAAAGCCAGCAAGTGGTCCGCGCGGATTTCGAGACACCGGCCCGTCTGGCGCCCGAGAGCCGCGCGAGGATCGTCGACGAGCTCGAGGGAGGGACGGATCGATACGACGCCTTGGTCGTGTCCGATTACGGCAAAGGCGTCGTGGAGGAGGAATATCTCCAACGAATCATCGGCGCGTGGCGATCGAAAGGAAAACCGGTGCTCATCGACCCGCACATCGGGCATTTCAGATGGTACCGGGGGGCGACGATCATCACGCCGAACACAAAGGAAGCCTCGAGTTTTTACGGCGTGGCGCTCGACGGTCAGGAGATGTTTACCAGCGTGGGCTTTCGCATGCGCGATGAGCTGGATCTCCACGCTCTGCTGATCACTCGGGGCGAAGAGGGAATGAGCCTCTACCTCGAAGATCGTCGGCAGATCGACATCCCCACAGTGGCTACCGAGGTTTACGATGTCACCGGCGCGGGCGACACCGTCATCAGCGTTCTCGGAGCGGCGTTCGCCTCGGGTGTCCCGCTCATCGACGCGGTGGTGATCGCCAACCAGGCGGCGGGCGAGGTGATCAAGGATCTGGGCACCTCGGCGATTACGGCGGAGCGATTAGTTAAAGCATTTGATAGCAAGTAGTTATTTGTGTTATCGCGAGTGATTTATGAAGAGCGTTTTGGTCCGGAGCGAGCTGTCTGAGTTTTTCGACGGCGTCCGCCGGACCGGACGCCGAGTGGTGTTCACCAACGGCTGCTTCGATCTGCTCCACCCGGGGCACCTGAGACTCTTGTCCAAAGCGGCTGCCGAAGGAGATGTCCTGGTGGTGGCGATCAACGACGATGACTCGGTTCGGGGTCTCAAGGGAGCGGGTCGCCCGATCTACCCGGCGGAGGAAAGATCCGAGGTTCTCCTCGCGCTGAGGTGGGTCGACTACGTCACGGTTTTTCCGGAGGAGACACCTCTCGCGGCGATCGAGCGGGTCCGGCCGGACGTCCTGGTCAAGGGAGCGGAATACCGAGAGAGGGACATCGTTGGCGCCTCGTTCGTCAAGAGTCTCGGAGGGCGGGTCGTTCGCGTACCGATGAAGAAAGGCCATTCGACCCGGCTGCTCGTCAAACGTATGACCGATCCTCCGGAATGACCGGAGGCGTGGCGTCGGAAGACCGCGGCGCGGTTCGTGCCGTTTGGCCCACGAGTAGAGATTAGCGCAAAGGAAGGCATCGATGGGTAAAGAACGCGTGATCATCCTGGGAGCGGCGGGAAGGGACTTTCATAATTTCAACACCCTTTACCGCGACAACAACGGCGCGGAGGTCGTGGCGTTCACGGCCACGCAGATCCCGAACATCGAGGGACGGTGTTACCCGGCGGAGATCGCCGGGAAGAACTACCCCAAGGGAATTCCGATCATCTCCGAAGCGCTTCTCGGGGAGTTTCTTGAGAAGAACGAGGCGGACACCGCGGTTTTTTCGTACAGCGATGTCTCGTACGAATACGTGATGAGGCTTGCCGCGAAGGTCAACGCCATGGGTCTCGACTTCGTGCTCGTGGGGAGCGGCGCGACGATGATCGAGAGCCGCAAACCCGTGGTTGCGGTCTGCGCCGTCCGGACGGGGAGCGGCAAGAGCCAGACGACCCGTCGGGTCGCCGAAGTGCTCGGGCAAAGGGGATACCGCGTCGCCGTGGTCCGACATCCGATGCCCTATGGCGATCTGAGAAAGCAGGTCGTTCAGCGCTTCGCCCGTGTCGAGGACCTCGATCACCACGAGTGCACCATCGAAGAGCGCGAGGAGTACGAGCAGCACATTGAGAACGGAATCATCGTCTTCGCGGGAGTCGACTATGGGCGGATCCTTGAGCAGGTGGAGAAGGAAGTGGACGTCGTCCTCTGGGACGGGGGAAACAACGATCTTCCGTTCTACAAGCCCGATCTGTGGATCACCGTCGCCGATCCTCACCGCGCGGGTCACGAGACCCGTTACTACCCCGGCGAGATCAACGTTTACAAGGCCGACGTCGTCGTCGTCAACAAGGTCGACACGGCGCGTCCCGAGGACGTGGATACGGTGATCGCAAACGTTCGGAGCCGCAACCCGCGCGCGACGATCATCCGGGCCGCGTCTCCGGTCACCGTGCTCGGAGACGCCTCGCTGATAAAGGGGAAGAGGGTCCTCTGCGTGGAGGACGGTCCGACGCTCACCCACGGCGAGATGACCTTCGGCGCCGCCGTGGTGGCGGCGAAAAAACACGGGGCTCGCGAGATCATCGATCCTCGTCCCTTCGCCGTCGGCACCATCGAGGAAACGTTCCGGAAGTATCCGGGGATCGGCCGCGTGCTCCCCGCGATGGGCTACGGTGACGAACAGATCAAAGATTTGAAGAAAACGATCGACGCGTCCGACGCGGAGCTCGTCGTGATCGGGACGCCGATCAAGCTCGAACGGGTGGTGAAGATTTCCAAACCGTGGGTCCAGGTAAGTTACCGCCTCGAGGAGCAGGGAGAAACGACGCTCGCCGACGTGCTCGATCGGTTTATCGCGGATCACGTCAACTGACGCGGATCCGGTGACGCGGATCCGGCGGATCTCGAAAAACATTTCGCAACACCGAGAGAGGGCGTTTGTATGAAGATTCACGAATATCAGGCGAAAGAGCTCTTTCGAAAAGGGGGAATCCGCGTGCCGCGCGGCGAGGTCGTCACGACCCCCGACGGTGCCTACGACGTCGCCGCGGAGTACGCCCGCCCCGTGGTGGTCAAGGCCCAGGTGCTCGTCGGGGGGCGGGGGAAGGCGGGTGGGGTCAAGGTCGCCGGGAACCCCGAGGAAGCGAAACGGTATGCCCAAGCGATCCTTGGAATGGACATCAAGGGGCTCACCGTGGAGAAGGTGCTCGTCACCGAAGCCGTCGACATCGCCGACGAAATCTACGTCGCGGTGATCATGGACCGGCGGTCGCAGAAACCGCTGGTGATGGCGTCCGCCGCCGGTGGGGTCGAGATCGAAGAAGTGGCCCGCGAAAGACCGGAGGCGATCCATCGGTTGTCCGTCGATCCGCGTTACGGGCTCTTGCCCTTCCAGGCTCGCTCTCTCGCGGGGTTCCTCCACAAGGACTTCGTGGTCCAGCAGCAGATCGCCGCGATCGTCGATAAGCTCTACCGTGTGTTCGACTCGACCGACGCGAGCCTCGCCGAGATCAACCCTCTCGTGGTGACCCCCACAGGCGAGGTCATCGCGATCGACGCCAAGATCAACGTCGACGACAACGCGCTCTACAGACAGAAGGAGATCGAGGAGATGCGGGACGTCTCCGGCGAGGACCCGGGGGAAGTGGAGGCCCGCAAGGCGGATCTCTCCTTCGTCAAGCTCAAGGGCAACGTGGGGTGCGTCGTCAACGGCGCGGGGCTCGCGATGGCGACGATGGATCTCGTCAAGACGTACGGCGGCCAGCCGGCCAATTTCCTCGACATCGGCGGCAGCTCGAATCCGCAGAAAGTGGTCAGCGCCCTCAAGATCGTGCTGCGCGACCGGAACGTGCGTTCGATCTTCATCAACATATTCGGGGGGATAACGAGGTGCGACGACGTCGCGCGGGGATTGGTGACCGCATTCAAGGAGATGGACCTGAAACTCCCCGTCGTGGTCCGGCTCACCGGGACGAACGAGGAACAGGGCAGGGAAATTTTGTCGGAAATCGACGTTCATACCGCCGCGACCATGGACGATGGGGTCAAGAAAGCGATCGAGGTCGCGCGTTAGGCATCCGCGAAAAGGAGCGAGCTTTGAGCATATTCGTCGATAGTAACACTCGTGTCGTCGTCCAGGGGATTACGGGGAGGGACGGGTCCTTTCACGCGAACCAGATGATCGAGTACGGGACGAAGGTCGTTTCCGGGGTGACGCCGGGCAAGGGCGGTACGCTTTTTCAGCAGGGCGTCCCCGTATTCAACACGGTAAAGGAGGCGGTGGAAGCGACGCGGGCGAACACCTCGGTGATCTACGTCAGGGCTCCCTTCGCCTTCGACGCGATATGCGAGGCCGCAGATGCGGGGGTCTCTCTCGTCGTGTGTATCACCGAGGGGATTCCCGTCCGCGACGTGGCGAAGGCCCTCCCGTTTCTCGCGGCGCGAAACGTCCGTCTCATCGGCCCCAACTGTCCGGGAATCATCGCGCCGGGAAAGAAAGTCAAAGTGGGGATCCTCCCCAGGTCGATCTTCAAGCCCGGACCGGTGGGCGTCGTCTCGAGAAGCGGGACGCTTACCTATGAGGTGGTGTTCCAGCTTAGCCGCGGCGGTCTCGGACAGTCCGCGTGCGTGGGGATCGGCGGTGACCCGCTCATCGGGACGAACTTCATCGACGCGCTCGGCGCGTTCGAAAAGGATCCAGAGACCGAGGCCGTGGTGTTGATCGGAGAGATCGGGGGCACGGACGAGCAGGAAGCCGCCGAGTTCATCTCGGGCCACATGAAAAAACCGGTCGTCTCGTTCATCGCGGGGCAGACGGCGCCGGAGGGCAAGCGGATGGGACACGCCGGCGCCATCGTCTCCGGTTCGGCCGGGACGGCGAAGGAAAAAATGGAAGCGTTCGAGAAGGTCGGAGTTCCTCTTGCCCGCATTCCATCGGAGATTTCATCGCTCGTCCGGGATGCGCTGGGACGGAGGAGAAAATAGCGGTTCCGGAGAGGACGACGGCGACGGCGCGGGGGATGTTCGCGTCCCTTGTCACAACGAAAAGAGGACGATGAAAACGCTTCTCATGGTCAAACCGGATATGGTTAGAAAAGGTCTCTGGGGGGAGATCATCGCGTTCGTGCTCAAGAACCGGTTCACCGTCACCCGGTTGACGATGGTTGGATTCGATAAGGCGCGCGCGGAGAGGTTTTACGACGTCCATCGAGGCAAGGAGTTTTTCCCGTCCCTCGTAGACTACATGACCAGTGGACCGGTGGTGGCGATGGAGATCGAGGGGGAAGACGTGATCGCGCGGATCCGCGCGGTCGTGGGGGCGACGGACCCGGCGAAAGCCCAGAGCGGGACCGTCCGGTACATGTTCGGGATCTCGTTGCAGAACAACGCCGTGCATGCGTCCGATTCGCTCGAGTCCGCCAAAAAAGAGCTTGCAATCGTATTCGCCGGTCCCTAAATTCGGTCTCGGCGTTGCGCAAGCTCCGAGCTGTCAATGGCGTACCGCAATGAACATCGACCTCGACATGCTCTCACTGGGAACTCACGTCCTCTCGGCGGACGAATTGGTGAAGTTCGAGGATGTTGATGGAAACGAGAACGAGATCGCGTGTCACGCCGATCTGACCGTCCAGAGGGCACCCGAGGGGATATATATTCACGCCGTTCTCGCGGGCGAATTCGATACCCCTTGTCACAAGTGTCTGGAACCGGCGAAGTGCTCCGTGCAACCGTCGTTCGACGTCGTGGCGAGAAAGGTGCCGTCGAGGTCCCAAGAACACGCCGCGGAAGCGGACGAAGACTTCATCTATTTTTCAGCGGAGGACAGGGAAATCTCGCTCGACCGGCACGTCTACGAAAATCTGTTGGCGAGCATACCGATCAGAATACTCTGCAGAGAGGATTGCAAGGGGTTGTGTCCCGGGTGTGGCGCGAATCTCAACGTCGATGCATGCCGCTGCCCCGAAAACTTTGATGCGAAGTGAGACCCTCCCTGGGATCCTCGGGAACATCAGACAGGATTGAATAGCCGTCAAAGGAGAGACCCATGGCCGTTCCGAAAAGGAAAACCGCGAAGGCGCGGAGAGACAAGCGGCGAACCCACTGGAAACTCAATGGCCCGACTCTGGCGCGGTGCTCGCACTGCCACCAGCTCAAACCGTCGCACAGCGTGTGTCCGAACTGCGGGCACTACGGCGGACGCGAGGTCGTCAAGATCGAAGAAGAGCTTTAAGGCGGTGGCTCCTTGAGGATCGCTGTAGACGCGATGGGCGGGGACATTGGGCCGGAGGTCGTAGTCAAGGGGGCGCTGGAGGCCGTGAGGAAAGACCCCGAGGGCCTTGGCGTCGTCCTCGTCGGCGACCGGCGGCGGATCGAATCCGTCCTGGAACGGGAGCGCTCTCGTCCATCGAACGTCGAAGTCGTCCATGCCTCCGAGGCCGTCGACATGTCGGAAGCGCCGGCCGGCGCGATCCGCAAGAAGAAGGATTCTTCGATCGCGGTGGCTCTGCGGATGCTCAAGGAGCGGTCCGTCGACGGATTGGTGAGCGCGGGTAACACCGGCGCGGTCGTCGCGGGGGCGCTGGTTACGGTCGGCCGTCTCCACGGAGTATCGAGACCCGCCATCGCGATGTTTTACCCGACGGCGAAGGGGTGGGTCGTAATCCTCGACATCGGCGCGAATTCCTCCTGCACCGCAAAAAACCTCCATCAGTTCGGCATCATGGGGTCGGTCTTCGCCGAGTATCATCTCGGCGTCGGGAATCCCAGGGTGGGGTTGCTCAATATCGGCGAGGAGAGGAGCAAGGGAACCGACATCTCCAGAGAGGCGTACGGACTTCTCGAAGGCGGTCATGTGAATTTTGTCGGAAACGTGGAGGGGCGGGACGTCTTTGCCGGGGCCGCCGACGTCGTGGTGTGCGACGGTTTCGTGGGGAACATCCTGCTCAAGTTCGGCGAGAGCATCGTCTCCTTTACCACCAACGTGCTTCGCGAGGAAATAAGGAAAAGCGTCGTCGCGAAGATGGGAGCGTTGCTGATGAAGGGTGTGTTCAGAACGTTTCGGTCCCGTTTGGACTACGCCGAGTACGGCGGGGCGCCTCTACTCGGCGTGAATGGGGTAGTGATCATCTCGCATGGCAAGAGCTCGGAGCGCGCGATCAGAAACGCGGTGAACATGGCGCGGAGGCTGGTCGTGTACGACGTGAACAAACACATCGAAGAACGCTTTATCGAAACGGCGGATCAAGGTGCTTAGCTCCCCGAGAGGATCGAAGATCGCGGGAACCGGCCACTATTGCCCCGAGAGGGTGCTGACCAACTTCGATCTCGAAAAGATGGTGGATACCACCGACGAGTGGATCGTCACGCGGTCGGGTGTGAGGGAGCGGAGAATCGCCGCCCCCGAGGAAGCCACGTCCGATCTCGCCCTCGCCGCGTGCAAAGAGGCTCTGGCGAGCGCCGGGTTGGGACCGGAGGAGATCGACGGGATCATCGTCGGGACTGTCGCGGGGGACATGCTCTTTCCGGCGACGGCCTGTCTGGTCCAGAACAGGCTGGGCGCCACGAAAGCGGCGGCCTTCGATTTGAACGCGGCGTGTTGCGGTTTTGTCTTCGGCGTCAACGCGGCGCACGCGCTCATTTCATCGGGACAGATGAACAGGGTTCTGGTGGTGGGGGTCGAAGTACTGAGCAAGCTCACCGATTGGAAGGATCGCGCGACCTGCGTGCTCTTCGGCGACGGCGCGGGCGCCATCGTCCTCGATGCGTGCGAGCCA
>Ga0315275_10001991_pt1 | contig 18274 bp, 13 predicted proteins | sample YL17G03_0_MG_FD_205557 | JGI IMG/M metagenome (GOLD analysis project Ga0315275, IMG submission 205557) | Sediment microbial communities from Yellowstone Lake, YNP, Wyoming, USA - YL17G03_0 | ecosystem: Environmental > Aquatic > Freshwater > Lake > Sediment | place: USA: Wyoming | collected...
AGCGCGCCGGTCATGGCGGCGCTGGGCACCCTGGGCACGCTGCCGAAAGAGGACCGGCGGGACTTCGGCCAGCGCGGCAACCAGGCCAAACAGGCGCTGGAGCAGGCGTTCGAGGCGGCCGCCGAGCAGATTCGCGCCGCCGAACTGGCCAGCGCGCTCACCGCCGGCGCCCTCGACGTCACCGCGCCGGGCCGCCGGCACGGCCGCGGACGTCTCCACCCCGCGACGCAGACGCTCAGGCGCATCTACGCCATTTTCGCGGAGATGGGCTTCCAGGTGTACCGCTCGCGCGACGTCGAGACCGACGAGTTCAACTTCGAGTTGCTGAACATCCCGGCGCATCATCCGGCACGCGACATGTGGGACACGTTCTACACGACGACGCCGAACGTGATCCTCCGAACGCACACCTCGCCGGGGCAGATGCACGTGATGCGCGAGCGATGCCCGGAGCCGATCCGCGTCATCCTCCCCGGGATGTGCTACCGGTACGAGCAGATCACCGCGCGCAGCGAGATCCAGTTCTACCAGGTGGAGGGGCTCGCCGTCGGACGCCACATCACCATGGCGGATCTCAAGGGCACGCTGACGGCGTTCGCGCACGCGCTGTTCGGGCCCAGCGTCCGCACGCGCTTCCGCTCGGATCATTTTCCGTTCACCGAGCCGTCGGCCGAGATGGACGTCGAATGCTTCGTCTGCGACGGCAGGGGCTGCCCGGTGTGCAAGCAGAGTGGCTGGCTCGAGATTCTGGGCTGCGGCATGGTGCACCCGGTCGTCCTCCAGAACGGCGGCTACGACCCGCGGGAGTTCTCGGGCTTCGCCTTCGGGATGGGCCCGCAGCGCATCACCATGCTGATGCACAAGATCGAGGACATCCGGTACTTCTTCGCGAACGACGTTCGCTTCCTCGAACAGTTCTAGAGCGAGCAGCATTATGCGAGTTCCACTGACCTGGCTTTGCGACTACGTCGCGATCACCGATTCACCAGACGAGCTGGCCGCCCGCCTGACCTTTGCCGGCCTCGAGGTCGAAGACATCGAGTACGTCGGCCTGGCGCCGGCCACGCAGCCGATCGACGGCCTGCCGGCCGCCGGCCGCACGGGCCCGCGCGCGAGAGGTCTGGCGTGGGACCCGACGACCATCGTCATCGCGCAGATCCTCGAGGTGATGCCGCACCCCAACGCCGATCGCCTGACGTTGCTGCGCGTCGACGACGGTTCGGGGACCGAGCAGATCGTGCTGACCGGCGCGCCGAATATCTTCCACCTCAAGGGCGCCGGGCCGCTCGCCGCGCCGATCAAGGTGGTCTACGCGCGCGAGGGCGCCATCCTCTACGACGGCCACAAGCCCGGCCGCGAGGTGATGACGCTCAAGAAGACGAAGATTCGCGGCGTCGAGTCGAAGTCGATGGTCTGCTCCGAGAAGGAGCTCGGCATCTCCGACGAGCACGACGGTATCATCCTGCTCGACGACGATGCGCCGGTGGGCGCGAGCGCGGCGGCCTACATGGGCGACGTCGTGTTCGAGGTGAAGATCAACCCGAACATGGCGCGCAACGCCTGCGTGCTGGGCATTGCGCGCGAGATTTCCGCGCTGACGGGCGCGCCGCTGACGCCGCCGGATCCGCAGGTGACGGCCACTGCGGCGCCGCTGACCGGACGCGTCGGTATTCAGATTACGGACCCGGCGCTCAACCCGCGGTTCGTCCTCGGGCTCATCTACGGGGTCGCGATCGGCCCGAGCCCGTACTGGGTGCAGCGCCGGCTGCGCCTGGTCGGCACCCGCCCGATCAGCAACATCGTCGACGTCACCAACTACGTGATGTTCGAGAGCGGCGAGCCGCTGCATGCCTTTGACTGGAACGTCATCTCCGGGCGCGCCGGCAGCCGTCGGCCCACCATCATCACGCGCCTGGCGAAGCCAGGGGAATCGCTCACGACCCTGGACGGCGTCCAGCGGAAGCTCGATCCCTTCACCGTGCTGGTGTGCGACGAGCAGGGGCCGCTGTCGATGGCCGGCGTGATGGGCGGGGCCGAGTCCGAGGTGTCGAGCCACACGACGAACGTCCTGCTGGAAGGCGCCGCGTGGGATTTCATCACCGTGCGCCGCACGGTGAAGTCGCAGGGGCTGCCGTCGGATGCGTCGTACCGCTTCTCGCGCGGCGTGCATCCGGCGCTGGCCGAGACCAGCGTGACGCGCGCGCTGGAGTTGATGCGGCAGTGGGCCGGCGGAACCGTGGCGCAGGGGCTCGTCGATAGCTATCCCGGCAGGACGGCGCCCGTCGTGGTCCAGATCACGCCGGCCGACGTCGAACGCCAGCTGGGGATCCGCATCCCGGCGGCGGACATCGTGCGCATCCTCCAGGCCCTCGAGTTCGGGTGCGAACTGGCCGGCGACGCGGCCAATTCGCGCGCCGTCATCACGGTGACGGCACCGGAGCACCGCCTCGACATCGGCACGGGCCTGGTGGGCAAGGCGGACCTGGTCGAGGAGATCGCGCGCATCTACGGCTACCACCGGATCCCGGACACGATGCTGGCGGAGGTCATCCCGCCGCCGCACCCGAACCGCGACCTCGAGCTCGAGGAGCGGCTGCGGGACACGCTGGTGGGGCTCGGGCTGCAGGAGATTGTCACCTACAGCCTGACCTCTCCCGAACGCGAGAGCCGGCTGCGCCTCACACCGCCCGCCGAGGGCGAGCCCGAGACGCCGTACGTCCGGCTGGCCAACCCCATCGTGGTGGACCGCGTCGTGATGCGGCGGACGGTGCTGGCCGGCCTCCTCGAGACGGCGGCGGCCAACAGCCGGCAGACGGATCGGCTGACGTGCTTCGAAGTGGGCAGCGTCTTCCTGCCGCGCGCGGGGGAACCGCTGCCCCTCGAGCAGGCGCGGGTCGGCATCCTCATGGCCGGCGCGCGGGCGCCGCTGGGCTGGCAGCCCGCCGACCGCGCGGCGATGGACTTCTTCGACCTGAAGGGCGTCGTCGAAGAGCTGGCGGAGGCGCTGGCCGTGCCGGGGCTGACGTTCGAACCGGGCACGCACGACGCGCTGCGCCCCGGCCGCACGGCCCAGGTGTCGGTGCAGGGCGCGCCGGCCGGCTGGATCGGCGAGTTGCACCCGGCCATCGCCGATCGGTTCGAACTCAAGGGCCAGGCGGTCATCGTCGGCGAGCTGGATCTGACGCCGTTCTTCGCGCACGCGGTGGACCGCCACCCGACACGGCCCGTCCCCGTGTATCCGGCCGTCAAGGAAGACCTCGCGTTCGTGCTGGACCGGTCCATCCCCGTGGCTCAGGTCCAGGCCCTCATCACGAAGGCCGGCGGGCCGCTGCTGGCGAAGGCGGTACTCTTTGACGAGTTCCAGGGCGAGAAGCTCGGGGCCGGCAAGCGGAGCCTGGCGTTCGCGGTGACGTACCAGGCGCCTGACCGGACGCTGACCGACGCGGACGCGAAGAAGATTCGCGACCGGATCGTGCAGGCGCTGACGTCGGAGTTCGGCGCCCTTCTCCGGGCGTAGGCCGCGACGCGCGAGCGGCCCCCGGCGCTACGCGCCTGACGCCGTCCGCGAATGTTGACAATGGCTCCATTCTGGAGCTATTATGGCTTTGTCAAGGAGCCATGGCGATGCCAGTCAATCTCTCCGTCAAGGGTGTACCCGACGCCGTCGTCGAGACGCTCCGGGCGCGTGCACGCGCCAACCATCGATCGCTGCAGGGCGAGATGATGGCCATGATCGAGGCCCATGTCGGCGGCCGGCCGTTCCCGGCGCGTCAACTCTGGGACGCCGCACGCGCGGCCGGCTTGTCCGGGCCTGACGAGGCGGTGCAGATGGTCCGAGACGATCGGGACGATCGGGACCGCCGATGAAACGCGTCGTCGCGGACGCATCGGCCCTCGCCGCGGTGATCTTCGGTGAAGCTACGGCTGTTGAGCTCAGCGACCAACTCCACGGCGCCGCCGTCTTCGCCCCCACGCTGCTTCGTTACGAACTCCAGAGCGTGGCGCGCAAGAAGTGTCTCAAGTATCCGGACCGGACGCGTGAGACGCTTGAGGCGCTCGACCGGGCGCTGGACGCGCGCGCGGGCATCACCTGGATGGACCCGAACCCCGTCGATGTGGTGCTGATCGCGAAGGCGACGGGGCTTTCAACGTACGACGCGAGCTACCTGTGGCTCGCCGGCTATCTGGAGGCCGACCTCGTCACCCGTGATGGCGCGCTGTCGTCCGCGCTCGATCCGTTCGCCAGTTCCGGTCCGGCACCGTTGCCGCCCGGCCCGGCGCGCCGCCGCCGGGCCTGAGAGAAGGCGTCACTTTGTCGTCGGGGTCTGGCGGGACCGCGGCTTCCAGGCGTGCCCCATGTTCCAGGTGATCCCGCCGTAGACCTGCGTGCCCCCGAGGTTGGCCACGTCCAGTACCACGCCAACATCCGCGACCAGCGACTTGTGCAGAGTGAACGTCGGCCCCGTGAGGAAGCCGACGATGCCGGCCTCGCCCGACAGGCCGTGCGTGCGCGGGTAGCCGAACAGTTCCGCGCACCAGCCGAGCCGGCCGGCAACCGGGAAGCCGGTCGAGATGGTCCAAACCGTCGCATCCTTCGGCACGACGGAGCCGTCGCCGCCGCGATGGGTATAGCCGGCATTCAGGTCCAGCGCCACCGGGCCCAGTGCGTGGCTCGAAATCACCAACAGGCCCACGCTCCCGGTCCCGATCCCCGTGCCGTCGGTCACCGAGCCCGTCGCCACCGAGACGGTGGGCTGCAGCGCGAAGGCGCCCAGTCCCGGGGCGTTGTCAAACAGCCGCCACTTCACGGCGAGCGACAGGTCAGTGACACCCGCAGTCTTCACACCGTGGTCGGTGGTCTGCAGCCAGCCGGGCGCGATGTCGAGCTGGACGCGCGACCCGAGGCCGATCTTGAACAGGACCGGCACCGAAAACGCGCTGACCGACGCATCGAGCGGCTGATGCAGCCCGCCGGACTCGAGCTCGATGATGCCCGGCGCGACGGTGAAGGCGTGCGTCGCGACGGTCGGGCGCTCCGGCTGCGCCTCGCGAGGATCTTTCGGATCGGTGCCCTGGGCGTGGGCGGCGGCGGCGCTCAGCACGAGCGCGGCGAACACGAGAAGCATCACCAGGAACGCGCACTGCATGAACACCAGTACCCCGGGCGGGGTCTGCGGCGTGGAGGTCATCATCGACTCCTCGGACAGGGAACGATCCAACAATGGCAACACCGCACCGCGGAACACCGGGCTCGCCACGCCTTCGGTTGGAGACGCGCCGTCGCCATGGCGACTACAGCGACCGCGGCGAGGACACTCGGGGCTTGGTCGCCGAAGCCGCCGAAGGCTGCGACGAAGACTCCGGCGTGAAATCCTCACCCGGGTTGATGAAGCGATCGCGCTCGAAACGGTACTGCTTGTCGTACAGCTGCCGATAGCGCCCGTTCATCGCGAGCAGTTCGTCGTGCGTGCCGCGCTCGACGATCTCGCCGCTCTCGAGCACGAGAATCTGATCCGCGCTCTGGATCGTCGAGAGCCGGTGCGCGATGACAAACGTCGTGCGGCCCTGGCGCAGCGACTTCAGACCGTCCTGGATGAGCGCCTCGCTCTCGCTGTCGAGGCTCGACGTGGCCTCGTCGAGGATCAGGATGCGCGGGTTCGCGAGCAGGGCCCGCGCAATCGCGACGCGCTGCCGCTGGCCGCCGGAGAGGCGCACGCCGCGCTCCCCCACCACCGTGTCGTACTGCTGCGGGAACCCTCGGACGAACTCGTCGCAGTGAGCGATCCGGCTCACCGCCTGAATTTCGTCTCTCGTGGCGTCGGGCCGGGCGTAGGCGACGTTCTCCGCGACAGTGCCGTCGAAGAGAAAGTTGTCCTGCAGCACGATGCCGAGGTGGCTGCGGTACTCGCGCAGGCGAATCGTCTGCAGATCGCGGCCGTCGACCAGGACGCGCCCGGCCTGCGGGCGGTTGAACGTCATGATGAGCGAGATGAGCGTGCTCTTGCCCGACCCGCTCGACCCGACCAGCGCCGTCGTCGTGCCGGCCGGCGCGTAGAACGTCACGTCCCTGAGGACGGGCACGCCCGGGTGGTACTCGAACGCCACGTGCTCGAAGCGCACGTCGCCGTCCAGGGTCGGGAGCGGCGCCCGCGTTGCGTCCTCCTGGTCTTCGGTGGCCATCCGCCGGATCTCGCGGATGCGGTCCAGGCCCGCGAAGGCCTCGGTGATCTGGGTGCCGATGGCCGCCATGTTCACCACCGGCGCGATCGTCATGCCGGTGAAGAACAGGTACATGATGAAGTCGCCCAGCGTCATCTCGCCCGCGAGGATCGCGCGGCCGCCGACCACGATCATCACGACGCCGATGACGCCGACGATGAGGGTGGCGCCCGCCGTCACCGCCGAGATCCCCGTGATCGTCCGGCGGACGTTGTCGAACAGCCGGTAGACACCCGAGGAGAACACGGCCTGCTCGCGATCTTCGGCCACGTAGGCCTTCACCACCCGCACGCCACCCAGCGTCTGGTTCAGGCGGCCGGTGACCTGCGCCTGGATCTCGCCGCGCTCGCGGAAGATCGGCCTGAGTTTCTTGAAGGCGAACGCCATGCCCCCGCCAAACGCGGCCAGCACCACGAGCGTCACGGTGGTCAGGTGCCAGTTCAGCCAGAAGAGCACGCCCAGCGCGAGCCCCGCCTCGACGAATCCGCCGACCAGTTGCACGATCCCGGTGCCGATCAGGTTCCGGACGCCTTCGGCGTCGTTCATGATGCGCGAGATGAGCTGGCCGGTCTGCGTGGTGTCGAAGTAGCGCACCGGCAGTCGCATCACGTGGTCGTTCACGCTCTTGCGCATCTCGGTAATCGCACGCTGCGCGGCGACGCTCAGCAGCTGTGACAGGGAGAACGACGTGACAGCCTGGACGATGGTGGCGCCCGCCGCCGCCAGCGCGAGGATCGGCAGGAGGTCGGCGCGGTGCTTCCCGATCACGTCGTCGACGAGGAACTTCGACGTCGCCGGAAGCACAAGGCCGACCACGCGGTTCACGAGCATGATCGCGAAGCCGAGGGCAAGCCGGCCACGATGCGCCCACACCAATCCGCGCGCCTCTTCCCAGACGTCGGAGAGCTTGAACCGCTTCTTCTTCTCAGCCATCTTTCTACGGTATCAGAATCGGGGCTCGGGGGACGGCGTCCGGAGTACGGCTCCCGGTGGACGCTCCCTCTGCAAACCGCTCGACACGGCGGACAAACGCGTCTCCAGGGTTCCGTTGGCGGAAGCGCTGGGTCCCCAACCCAGCGCGGCTTTCGGCCCTTCCGACGCGTTTGTCGAACAGTCGTGATCGCCGTGCTCGCATGGTTTGCTCCGGGACCGCCCACCGTGCGCCGCGCGTCTGGGGTCTTCTGCTACTGACTACTGACTACTGACTACTGTCTTCAGTATCCTATCCCTGCCCATGCGCCGCATCATCCACATCGACATGGACGCGTTCTACGCGTCGGTGGAACAGCGCGACCGGCCGGAGTTGCGCGGACGGCCCGTGGCCGTCGGCGGGAGCCCGGACCGGCGCGGCGTCGTCGCGGCCTCGAGCTACGAGGCCCGGGCCTTCGGCGTGCGGTCCGCCATGTCGATGGCCCGCGCCGTGCAACTCTGCCCGTCGCTGGTCGTGGTGCCGCCGAACTTCGCGACCTACAAGGAGGTGTCAGGCCAGGTGTTCGCGCTGTTCAGAGAGGTGACGCCGCTGGTGGAACCGCTCTCGCTCGACGAGGCGTACCTCGACGTCACCGAGAACGCGTGGGGAGAGCCGCTCGCCGTCACGATTGCGAAGCGGCTGAAGACGGAGATCCGCGAGCGGACCGGGGTGACGGCATCGGCCGGCGTGGCACCCAACAAGTTCCTGGCGAAGATCGCGTCCGGGTGGCAGAAGCCCGATGGCCTCACCGTCATTGCGCCCGAACGGGTGGAGGCGTTTCTGCAGAAGCTGCCGATCGACGCGCTGTGGGGCGTCGGCCCCGTCACCGCGCGCAAACTGCGCGGCATCGGCCTCGAGCGGCTCATTGACGTGCGCGACGCGGACCCCGAGCGGCTGAAACAGGCGGTGGGCCGCTGGGCCGAGTGGCTCGTCCAGTTGTCGCACGGGCACGACGACCGGCCCGTCGAGCCCCACCGGGAGCGCAAGTCGATCGGGACCGAGAACACCTTCGACGACGACCTCACCGATCCCGGAGAGATGGCCGACGCCGTCGCCGGGATGGCACGCGAGGATGCGGAGTATCTCGATCGGAACGGTCTGTTCGCGCGCACGGTGACGATCAAGGTCCGCTACGGCGACTTCACCACCGTCACCCGCAGCGACACGCGCGAGCCGGCCAGCCGCGATCCCGAGGCGCTGGCCGCGCGCGCGGTCGCCATGCTGGCGCGCACCGCCGCGGCGTCGCGGCCGGTCCGCCTCCTCGGCGTGTCCCTCCACGGGCTGGTCGATCAGCCAATGGAGACGCCCGAGCCGCGGCCCGGCACCACGCGACCGCTGCCATTCGACGAGTAAGGCAAGAGGTGGCTACCGCCGCGCCGGCACCCGTACCCGCAGCGCCCGGCTACGCACGGCGATCGTGATCGTCTCGTGGTGCCCCATGGGTTCCCCGTCCACGTGGACCGGTGCGGCCGGATCGGCGTGAATCGTGGCGCGCTCGACGAGGTGATGGCCGACGCCGCCCAGGTCGGAAATGTCGCCCCAGAAGAGACGCCAGAGGTTGGCGGCGACGGTGACCGGATGTCGCGCCCCCACGAACACGAGATCGAGGCGGTCGTCGTCCATCAGGGCCTTCGGCGCGACGCGGGCGCCGCTGCCCCACTGGCGCGTGTTGGCAATCGCGATGAACAGCGCCTTCCCGTCCTCCAGGACCGTGTCGCCCGTACGCACCGTGCAGCGCGGCGGCACGTAGTGGAACAGTTCCCCGAGCGTCGCCGCGGCGTACGCGGTCAGCCCCCGCACCGCCATCGGCGCGTTCGCGAACCGCTCGGCCACGTGCGCGTCGAAGCCGATGCCGGCGACGTTGAAGAACAGGCGGCCGTTCACCTCGCCCACATCCAGCGACCGCTCGTCGCCGCCCAGGGCCACGTTCAGGGCGTCGTCCAGGTCGGCCGGAATCCCGAGTTCCCGCGCCAGGCCGTTGCCCGACCCCACCGGCACAATGCCGAGGACGGCCCGCCCGTAGAGCACGGCCGAAGCCACCTCGTTCACCGTCCCGTCGCCGCCCCACGCCACCACGACGTGGGCGCCCTGGGCCATGGCCTCGTGGGCCAGATCGTGCGCGTGGCCCGGGCCTTTCGAGTACACGACCCAGGCGTCGGCGGCATGATGCTCGACCACGGCGCGCGTGGACGTTTCCACCTGCGTCGGCGACATGCGCCGCCACGCGGGCCCCGCGACGGGGTTGATGATGATGCCGACCTTCATCGACACGCGACGCAGCCTCCGATCCGTTCACGGGAGACCGTTGTACAATCGGCACGAGCCATGTCGAACCGACTCGTGCCCGTGATCCTCTGTCTCGCCGCCCTCGTCGTGTGCGCGGCGCCGACGCCTTCTGCACAGTCGAAGCCGGCCCGCGCGCTGTGGCTGTGGAGTCCCGGTCCGGCGCTCACCGATGCCGCGGCCCGCATGGCACTGTTCGACCTGCTCGAACGGGAAGGCATCGGGCGCGTCTGGGCTCAGATCGGTCTGGAGCCTGGGCCTGGGCCTGCGCCGCGCGTCCGCTATCAGGCCGAGTGGCGCAGTCTGCTCGCCGACGCGCACCGGCGCCACGTCCGCATCGAGGCGCTGGACGGCGACCCGTCGTACGCGCTGCAAGCGTATCACCACATCACGCTGCGGGTGGTCGACGCCCTGCTCGCGTTCAACCGGGCCGTCGGTCCGACGGAACAGTTCGACGGCCTGCACCTGGACATCGAACCGTACCTGCTGATCCCCTGGCGATTCCGCCTCGCGCGCGAGACTCTTCTTCACGAGTACCTCGACCTGATGATCGAGTGCCGCAGGCGGCTCTATGAATTCCCGGGCATGCAGTTCGGCGCGGACATCCCGTACTGGTGGCAATCGACCGACGACCGCACCGGGCGTCCGATTGCCGACGTCGCCTTCGACGGCACGCGCAAGGCGGCCAGCGCCCACCTCATCGACCGCGTCGACAATGTCGGCATCATGAACTACCGCAACGCCGCGGACGGGGGCGACGGCCTGATTGCCCACGGCACCGATCTGCTCGTCTACGCGGACCAGGCCAAGGCGGCCAGGATCTGGATGGGCGTCGAGACGACGCGATCGGCGCCCTCCCCCGTCTGGTTTGCGATTGGTCTGCCCTCGGCCGAGGTCGACCGCCTGCTCGAACGTCCCGGCACCGGCATCGGGCGCGACAATCGGTTCGGCAGCTACCGCGTGCGCGTGTTCGACGACGGCCTGAACAGCCACATCGGCCTCTCAATCCCCGAAGCCGATCGCGTGAGGCCGACCGTGCCGTTTGTCGAGGCCCTTGCCACGCTGGCGGCGAAGTTCGGCGTCCTGAGCACCCCCGCCGGGGCCGGCCGGGCGGCCGTCGCTCAGGAACAGGCCGTGCGCGGCTTCAGCCACGACCGCGAGTGGGAGAACCCCGAACTGCGGCCGATCGTCGATCCCTCCACGCGCCGCTCCTACCCCGGCATCGTCGCGACCGGCGTCATGCTGCCCAAGCTCACCTTCGCGGGCCTGTCGAAGGCGGCGATGCAGAAGGAACTCGCGCTGGCTGAGCAGGCGTTCTCGAGGCATGCCAGCTACGCAGGCATCGCCATCCACGACTACGAAGGCTACCGGGCCATCGCCGACGCGCCCCCGACTGTGGCGCGCCTCCTTTCACCGAGACAGTAGCCGCAGGGAACAACTCCCCGGAGGAAAACCACTCCCGGAGTTGTTTTCGCGGGCTTGAAATAACTCCCGGAGTTGTTTCTGACACCCGAAACAACTCCGGGAGTATTTTTCGCTGCGTGGGCTCAGCGCGCGGCGGGCACGCGGTAGGTGCGCGCGACCTCGTCGATGGCCGTGCGGATGCGCGCGGCAGCGCCCTCCCGCAATGCCGGCGTGACGGGCCGGGGCGTCCCGGCTACGCCGGTGGTCAGGTCGTAGGCATACTCCCGGAAGCTGGTCGCATCAGCGATGTAGAGCGAGGCCCCGTCGCCGGCGATCCAGCCGTAGACCGGACCGTAGCTGGACGCCACGACGAAGCCCTCGTCTCGATGAGCCCGACGCTCGCCGGCCTGATCGCTGAAGAGGGGACGCCCGACGAGCGGACCCGAGGCGAGCGGCCGTTGGCCGAGCAGGTCGTAGAGCGTCGGCGTAAGGTCGGTGGACAGCGTCACTCCGCTGACGTCGCGGGGGCGATCGCGCAGCCACGTCGGCAGATGCACGATGATCGGGATGCGCAGAATCTCCGGGTAGATTGTGTAGGCGTGGCCGAAGCGGCCGTCCTCCCCGAGCGAATCCCCGTGATCCGACGTGAAGACCACAATGCTGTCGTCATAGAGGTTCAGTTCGCGCAGCGCCGCGATGAAGCGCCCGAATGCCGCATCGATCTGCCGCACGCGCGACGCATAGGGCGCGTAGAACCCGGTGTAATCCGCGCCGTCCACCACGGAGGTGCCTTCGCGGGCAATGGCCGAGACGTGGATGTTCTGGGGTTGCGTGTACGCGAACACGGGCCTCCCGTCGTCAGACGGCCGCGCCCGGAGCTTCGCTTCCAGTTCCTTCAGCGTCCGCCCCACCTCGTAGTCGCGGTTCGCGATGCCCTTGTCCAGTTCGGTCAGCTCGGGCCATCGCGACAGCACGGCCTGCAGCGGCACGTCCACGCTGACAAACGCCTCGTAGCCGAGACCTCGCACCAGTTTCTGCAGCGAGTTGGCCTGTCCGAACGGCGACGGGTATTGCTGGTGCGGGACCATTCGCCCGGTCCAGATCGCCGGCTCCGACAGCCCCGTCGCGCCATAACGCGTGAAGGCCTGCCTGAACACGACCGTGCCCGGGCCCTGCGCGAACGCCGCCACCGACGGCGTGAACGTGACCGCCGGGTTGTACGGTGAGAGGTAATCCTGGCGCAGGCTGTCGATGACGATGATGAAGATGTGCGGCAACCGGGCCGCCCCTGGCGTCACCTGCGGCACCAGGCCCAGGTCGGGCACATCGATCTTCACGGTGCGAGGGATGTTGGTGTGCTGCTGGAGCAACGCATAGAACGCGCCCATATCGACGCCGCCTGGCACGGCGGCCGCGGCCATGGGCCGGAAGATTCCCTGCACGAGCCGGAACGACACGTCGTACCCGGCGTAGCGCTCGAGGCGGGCCGAGCGCTGGGCGGCATCCGTCCCGAGGCCGGGCCATGCGGGCGGATTCGCCACCAGGCCCCGGTACCCCAACAGCAGCACGACCGGAATCGCGAGCATCACGAGGGCCGTTGCGGGGCGTTGCGGCCCGGTGTGCGGCAGCACGGCGTAGATCCAGGCGAGGCCGAGCAGCCAGATCGCGAGCGCGGCCAACGACTGCAACAGGTAGTTCCAGTCCATCCGTGCCGTCGAGACGGCCAGCATGTACGCCAGACCGACCCACACCACGAGCACGAACACGCGCACCATCACCGGGCCGTCGGGCGCGACGGTGAACGGGCGGGCCGCCAGGTCGAGGCCAGAGCGGACCGGCTCGGACGGCGGCCAGATGCGCACGGCCATGCCGGCCGCCGCGACGGTGAGTGACGCCGCGTAGAACGCCGCCATCACCAGCCCCTCCGTCCCGAGGAACGACACCGCGGGAAACACGACGGTCCGGATCACGGCAGCCAGCACGATCGCTTCGGCCGCGCCCAGCAGCGCAAACTCCCACAGCGCGGGGCGGCGGGACGCGGCGCTCAGCGCCCGGACGAGCGAGACCAGCGCGAACAGCGCGAGAAAGGTCAGCAGATGCAGCCCGACGCTCCATGCCGCCACGCCGGGCGACCATGGATCGGGGCCGCCTGTGCCGCCGGCGGCGCCCGTCCGCATCGCGTGGATGCCCGCGTAGACCAGCGGCACGGCGACGCCGGCCGCCGCGCAGGACCAGAACACGCGGGCGCCGTCGCGCTGGTCGCGGCCGTTCCACCTGAGGTGCCGGCCCGCGCCCAACAGATCGATGGCCGCGATCCACCACAGTGGCGCGAGCCAGAGGCCCGCCCACACGAGACTGCGGAACTCGTTGCGGATGCCTGCCAGCAGCGGCGATGCCACGAGGGCGACACCCGACGCCGCGCCCGCGATCAGGAACCCCACGACCAGCGCGCGCGTCCCTGCCCGGTAGTCGTCGGCAATCGTCCAGGCCGCGCCAATGAGCGCGATCCACCAGAGCCACGGATGCAGCAACGCGAAGTCGCCGGTCCACCCGACGACCTTGAACTCAATGACGTTCTGGTACGTGAACGGCAGGAACGCCAGCAGGCAGTAGACCGACGTCAGCAGGCAGACCAGCGTGAACAACCCGCGGCACGCGAGGAAGACGACGCGTGTCACTTTGCCTCTTCGAGCGCCCGGCGAAGCGCCTGGGCCTCACGGTTGGCGGGAGCCAGCTCGAGCGCCCTGGCGACCTCCCGCTTCGCCTCGGCGATCTGCCCGTCGCGGCGCGCGACCATGGCCATCAGCAGATGGAGATCCGCGTAGGCCTCTTTCTGGGCCAGCGCCCTGGTCAGCAACGCGCGCGCCTCGGCGGGCCGATCCCGCCGCAGCGCCACCTGCCCGGCAACCAGCAACGCGTCCACGCTGGTGGGTGCCTCCTTCACGGCCGCGGTCGCCGCCCGTTCGGCCGCCGCGACGTCTCCCGCCCTGAGCGACGTCCGTGCAAGCCCCGTCAGGAGGTCCGAGTACTGCGGGGCCAGCGCAACGCCCTGCTCGTAGAGCGTGCGGGCACGCGCCGTCTCGCCGCGGCGCTCGCACGCCAGCGCGAAGTACAACAGCAGGTCGGCATCGGTCGGATCGATCGCGTAGCAGCGCGCATGGGCGTCGAACGCCTTGTCGATAAGCCCCTGCGCCTCGTACGCGCGCGGCAGCGCCGGACACGCATCCTTCGGCGTCGGCGAGACCTGCAGGTACTGCTCCCATGCCTCGGCCGCTTCACGAGACCGCTCGAGATGGGTATAGGTTGTCGCGAGGTGCTCGATGACGATGTGGTTGTTCGGGGTGCGCCTGGCCAGCTCCGTGAGGGGCGCGAGCGCCGCGTCGTAGCGCCCGGCACGGTACAGCCCGTCCGCCTCCTCCGTCAGGCGCCGGATCTCGTCCACCGACACGCCGGCCCCTGACGGCACGGCGCGGCCCGGAACGGCTGCCGCGATCACCTCGGTGCTCGCGGGCTCCACCGGCGGACTCACGGCGAGGCTCCAGTAGTAGACACCGAGGACGACCGCCGCGGCGCCGGCGCGCGCGGGCCAGGCGTGCATGCCGGTTAGAACCTCACGTAGAGCGACGCGGTGCCCGTGTACTGCTTCACGTTGCCGCCGTACGGCCGCTCCTGGTCCTCGTAGGCCCCGCGCAGGGTGAACTCGAACCGGCGGCCGAGCTGGAAGACCGTGTCCGCCGACACCCCCTGGGCGTTCAGGATCAGGAGGTCGTTGATGGTCGAGATCCGCTCCTTGGCGGCACCGTAATGGTAACGCGCGCCGAAGTACTGGCGGTCGCGGAAGTAATAGCGGAACGCCCCGTGATACGACACGTTCGTGCCGGTCGCGTTCGGCGTGACGAAGATCTGCCCCATGAACAGCCAGCTGCCGAGGTACTTCGACAGCGACCCGATGTAGATGTCGACGCCGTCGCCGAAGCCGAGCCGGCTGTAGCCGAACGACCCCTCGAAGCCCCGCCCGAGCGACTGGTACAGGTACGCGCCGAACCGGTACTCCGGGTACAACGTCGCCTTCGACGCCCAGCCGCCGTCCAGGTACATGTATGTGCCCGGCCGGATCCTCGGATAGGCCTCAACTTCGTACTGCTCGTCGCGCTCGTCCCAGCGCTTGGCCTGCTGGGCGGTGAACGAAAAGGAGCCAACCCCGGTCTGCCGTTTGACGCCGAGCCAGGTCTCCTGCCAGGGCTGCCGGCCGTCGCTGAACCAGTCGCCGCTGGCGCCCCCGCCCGCCGACCATGCGCGCCGGCTGTCGGCCAGACGGTCGCGCATCTGGCGCGCCGCGGCATCCTTCGGATCGACGGCGAGCAGGCGGTCGAGCGCATCGATTGCGTCCGGCGTGCGATGCAGGGCGCTGAGCGCCCGTGCCCGCACGAGCATGACGGCGGTGTCCTTGGGGTGCGTGCGCAACACCCCGTCCGCGAGCCCGAGCGCCAGGTCGGCGTGGTCATCCCACAACTCGAGGCTCGCCAGTGCGACCATCGCATCGTAGTAGCCGGCCTTGTCCGAGAGCACCTGGCGCAGTTGCGTGCGCGCCTCGGCGTACTTCCCTTCCCACGAGTAGATGATGCCGAGCAGTGTGCGCGCGTCGAGGTCGTCAGGGCGGGTGACCAGCCGATCCTGGAGGATCTTGATCGCGGCGGGCCGCTGCCCGCTCGAGGCCAGCTGACGGGCCTGGGCCAGGTAGTCCTGCGGCGCCTCGGACGCGGCGGCCGTGGCCGCCAGCGCGGGCATCCAGGACGCGCCCCAGAGCAACAGACACAGCGCTCCTGCTCCGAGCGCATGGGCGAAGGCGGGTACGGATCGGCTCATCAGAGGGTCATATCGGCCGACCAGGGTCATCGGTATAGCGTGCCGGAGCTGGCACGGGCCGCAGGCCGCCTGCGATATAGTGCCGGGCATGCCGGAGCTGTTCAGTCACGCCACCCGCGACGCAAGCCTGCCGGTCCACTTTGCTCGCGCGGCACGCTTCGCCATCGCCGGCCTGATCCTGCCGCCAGCCATGCTGGGCGCGGCCTCGATGCTCGGGCATCCGGTGCGGTCGGGCGTCGAGGCGCTGACCTGGGTGGTCGCGCTCGCGGGCTTCGCCGCGACGGGATGGATGGCTGGCGGTCGGCTCTCCGCGGGTCGCGGCGTCGCGCTGCAGACGGCGGCGGCATTTTCTGCGGGGGGCGCCATTGTCACGCCCGCGTTCCACGCCCTGCAGGGCCTGAGCGGACGCGAATCGACGCTGCCGATCATCGGCGCCGTGGTGGGGGGCTTCGCGCTCGGCTTCGGCCTGGCCGGAGCGGCCACTGCCGCCATCGCGGGCAGCCGCGGCCCGAGCCTCAGAGCCGCCGCGCGGGCCAGCGCCCTGGCGGGCGGACTGGGCGGCCTGATTGCGCTGCTGCCCTACGGATGGATGCACCTGGGGCTGACCGGCCCGGTCGCCGGCTACGGGCAGATGGCCGCCGCCGTGATCGCGATCCTGGGCTGCATCATCGTGCCGTGCCGGCTGCTGGGAACGGCGCTGCAGCCCCCCGGAGCGTGACAGCCGGTTCCACGAGCCGCCGTGGCGGCGGCAATGGAGGCTGACCGTCAGCGGATGAAGTACGGGATTTCGACCGCCGAAGGCCACCGATCGTCTGGTTGTTGTTGTCCACCCGTCATATAATCGCCCGGCGTGGCGAGTTGGGATACCATATCCAGTCTGGCGTGGCTATTATGGGGTCATCCACGCCTGTACCTCGACCGGCCCCATGCCCTCTTGCGAGCCTGTGCGGCACATTAGTTCGCGACATGGACTTTTCTGTGACGTCGAGGGTTTGGACCTGGCCTGGGTGAGAGGATTCGGGATGCTGCCAGAACAATGGGATAGCTTCAAGCGGGCCGCGCGCCGCGAGAAACTGTCGAAGATTCCGATGGCGCTCATCGTCGACAGCCCGTGGATTCCGGGGTACCTGGGGATCCCGCACATGGACTACTACCTGGACCCTGAAGTCTGGTTCCAGGCCAACCTGCGGATCATCCACGACTTCCCCGACGTCATTCTCGTGCCGTCCTGGTGGGTGGAGTACGGGATGGCCGCCGAACCGTCGGTGCTCGGCGCGAAGATCAAGTTCTGGCGCGATAGCCCGCCCAGCGAGTATCAGACGCTCCGCCGCCTGGAGGACACCGAGCACTTCCCCGACTACGAGGTCGAGGCGGATGGGTTCGCTGCGATGACGCTGCACCGGATCCGCATGCACCGATCGCGCATTCTGGAACTGGGGCACGTCCTGCCGCTGGTGACCGCACGCGGTCCGCTCTGTACAGCCGGGTTCGTGCGCGGCACGACTGAGTTCATGATCGATCTGGTCGAGGACCCGAAGGGCGCTCACAAACTCATCGACCTCTGCACGCGCGTCGTCATCGACTGGCTCAAGGCCCAGCGCGAAGCGTTGGGCAGTACCGTTGAGGGCATCTTCATTCTGGATGACATCGTCGGCTTCGTGAACGAGGAGCACTATCTGGAGTTCGCGCATCCGTACTTGACGCGGATCTGCGAAGCGTTCCCGGCGGATTGGGTGAAGATCTACCACAATGACGCCGAGGTCGATGCGTGCCTCGACCATCTGCCAGACGCCGGGTTCAACGTCCTGAACTGGGGCAAGCAGAAGGACATCCGGGAGGTCAAGCGACGCGTCGGCGATCGGATGTGCCTCATGGGTAACGTCAACCCGCTCGAGGTCGGGGTCCGCGGCACGCCCGACCAAGTAAGGGCCGCCACGCTCGACGTCCTCGAAGGGTCCGGCGGAGAGGGGATCATCCTCTCGGTGGGCGGCGGCGTGAGCCCTGGGATGCCCCGCCAGAACATCTATGCGATGCTCGAGGCGTTGAACCAGTTCAACGCGCGTCGCCACTAACCACTCGCGGAGCGTCGATGGTCGACTACGCCCGGATGAACCAGTGCGTGTACGAAGGCAGGGCCAAGGACGTCGAGCAGATGACCCGCGACGCCCTGGCGGAAGGCCGACCCGCTCAGGAAGTGCTGACCGAGGGGCTCATGGCCGGCATGGCCGTGGTTGGTGAGGACTTCAAGCACAACATCCTGTACGTCCCGGAAGTCCTGATCGCGGCCCGGGCCATGAAGGCTGGTATGAGTGTCCTCAAGCCCCTCTTGAGCACGATGGCCGGCGGCCACGATCGCGTCGGCGTGCTGCTGATGGGCACGGTCCGCGGGGATCTGCACGACGTCGGCAAGAACCTGGTCTGCATGATGGCCGAAGGAGCCGGCTTCGAAGTGCACGACATCGGAGTCGACCAGAGCGTCGAGAAGTTCCTCGCGGCCGCAAAGCGATGCCAGCCGACCATCATCGGGATGAG
>Ga0315275_10001992_pt1 | contig 18273 bp, 13 predicted proteins | sample YL17G03_0_MG_FD_205557 | JGI IMG/M metagenome (GOLD analysis project Ga0315275, IMG submission 205557) | Sediment microbial communities from Yellowstone Lake, YNP, Wyoming, USA - YL17G03_0 | ecosystem: Environmental > Aquatic > Freshwater > Lake > Sediment | place: USA: Wyoming | collected...
GTCCGGGGCGATTACCTGAAGCAGGCGGGCGATGGCCTCGGGCTCGACGAGTCCGACCTCCGCCGGCTTGTCGAGAGGCCTGCCGCGGAGCCGCATCGGGAGGGAAAGGACTTCCTGCTGCCGGCGGAAAAACGGCTGCTGCAGATCATCCTGCAGAACCGCGCGGTCGGCGCCGAGGTCCTGGCCGCGGTCAAGGATGAAGACCTGGTCGGCCTGAAGAGCGAGGCGGCCTTCCAGTTGCTCCGCGAGCATCACCGGTCCGGCCGGGAGATCGCCTATGCCAGCCTGTCCAAGGCGCTGCCCCCGGAACTCGCCAGCCTCATCAACATTGCTCTCATGGAGACGCTCGGACCCGGGACCACCGAGGAGGCCGCGGATTGCCTCCACGGGCTCCGGGTCTTTTCCCTGGAAACGCGCCGCACCGCGCTCCGCAAGGAAGCCGAGCGCTGCCAGAAGAGCGGCGACCGGGAGAAATCCCTGAAACTCATCGCCCAGCTTAACGACCTCATCGGGAGAATGATGTCGCTTGAAAGAGAACAGCATGACCGGATGCCCGACCGCCCCTGAAAACACGGACAACCTGACATTGCGGAGAGGTGACGACGTTGTCGCCTGAAACCAAAGTCCCGAAGGACGAAATCAGCCAGCTACTGTCCAAGGGGAGAAAACAGGGCTATCTGCTTTTCGACGAAATCGACAAGACCTTCCACGAGGAGATGCCGTCGGGCGAGAGCTTCGACGACTTCCTGAGCTCGATGGGCGACTACGGCATCAAGATCCTGGCGGCGAAGCAGACCGACCTGCTCTCGAAGAAGAAAAAGTCGGACGGCGGGGCGGGCCACGGCCTGGACCGGACGACCGACCCTGTGAAGCTCTACCTCCGGGAAATGGGCAACATCTCCCTGCTGACGCGGGAGGGCGAGATCACGATCGCCAAGAACATCGAGCGGGGGGAGAAGGCCATCACCAAGGCGCTTGCCAAGACCCGGCTGATGTTGAATCACGCCCTCGAGTTCGAGGAGCTGGCCAAGAACAACCCCCTGGCCTTCTTCGAGAAATTCGACTTGAACGACGAGGAGATCACCGAGGAGAAGCTCGAAGAGAAGAAGAAACAGGTCCTGGCGCAGGTCAAGAAGATCCGGGACCTCTCCCGGAAGTTCGACAGGACGCCCCCGGCCAAGCGGTACAACTTCGCCCGCGGCCGGGTCGTCGTCGTGATGAGCCGGAAGGTCCGGGACCTCAACATCAAGCTGAGCGAGCGCGAGAGGCTCATCGAGGAGCTGCGGGCCAAGGTCAAGATCGTCAGCGACCTCGAGGCGGACCGTGACGACCTGACTCTGAGCCTGAACCGGACCCGGGGGAAAAAGAGCGAGGCGGCGCTCCGGGCCAGGATCGACGAGGTCAAGAAACAGCTCAGGGTCTGCCAGAAAGAGATCGGCCTCGACGGCGAGAGCCTGAGGAGGATCCTGCGCGCCATCAGCGCGGGCAAGAAGGCCCGGGACCATTCCAAGAAAGAGCTGGTCGCGGCCAACCTGAGACTGGTCGTCTCGATCGCCAAGAAATACAGCAACCGCGGCCTCCAGTTCCTCGACCTTATCCAGGAAGGGAATATGGGGCTGATGAAGGCCGTGGACAAGTTCGAATACCGGCGCGGCTACAAGTTCTCGACCTACGCCACATGGTGGATCCGGCAGGCCATCACGCGGGCGATCGCCGACCAGGCCCGGACCATCCGCATCCCCGTCCACATGATCGAGACCATCAATAAGCTGATCCGCGTCCAGCGGGGCCTGGTGCAGGAAGTCGGCCGCGAGCCGACGAGCGAAGAGATCGCCCGGAAAATGGACATGCTGGTGAGCAAGGTCCGCAAGATCATCAAGATCGCCCAGGAGCCCATCTCCCTGGAAACCCCCATCGGCGAGGAGGAGGACAGCCACCTGGGCGATTTCATCGAGGACAAGCTTATGCCCTCCCCCCCGGACACGGTCATCCACATCAACCTCAGGGAGCAGATCGAGGAGGCCTTGAAGTCGCTGACCGAGAGGGAGGCCAAGGTCCTCAAGATGAGGTTCGGGCTGGGCGACGGCAACGAGCACACGCTCGAAGAGGTCGGCCAGCAGTTCAAGGTCACCCGCGAGCGGATCCGCCAGATCGAAGCCAAGGCCCTGCGCAAGCTCAAGCATCCCAGCCGCAGCCGGAAGCTCAAATCCTTCACGAACAACTATTGAGGCGGCCCCTTCCCCGGTCCCCCCTCCGAATTGACTCGGCGTGCCCGTTCTGATATAAAGGGGGGCCGAGGGCCTATAGCTCAGCGGTAGAGCCACCGGCTCATAACCGGCAGGTCCCAGGTTCGAATCCTGGTAGGCCCAAACCTTTACAGAGGAAGAGATGTGGAAATCGATTTCGAGAAGCTGATCCGGCTGCAGGAGATTGACTCCGAGATTCGCCAGGCCGGTCTTTTCCTCGAATCCATCCCCCCCCTCATCGAAGACATCGACAAAAAAATCGCCGAGAGCATCGAGGTCGCCGCGGCCGCCAAGGACAAGATGGTCCGGAGCCAGAAGAAGCGGCGGGAGCAAGAGGCCGAGATCAAGGACCTCAAGGCGCAGATCGGCAAATATAAGCGGCAGACCAACGAAGTCAAGACCAACAAGGAGTACTCGGCCCTGTTGAAGGAGATCGAGGAATCCGAGAGAAAGGTCGACAGCCTGGAAGAGGCGTTCATCTCCGAGATGCTCGTCGAAGACGACATCCAGAAGGAAATCCGGACGGCCAACCAGAGGCTCGCCGAAACCCAGGACAAGCTGACCCGCGAGAAAGAACGGATTTTTCTGAAAAAGCAGGAGGCCGAAGCCAGAGCGGCGCTCCTCGAGAGCCAGAAAGAGAGCCTCCTCCCACAGTTTCCACGGGAACAGGTGGATCTCTACCTCAGGCTGCTCCAGAACAAGGGGGGCAGCGCCCTCTCCCCTGTCACCGACGATTATTGCTCGATATGCCACATGCGCGTCCGGCCCCAGGTCCTGAACGAACTCAAAGAAGCCAGAAAGGTCATCCTCTGCGAGAATTGCGGACGGATTCTGTACTGGAAGGAAAAACCTGAGGATAAGGCGGAAGCGGAATCCGGCGCCAAGGCCGATTAGGCCGCCGGGTTATTTCTCTACTCCTCGTAGAGGGCGTCGATCACATCCCGGTATTTCTGCTCCACGATGTTCCGCTTGACCTTGAGGCTGGGTGTCAGCTCCCCCTCGCCGATCTCAAAATCCCGGTCGAGGAGGGCGATCCGCTTGATCCGCTCATATTGTGCCAAGTTTGGCGTCGCCCGGTCGATCTCGCTCTTGATGAAGTTCACGATCTGCGGGTGCCGCACCAGGTCCGTCCGGCCGGCGAATTCGATCTTGCTGGCCCGGGCGTATCCCTCGAGCTTCTCGAAGTTGGGGACGACCAGGGCGGAGACGAAACGCCGCCGGTCGCCCAGCACCACCGCGCTTGCAATGTAGGGGTTCGTCTTGAGGAGGTTTTCGATCGGCTGGGGGGCGATGTTCTTGCCGCCGGCGGTGACGATGATGTCCTTCTTCCGATCGGTGATCACGAGAAAGCCGTCCTCGTCGAACCGGCCGATGTCGCCGGTGTGGAACCAGCCGCCCTCAAACGCCTCCCGCGTCTCCTCCTCCTTCTTGTAATAGCCCCTCATGACGTGCGGCCCGCGGGTCAGGATCTCGCCATCCGGGGCGATCTTCACCTCGACGCCGGGGATGGGCTTTCCGACCGTCCCGAACCTGAGGTTTTCGAAGGAGTTGGCCGAGATAACGGGCGATGTCTCGGTCAGGCCGTAGCCCTCGATCACGACCAGACCCATGGCATAGAAAAATTCGCCGATATCCTTGGAGAGCGGCGCCCCGCCCGAGACAAAGAACCGGATCCGCCCGCCGGTCTTTGCCACGACCTTGGAAAAAACGAGCTTGTGCGCCAGCCGCCGCTTCCGCTCCAGCCCGCGGCCGATCGGTATCTTGTCGAGCTTTCGCCGCGCGTACTCCCGCCCGACCTTGAGCGCCCAGTAAAATATCCTTTTTTTCAGGGCCGAACCGGCGAGAGCGGTGTCCATGACGCGAACGTAGATCTTCTCGAAAACCCGGGGCACACTGACCATGACGGTCGGCCGGACCTCGAGCAAATTCTGGCCGACTGTTTCGACGCTTTCGGCATAGCCGATGCTGCAACCCACGGCGACGTAGGCGAACGTGACCATGCGCTCGAAGACGTGGGATAAAGGCAGGAAGGACAGGACGGTGTCCGTTGTTTTGAATCCTATAAAGGGGATGCAGGTTTCGACGTTGCTCACGAAATTGTGGTGGGTCAGGATGACGCCTTTGGGCAGCCCCGTCGTGCCCGAGGTGTAAATGAGAGTGGCCTGGTCTTCGGGCTTGACGGCGAGGGCCAGCGATTCGAACAGCGCCGGCTCGCGGGAGTCGAGTTTTTCGCCCATCGCCATCACGTCTCGAAACGCGAGAACGCCGGGAGGCGCGGCATCGCTCAGGGTGATGAAGTTGCGCACCTGCGCGAGCGAGCTTTTGACGGCCTCCACTTTCTGCCACTGCTCGTCGTTCGAGACGACGACGGCCCGGGCATCCGAATCGTTGATGATGTACTTGATCTGCTCGGGAACGAGCGTGGTATAGACCGGCACGGTGATCGCGCCCAGGCAGAGGTTGGCCATGTCGCACATCACCCATTCGGGCCTGTTCTCGGAGAGCAGGATAATCTTCTCTCCTTTGGCCAGACCGAGTTCCCTGAGGCCCAGGCAGAACTGCCTCACCTGGCGGCCGAAATCCGCGGTTGAAATGGGGACATACCGGCCGTCCTTCTTATAGAGCATGAAATCCGGACGGGGATAGACCTTGAGGGTGTTCAGGAACATTTGAGATAGCGTTTCAGCCATTTTTCCCTCCGTTGAAAGTGGGCCCATTGTAGGACGGCCCGAATCGGACTGTCAAGGAGAAATCGCGGCCTGCGGCACGGGGCGTGCGCCGCGTCATGGCCGCCCTTTCGCGGCCGCCCGGGTCAAGTCGATGATTTCCATGCGGTTATTGGCCTGCGGGTTGCGCGCCGAAGGGCCCTCTATGAGCAGGGCGATGCGGCCGGCGATGCCGTGCTCGGCTTGAAAGGCGCGCGCGAAAGCCGACCAGTCGTCGGGCGGCTCCGCCAGGTGGACCGCGCGGACACCGTACGAGAACTGCAGCGCCCGGCAGGTCGCCTCGTGCGGACTCGCGGCAATCGTCCACACCGGCAGCCGGAAGCGGGCGATCGAGCGCGCTGTAGCGCCGCTGATGGTCGGCACAATCACGGCCACCGGTTCGGCCAGCTCGAAAGTGCGCGTTACCGCCATCGCGATGAGGTCGACGTTCGACAACGGCAGGCCGCGGCCGTAGGTTTGCAACGCCTCGCGCTGGCCGGCCCGCGAGCGGTGCGGCTCGGTTTCGGCGGCGATCCGGGCAAGCATCGCCACCGCCTCGACCGGCCAGGCGCCCATCGCCGACTCGGCCGACAGCATCACCGCGTCGGTGCCGTCGAGGATCGCGTTGGCCACGTCGGTCGCCTCGGCACGAGTCGGCCGACGGTCCTCGACCATCGACTCGAGCATCTGGGTCGCGGTGATCACCGGCTTGGCCGACACGTTGGCGGTGCTGATCAGGTGCTTCTGGACGATCGGGATCCGCTCGATCGGGATCTCGACGCCCAGGTCGCCGCGCGCCACCATCACGCCGTCGGCGGCCCGCACGATCTCGTCGAGGCGGTCGAGCGCGACGGCCCGCTCGATCTTGGCGATCACGAACGGGTGGCGGCCGGTCTCAGCCGCCGCCGCCCGCACCGCCTCGATGTCGGCGGCGGAGCCGACGAACGACTGGCTGACCGCGTCGACCCCCTGCTCGAGGGCGAAGCGCAGGCACTCGCGGTCGCGCCCGGTGAACGCCGGGATACCGAGGTCGACGCCGGGCAGGTTCAACCCCTTGCGCGAGCGCAGTTCGCCGCCGGCCACCACACGGCACGCCACGTCCTGGCCCGACACCCGCTCGACCTCAAGCTGGATCAGGCCGTCGTTGAGGAACAGGGCGGCGCCCGGCCGAACCACCTGCGGCAGCCGCCCGAAATTGACCGACGCGCCCGAGGCGCCGCCGACGGTTTCCCGCGTGGTGAGCGTGAACTCGTCGCCGCGGCGCAACGCGACCGGCTCGCCGGCGATCATGCCGATCCGCATCTTCGGACCGGGCAGGTCGGCCATAATCGCGAGCCGGCAGCCGACTCGCCCGGCCGCCGCGCGCAGGTCGGCGATCACGCCGGCGTGGCTGTCGAAGTCGCCGTGGGAGAAGTTGATGCGGGCGACATCCATGCCGGCGCGCAACAGGTCTTCCATCACCGCGGGCGATGCCGAGGCGGGGCCGATGGTCGCCACGATCCGGGTCTTGTGGTCGAGCATTACAAAATCATGATATCGCCCGCCTCGGACATGTGTCAATGACCGAAAACCGCCGAGCCAAAGCCTCCGCCGCCTTTATCTCCGGCTTTGCCCTTTGGGGCGCTGCGACGGCAGACAAAACACCGTCTCTGCTCCGGATCTTCATTCCCCTCAGCCTTCCCTTGTCTTCGGCCTCCGGGATACTTTCGAGGACTCGGTCCCGGATCCGATGACGGGCGTCGAAGGTCGGGGTGATCATGTTTTCGGGTTGCTTCTTGATCCAAATCTGGGGCAGCCAAACCCAGGCGAATTTTGTCTTGACCCCGAAGGAAACCTGGGTCTGGGTCGGGACGACCTCGACCAGGCCCAGGGACTCAATGTACGCGCGAATGACCTTGAAAAGCTGCCAGGCCGCGGGCCGGCCGGTGAACAACCCCTCCATCGTCCACCCCGTTTCTTGTTTCATAGCCCGAGTATAGCACCCTCGCGTCCGGCCGGTCGAACGGGCAGAGCCGCAGCTCACTTCGCGGGGATGCGGAGGTGCCCGGCTTCGAGCAGCTTGAAGAACGACCGGGCGCAGGCTTCGAGGTCGCGAGCCGCGTCATGGGCCCCTTCGTAGGAGCGGCCGAAGCAAAAAATATGGAGCTCGTCGAGGGTCGGCCACTTGTAGCCGAACCCGCCGTACCGGGGCAGCTGGCACAGCTCGGTCGTCTCCTTCATCGTGCAGATCCCGGGGAGCTCCAGGATTCCCAGGGGCTTTTTTGTCCGGACGAGATCGGCCGCGACGACGTGGATATCGTAACTGAGGTTGTGCGCGACGAGCGTCGTCTCCGGCACGCCGGCCGCCTCCAGGAATTCGTCCAGGACTTCGGCCAGATCCCGCCCCACGCGCCGGGCATGGGCGTGGGTTATGCCGTGGATCGCGGTTGCGTCGGCCGGGATCCTGAATCCCTCCGGCCGGATGATGTGGCTGCGAGCGTCTTCAAGGTTCGCCCGGGCGTCGCAGCGGGCCCAGGCGAGCTGTACGAGGTGGGGCCAATCGTCGACGGTATCGGGAGAGAAATAGCGGCTTCGGGGAAGTCCGGTCGTCTCGCAATCAAAGAATAGGAGCTTTCGGCGTCGCGCAGGCATGTCTTCGAGTTCCGGAGATAAGGGTTACTCGGAGTCGGGTTCCGTGTCAAGTCGTTTAACGTCGGCGTTGACAGGCGGGCGGGGCCGAGGTAAATTTCATTGCCGCTGGCCGCCCTGACCGGGAAGGAGGATTGATGAACACCCCCTGTTATCGCGCTGCACTCGTATTGTTTGTCTTGGCCGCCGGAGGGCTCATGCTCAACATGGCCGGCTGCAAGTCCGATGAGCCAAGGATCGAGGACGAACTCGCGGGCGTCACCCAGTTCGTCGTCAACGGCTCGTTCGAAGAGATGGACGGCGAAAATCCCACGGGCTGGCAGCCCCGGAGCTGGCAGCGCGACGGGGCCAAGTTCGCCGTCGAAACCGCAGGGCATACGGGCGGCCGCAGCGTCATGATCTCCTCCGAAGCGGGCGCCGACGCCTCGTGGGTCGCCGCTGTCCCCATCAAACCCTACTCGCGCTACAGGCTCAGCGGCTGGATAAAGACAGAGAACCTTGTTCCGGGCACGAGCCGGGGCGCCCAGGTCAACATCCACGGCGAGGGGGATTGGCGGACGCCGCCGGTCACGGGCACGCAGGACTGGACGGGGGTCGAGGTCGAGTTCGACGCCGGCGCCAACGACGCCCTCGAAGTGACCTGCCTCTTCGGCGGCTGGGGACGGGCGACGGGCAAGGCCTGGTTCGACGATGTCGAGCTCACGCGGCTCTCCGGAAAGGAGACCGGCCGGCCCATCGCCGTCATCGACGCCGAAAAAACGGGCCAGCCCATGTCCAAGTATATCTACGGCCAGTTCATCGAGCACCTGGGCCGCTGTATCTACCAGGGCCTCTGGGCCGAGATGCTCGAGGACCGCAAGTTCTTCTGGCCGGTCGGCCAGGGCGAGTCGCCCTGGAAGGCAATCGGCGACGCGGGCTCAGTCAAAATGGACAAGTCGAAGCCCTTCACGGGTGAGCACACGCCGCGCGCGACCCTCAGCGGCACAGGGCCGGGCGGCATCGTGCAAGCAGGGCTTGCGCTCACCGAGGGAAAGGACTACGTCGGCCGGGTGGTCCTCGCCGGGGACCGGAGCGCTGCGCCTGTCGTCGTCAGCCTCGTCTGGGGCGACGGCCCGGACGCCCGCCAGACGCATGCGATAAAAGAAATCGGCCGCGAATACGCCACCCTCCCCTTCTCGTTCAAGGCCGGCGCCTCGACCGAAAACGCCCGCCTCGAGATCACCTCGTCGGGCCGCGGCGCGTTCAAGGTCGGGACGGTCTCGATCATGCCGGCAGACAGCATCGACGGCTTCCGGCCCGGGGTCCTGGCCCTGCTCAAGGAGCTTGATGCACCCGTTGACCGCTGGCCGGGAGGCAACTTCGTCAGCGGCTACGACTGGCGCGACGGCATCGGCGACCGCGACCGCCGGCCGCCCCGCAAGAACCCGGCCTGGCAGGGCGTCGAACACAACGACGTCGGCATCCACGAATACCTCGACTTGATGCGGCTCGTCGGCGCCGAGCCCTACATCACGGTCAACAGCGGGCTGGGCGATGTCGTCATGGCCCTCGAGGAGCTCGAGTACGCCAACGGCGATCCCGATACGAAAATGGGTCGGCTCCGGGCGGCTAACGGACATCCGGAGCCGTGGGGCGTCAAGTTCTGGGCCATCGGCAACGAAATGTACGGCGACTGGCAGCTCGGACACATGCCGCTCGCCGACTACGTCAAGAAACATATCCAATACGCCGAGGCCATGAAGGCCAAGGACCCGTCGGTTCAGGTCGTTGCCGTGGGCGCCGTCGGCCTCTGGAGCGAGACGATGCTCACGGAGGCCGCGAACCACATGGACCTCATCAGCGAGCACTTCTATGTCGGGCACAAGCCCGGCCTCCTCAGCCACGTCAACCAGATGCCGTCCGAGATCCGCCGCATCGCCGACGCCCACCGTAAATACCGGGCCGCAATCCCGGCGCTCAAGCTGAAGGAGGTCCCGGTCGCCCTCGACGAATGGAACTACTGGTACGGCCCGGCCTTCTACGGCGAGATCGGGACGCAGTATTTCCTGGAGGATGCGCTCGGCGTCGCCGCCGCCCTCAACGAGTACGCCCGCCAGAGCGACGTCTATTTCATGGCCAACTACGCCCAGACCGTCAACGTCATCGGGGCCATCAAGACCTCGAAGACCGCGGCCGTCCTCGACACGACGGGCGTCATCCTGGCGCTCTACCGGAAGCACTTCGGGACGATTCCGGTGGCGGTGGGGGGCGCTCCCGAACCGCTCGACGTCATGGCCTGCTGGAAGGACGAGACGAAGAGCGTTCTGACACTATCGATCGTCAACCCGACGAAACGAACGATGACGCTTAAACTCGACGCCGGAAAGCTGGTCCTTCCCAAGACGGCCAGGTTATTCCTCGTCGGCGGCCTCGATCCGAGGGCCTGCAACGTGCCCGGCCAGCCGCCGCAAGTCGCCATCCATGAAACGGCGGACGCTCCGTTCGGAAAGAAGCTGCTGGTGCCGCCGATCAGCGTTTCGCTTTACGAGATCAGCGTCCGCTAGCTCTTTGCGGCGTCGCCCAGGCCTCGGGGAACCTCCCCGAATATTGTCCCGACTATGGGGTTAGCTTGGACAGGTCGGCGAGCTTCATGTCGCCGAGGAGCTTGTGAAGGAGAGAGGCGTCGGCGGTGCCCGTTCCCTGGAACTCAACCATGAAACGGTTGCCCACAAGAAGCATGATCTCGCAGGACGAGCTGTCCTCGGATTTTTCGGACTTCTCCGTGCCCGCGAAGCCCTGGACCTTGATCGACTTCTCGTAACCGTTCTCGGTCTCGTTCTCGAACTCGGTCATGCCGATCATGGAGACGCCCATCTGGGCGAACGGCACGCCTGCGATGTCGCTGATCTTGACCTCGATGGAGATATCGCCGCCCTTTTCGTAGGTCACATGGGCTTCCGATGTGGACATCCCCATGGCTGAGCTGGTTTCCCCCCCGGGCTTCAGCCGGCTGAATCCGCCGAGGTCGACCTTGGGCAGGAACTCCTGGAGCTTCTTGAAGCTCACGGTCTTCTGGGCAGTCTGGGCGCTCAACAGAAAAAGGCCGCCGGCGGTCAGGATCAGGAATAGCGCGATCCTCTTTCTCATCGTGTCCTCCCTAAATCTCCTATAAGAACAAAAATATCCATGCTTATTTTAAGCACACCAGGAACAAGAAATCAACACGATCCCGATAGATATCACACGGGCCGAGGACATTTCTTGACATCGCCCTCGGCAATTTGTACTCTGGCGACATGGAGATAGCCAAGGTCGGCTCTTTTATCAAACCACCAAGCCATTTCATTTGTTTTTTGCAGAGCGCTTCGAGATTAAAGACCAGCAGGAGGAGATCATGATCAGGGTGCTTCCCAGGATTCTTATGGTTGGTGTCCTTCTTTGCGTTTTGCCGATCTATAATTTTATCGCCACGGCCCGGGATGCCCGAACGAGTTCGGAATCCGCGACAGCCCTTATGAGTTCCAGCGTGGGAACCCTCGAAGCGGCGCAGATGCTGGATTCCGGGTCCGACTTGCGGCAGGCCATCGACGTTGGCCTCCGCTGGAACACTTTTCTGGGCGGGACGATCAATAGCCATGGCCACGCGCTGGTCGTGGACGCGGGCGGGAATATCTATATCACTGGCATCAGCAACGCCACCTGGGGCTCGCCTGTTCGGGCCTACTCCGGATTCAATTTTGATCCTTTTATCGCCAAGCTGAGCCCCAGCGGCGCCCTGCTCTGGAACACGTTTCTGGGGGGGGAAGGCGATGATGTTTCCCTATCCCTAGCCCTGGACGCGGCTGGAAACGTCTATGTAGGGGGACTGAGCAACCTCAGCTGGGGCACGCCGATCCGCCCTTTTGCCGGGGGCATGTACGATGTCTGGGCCGCGAAACTGGACGCCACCGGCGCCCTGCAATGGAACACCTTCCTGGGTGGAGACCAGGCCGACCAGAGCCCCTGGCTGGCCGTTGATTCCGCCGGGAATGTCTATGTGTCAGGGACGAGCCTGTCCACTTGGGGCGCGCCGATAAACCCGTTTAACGCTGATGCCGATGGTTTTATCGCCAAACTCAGCGGCGGCGGCACACTGCAGTGGAACACGTTTTTCGGGAGCCCAGACGACGATATTCCCTGGAGCATCACCGCGGACGGCAGCGGAAATCTCTTTGTCACGGGCCAGAGCTACGTGTCGTGGGGGCTGCCTGTTCATCCTCACAGCGCCGGCCGGAACAATGATGGATTTGCGGCCAAGTTCAGCGGCAGCGGCACACTGCAATGGAACACATTCATGGGGGCGGGCGATTACGACGGGGGCTACATGATCGCCACGGATATCGGCGGAAACGTCTATGTCACCGGAGTGAGCAATGCAACCTGGGGGTCGCCCGTCAACCCGTTTGCGTCCGCCGAGGAGGCCTTTGCCGCGAAGCTCAACGGCAGCGGCGTTTTGCAGTGGAACACCTTCCTCGGCGGCACGGGATACGACCAGGGCATGTCCGTCGTCGTGGATGCGGCCGGAAAAGTCTACGTGGGAGGATACAGCAGCGCGAACTGGGGCTCGCCCTTGCTTCCCTATTGGGCGGGAAGCCGGAACGACTTCGCGGCCAAACTGAACAGCAGCGGGGTTCTCGAGTGGCACGCCTTCCTGCGGAGCACTACTCTCTCTCTTTCATATTTTGGCCCGGGCCTCGCCCTGGATAGCGGCGGCGACGTCCTGATCACGGGCACGAGCGAGGAGAAATGGGGCTCGCCGATTCGCCCCTATTCGGGAATTACATGTGCCTATGTGGCCAAGCTTGCCGAAGCCCCGCTCTCAAAGCCGCGGCACGCCGTCGGAGATTTTGACGGCGACGGGGCCGCTGAGCTCGCTGTGGATTTCGGAGCGACGGGCGCCTGGATGTATGACGGCGGCCCTTGGTCCCAGCTCACGGCGAGCAACCCGGAAAGTCTGCTCGCCGCCGACATCGACGGAGACAATGTCGATGAGATCATCGCGGACCTGGGCGCTGCGGGACTGTGGCTCTGGAACGCCGGAGCCTGGAATCAACTGAGCGGCGGCAACGCCCAGAACCTGGCGGCGGGGGATGTGGACGCGGACGGGGCCGACGAGATCGCGGGCGATTTCGGCCCCCTCGGCCTGTGGCTATTAAATGGAGGCGCTTGGACTCAGATGAGCGGGATCGACGCCGAGGGTGTCATCGCGGCCAATGTCAACGGGTTGGGCGGGGAAGAGATCATCGGGGACTTTGGGGCTACCGGTTTGTGGATGTGGAGCGGCGGCGCCTGGACGCAGCTCAGCGGCGTGAACGCCGATTATGTAGCCTCCGGGGCCTGGAGCGGGGGCCGTTATCTCCTCGGGGATTTCGGGGCCCTGGGTCTGTGGCAATGGAAGGGCGGCGCCTGGATGCAGCTCTCCGGAGTCAACGCGACCTATATGATCACGGCCGACCTCAACGGGAACGGAGAGGATGAGCTCGTGGGCGCCTTCGGCCTGACCGGCCTATGGTCTTACGATGGCTCGACCTGGACCCAGTTGAGCGGGCTCGCCGCCGACTTCATCATCAAGGCCGACACCGATGGCGACGGAGATGATGCCGTGGTCAGCGATTTTGGCGCGACCGGGCTGTGGCTGAATGACGGCGGCGCCTGGACCCAGCTCAGCGGTGTCGATGCCGATTACATCATGGCCGCCGATACGGACGGGGACAACAAAGACGAGGTCGCGGCCGATTTCGGCTCCATCGGGCTCTGGCTCTGGGACAACGGCGCCTGGGCTCAGATCAGCGGCCTCGATCCGGATTAGCCGGTCCCGACGGGACAAACAGAGTCCGTTTTAATAGTCCACAGGATTCCCCCGTACCCGGAGCGGTTTATCCGACCGCATCGGAATAGATCGTCCTCACTCCCCGGCTGGACTCCTCTCAGAAGCTCACCGAAAGCGTGAACATGACTTCGTGACGGTTGACGTTGAAGTCGATGACCTTGGTGATGACGCCGAAGACATCTGCTTCGGCGTCGATGCCGATGGGATGATAATAGGCCGTGTATTTCACCCGGGCCCCGACGTCGATGCCCTTGGGGAAGTCGGCGTGGCTCTTGACGAACAGCAGCTCGATCCCGGCGCTGTAGTTCCAGGTGTTGGGCAGGAGGGTTTTCAAGCTCGAGAATGAAGGCTTGTGAACCCACGGAGTCTCCGGATTGGTGACGGGGACGCCGTCGGTCCGGATATCCTCCAGCCGATACCAGCTCAGGCCTCAGCCGCCCTTGATGAACGGCTGAAGACCGCCCGTGGCCAGGTTATAACGCAGACTGCCGACGTACTCCCAGAGATTGAGCTCGGAGTGGAGGTTGAACGGCTCCGGGCGGTTGGTCAAATAGTAATCATAGTTGATGACGCTCCGGGCATGATGGATGGCATTGTAGCTGACCAGCCGTTTGCCCAAGAAGAGATCGATCTGGAAGAACCCCTGGACGGAGTTCTCGATATTCAAGGTTTTCTTGGTCTCGACGTTGATGATATTCGGGTCGAGAGCCAGGATCCGCGACCTGATCTCATCAACTGTTTCAGGGGCCGTTTGATAGAGAAGGATGAAGTCGTCGGGGATGCGCTGGACCGCGACGCCCGAGGCGAGCCCGACAAAGCGATAAGGAATTTTGTCCTCAGTGTAATATGTCGGAAACCGCTCCCCCACGGTCCCCGTAAGAGGAGAGATGATCGCCCTCCAGATGAGGTCGAACGGCGGGATGTTCCCGATGGTGGGAATGACCGCGTTCAGGAATCCCAGGCTGTTACCGAGACTGTCCACCCAGTCCAGCGGGAATACCCAGGGAAACCGATGCGGATCATAAACATCAAATCCCTGCCCGGCCCCCAGCCGGTTCCAGCCGGCGTTGTAGACGGGGCCGACGGGAGCGGCGTTGCCTGTGTCGGCGTAGGCGATAACTCCGGCGAACGGCGACGTGGTGGCGGGGTATCCCCAGCGGACGGGGAGCACCAGCCAGGACCAATCGAGCCGCGCTTCCGGCGCCGCCTGGACGAGATCGATGACCCGCTCCCAATCCGGGACGACTTCGACGCGCTCGGGCTGGTCAGCATCTGGTCGAGGTTTTTGTTGTCCGCGCCGATGTAGGCGATGGGATGCGTGTTGATCCGGGTTTCCTGGTCATCTCAGTAAGCAAGGTAGCGGATGAACTGCCAGATTTTCTCCTCCCCGAATCTTTCCTGCAGGATGGCGTTGAGCTACGCCGTCCATTCCTGTTTGGGCAGGTAGACGTTGGGATGGGCATAGTCGAGAAGCATGGCCCAATGGTGGAAGAAGTATTCCACGCGCTTGATGACCAGGCGGCCCTCTCCGTCTCCTTCATCGAGTCCTCGGCCGTTCAATACCGACCCGATCTCTCCGGCGCTCAACATGCGCCCGCCATGGGCCAGCGGCGAGACGATGACGTTGATGTGTTCCCAGTCACCCTCGTGGTTGTTGCCCCCGTCATCGGTGGGATAAAAGAACCAGTACTGCAGGACCAGCTCGTAGCGGGAAGCCTCCGCTTTCCGCGCCGGGTCTTCAAAGATGAAAGGGTGAACGTAATTTTTGGCGAAAGACTGGAATTGGCGCCGGAGCGCCAGGGTGAAGACGCTTTCATAAGCGGCCTTCCAGGTTTTTTCGTCCTGGCCGGGAAAATCGAAGTGCATGACTTTGAACGGCTTGCTGTAGGGATCTTCCAGGTTATTGTGGAAGCGCGGGTTGGCGGGGCCGGGAGGAAAGAACTCCCGGATCAGGGACTGTAACAGGCAGTCGTCCGTATCGAGCGAAGGTGCGGAACTCTTGCTCTGGACATGATAGGCCGCGTTTCCGGGCGGGCAGGGCTGGCCGGTGACTGGATCTTGATCCGGGGATAGCTCAACGGCAGATATTTGATATAGTCCTCTTTAGGGATGGTCTGGGCCGGGACTATGATGACTCCAGCGATAAAAAACCAGGTCAAAACAGCCAAACCGAACCATCTGTATTTCCTCATTTTTCGGCTCCTTTGTTGACTCGGAGAAGGCTCTACGGCCCAGATATTATGGCATGCAAAGGAGAAATACAACGCCGCCAAAGCCATGATCCTTTGACTCAATATTTATGGCTTGAGAGGGGCGATCCCCGGCAGGGGTAGGATAGCTTATCATTGACGGGCGGCTTGCATATTGCTAACCTTAGCCCATCCAAACAGGGGCTCATGGACACGCGAGGCCATGAACTCTTCAAGCGGGAACATGGCTCCTTCCGGGGAGAAGACTCATGACATGCATGCGTTGTCATTTCGAGAATCCTGAGGCGGCGGCATTCTGCTCGCAATGCGGAGCGGCTTTGGCGACGGCGGCGACGGCGACGGGAGGATATCCCCCCACCGAAGCCTACCCTTCGGACGCTCTCGATTTCCAGCCCGGCACGATCATCGACGGAAAATATAAACTGCTCCAGGAGCTGGGAAGCGGCGGGATGGGCGTTGTCTACCTGGCCGAACAGACGGAGCCCCTCAGCCGGCGGGTAGCCATAAAGATCATTAAGCTCGGTATGGACACCAGGCAGGTCGTGGCCCGGTTCGAAGCCGAGAGGCAGGCCCTGGCCGTCATGGATCACCCGAATATCGCCAAGGTCTTTGACGCGGGGGCCACGGCGACGGGAAGGCCGTACTTCGTCATGGAGCTTATTTCCGGTATCCCGATGACGGCCTATTGCGACAGCCATCGACTCTCTATGCGGGAGCGTCTCGATCTTTTTATCCCCGTCTGCCAGGCCGTTCAGCATGCTCACCAGAAAGGCGTCATCCATCGGGACCTCAAGCCTTCGAACATCCTGGTGACGATCCAGGAGGGTCAGGCGGTCCCGAAGATTATCGATTTCGGCATCGCCCGGGCGACCGACCATCACCTGGCCCAACGGACCATCTTTACGGAGCAGGGCCAGATGATCGGGACCCCCGAGTACATGAGCCCTGAGCAGGCCGAAATGTCGGGCCTGGACATCGACACCCGGACGGACATTTATTCATTGGGTGTCACGCTGTACGAGCTGCTGATCGGCGTTTTGCCTTTCGAGCCGAGAGAACTCCGGATGGCAGGATATGCGGAAATCCAGAGGATCATCAGGGAGGCGGAACCTCCCAAAGCCAGCACCAAGCTCGGAGCCCTGAAAGCGACCCAGGTCGAGGTCGCGGAGAAGCGGAAGACGGACGTCGGCACACTTTTACGCGAGCTGCGGGGCGATTTGGACTGGATCACCATGAAGGCCATGGAGAAAGACCGCTCCCGCCGGTACGAGAGTGCCAGCGGGCTGGCGGCGGACATCCGGCATTACCTCAGCAACGAGCCGATAAGCGCCAGGCCGCCCAGCGCGACATACAAGATCGTCAAGTTCGCCAAGCGCCACAAAGTGGGGCTGGGTGCGGGCGTCTTCGCGGCGGCCGCGCTCGTCGTTGGCCTGATGCTCGCGACGACGGGCATGATTCGGGCCAGGCGCGCCGAGGCGGTCGCCACGCGCGAAAGGGATCGGGCGAACCAGGAGGCCCAAACCTCCGGCCAGGTCACGGATTTCCTGGTCAGGATGTTTGAGGTCTCCGACCCGAGCGAAGCTCTCGGCAATAAGATCACGGCTCGGGAGATCCTCGACCAGGGAGCCCAAAAAATCCAGCGGGATCTCAAGGACCAGCCCCTCATCCAGGCACGGTTAATGAATACCATGGGCAGTGTCTACCGCAGCCTGGGCCTCTACGGGGCCGCGACTCCCCTGATCGCCGACGCCCTGAAGATCAGGCGCGGCCTCCTCGGGAGCGAGCATCCCGAGCTGGCCGAAAGCCTGGACAGCCTGGCGGTCCTCCATTACTACAAGGGAGAGTATGAGGAGGCCGATCCGCTCTACCGTGAAGCGCTGGCCATGAATCGGAAGCTGCTGGGAAATGAGCATGCGAAGGTCGCCGAAATCCTGAATAACCTCGGCCTGCTTCTCGAAGCCACGGGGAAGTTCGATGAATCCGAGTCGTTGCTCCGCCAGGCCCTGGACATGCGCCGCAAGCTGCTCGGCCCGGAGGATCCGGACCTGCTGCAAAGCCTGAACAATCTCGGTATGTTGTTCGACGTGAGAAGAAAATTCGACGAAGCGGAACCACTATTGAGGGAAGCGCTCGCCCTGCGTCGCAAGGTTCTCGGGAACGAACATCCCTCCGTCGCCAACACCCTGAACAACCTGGCGTCGGTTCTCAGCAATAAGGGGAATCTCGCCGAGGCGGAAGCGATGTTCCGCGAAACCCTGGCCATCCGCCGGAAGATCCTTGGCGAAGAGCATCCCCAGGTCGCGCAGAGCCTGAACAACCTGTCCGGTCTCCTCAGGAAAAAAAGGGACTTCAAGGAAGCCGAGAGCCTATTGAGGGAAGCGATCGCGATCGATCGCAAGATGCTGGGCAACGACCACCCCGAGGTGGCGAATTTCATCTTCAACATGGGTCATGTGTTCGCGGCCCAGAAAGATTATAGGCAGGCCGACCTGTATTTCCGGGAATCCCTCGACATCCGTCGCCGGATTTTGGCGGTTGACCATTGGAGCATCGCCGCGGCCGAGTTTCAAGTCGGAAGCAATCTGATCAGGATGGAGAAATACGCCGCGGCCGAGCCCTACCTGATGGATTGCTAC
>Ga0315275_10001993_pt1 | contig 18271 bp, 22 predicted proteins | sample YL17G03_0_MG_FD_205557 | JGI IMG/M metagenome (GOLD analysis project Ga0315275, IMG submission 205557) | Sediment microbial communities from Yellowstone Lake, YNP, Wyoming, USA - YL17G03_0 | ecosystem: Environmental > Aquatic > Freshwater > Lake > Sediment | place: USA: Wyoming | collected...
AAGCAAAAAGATTTAAGAGCAGATTTATCTCGCCGCGCGGCTCCACTTCCTTCACGTCGTTGGCTACGAACTCGAGCCTGTCGAACATCTTGTTCCTCCTTACACGGCCGACTATGACGAACTCCTTCCCGGCTATGTCAAGCCCGTCAAAGACCTTGCCCTTCTTCGCTACTATCTCCTCCATGCTCATGCCCAGCACCTTTGCGGCCAGTTCCCTGAAAAATACCACCCGTATGTTTCCCGTGCCGTCGTCAAGAACTCCGGATAGCGCCATCGTGACCTTAGGTTTCATCGTCCCGTGCGTCGCGCACTTCCAGGCGAACGCCTCTATGCCCGGTTGTATCTCAATTTTTTCCTGCTTCAGCCGCGTGCCGCATTCCGGGCAGATCTCGTAGAACTGTTCGGTCTCGAACAGTTGGACTATCGCAGCTCTGAGCTCGGCGTTCTCGTTTTCCTTCATGTCCTTTATTTCTATCCGCCCCGCCACCGACGCCTTCTCTATCTCCTCTATGGCCGGCAGTGTGCTGTTCTCAATTATCCGTATCGTCCCGCGGCGGCTAAGGCGTATTTCGACTCCGCCGCGCGTGTCCTCCTTCGTGTAGGCCCCGCCTATCTCTATTGCGGCCCCGGGCTTCAGCTTGTCAAGTATGTCGGTCTGCTCGTCCCAGAGCGACATCCGCACCGTCCCGGAGCCGTCCGCAAGTATGATGTTCGCGACCTTGCTCTGCTTGCCTTCGCGCTCGAAGTGCCGTATGTCGAACACGCGGCTTATGCGCGCCTCAAGCGTCAGGTTGCGTATGCCCGCAACCACGTTCTTGATGTCTATTTTTTGCTTGGGCCTGCTCACCAGATCGAGCCCCATCTCCTTCGCGACTATGTAGGCGGCCCCCTCTCGTGAAACTAGGTCGGAGAGCTCCCTTTGTTTCTCTCTTATCCTGCGCTCGACATCTTCGGCGCCAAGTCCTGTTGCAGAAATTATTTTCTCTATTATTTGATCGTCCATATGTGACACGCACCGCTCGGAAGCGGTGCGTATAGATGGCGTTGAAAGTATAAATCCTAGTGGAACGCGTTCAGTTTTCGCTTTCCGTCTTCTTCAGTCCCAGAACAATCGTGTAGTGGATGTTAAGGTCGCCCTCTACGGGTTCCCCGTCGGTGTAAAGTATGTCCGCGCTTTCAGGCGGGTTCTTTACGGCGTTCTTCTCGGTGGAGGATTTGAAGAAAAGTGCCGCGCCGTCATACTCCTTATGTTCGCCGTCCTTCGCCAGCAGCGCGCGGGCCGTTTTTTCAATGAATTTTTCCGTGTAATGCAGGAGGTCGTCATCAACCAATACGGGCAGTCCCGCCGGTTCGTACCCTCTCTTCTGGATGGAGTCGAGCGTTGCGTTCGCGAATATCTTGAAGTCCCTTTCTTTGGGCATTCGGCATTATAGAAAACAAAACCTTAAATGCTCATAGGATTTTTCTCTTCGCGGCCGCTATGTCTTCCGCACTGACGGTCTTGCGCTTGGCCCTTTGGGCGTTCGCGGCCGCCTCGCTTGCCATGTCTGCGGTTATTTCCTCCAGAAGCTGGCAGAATTCCTTAATCGCATCGTCCCCGACGCGCATGTTCGCCCGTTTGAGCAGCTTTTCCGCGGCAGCAAGAGGGTATTCCATAGGAATAGTCGTCATTTTCCCCTTTTAATCCTTTCCGAAGGGCAGATTGTGAGACATTTTCGGGCGGGATTAATCTATATTCGCTAACATAGATGTTGTAATCTATCCTATACGTTACAACGTTGTTAACATCGCGTGGGCAACAAAGATATAAGCAAGAATATTTTCAAAGATATAAATGTTGAACTATAGGTCGCATACCACACATATGGTTTATATGCTACTTCAAGCAAGAATCTAGTGGGTGCTGGTTGTGAATGTGAGAAATCTCGAGCGGGAAATCGTTGAAGCGACGTTCTTGCACCCCAAACCTGTAAGGATGCTCACCGTTCTGAAGGGAGACGACGTGAAATACGCCACGCAGGTGTCGAAAGCGGTGGATTGCACCTATTCCCACACCGTAAAGATGCTCGAGATGTTCAGGAAGATGGGTCTTGTGACGTTCGAGAAGCGCGGGAGGGTGAAGTTGATCAAGCTCACGAGCGACGGACACGATGTCGCTCATGATTTCGAGGGGATCAGACGCAAGTTCCACAGGATCTCCGGCAACGTTAAGGAGCCTTTGAAGGACAAGCCTGCCAAGGCCAAGTGATTTCTCCTCTTTTGGGCCGGCCTCAAAGCCGGACTGTGCCTTGTTTCCCACTCGGACAGTTCTCGTTCACATCTGCCTGCCCGCAAAACATCGTGCCGTGCCATCACCATCATTCGGGCGGATATGCGTCCCATACACATATCTCTGGGGCACCAATCACTCATCTTTTTATGTAAGGACATTTGAAGTCTATCTAGGCAAAGGGGTTGTTTTGATGCAGGAAATGCTCGTGTGGCTTTATGGCAGGAGCGCGCGGAATGCGCATATAAGAAAAATGGCCGAGCGTGCCGTTCTCCTCCTCAAGAAGCAGCCCATGGAGTACATGGAGCTCTGCCGCGCGCTCGAAATAGGCTTTGACAACTACCAGAAGCCCAGGCGCACGTTCTATTTCGTCGTTAATCCGCTGAAGAAGGTCCATTTGATCAAGGAACGCCGTGAAGTCATAGACCAGGACACGAAGAAGTACAAAACCGTATATTTCTTGAACGCCGGCGCCTTCCAGGGCTACATGACCCGCATAATCGATGAGGCCACCGACAAGCTGAAGGAAAATTAAAAAGAAGCCGTTAAAATAACGTCGTTGTAAGGCCTTCTTAGCAGACCAAAACAAGGGTGAAATATATTCTCAAGACTATACTTTATAAAATATTCACGACCATGTGGTTATTGGGAATAGTGATGGATAAAGTATAGGTTACGTGCCAATTGTTGTCAAATATACAACATGTCCTATAATATACAACGTATAGTTTACAGACTATAATGCTCCGACCCCACCCGCCGAATGTGAGAGTTCGGGGAAAATGAGAGCGAAAAACGGATTATGGCGGCAGGCGCAGGCTCACAAAACGGAAAGAGAAATTATTTTATTTTTCTCGCAATTATTTCGTCCTTCTTCGGGCCAGTCGAGAAATACAAGCAGGGCAATCTGATGGCCTTCTCGGCGAAATTGATTGCATCCTTTGCCTGTTTTGGCAGCTGGTTCCAATCTGTCATGCCGCGTATGTCCTGCTCCCAGCCGGGAAGGCGCTTGAACAATGGTACGGCCGTGTCAAGCGAAAGGAAATCAAATTCGGACAAATCATCAACGTTCCGTTCGTGAACAAGTAGGTTATTGTAAGAATATTTTGTTGTAAATTCAACGTCCCCCGTCCCGCTGTAGACGTCCCATTTCGTGAAGACAAGTCCGTCCAGGCCGTTTATTTCAGCTACGTACCGCGCAAGCGGGAGGTCGAGCGGCCCCAGCCTTCTCGCCCTTCCCGTGGTGGCGCCGAATTCCATGCCCTTCCAGCCGAAATATGCCGCCTTTTCGGCATCAGTCGCCTTGCCGTTCTTCATTTTTTCAAGCAGGGCGTCCAGAAGATTGTTCCTGCCTATGGTCAGCTTGCCGTTGCTGAGCGGGCTCGTTCCGCCGTCCCGTGTTTTCTGGGCCATTATTTCCATTATTTCTTTTTCCTCTTCTATCAGGTGCCTTGTCTCGTTCGTTCCGTTCGTCCTGCCCCATTCGCTAGGGAACGGCCCTTTCCCTACGCGGCTCATCGGCGCCTTGAACACGCCCAGTGCCATGGTGACGGGGAGATAATATCCGGTCTGTCCAACGCTCGGTCTTGTCGTGTTCGAAGAGGTTACGTTCGGGTACGTTCCGTTGTCAATGTCAAGCAATGCCCCTTGTGCGCCTTCGAACAAGACCTTCTTTCTTTTCTGTTTGGCTTTCTTGAGGATTGCCGCTACGTCGCCCATGTAATGGAGCAAGGTGCTTCCGTATTCTTCTGCTTCCTTTTCAACATCGCAGAGCTTGGTCTTTTCGTTATCCGGCAGTCCCGCATTGCTGGCATCCACGCTTTTCTTCAGTTTTGCCTGCAATTCTTTCCTGTCCGCAAAATCGATCACCCTTATTCCGGTGCGGCCCGCCCTTTGCCGATAAGCAGGTCCTATGCCCTTCCCCGTGGTCCCGACCATTTTTTTCGCCCCGCCCAGGTCTTCGGCCACTTCGTATTTGAGAATCACATGGGTCTTCGGACTTATGACCAGATAGTGCGGGGAGACCGTTCCCTTGACCGTTTTTACGTCTTCCAGTTCCTGGCAGAACAGATCGGGGCGTATCACCATGCCCTGCCCCATGATGTTTATTTTGTCGTCGTACAGTATCCCCGATGGTATCTGGTGAAGCGTTATGTTGTCTAAAGTATGACCGGCGTTCGGCCCGCCGTTGTAACGCATGATGACGTCATGATATTCGGCCAGCGTGTAAACTATCTTGCCCTTGGCCTCGTCGCCCCACTGTCCGCCTATTATGCACGTGCTCGCGAATTTGTCGGTCTCGAGCCATTTCGGTTTCGGAAAAGCTATTGTCCCTGTCATGTTACCACCTCATTTCCGTCCGTTGCCTCACACCGTTGCTTTCACCGGCGCCACGTACGGGTCGATTGAAACTATGTCCTCGAAGTACAGCACGCTGCACGACGTGTAGTCCGTTTTCCCGCTCGCGTTCATGTCGCGTATCTTGCCCGGCACGACAAGATCTATTTTTTCCTCTGATGCGGGATTGCCGAGATAGGGCCTCAGTATGCCGTGCTGTGAAACCACATGCGGCTGTTCAGCCGTCCCGACGTCGTAAGTGACCAGCACTTCTACGCCGCCAACGCATTGTAAAACTTCATCTTTCTCCATAAATTACCAACCTCCCTTTCCCAAAATTGCCCGAAGAAGGATATATCTTTCCCGCCGTTAACTTGCGCAAGGAAAGCCCGTCTATAAATCTTTTCAAGTCGATACAATCGGCATGGACGCGATCTACATACTGGACGTCAGGCCGAAAGGGAACAAGAAGTTCATAGAATACGTCGGCGATGAAATGAAAGAGTATTTCATCGTGCGGAAAGCATACTTTTCAATCAACCAAATACATATCAATCATTGCTCCGAACTGCACTATGACACGGTCCCTTCCTGGGAAAAATCAACCAAAGGCCACAGACCCTCGATAAGGTCGATAGGTTCCGATAATAATGTTAATTTCTCAAACAGGGAGATATCGGATTTCCTCAGGGCGCAGCTTCCCAAGGACGAGCTTGAGAAGCGGCTGAAGGAGAGGTATGACAGGGGAGAAATGAAAAGAAGGCACCGCCACAACGATGAAGTCACAGAATGGACCGAGCATATCTTCTCAAAAAGCGGCTGCAAGGAAATGCTGGCGCGCGAGCTCGGCATCTACGAGACCGAGAAGAAGCCGACCTGGTCGATAGAGTTCCTTGCGCGGAAACCGAGCCGGCAAGTGAACGAGTTCGTTGATTTTCTGAAAAGCGTTGAAATTGGGGAACCCGGTTTCCTCGACGACTTCTCAAAGTTTTATGTTGAGACCTACATCCACAGCGTCTTCAAGCGCATATTGTAGCTCATGCTCGCTAGAGCCATCGTTTCAGTTCTTCCTCGTAGAGCTTGTTTATTTCTTCCGAGAAGAACTTGTTGTTCTCGAACTCCGTCAGGAACCACTTTATCGCAGGCGTTGGACCTATCGGTTTCAGCTCGTCTACCTCTTTCATCGCCTTTGCGAACGCGGCCTTGTCCCGCACCAGATTCGGGTCCGCCGCGGCAGCTTCCGCTATCTTTGCAAACGACAGCTTGAGCGAGTCGTTGTAGAAGTAGCCGTTGCCCTGGACGGTCTTGCCACCGGTAAGGAAGTTCAGCTTCTCGTTCAGCCTCAGTATGGTGTCTGCGGCGCGGTACGCGTCGTTGAAGGCCTCGGCATCGGCCGGGTTCTGCGCCATCAGCTTTTTGTATACCTTGTAGAATATTTCCTGGTTTTCCATCTTCACTTTTGTCAGCTTGTCGATGTCGATTTCCCTGGCGGTCTTCACGTCTTCCAGCAGGTCCTTCGGATATTTGTTGAAGTGCTCCGCCGTCTTCAATATGATGTCGTACAGAGCCTTGTCGGCGGCCTTTATTTCGCGTAGTGCCTTCTCCCCGTCGTTAACGTTGATCTTGCGCTTCTCAATCAGCTGTTTTATCGACCAGCGGGAAAGGCTGTATTTTATCGTCTTGTAGGGCAGCACGCCGCTGGTCAGCTTCAGGAAGTATTCGTCCGCCTTTTCAGGGTAGGCCTTCTTGCACGTTTCGCGGAGCGCCTGCCAGAAATGTCCGGTGACGCTTTCCTTGAACTCGTAGTACTCTATGTCCCTGTCGTACTTCAGGAAATTGAAGTCGTAGTTGGAGAAGAACAGCTTCAGCATCATGAGGTATGCCGCTATGCGTTCCTCAGGTTTCTTCAGCCCTTCTATGCGGCGTATGCTGCCTAACAGTTCGCCGATGATGTAGGAGCATCTCAATGCCGCGTCCAGCGCATCGGCATAGAACCTCGCCGGTTCTTCCGCGTAGCGTTTGAACTCCTCATCCGTGAACCTCGGTATCTGCTCCTCCAGCTTGTAGAGTTCCTTTGAGGCGTGCCCCGGGTGAAGCGGTTTGGGGTGTTTTTGCATCCTTTCGGGCACCTTCAGGCCCGCCGCCTTGAGCTTTGAAATCTCCTTGTCGTGGAGTCCGACCTCTTCCAGAACCGGCATACCAGATATACGGGTTTGGTTATTAAAAATAACTCTCACTGAGAGCTCCCGCTAATCCGCGAATAATAAAGAAAAAGAAATGAAAGTTTTTCTGACTAATCTAACTTGTAATTAGAACTACTCAGAACCTTTTCGGCTTTTTTGCAAAGCATTCCCTGCAGAAGACGGGCTTGCCTTCGGTAGGCTTGAACGGAACTTCGCATTCTTTCTTGCATTCCGTGCAAACTGCCTTGTGCATTTCCCTGGGTCCTCTGTCGAATGACCTGCGTTCTCCAAATGGCATGTTATTTCACCTATTTTTTTCGGGTTCAATCCGGTAAATTGTAATATGCAGTTAGTCTTATAAAGGGCTTTGTACGGGCCGTATTTTCCCGACAAATGTGCCTATAAATGTTTTACGGTTAATACACTCGCTATGATAGATGCGATATACATACTGAATGCGCGGCCCTCGAAGGAAAAGGACGCCATTGAATTTTGCCGCAGGGAAATAGCGAATTATTTCAAAGGCGGCAATGTAAACTTTTCAGGCTCCCAAATAAACATAGACCACTGCTACGAGCTCGTGAACAACGAGAAGGTCTTCAGCGAGAAAAAGAACAAGTGGATTCCGCACGGCAGGCCGCACATAGGGCCGCTCGCCGGAAGGAACGACGTCTCCTTTTCCGACACGGAAATTTCAAAATATCTCAAGGAGCATCTGTCAGAGAGCGACGTTGAGAAGCGGCTCAAGGAAATCTGGGACAGAGGCAGGCAAAAAATCACGGAACGGCACAAAGGCAAAATTACGGTTCGTACGGGCCATCTCTTGACAAAAAGCAACTGCAGGCACATGCTTGCGGGCGACCTTGGGCTTTACAATACGGAAAAGAAGCCGACCTGGATGATACAGTTCCTTTCGCGCAATCCGGGCCGCCAGGTGGACAGCTTCGCGCGGTTCCTGGATGATTTTGAGGTCGGGGATGCCAGTTGCCTTTCCGGCTACTCCAAGCTTTACGTTGAGACAGGGATTGCAAACGTCTACAAAGCGGTAGAACTCAGCTCACGCTGAGCCGTTATTATTTTCTCAGAACGCCTGTTTTAGCCGATGTATCTGCTCTTGTCCTCGTGCGCCTGCTTCTGCGCGAACGGAAGAGGTATCGGCGGCGGCAGGTTCACGTCCTCGGAGAGCGTTATGGATTTGCTCATGCATTTCCTGATGACGGCGTTGATGCACTGAAGGTTCACGTCCTCCGGAAGCCTCTTATCCTTCTTCCAACCCATGAGTATTTCCGCCGGATTGTCTGCCAGGAACAGCACGTCGCCGGATATCAGTATTTCGCCGAACGGTTTCTTCTTCTCGTCGGTATAGTTAGCCCCGAACTCGAAGGCGAATTTCAGCCCCTTCTTTCCTATACCTACGAGGTCCAGCTCTTCGACGCCCTTTATGTTGACGCTGTTTCCTATGTTGGCCGGGCCGATCTGTTCGCCGGTCCTCTTGGCCGTTATGTGATTTATCGTCATTCCGACTACGGGCATGAAAAACACCTCATATGTTTCGTTGTGTTTTTCGGGCAGTTCAACTTGTTGCCTGAGTGAAGGTTGAACCGCATGGAAAACACCTCATTATTCTGATAGAACAAATTGCCCGCTCAACGCTTAAAAAGCTTCCAATACGTGCGTAGTTTTATATCACAGGGGGCACGATAATAGGCAGGTGAATACAATGCCAAAACTTTTGATATTGCTTGCGGACGGCTTCGAGGAGACCGAGGCCCTGACGGTGGTTGATGTTCTGAGGCGCTCAGGAATAAGCGTTGACATGGCGGGCCTTACGGGCAACATCGTTACGGGCATGACTGGAATACGCGTCCATACGGACACGCGTTTCATAGACCTTGAGACCGACAAGTATGATGGCCTCGTGCTGCCCGGAGGCTCCGGAGTGGACACCGTAATGGCCCACACGACCGCGATGGGCGTTATCGACCGCTTCGCCAAATCGGGCAAGTTCATCGGTGCCATTTGCGCCGCGCCCAAGATACTTGTGAAGCTTGGCGCCCTGAAGGACAAGCGTGCAACAATAGCCCCCGGCTTGGAGAAGCTTCTGGACAGGCCCCGCTCGGATAAAGTGGTGGTCGACGGCAACATAATGACCTCGCAGGGTCCCGGCACCGCCATGGAATTCGCGCTGAGGATAGTCGAGCAGTTCTCGGGAAAGGCCGCGTCCGCGAAGATGAAACAACAGCTGGTAGCATAAAACGGCGCGGAGATGTCAACTTTGCTCAGTGAGATAGAGAAGCGGGTACTGCTGTTTACGGGAAAGAAGAAGCTGGTCAGGCGCAGCGAGCTTACCGCTGTCGCGGCGGACGGCTCTGCCAAGGAGGCCGCGTCCGTTCTCGTGACAAAAAAGCTGCTCCAGGTGGTCAGCCCGCTCGGCGAGGCGTCCTACGCCACCACGCAGCAGGGCGAAAAAATGCTGGCCCAACTGCAAGGTTCTTAAATCCTTGCGCCGATTTCTTGTAAAGCATATAGCCCCGTCGTCTAGTGGCCAAGAAGTCGCTCCTTTGTCATAATTAGAAGCGATTTGGTACGATACCTGGCTCTGAACCTTAGGAGACACCAGGGTACGTAGGTTCGAATCCTGCCGGGGCTACCAATTATTCTGCAACAGGCCTGTAGCTGCCGGACGGCCTTACCCAGTACGGCTTTCCCTCGTGCTCTACGAAACCTTCATTGACGGGATCGTTCCCGTATTTTTCATAGAATTTTTTCGCAAGCGCCGTTTTTAACGCGTCATCCTGTTCCAAAGAACCCTCCTTTAGTTAACGCCCCTTGTATTTATTCTTTTTATGCGATATTCTGACGGGGGCTGATGTTATGGAAGCATACGATGTTTCAACGTTGAAGTTCGTCAAGGAAGGGAAGGTCAAGAAAGTCTACGAGGTCGCGGATGACGCTTTCCTGTTCGTGTTCACTGACAAGATTTCCGTTTTTGACAAGGTGATACCGTCGCTGATTCCGGGGAAAGGAGGCAGTCTGAACGGTTGCTCCTCCTTTTGGCTCAATAAGGCGGATAAAATGGGTGTCAATACTGATTTCATAGCCATGCCCGCCCGTAACCAGATGCTGGTGCGGCGCGCTGGCGCCTTCCCGCGCAAGGCGGACGGCGAGCCCGACTATTCCTGGGCGGACAAAAGCAGGGCAAACTATCAGATACCGCTGGAAGTGATAGGCCGCGATTATATTGTTGGTTCGATGTACAAGCGCCTGCAAAAAGGCGTTGTAAAGCCGGAAGCGCTGGGCTACCCGTCAGGCTACGACCCGAAGAAAATCAAGAAGGGCGAGAAGCTGCCGCGGCGGCTGATAGAAGTGACGACAAAATTCGAGAAAGTCGACAGGCCCGTTCCTGTCGATGAGGCCTTCAGGATAGCGGGCATGACGCCGTCCGAGTACAACGAAATGAAGGAAATAGTGAATAAGATGTTCGACAAGATGGCTGCGGAAGTGGAGCCGCGCGGGCTCATACACATGGACGGCAAGATGGAGTTTGCGTTCGGAGAGCACCGCGAGCTTATGCTGATAGACACTTTCGGCACCGGCGACGAGGACCGTTTCGTGGACAAGGCGGCATATGAGGCATCGGAAGGCCAGATAGAATACAATATAATAGAGAAAAGCAAGGAATACGTTCGCAAGTATTACCATTGCAGTGGGTACCAGGACGCGCTCGAAGAGGCGCGCAAGAACAAGCAGCCCGAGCCCGACATACCCGCGCTGCCCGCCGGACAGATAGCCGAGGCCGCAAGGCTGTACCTGGAACTGGAGAAGACGATGACCGGAGAGGAGGCCTGATTGCATGGGTGAAGGCCTCGCACCGTTCGACTTTTCCGCAGAGCTGAACGAAGGAACGGCGATCTCTGATGTGGACGGCCGTTACAGGGAAACCGTCGGGCAGCTGGCCAACTATTTTTCCGAGGCTGCCCTGCAGCGGTACAGGGTTTTCATAGAGTCGAACTATCTCTTGGCCCTTTCCAAATTCGGCGTGACAAGGAAGCTTTCGCCGGAAGAGGCGGCACATTTGGATGACATGGCGTTAAGGTTCGACTACGAGGACTTCAAGAAAGTCAAGCAGTTCGAGAAGGAAACGAGGCACGACGTGAAGGCGGTAGAGTATTTCGTCAAGAGCAAATTGCTTGGAAGCATGGCGGACATCAAGGAGATGGTCCACTTCGGCCTGACGTCTGAAGACATAACGGGCAATGCCATGTCGCTGAGTTTAAGGGACTCCCGAGACGAAGTGATGCTGCCGGCGATGCTGGAAGTTCTGGAGAAAGTGACGGATCTTGCCGAGAAATACAAATCCGCTCCGATGCTCGCGCGGACGCATGGCCAGCCCGCTTCGCCCACGACCGTGGGCAAGGAGTTCGCGAACGTGGCATACAGGCTGAGCAACGGGATATGGAAAATCTCTGAAATCAGGTTCCCGGGCAAGCTGAACGGCGCCACGGGAAATTTCAACGCCCATGTGGCGACTTATCCTGACGTCGACTGGGTGACGTTCTCCGATATGTTCATTTATCACGAGCTCGGTCTGGAATACGTCCCGTGCACCACGCAGATACTCCCTCATGACGAGGCGTCGGGGTACTTCAGGGAAGTTCTCAGTCTCAACAAAATATTGGAGGGCTTTGACCAGGACTGCTGGCGTTACATAAGCGATGATTGGTTCAAGCAAAAGGTGAACGAAACGGAAACGGGCTCTTCGACCATGCCGCACAAAGTGAACCCCATCGACTTTGAGAACAGCGAAGGTAATCTGCAGGCGTCCGAAGACCTGCTTGCCTTTCTTGCTGACAAGCAGCAGATATCCAGGCTCCAGCGTGACCTGAGCGGTTCGACCATCACAAGAAAATACGGCGTTGCTTTGGGCTACGCCTTGCTCGGCTACAAGAACCTTTCGAAAGGCTTGGGCAAGATAGAGCCGAACACGGTTTTGATGGAAGAAGTTGTAATGAGCCATCCGGAACTGATAGCCGAACCCATACAAAGCATACTTCGCACGAAAGGTTACGACAAGCCGTATGAGGCGCTGAAGAAGCTCACGCGCGGAAGGAAGGTCGCCGCGGAAGAAATGACGGATTTCGTAAAAGGGCTGGACGTGGATGCCGCTACGAAGGAGCGCCTGCTCAATCTAAGCCCGAAGACGTACACAGGTGTAGCCGAAAAAATAACCGAAAAGGTCGTCAAGCGGTGCCGCAGGACCATGCAGGAAGTCAGGTGCAGGTTGGAGTAAGCATTTATATTTTGGCTGTGCATTATTGCGTATGCCAAAAGCCCCGCGCATAGACGGCGCCTTTTTCGGTTCGTTGCTCGTTGACGGCCGCAAGTACAGCAGCGACGTGGTCGTCTCCTGGACCGGCGAAATAAAGGACAGGCCGAGCAGCCACGATTTCACCGGCGCGGAAATGGAAAGCATACTGATGAGCGACCCCGACGTCGTGGTCGTGGGCACGGGCCATTCCGGCATGCTCAAGGTCGCACACGACGTCGACGTGTCCGCCAGGCTGAAAGGCGTGGAACTCGTGGTAAAGCCGACCGCGCAAGCCATGCAGGAGTACAACAAGTTCGCCCGCCTCGGCAAGCGCGTGGTGGCCGTTCTTCATGCCACTTGTTAAAACTTATTTAAACGGCGCGCCAATTTCTAGCATGCCAGTATTTGTTATGAAGGCTTCCGGAGTGCGCGAGCCTTTTGACGCGGAGAAGATACGCAAGACCTGCGAGCGCGCGGGCGCTTCCAGGGAAGTTGCGAGGAAAGTGGCCGTTGCGGTGGCGAAGAAGGTTTACGACGGCATCCCGACGAAAAGGGTGCTGGAGCTAATATTGAAGGAGTTGGACAAGCAGCAGCCTTACGTGGCCGCTCGATACGACCTCAAGGGCGCCATAATGAGGATGGGGCCGGCTGGTTTCGTTTTCGAGCAGCTTGTGGCAGAACTATTGCATGAGTTCGGTTACCAAACTACCGTTGATGAAACCGTGCGCGGCGCCTGCATACCGCACGAGATAGACGTGGTCGCCCGAAGCAAGGATGAGTTGGCGGCCATAGAGGCCAAGTACCACAACGCTCCGGGAATATTCACCGGAGCGAAGGACGCGCTTTACGTGTGGGCCCGCTATCTTGACCTGCAGGACGGCGCGAAGAAAAGGCTCTGCCCCGCGTTCAATTCCGTTTGGCTGGTCACCAATACCAAGTTCTCCTCGGATGCGGCCGCGTATGCCGACTGCAAGGGGCTGAAGCTGCTCGGCTGGAAGTATCCTGACATCCGCAATCTTCGTTCCATGCTTGAGGAAAAGAAGCTCTATCCGATAACCGTGATGCGCACGCTCGACCCCGATTCCCTACAGAAGCTTTCCGAGGCTCAGCTGATGTTCTGCAAGGACCTTGTCAACGAGGGCATCGAGGACCTCAACAGAATGACGGGCATAACGCCGAAAAAGCTCAGGTCCCTGCAGGCGGAAGCCAAGCTGATATGCGACAGCGGCTGAAAAGCGCAGCCTGGAACATGTCTTCTGCAAGACAACAAACCTTAAAAGTGTCACCCTTCTATAAAGGATTCCGTCGGTTGGTGTCTTTATGGTCGTTATCAACGTTCTGAAAACAAAAATGTGCCCGCATTGCCCGAAGGCAAGCGAGCTCGCGAAAAAAGTTGCGCAAAGGATAGGGAACGGCACCGTCGTGAAGGAGACGTACCTCGACACGCCCGAAGGCGGCAAGGTTGCCGCCAAGTACATGGTGATGACAGTGCCTTCCATAGTGATAGGCGAGAAACTGCGCTTCAGGGGGATGCCCAGCGAGGACGCCCTGATGCAGGCCGTGCAGGCCGCGATGAGCGCGCCTTAACGAAGCGAACCCTTTAAGAATCCCCATCGCGCAAATTCTTGCATGAACCGTGAAAAAAAGAAGCAGATAATCGCGCTGTTCATACTTTTCATGTTCGTGGGCAGCTCCATAGCGTTCGCGTTCATTTCCGTGACGACAGAGGTGAAGCCGCAGCAGGTCCAGACCGTTTATGACAGGCCGCTGGAGAACGCCGAAGAGGCGCCATTCCTGCAGCAGAACTACGTCATCGTGAAATATTTCTGGTCCGCCAATTGCTTCGACTGCGACCTTTCTGACCGGGCTTTGGCCGGCGCCCATTCCGAACTTAACGGTACGCTCGTGATTGAGCGCATAAAGATGGAGGACTGGGCCAACTACACGGCGGAGCTCGGCATAAAGTCCGCGCCGACGTTCTATCTCAAAGGGAAGACGATAGTCGTGACGAACACAACCAACAGCGATGACCTGGTCAGGGCGATCTGCCCGCTGTATTTCAGCTACGTGGACGCCTGCGCGTTCCTTACTTGAGGGCCTTTATCTGCTTTTCCAAAGAAGCGGTTTCCTTTTCCAGCTCTTCGATATCTTTCTTGAACTTAGTTATGACCGCTATCAGCTGCTCCGGCTCAGTGCCGAGCGCTTCCGCGGCGGACTTTACAAGCAGTTCGGTATCGTTAGTTTTCATAGCATTCCCTTCGCTTTCTTTATTGCGTCCTTCGCTTTTGCTTTCTCAGGCCCGCTTCCCTGCGCCAGGACTGGCGAGCCCCCGCCCTTTCCTCCGAGCACGGCGCACGTTTCGCCTACGATTTTCCCGACGTTGACGCCGGCTTTGGCTGCTTTTGGCCCGGCCGAGCCGAACACGTAGGCCCTGTCGGAAAGGCCGACAAGTATTATTATCGTGTCGTCCGCCGAAAGTTTCCTCGATATTTCCCTTAGCTGGTCTATTCCCGCATTTGGTACATCCGCAATCAGCATCCTTAGTCCCTTTGATTCCGTGAACTCCATTTGCTCCGTTTTCTTTCCGGACAGTTCCAGCTGCAGCTTTTCGGCCTTTTTCTTTGCCGCCTTCCATTTCTCAAAGAGCTGCACGGCCGCTTTCGGCGCGTCCGCTTCCTTCACGTCGAGCAGCTCCGCGCTTTCCTTAAGCACGGTTTCCATTTCCTTGAAGTGGCGCAGCGCCGCGGGCCCCGCCTTGTAAATGAACCTCACGGTGCCGTCCGCAGGGCGTTCGGTCTTCACGATTATTACCTGCCCGAGCTCCCTGGTGTTGTCGCCGTGGGTGCCGCCGCACGCCTCAACGTCGTCACCGACTTTTATTATCTTGAGGATTTTGCTCGGCACGGCGGCGCCCTGGTATATCCCGAATCCGAACTTTTTCTCGGCTTCCGTGCGCTCCAGCTCAAACTTCTCTATCGGGATCGCCTTCTTGATTACGGCGTTCGCCAGCGTTTCTATCTTTTTGACCTGTTCCTCCGTGAGCGCGTCGTAGTGGTCAACGTCTAGGTGCGCCTTGTCCTTGTCCTTCTTGCTCCCTTCCTGCCACACCCACGGTCCCAGAACTTTCCGCGCGGCCGTGTTTATTATGTGCGTGGCGTCGTGGTGGATTGTTATTTGCCGACGGCGCTCCCAGTCCAACTTGCATTTCACCGTGTCGCCCGCCTTGAAATCCGGCCCCTCGACGGCGTGGACGATGACGTCGCCCGCCTTTTCTACGTCGTACACCCTCCGCCCGTTCATTTCGCCGTGGTCTGGCTCCTGGCCTCCGCCGCGCGGATAGAATGCCGTCCTGTCTAGGACGGCGAACTTGCCGTCTATTATCTTGAGCACTTTCGCGTCGAATTCCTTCAGCTTCATGTCTTCGTAGTAAAGTTTCTTCGTGGCGTACAGCCCCCTGACGTCCACGCCGATCAGCGTCTTCTCATGCACCTTCTTCATGTGACGTTCCGATACTTTCGCATAAAGGTCCGGAGGTATCGTGACCTTGACGTTATGCCGCTCGGCCGCTTCCTGTATCAGCTCCGGCGTTATGCCCTGCGAGTCGTAGAGCTCCACCATCTTGTCTTCGCTTACGCTGCCGCCCTTTGAAACAATCGTTTCGACCGTTCTTTTGGCCTTCGCAAGCCCGCTCCTGTATCTTTTCTCCTCAACGGCGAGGATTTCCTGGATTTTCGGCAGGCTCTCTTCAAGCTCAGGATACATCGGCTTCAGGTATTTTGCGTTGCGCTCCGTGGCCCAAATCAGGTCGAAGGGCAGGTTGAAGCGGTCCACGAACGACAATGCGCGGCGCAGTATGACGCGGAGGTTGTAGCCGCCCCCAATGTTAGATGGAAGTCCGCCGTCCGCCATGGCGAACAGCAGCGCCTTGGAATGGTCGGCTATCGCGTAGAGCGCCTGCATGGGCTCGACCCTTTCCTTCAGTTCAGCGACAGATACGCCGAGTTTCCTGGAAATTTCGCGCCGCACCGCCTCTATGTCCGCCACCTCGTCCATGTTGAGCTGGCCGGCCAGCTTCGAGTAAGCGGTGAAAAGCTTCGGGTCATACTTGACTCCGGATTTTTCTTTCATCTTTTTTATCACGGATCCGAACACGCAGTCATAGGCGTTGTCCGTCCCGTTGGTCAGCCACGTGAACCGCTCGTGGCCGGCGCCCATGTCTATGACTTTCTGCTTCATCGGCTCGAACTTCTCCGGCGTGCCGGCGAACTCCGTGAACACGGCGTTGCCGGTCTCAAGGCCGCGTATATGATACTCCATTGAGTACCCGAAAGCGCCGTGTCCCACCCAGACGTCTTCCATGAAATTTATCTCCTGCGGCTTGATTTTGAAAACATCCGTAAGTAGTCGGTAGTCGAGGTCGATGCAGCGCTCCTTCCAGTAGCCTTTTTTGCCGTCGTAGAGCGCGCTCTGCTGTATCATGTTGAAGCACGTGAAATGGCGGCCGCTAACTCCGACGTTCGGTATGTCATTGAACCGAAGGCACGGCTGGCCGAGTATTGAAGGGTTGGCCGGGAACTCAAAGGTGAGCTTGTCGCCGTCCATCCTGTAGAAATCGACTATGCCGGCAATTGTGAAGTAGAGCGGGTACCACCTGCACACCACCGGGTAGCGTTTCAAAGGCGTATGCCCTTCCTTTACGAAGAACTTCTCAATTGCTTCCCACGTTTTGAAGTAGTCCATCTTCTTTCCGACGGGGTTGCCTATGAAATCGTACGGCCTGCAGCTCGCGTCGTTGCACGTCGGCTGCTCCTGCAGCGCCCAGTAGGCTTTTCCGCATTTTTTGCAGCTGAACCGCTTAAAGCCTAGCTGTTTTAGCGTGTCCAGCCCCCAATACTTTTTCCAGTCCCCTTGGAGCTGCGCGAGCAGCGCCTTCTTGTCAGTGGCCATGTAAACCTACCATTTGATAGATTTCGGAATAGAAAAGCCTATTGCCGACTGAAAAACCACGTCGGCATGCTAATCACCTTTACCCAAAGAGTGCACCGAGGCCCGCAGCGGCTTCTTCCGCTTTCTTCTCTTTCTCCGCTTCCGAAGGCTCTTCTTTCTTCGCTTCCTTCTTGCCTTCGGCAACAGGGGCAGCTGCAGCCGCTATCGGCATCGCCGCCTTGCTTATGGCCTCTTCTATGTTCACGCCTTCGAGTGTGGCTACCAATGCCTTCACTTTCGCATCGTCCGCATGCGCGCCCGTAGCAGCCAACACTTTCTTCACGTTGGCTTCGTTTATCGGCTGCTTCGTGCTGTGCAGCAACAATGCGGCGTATACCATTTCCATGTTTCTTACCTCCATTCATTGAGCGGGAATTTTTGATGCGAGCGCGTCCGCTTGGCGCTTCGCCTTTGCGAGCAGGTCCTCTATTACCCCGCTGTCCAGTATGCCTGCCTCGAGTCCTAGCGTCTTGGCGTTCAGGAACGCCTTGGTTATCATCAGGCCTATTGTTTGCTTCGTCGGGTAGCCCGAATTGAGCGATAAGTTGAACGCCTGCAGCGCGGCCTTTCCGATGTCCGCAAGTATTTGCGCCTCGTCCACGTTCAGCGCGTCCCTCCCGTAAAACACACCGCCCTCCGTCAGCGCGGATATGTCCAGCCCTATTTCCATGGGCTGCACCTTAAGCATGGACAGCGCCGAAGCGAGTTCGGCCGATATCACGTCGCCTTTCTTTGCGACGATTACGTCCTTGGAGACGGCTATTTTTCCGCCCTCTACCTTTGCGGGTATCTTCACCTTGGACAATGCCGATATCGCGGGTCCTGGCGGTATGTCGGTCGGTCCGGCCGAGACCATTATGTCGTCGGGCGCGATGTCCCCCGGCTTCGCCGCGGCCTTGGATTTCTTCTTGATTATGAACTTGTAAAGCTTGAACGGATTCATTGCGGACATTATCACGGCGGGCTGGCTGGACACCATCTTTATCAGGTCCGCCCTTCCGCTCTTTTCCAGTGCCTTCTCTATGACGGCCTTGCGTTCGACCTTGATGACGGCCTCCGAAAGTTCCCCCCTGATCTTTTGCAGTGCGTCCGCCGGCACCTTGTGCAGGCTCATCACGCCAATCACAGGATACTTGGATATTTTTGCGGAGAGCGCGTCCACGGCCTCAATTTTGTCCTTTCTTGGTT
>Ga0315275_10001996_pt1 | contig 18245 bp, 15 predicted proteins | sample YL17G03_0_MG_FD_205557 | JGI IMG/M metagenome (GOLD analysis project Ga0315275, IMG submission 205557) | Sediment microbial communities from Yellowstone Lake, YNP, Wyoming, USA - YL17G03_0 | ecosystem: Environmental > Aquatic > Freshwater > Lake > Sediment | place: USA: Wyoming | collected...
TCAACACCGTGTTCCCGGTTGCAAAAAGCGCGATCACGGATATCAGGATCGCTGCACCCGGGCCAGCTGTTCCGGCTGCGATATCGGCAAATGGAGCATCTGATGCACCCAGATCCTTCCAGCCAAGAACCGAAACTGCAGAGATTGCCACAAGAACATAGATGATAACACTGATCGCAAGAGCGAGGATCAATGCTTTCGGGACGGTGGTCTCAGGACTGCGGGTTTCCTCAGAGAATTTCACCATCGATTCAAAACCCTGGTATGCAAAAAAGATGAGAGCTGATGCTGCAAACAGTCCGGAAATTCCGTGAGGCATCTCAAAATAATCAACACTACCCCACGACGGAATACCAACCGCGATAATGATGGCAAGCCCGGACAGCTCGATGAAGGTGGAGATGATCGCGATCCATGCTGTTTCCTTTACCCCGTAGCCGAGGACAAGCGTCAGGACGATGATGAGGGCGACGGCGGACACCAGGACCGGGATGCGGGTCATGTTGAAGAGATATCCGGCAAAACCCAGAGACACAGTCGCAGCAGCCAGAATGCCGGAGAGCAGGACCAGAAAACCTACAATAAAAGCAAGCCGTTTGCTGAATGAATGTACCACATATTCGTACTCTGCCCCTGCTTTTGGGAACATCGAAGAGAGCTCTGCATAGCTCATACAGGTAAATACCGCGATAATGGCCGAGATGAGGAAAGCGAGCCAGAGAGCATTCCCGCTCAGGGCCGCTCCCTGACCGATAAGCACGTAAATACCGGCACCAAGGATGATGCCCACACCCGAGAGCGTGATCTCAAAAAGCCCGAGCTCCCTCTTGAGAGAGGGAGATTTCTGGAGAACGGGCTTTTTGGGGGGCACGTGATCGTGATCAGTAGAACCCGGTACAATAAAAAATGAAAGGACGTGTTTTCCCATGATTCGCGTTCGGGAATACTGCAATACAGGAAAATCCAGGCACGGGTTTTGCGGTGCCCTGCAGCACGGATTTCACTACGAACAGATATGAAAAAGGAGGGACATAGATGATAATAGCAATCCGAGGCTGGATGCGGCATGAATTTTATCCGGATCGCCATCATTGGCATATTAATACTGACCTTTGCAGTTACTCTTCTTGCCTACCCGCATATGCCCGATTCTGTCCCTTCCCACTGGAACGCAGCCGGTACCGTGGACGCTGAGCTTCCGAAATTCTGGGGTCTCGTTATCGTCCCCACCCTCATGATCGGGTTTACCGCCCTGCTTGCAGTTCTCCCGCGAATCGATCCCCTCCGGAAAAATTATGAGAAATTCAGGAATTATTACGAGGGGTTTATCCTCGTCTTTGCAGCGTTCCTCTTCTTCATCCAGCTGCAGATCATCCTCTGGGGGATGGGGACGCAGGTGAGCCCCAACCTCACGATGCCCGTCATGATCGGGATTCTGTTCATCTGCATTGGTTTTCTGACGGAGCATACGGAGCCGAACTGGTTTGTCGGCATCCGCACCCCGTGGACCCTGAGCAGTGAGCGGGTCTGGAAAAAGACCCACGATCGGGGAGGCACACTCTTCAAGCTGGCAGGGATGGTGAGCATGATTGGTGCAATTGCAGGGGTCTATGCGTGGCTGTTCATCATTGTCCCGGCTCTTGCAGTTGCAGCCTATACTGTAGTGTACTCGTACGTGGAATTCAGAAGAGAGCAGGACAACGGGACACCGGAGTGAGGGATATCCAGAGTGACCACAATTGACCCGGATCCCATTTTCAGGTACAGGTTTTATGGGCACAGAATCCGGCGTATGAGGATCTCAGGGAACGAGGGATCTCCCGTCTTGCCGAGCATTGCTTTTCGGACGTACATATGTATCCGGATTTTCAGGTTCATCGTTCCGATTAACTTTCGTCTACATAATGAATGTTACCTCGCCTGATACTCTATCTACGTATGACTGTACTTACTCCCGGGGTTGTTATGGAACGATACGATCTCTTCTGGTTCATGAGAAGAGGAGGAAACGTCATCGTGGATCTGTACAATTTCTTTGTCTTTAGCGCGCTGCTGCTGTCCCTCGAATGCGTGGCGATGGCGTACGTCTCCTGCATCATCCAGCAGGTACATTGGAGCCCGATGATAACTGTCATCCCATTCCTCGTCGCTTTCTCTATCTATAACCTCAACCGGAAGACCGACGAAGACGAGGACGCGATCAACCGGCAGGACCGCTATGCCTTTACAAAACGATATGAAAAACCCCTGTTTTATGCTACCCTTCTCTCTATTGCACTCGCGCTCGTCCTCTCAGCCCTCCACGGGATCCTGTCACTGCTGGCCACCGCGGCACCATTTCTCTGCGGCATCCTTTACAGTTTCCGCTGGCTCCCAAAGAGACTTGGCTACCGCCGGCTGAAGGAGATTCCCGGCGTGAAGAATTTCGTTGTCGGATTCGCATGGGCGATCTTCCTCTCATTCCTGCCGGTCTTTCTCACCAATAGCATGCCGGATTCCAGAACAGCTGTCACGTTCCTGTTGTTCTTCGTCTGGGGTTTCATGGCGTCGCTAATCCCCGATATCCGGGACAGGGCGGGGGATGCCAGTGCCGGCGTAAGGACGATCCCGGTGATCTTCGGGGAGGTACGCACAAAAGCACTCCTCACTCAGGCACTTCTCATCCTCGGTGTTCCCGCTGTCATCTTCAGTTACCTCTTCCTGCCGCCATACACGACCGTACTGGTCATAGCCGCAAACGTGTATTCCCATGGCTGCGTATACCTGCTCGACAGGATCCGGATACGGGATTTTGTGGCTGATGCACTTTCTGATGGACAGTACATCTTTTTCGTATTTGTGATCATCATCATCACATCACTGCATCTATGGACGACAGGGACCTGATTGTCCGGATTTTTTAACAAAAGAAAGACAAAAATTCCCGCTTTATCCTCCGGCCGGGAAAAAAACAGAATCAAAATTTATATACTTCTCACCTAATCGTTATATAATGGAGCCTCTCGAGGTTTATCATAAAACCTACAAGCTGATCCAGTCTGTATATTCTTCACGACTGAAGATCCAGATTTTACTTTCGGTAGCCCAGGGTCCAAAACTGCTTTCAGAACTCCGGGATGTCACCGGGAGCACCTCCCAGGCGATCATCCCGAAAATCCGGGGTCTCGAGCGCCTGTCCCTCATCGAGCCATGGGAACATGGTTACACCATTACGCCTGTCGGCAGGATCCTTGCCACCAAGATCGGGGACTTCATTATGACGATCGGGGAGCTGATGCAACACCGGGAATTCTGGGCAAACCACGATATCGAGGGGATCCCCCAGCCGTTTCTCAGTCACATCGGGGATCTCTTCGGCTCCGAAGTGAAATTTGATACCACTGAGGATATGTTCCATGTCTATTCCCATTTTGTCACCATCCTCCAGCAGGCGAAATTCATCCACGGGATCTCGTCGGTCATGAGCACCGCGGTGGCGGATGTGCTCTCCGAGCGGATCATCAATAACGTCCCGGTCGAACTTGTCGTGAACCGCAGCGTGGCGGAAGCCCTGAAGCAGGAGCCGTTTCTGAGCAAAATAAAAATGCTCATACCCTTCGAGCACTTCAAGATCTGGATCGTTGATGAACCTCTCCACCTCGGCATCACCGTCACCGACAAGCACCTCTCCCTCGGCCTCAACAAGACGATCAATGCGGTCTATGACAGTTCTGCAGACATGTACAGCAGTGATCCAAGAGCCTTGGAATGGGCGGAAAAATTGTTCCAGTACTACCGGGACCGTGCGGTTCTTCTGGAATTTAAAGAACAGGCACTTTTACCCAAGGAATAAGGTCATCCAAGGGACGCGCATACCTCAGTGTACTATGGTACGTGTGCCGGAGTACCTGCTGGTTTTTAAACGGGTCGGGTGTTGCCTGAATGTTTTAGCCACTTTTAACTGTTTTTCATGTATTCAAACATCTTCGGGAAAAAATTTTTCCATCAGATTCTGATAAAACCCCTCGGGTTGTCTGTTAATCCGATCCAATCTTGGTAATATCCTCCGCCTTCCTCCAGAGCAGCTCCTGAACCCACCGATCGTACGTCAGTGCCGATGAACGGACTGGTTGCTGGTTGTCGAAATATTGTCCCGACACCCCGGCCACATCCGGGGAAACCGCAAGGTATACCGAGGTGAGGGCACCCTGTTCGGGAGGGATCCCCGGCATTTTGGGAAATGCGGATCTGAGCATCTTTGTATTGACGACGCCGGGGTGAAGGCAGTTTGCGGTGACGCCGGAACCGTCAATATTTTGTGCAAGCAGGTAGGTGAACACGATATCCGCAAACTTCGAGCGTGCATAGGTGTCCCACGGATCATAGTGCCGCTCTCCCTGCAGGTTGTCCCAGTCAAACCGGTCCACGTCCTCGTGGGCGGTCGATGCGACCGAGACGATGCGGGACGGTGCGCTCTTCTTCAGCAACGGGAGCAGGGAGTGGGTAAGGAGGAAAGGGGCAAGGTAGTTTACGGCAAAGGTCATCTCAACACCGTCAGCGGTGACCCTTCTTTCCTTCTCATAGGTCCCTGCATTGTTGATCAGGACGTCAAGCCGGGTATAGTGCGACAGAAGGTCTTGTGCCAGCTGCATGACCTGATTTTGGTCAGAAAGATCCGCGATGAGAAGATCCGGACTCCTCCTGCCGGTTTTCTCCTTCAGCTCCCTTTGCACGTTCTGCCCTTTCTTTGCATTCCTGCCATGAATGATCACCTCGGCACCACTGGACAGGAGTGCAGCGGCTGTCGCCTTCCCGATCCCGTCCGTGGAGCCGGTAACAAGGATGATGGGATGTGCCATACTGAAGGTCTGGGGAAGGGACGGGGATGAAGATTTCGTTATCATAATGGTCCGGTCATTCCCGGGATTGAGATGAGGAGGTTAACATAGGTGTCACTCAGGTCACGGATCTGGCTGTATCCGGTATAACGACACGACGACACTTAAAAACAGGTGGAAGAATTATCATTGAGGTGTATTTTTTGTATACCCGGATGCGAGGATAAGGAGTAACAGGCCTGACAGTGTTATCGCCAGTTGAGTTATAAAGTAAAAGGAAGGATGTATCTGCCAGAAAAGGTATTCTCCGATTATTTCAAACAGACATAATCCTATCAGAATTGTCATAAAAATAACGAAATATTCATTGATGAATGGTCTGAGTGCCACAAGTAGAAGTGCACATGAGGGGATAAGGAGCAGCTTTATAGTATTATGCAGATCCAATAACCAAAAAATCGAGAGTGTATACGGGAATTTCATCGTCATGGCTGATATCAGGACGATTATGATAGTAAGGAATGTCAATGCGATAATGGTGATTATCAGGGGTAGCGAGTAATACCATTTATCTGATGCATTTTTCAATTTCTTTACCAGAAGTACCAGTCCAACACAGGCGATGAGATATAACAGGAGGTAAAGGATTTCCTGGGAATAATATAAAATCAGCATTACAGGTCCCGAGTGAATAGGGTACTGAATCAGCCAGATCAATGAAGGAAAGTACGCACATGCCAGAGCAGATAACGTAAATTTCAAATTATCCATGGATCATCTGTCAGGATAATTATGTAATATTAATATTGATTTTAACTCATGATCGGTTTTATAGGAGGACAGGGATATATATTTCAGGCCGCGAACCTGACGGTATCGTATAACCGACACAATGACATAACGAGAGCCTTTGCTCTCTTTATGAAAATTTAAAAGAACAGATACCGTGTAAGAAGGAAGGTGATAGCAGCTCACCATGCTTCCCGGGGACTCGCGTACCTCAGTACAACATGATACGTTTGCCGGCTTAACTGCTGGGTTCGGGATAAGATCCCGTGCAACTGAATAATTTTAATCATAATAATGAATATATATATATATACCTTAAGTCAAGATCAAGATTTGCGATATGCTGGATATTGCCAATGTGACCATGGCGTCTGAAAAGAGGAAACTTCTCCTCATATTATTACATGATGGGCCACAATCATGGGAGGAGATAAAAAAGAAACTGAATGTCACCGCAACCGGAATGCTTCCCCAAATCAAAATTCTTGAGGAAGAAGGCCTGATTGTTCGATGGGGGAAGATCTGTGAACTTACCCACCTTGGAAAAATCATTGTTCATCACCTTATACCATTCTATACAACCCTCAATGCAATTGAGAGCCAGAAGAAATTCTGGCAGGAACACGATATCGGAGCGCTTCCTGATGAATTCCTCCTCAGGATCGGAGAAATGAAAAACATCCGGATCATTGAGACAGGTGTTGAGGAAAGCTTCGAACCATACAATCCGATTCTTGATACAATATATCATTCGACACAAGTAGCAGGGATATCGCCTATGATCCATCCGGTCCATGCCAAATTTTTTCAATCTTTGGCTCAGGGAGGACAAAGAGTCAATCTGATTCTCACAAAAAACGCATTCGATAAGATCGGGAAGGAGTATTATCAGATGTTCCTTTCAGCTCTCCAGTATGAGAATGCACATCTCTGGATTTGCGAAAAAAATATCATGTTTGACTATATTGTAACCGACATTGGTTTTTCCATGAGGCTTTTTTTAAAAAACGGAATTATTGATACCAAACGGGACATTTTTAGTTCAGACCCATCTGCTATCAGGTGGGCCGAGGATCTCTTTACCTATTACATCAAGCAATCAAGGCCGGTCAGCAAGGATGGAATATTCTAAGCCAAAAGAGTGTTCACGGTTCATTCTTCATCATCAGACCCGGAATATCCGATACAAACAAAATCACCTTGATTCAGGCGCCGGCGTAGAAAAAAGGAGCGACCCTGTCATAATGGCAAAACCACTTGCCCTAAGTTCCGCTGTTTTATTCGCCCCCGAAAGTTCTCTCTGGTTGATCTCGTCTTTCGTGTGTCACAGAGATAGATCGAGGGTATAGAGATAGCATAGCTGATCAATGATGCTGCGGTAACCAGAGAGTGATGTGGAGTGATACCGGCGAGGACATATGCGAGAAAGAGTCGTAATCCCCCAAAAGATCCTATCAGAGTCGATGAGTTCAGGAGATGGGGGGTTGATTTATTAAGCGTCATTAATTTTTAAAAATAACAATTTGATAAACTATTTTAATTGTATATTGATTTTTTCAATATCATTAAAATTTTTAATGGCGTTGTAATTTTTAATGGTCTAAAACTTTATTTTGAGTTTAAAATATATTTTACTTCTGCTAATTGGTCGATGCCCCAAATACTCAGTGGTTCCTTCAATTGGTCATTTATTCAGCAAGGGATTGTTAAAGAGGACTGCTGTTGAGACAGTCACTGACTATTGAAAGAATCAGGGCTTGCAGGAGGCAAATTATGGATCGGTATACCGGAGCTGATTCTTGCAGAGGCAATCCCCCTTTAAACCGGTGGTGAACCCTGGCCCGGAACCGGGGATAAAGACGTAAGAACGACTGGACGGTTCCCAGACAGAGGGGAAAAAATATCCTTTTTACGCTCTGGGATACTTCCACTAACAAGATGGGTCAGGGGGATGGGTATCCTCCCCCCGGGAATCGCCATGAGAAATCAGTATGAAAAAAACCGCATGATTCCGATGGCCACAAGCATACTGGACATGAAAATGGCGGAGCCATTTTCATAGTAAAAAGGTGGAAAAATGACAACAAGAAAAGCCCTTTGCGTAGGGATCAACCAGTACAAGAACTATCCCGGCTCTGCTCTGCAGGGATGTGTCAATGATGTTGACGATATGAAGTATGTCCTGAAAACATTCCTTGGTTTTGCTGATGCGGATATAGTCCCGCTGACCGATGCGAAAGCGACAAAAGCAGCGATCATGAAGGAACTCAAAGACATGGTCGACGGGGCAAAAAAAGGGAAGTATACGTTCCTTGTCTACAGTCATTCCGGCCATGGAACTCAGGTCCCTGACACCAGTGGCGACGAACCTGACAAGGCTGACGAGGCATTCTGCCCCCACGACCTTGCCCAGAAAGGGGCAAACTGGGATCCAAATTATATTATCACTGACGACGAATTGCACGATCTCTTCGTCCAGCTGCCCCCGAATGTCCTGCTGGAAGTGTACCTTGACACCTGCCACAGCGGAACCGGGCTGAAGGCGATAGATCTTCTCCTTGACCGAAAACCACGATTCCTTCCACCTCCGTCATACGAGGCATTTCTTGAGGTTGATGGTAAATACAGCCGCAGCCTCCCGGACACGTTCTATGAAAAGGGCATCATTCACCACATTCTCTGGGCTGCATGCCGTTCCGACCAGACCAGTGCAGATGCCAAAATCGGGGGGAGCTGGCATGGTGCCTTTACGTACTGCTTCCGCAAGGAGATCGATGCCTGCAAGAACAAGCTTGCAAGAAAGGACCTGATTATCAAGGTAAATGCCTGCCTGAAAAACGGGCACTATTCACAGGTAGCCCAGCTCGAAGCCGAGGCAACCAAGCGTGAAATAACGATGTGATAGTGTGGACTTATGTGCGACAGTTACACAAGGAGGAGGAAGATATGACCACACCTGTCGACCTCGTGAACGGTCTTGGGGGGGCAATCGGGTGCGATTACCGCTCCAGGCCGGATCAGCTGGATTTCGTGGAATTTAATGGCAAGGTCTCGCGCCTGAACATGATACGACCTCTAATTTCCATCGTATCGCAGGGCACCACCATTCTCAAGGGAACCTGGATCTTTGATTGCGAGACAGGATCACTGGGGGGGCCGATGACCGGGCCCGGCGATATCTGGTGGGAGCAGATCGATGCCGTAAAACGCCAGATGGCGGCCGTTGGCGGTGCAAAAATCGTCAACCTCGGGGTCGTGGATTTCAATTCCATATCCCCTGCCGATCTCCAGAAGCTGGCGTACGGTTCCCAGCCTGTCATCGGAAACATTGGCGCGGACAACAAGCTGGTGAACGGCGATGTCTTTGCTGTCCTGACCAATGCCGGGAATTTCACCAAGATTAAGGTCGTCATGTATGACTACAACATGACAATCCAGTGGGCGACCTATAAAGTCGGCCCCCGCTACCAGGTACTGGGAGTCGGGTATTCGCAACCGGAAGATATCGCGGTATTCTCTGACGAGAGGTACGCGCTGGTGACCGAACGGAGCGGCAACCTGCTCCGGGTGGACCTGACCAACGCCAACCGCCCGGCCGCAATCATGGTCAGTGCCGGGATGCAGGCGCCCCAGCAGATCGCGCTGGACGAGGCGCACAACCAGGCGTATATCGTGGAGTATGCGAACCCCGGCCGGCTGATCCGTATCAATCTCGCAAACGGTGCCCAGACGGTGCTTCTCAACACTCTCGAAAATCCAATCGGCCTTCTTGTAACCAAAGACCTCCGGTACGCCTATATCAGCGAACAGACAGCAGGGCCGGACAAGGGCAGGATCACCCGTATTGACCTGAACACCCGGACAAAATATGTGCTCGCAAAGGGACTGGTAAACCCATTCTTCCTGACATGGGCAGACAAGAACGAGAACGGCTTTTTCGTCCCGGAACGGGATCCATCGAACCGTATCCTCTTTGTTAATCTGACGATCGACCCGTGTGTTGTTACACCCGTGGAATCCGGCGTCCCCTTCCGTCCCTCGAGCGTTGCGCTCATGGGAGATGCCCAGATGCTGATCTCTTCAGACCAGATCATCCAGCAGCGGGATCTGACACAGGGGCTCTTTTCAAGCGGCGCCCCGATGCTCATGGGAATCGGCCATGTTCCCAAGACCGCAATATCCGCTGACGGCTACGCGACCACGGATCCCGGGTATTTCTTCCAGGTAAAGGACAGTCCGTTTGGCGGGACCCTTGCCATCATGATAAACCATGGAAAAGGGCGGAACCTGGGCGCGAACCATTACCAGATCCTCGTAGACGGTGTCCCGCAGTCAGTGCCATGGAGCGATTATAAATGGAACGATGCCTTAAAAAAATTCGAGCTCGTGCAGAACCCGCAGACGGGTGCGTATTTCCTGCTCCGGACTGCCACCGAGACCTGGTACAACCACTGGCTCGGGTACTTCCTGGACACTAGTGCACTTTCCGAAGGACAGCATATGATCAGTGTTAAGATATTCGCCGCTTTAAACCAGGAGATCTTGGCGGGCGCTGATGCGGTGAATGTCCGCATTGACAACAAATGGCCGCTCGTCTCGATCAAATCGATATGGCACGATAATGCGCAGGTGAAGGTGTGCGATATCGTCAAAAGCGGATCGACCACGTTCCAGTTCGAGATTGAGGCATGGGATCTGCAGGAGCACCTGCTTAGCTGGAGCCTCGTTGCCGTGTGGGGAGATAACAAATCAACAAGCGTCAGTTCGGACACGTACGCGAACCATGTCATCCCGTCAAGAAAATGGGCAGGGATCGCAGGAAAAGTCCCTGCTGCAGCATGGGATGCCAACGTGGCAGGCGACCCGTCCTCGCGCCACTGCGCACACACATTCTATCTCGATGCATGGGACCGGGTGATCAATGGCTGGAATTACATCCATTATGCCAGCGCCCACGCCTCGATTACCATCGATATCCCGTAGCGGGAGAAAGGTTAAAAAAAATTTATCACCGGTGAACATGAACCAGACAGTATGGTCGTCAACAGAATGCACTCATACGACATCAGGCAGTTCCAATTGTGGGGGGGCCGGATGAAATACGGTATTCCGGTGCCGGTAACCGCCATGTGCGGTTTTTCTGATGAAACGATCGTAAAACCGCCTGTCCTCCCTCAGGGATGACGGGCGCGAAGTACTATCTGGACAGGTGCACGCGGGCATAACGGGATCAGGATACCCGCACTGATCCCTGTACCAGTCCCGTAAAAATCCGTTGTGAACCCTGGCCCGGAACCGGGGATAAAGATGTAAGAACGACTGGACGGTTCCCAGACAGAGGGGAAAAAATCCCCTTTTATATGCTCTGGGATACTTCCACAAACAAGATGGGTCAGGGGGATGGGTATCCCTAGGAATCGCTGTAAGAAATCAATTTGAAAAAAAGGTGGAAAAAATGGTAACAAGAAAAGCACTGATTGTTGGAATCAACCTCTACAAACTCCCGGCAGGACCAAACCTGAAGGGCTGTGTCAACGATGCACAGAACGTTGCCTACACGCTGAATGCCTTGGGTATTGTCCCGGCAAGACCGAAGACCATGAAGATCATAACCGACGCCAATGCAACCAAGGCGAATATTATGGACGGGCTTGCCTGGCTGATTAAAGGGGCAAAGATGGGAGATGTACTGGTCTATTATCATTCCGGGCATGGAACGCAGTATGCGGACATAGATGGGGATGAGATTGATCATAAGGATGAAGCAATCTGCCCCCACGACATTGTGACTGCGGGGGCCATCAGAGATGATGATCTCCGTAAGGTCTTTTCCAAGCTCACCGCAGGGGCCAACCTTGAGGTAATTGTCGATACCTGCCACTCCGGCACCGTTACACGGAACTTTTCTCCTGACGGGACTGCTAATCCGGGTACAACAAGGAGCAGGTATATGAACCCGCCCCTGGATTTCGGTTTCTTCATGGACGCAACACCCACAATCCCAACGAGAAAGCTCCTTGCACGGGAACCCGGTGAGAAAGTCATCGCACTTGCCGACATCAATCATGTCCTCTGGGCAGCATGTCAGGACAACCAGACCTCAGAAGAGGGCCTCTTTGAGGGGAAAAACCAGGGTGCCTTCACCTTCTGTTTCTGCAAGCTGGTCAGGGCTCATTACAGTACCGGCATAACACGTGCACAGCTCGACGGACTGGTTGGGCAATGTGTCAAGAAGAAACTCAAAATGAACCAGACCCCCCAGCTTGAGGGAACGAAAGACACGATGAACGAGAAGGTGTTCACGTAAAAGTAGCACCCTGCTGATTCAGGGATAAGATTAAAAAAAGATGTGATGTATCATGACAGGAAATCAAGAAAGACTCGACAAAAAAATCGATCCATACATAAAGACTGTGAGCAGCATCCTACTGGATGGATCCTGCACGATTGCGGATACGAATGAGAGTAGACCATTAAGAGTAGGACCAAGTCCCGAACTTGCAGAAAAAATGAAAAAAGAGGTTGAAAAAATTCGAAAAGGCAATAAAGACAGCGTTTTATCAAATCTCCTCACTGCAAGAGAGCGGTCCCCCCCGGGTATGAATGACGGCCTTATCTATCCAGGAGATCTTTATCCATTGGGAACGTCCGCCGGAACCGTAAGAACTGCGGCGTTGGATCGTGCCCCTGTTCGTGGAACGGTGCGAGTTATTGTTGTTCTGGTAGAATTCAGTGATAAAAAAATGACCCAGACCAAGAAACACTTTGAAGATCTCTTCTTCTCAACAGGAGTCATACCTACCGGAAGTGTCAAGGAATACTATCGCGAGGCATCTAACAATCTGGTAGACTTCACCGGAGAAGTTGCAGGACCATTCCTTCTGCCAAAAAAACTCTCTGAGTATGCTCATGGGGCATCGGGGACCGGCAGCACCTCACCAAATGCACGAACCATGGCAAAAGATGCGGCTGTGGCAGCAAATCCGACAGTCAACTATGCACCATATGATAATAACGCCGATGGTTTTATTGATGCATTTATCGTTATTCATGCCGGGAAAGGTGCGGAACAAACCGGGAGCCCCAATGACATCTGGTCACACAAATGGGTACTTGAGGGGGGTGCATATAATGCAGATGGTACAAAAATTTACGCATATATCACAGTTCCAGAAGACTCTAAGACCGGCGTGTGTTGTCATGAACTTGGACACCTGATATTCGGTTTTCCCGATTTATATGATACAGATTATTCCAGTGAAGGTATCGGCAACTGGTGCTTAATGGCCGGTGGAAGCTGGAATGGAAGTGGGGATATCCCGGCGCAACCGTCTGCATGGTGCAAGGCAAATCAGGAATGGGTGACGGTTGTCAATCAGACAAGCAAAGCAAACGTATCCATTCCTCAAGTGGAAACCAGTCATACCATATTCAGATTATCTAAGAATGGCCAGTCTGGAAAAGAGTTCTTCTTAATTGAGAACCGCCAGAAAACCCTATTCGATCGTAAACTTCCCGGGGATGGTTTATTAATCTGGCATATTGATGAGAATATCGCTACCAATTCCGACGAAAATCACCCAAAAGTTGCGCTTGAGCAAGCAGATAATAAAAAAGAACTTGAGGCCGGGATTAACAGGGGCAATGCAGGTGATCCATATCCTGGATCATCTAATAACACAGCGTTCACTTCCATATCAACACCAGGTTCCAAATCCTACGGTGGTGTCGATACCTGTGTCAGTGTAACCAATATATCAGCATCAGCCCCGACAATGACTGCAGGGGTGTCAGTAAGTTGTGGTCCAAAACTTGCAAAAGAATCTAAAAAGGAGTTGTTAAAAGATCAGGTTAAGGAGTTTACAAAAGCCGAGAGAAAGGAAATGAAAGAGTTCTCAAAAATTGAGAGGAAGGAGATCAAAGAGATCGATAAAAACGTTAAAGAAATTGATAAGAGAAAAGACAATGAAGGGTGGCCTGGAGGATTCGGATCTCATACCGGTTATCAGCGCAATGAATTCAGTATAGAGTCCCGTATTGAGGCTTTAGAGAGCCAGATGGGAGCTATTGAGCCATTTATTGATGCGCACCTGCGTCCGGATCTTAGAGAAGGAGCGCTTATCGATGACGATGAGATTCGCCAGATGAACAATCAGATGCTGGGAGCGGCAATAACGTCAAAAAGATATTTTGATTCAAAGCCCACCCGAGAATGATAACTCAAACTTTTTAAGAGAGCCCTCGACATGGAGCGGGAGAAAGTGAAAGTTCTTATTTTAGCCCATTGCGGGGATGAAACTGCAATCAGAGTCTATTTGAAGATTAAATCAGAATATGGCGATGAAGAAGTAAAACTCGTATCCAGTGAAGAGTTAGTATTTGCACAACACTGGTCACACCGGATTGAATCAGGCGAAATCAGTACTGATATTCAACTGGCGGATAATACTATTCTGAAATCAGATTCCATTGGGGTTATTTTCAATCGCCTTACATTTCCAACCATGCATCATTTTAATTGGTCTTCAGAAAGGACCAGAAATTACGCCAATATGGAAATGTATGCACTGTGGATGAGCTGGCTGAAAAGTCTATCGTGTCCCGTGGTGAATAAATCCTCAATTTTTGGAATAGGTATTCAGCGGCGAAGTATGGCAGAATGGTTATTCTTATCAGGAAAAGCGGGATTACCTACCGATGAGTTTTTTTTTACCAGTTCATCACGATATTTTCAAAAAAACGGGAGTATCCCCCATGTATGTCTTTTACCCCACAATATCGAGAACAGGCAGGATATTAAAAAAAATGAACCGCCGGCATTAGGGATACAGCCATTGGTATATTTGAACACTACCGAGGGAATTATTCAAACCGCGTTGATTGTGGGTGAAGTGGTTATTAATCCATTTAATGGCAGATTCCAGAAAGAGTTCCAACAACTTCGTTCTCTCATTGGATGTGATCTTTTTCAAGTGTTCTTCTCCATGAAAAAAAATGATCCGGAGAAGTGCGGGAAATCCACCCAGAATTGGTATGTTTCCGGGATTAGTACATTTCCAAATTGCTCAGATACAAAGTCAATCTCACTAATTGCCAATCACCTTGTACAAAAATCCAGAGGATATCCATGATTCTCCTGTGTGGTATACCAACTGAACCGCCAATCCGTCTTGTTACGGAGGCTGCAGAGGAATGTGGGTGTGAATATGTCATGTTTAACCAGAGAATGGCTGAATCCACGGATATTTGTCTTGAAATTATTAGTGGGAAGGTTGACGGGATCTTGAAAATTGGCAGTTCAAAATGGAGCCTCCGAGATTTTTCAGGAGTATATATGCGCATGATGGATTATCAGGATCTACCGGAAAATAAACCCTCAAGACAGGGAATACATAATCCAGAACAAGTTTTGCATTCAGCACTTCTTCATAATGTATTTAATAATTGGCTGGAAATGGCGGACTGCAGGATAATGAATAAAAGTAGTTCAATGAACTCCAACATGTCAAAACCATTTCAAGCACAATTCATTATCAAAGCAGGATTTAAAACGCCGAACACCTTGATCACAAATACACCGGATGAAGTCAGAAAATTTCAAAAAACAAATAAAAAAATAATCTACAAATCCATAAGTTCAGAACGATCTATTGTGAAGGTCCTTGGGGATGTAAAATTAAATGAACTAAATACTGTGCGACATCTCCCAACACAATTTCAGGAGTATATTCCTGGAGAAAATATCCGGGTTCATGTTGCCGGATCTGAAATTTTTGCCACCAAAATATTATCGGATGCAACTGATTATCGATATGCCAACGATGAAGGGTTCGAGACGGATATGGTTCCATTCGAACTCCCTTCAGAAATTGAAAAAAAATGCAAGTTTCTTTCAAAATGTCTCAACCTACCTTTGTGTGGAATTGACTTGAAAAAAAAACCGGATGGAGATTGTTATTGTTTTGAGGTAAATCCTTCACCGGCATACAGTTACTACCAAGAGCATACCGGCCAGAATATTTCGCGTGCGATAATAAATTATCTTATAGGTAATGACTAATCTTAAGCGAATGCGCTTAATCTACGGGGAGGAATATGATGGTTGAAATTATTGAAAACTGGTCTGACATTAAAGGGATAATCAAATCAATAAAACCTTCATCATCTATGAATGATTTTATTGAAGTTAACATTCTCGTTGAAAAGATAACTGACGTTCCGGGATATCCTAATCTTTTAGAGTCAATGGAAGGATCAAAGATCATCACAGCATATATTCGCAGTACGATAGCTCATACGTTATTTTTTAAAACGGGAAAAAGAATATCTTGCCGGATCCGTCGTACTGGAGTAAGTACGATATTTATCCATCCAACAATTGTATCCGTGTATGATTGATACTAATTATCATTTCATTATTACAATTCATTGGAAAAATACATCGGACCGCGGGATTAATGTTCAGACTACCAGTTAATACAACAGACCTGTCACTATCACATTACCATATGATAATAAGAAGAAAGCATACGATCTTTAATTTAACATTACAAGAACACTTTTTAATATAGGAAGGAAAAGTGATAGAAGTTTAGTATGGTTCCCGAGGACTCGTGTACCTCAATACAGCATACTACGCGTTTCGGCTTAACTGCTGGGTTCGGAATGAGACCAGGTGTGTCCCGACAGCTATGGCCGCTATCACCACAATTTTTTGATTACGTATCATGAAGGTCGTGAACCTTATGCTGTTCCAGATTGAACAGGATGATATTTATCGAGAGGCTTCGCTCGTCAAAGAAATTTCATGAGAACAATATACCGTGTAAGAAGGAAGGTGATAGCAGCTCACCATGCTTCCCGGGGACTCGCGTACCTCAGTACAACATGATACGTTTGCCGGCTTAACTGCTGGGTTCGGAATGAGACCAGGTGTGTCCCGACAGCTATGGCCGCTATCACCACGTGTTGTTTGCTTGTAATTGTCGAAGAATCGCAAGCGATTCTTCTCATCGTCGAGGTTCTTACGAACCTCTCCGAAAGCCAAGGTCCGGATTTGAACCGGAGTTGAGTTGATCTGCAGTCAACCGCGTGGCCGCTCCGCCACCTTGGCAGCCGTGTAGGATGATACCCCATTTTTTTTGGACAGGATACACTATAAGGTTTGCACTCTGGATTTCGTCTGGGTTTAACGTGGTGAGCACTAGCGATTGGACGTTAGTACCCGCGGACTGAACACGTCGTTGCCTTCGTGCGTACATCCCGGGCCTATCAATCGGGTCTTTTACCCATGTCCTCAACGGAGTCTCTTTTTAGGTCGGGTTTCAAGCTTAGATGCTTTCAGCTTTTATCCCTTGGCGCGTGGCTGCTCGGCATTGCCCTGTCGGACAACCGATCGACTAGAGGCGCCGAATGAAAGTTCCTCTCGTACTATTTCATTCTTACCCTCAGACTCCAAACACTCCTGATAGATAGTAACCGACCTGTCTCACGACGGTCTAAACCCAGCTCACGATCCCCTTTAATAGGCGAACAACCTCACCCTTGGCCGCTGCTGCACGGCCAGGATGGAAAGAACCGACATCGAGGTAGCAAGCCGCCGGGTCGATATGTGCTCTTGCCGGCGACGACTCTGTTATCCCCGGGGTAGCTTTTCTGTAGTCAATAAGCCTCACCAAAAGGCTATATTGGTTCGTTAGACCCGAGTTTCCTCTCGCGATCATTTGCTTTTCATGATCGCGTCAGGCCAACTTATGCTCTTGACACTCTCCAGTGAGTTTCCGACTCACCTGAGTTGACCTTGGGGCACCCTTGATACATTTTCGAGGGTGTGGCGCCCCACCCAAACTGCCCACCTACCGGTGTCCTCGTAAGAGTGAGAACTACAACAAAACTAGGATGGTGTCTCATCGTTGGCTCCCCGCCACCCGAAAGTGACGGATATAACGCCTCCCATCTACTCTGCGCAAGTAATATCGTAATTCAGCGACAGGCTGCAGTAAAGCTCCACGGGGTCTTCACTTCCCATCAGGAGTCCCTAGTCTCTGCACTAGGACAAAAGGTTCAACGGATATGTGTTAGGGACAGTAGCGCACTCATTAATCCATTCATGCAAGTCGCCAATTAAGCGACAAGGTACTACGCTACCTTAAGAGGGTCATAGTTACCCCCGCCGTTGACGAGTCCTTCGTCCGGTTGAACCCGGTGTTCAGATACTCGCACTGGGCAGGAATCAGTGACTATACTAGTCCTTTCGGAGTTGCAGTCACCTATGTTGTTATTAGACAGTTAGTGCGCCCTGGTCACTGCGACCTGCCTGATCGCCAGGCAGGCACCCCTTATCCCGAAGTTACGGGGCCAATTTGCCGAGTTCCCTTAACACATTTAAATCCGACACGCCTTCGCCTTTTCAGCGAGGGGCACCTGTGTCGGTTCTCGGTACGGACATGTGATTCCCTTTTCATGGGTTCCAGGAATTTGCTTTGTTCCCCCATCACGCTTTCTTCCGCTTCTCACCATTACGGTACTTCACGGAATTATACGCTTGGACGGGACGACGGTCCCGCAAAGCATATCCCGAAACGTCAGGGCTTTTCAGCTAAAAAACACATGGTACAGGAATATTAACCTGTTTCCCTT
>Ga0315275_10001998_pt1 | contig 18240 bp, 13 predicted proteins | sample YL17G03_0_MG_FD_205557 | JGI IMG/M metagenome (GOLD analysis project Ga0315275, IMG submission 205557) | Sediment microbial communities from Yellowstone Lake, YNP, Wyoming, USA - YL17G03_0 | ecosystem: Environmental > Aquatic > Freshwater > Lake > Sediment | place: USA: Wyoming | collected...
CAGCACGTCCTGCAGGGCGCCGCGCCCGACCTCCCCTACGTTCGGGTTCGGGGCCTTGAGGACGCGGTGGCGCCGCAGTTCCGCTCCTGGCGGCTGGGCGCCACGATGTTCAGCGCCTTCGGTCTCCTCGCGCTCGCGATCGCCGCGATGGGGCTGTACGGAGTCACGGCGTACGGCGTGAGCCAGCGCACGCAGGAGATCGGCGTGCGCATGGCGCTGGGTGCCGACGGCGGGCAGGTGCTGCGCATGGTCGTCTGGCAGGGTGTGCGCGCCACCCTCGCCGGCGCAGTGCTGGGCGCCGTGGGCGCCTGGGCCCTCGGCCGCGGCTTGGCCTCGCTCCTCTACGGCGTGTCGCCGGGCGACCCCCTAGTCTTCGGCTCCGTGACGCTGCTGCTCATCGCGGTGGCGCTCCTCGCCAGCTACCTCCCCGCGCGCCGTGCCGCCGCGGTGGATCCGGCGGTCGCGCTGCGGAGCGAGTAGCTGAGGATGGGGCCAGGGGCCAGGGGCCGGGGGTCAGGGGTCAGGGGTCAGGGGTCGGGGGTCGGGGGTTGGGGGCTCCCGACTCCCGGCTTCCGGCTCCCGGCTTCCGGCTTCCGGCTCCCGCACCGCGACGCAGCAGGCCCCGCCTCAGACCCGCCAGCATCCTGCCGAGCTCCGCGGTGGCGTGCAGGAACTGCTCGGTATCCGCTCCCGGCGCGAACCCGAGTCTCTGTGTGACGATGGCGAGCGTCTCGAGTTCCATCAGGCTTCCCTTGGCCACGGAGAGGAACCAGAGATACTCCTTGGTGCTCGCACGGCCATGTCCCTCCGCGATGTTGGCCGCGATGGAGACGGTGGCCCGGCGCAGCTGCGAGGACAACTCGGAGCGTTCGTCGCGGGGCAGTCGACCGGCCAGCCGATACGTCGCCTCGACGAGGTCCATCGCGCGCTGCCACACGAGCAGGTCGCGATAGCACCGCACGCGACCCGGGGCCGATCCAGACGAGGGGAGAGGAGTAGCGGCCATGATGCAGCCACGCTACCGGAGGGGATCCGGAATACCGCGAGCGAATCTCGGCGGCTCGACACCCACTCAGCGCGCTCCCTGACCCCTGGCCCCTGGCCCCTCCAGCAGTGGCGATGAATGTTTGAGCCGATGCCACACCCCTCCGCCCAGCCCACGATCCTCGTCGCCGACGACCAGGTCGACGTCCTCGAGGCCCTGCGCCTCCTGCTCAAGGGCGCGGGCTATGCCGTCGAGACCGCCACCTCACCGGGCGGCGTGCTCGCCGCGCTCGAGGCCCGCGACGTCGACGCGATCCTGCTCGACATGAACTACACCCGCGACACGACGGGCGGGCTCGAGGGGCTGGACCTGATCTCCCGCATCCGGACGATGGACGCCACCGTCCCGGTCGTAGTGATGACCGCCTGGGGCAGCGTCGAAGGCGCGGTGGAGGCGATGCGCCGCGGCGCGCGCGACTACATCGAGAAGCCGTGGGACAACAACCGGCTGCTGGCCACCATCCGCACGCAGGTGGAACTCGGCCGCGCGCTCCAGTTGAGCCAGCGGCTGGAGGGCGAGAACCGCATTCTCCGCCGCGAGGGCCTGCCGGAGCTCATCGCCGAGTCGCCGGCGATGCAGCCGGTCCTCCGCCTGATGGAGCGCGTCGCCCCCTCCGACGCCAACGCCCTCATCCTCGGCGAGCACGGCACCGGCAAGGAACTGGTGGCGCAGTGGATCCACGCCGCCTCGCCGCGCCGCTGGCGCTCGCTGATCGCGGTCAACATCGGCGGGCTCCCCGACGGCGTCTTCGAGTCCGAGCTGTTCGGTCACGTGAAAGGCGCATTCACGGACGCCAAGGCCGACCGCGTAGGCCGCTTCGAGCTGGCCGATGGCGGCACGATCTTCCTCGACGAGATCGCGAACACCACGCCGGCCCAACAGGCCAAGCTCCTGCGCGTCCTCGAGTCGCGCGCCTTCGAGCGGATCGGCTCCTCCAAGACGCGGCACGTGGACGTGCGCGTCCTCGCGGCCACCAACGCCGATCTCGCGGCGGAGGTCGCCGCCGGGCGCTTCCGCGAGGACCTGCTCTTCCGGCTGAACACCATCGAGATCCGCCTGCCGCCGCTTCGGCAGCGCCCCGAGGACATCCCGCTCCTCGCCGCGCACTTCCTGGCCCGGCACGCCGGACGCTATCGCGCGGCGGCGCGCCGCTTCGACGACGGCGCGATGGCCGCGCTCCTCGCGCACCCGTGGCCGGGCAACGTGCGCGAGCTCGACCACGCCGTGGAGCGCGCTGTGCTCCTCGCCGACGGCGAGACCGTCCGTGCCCGCGACCTAGGTCTCCGCGGCGCTGGCACGGAAGGCGCGCCCCGCCTCGAAGACCTCACCCTCGAGGAAGTCGAGCGCCTCCTCATCCAGAAGGCGCTCGCGCGCCACGCCGGCAACGTCACCGAAGCCGCCCGACTCCTCGGCCTCAGCCGCTCCGCCCTGTATCGCCGCCTGCAGCATCATGGCCTCTGAGGCGCGCCGCCAGCGCCGCCTGCGCCGCCCCAAGTTCGAGTCGCGCCTCCTGGTGCTGGCGCTCGTCGCCGGCTTGCCTGCGGTCGCGGCCACGCTCGTCCTCCTGCTCGTGGGTGGTTTCGCTGCCCGCACGGTGTGGACGCTCGCCGGGTTCATCGTGGTCTGGTGGGCGGTCGTCAGCGTCGCGCTCCGCGACGCTGCGGTGCGGCCGGTCCAGACCCTCTCCAACCTGCTCGCCGCCCTGCGGGAGGGGGACTTCTCCATCCGCGGCCGCGGCGCGCGCCCGGACGATGCGCTCGGCCTCGCCTTCCTGGAGGTCAACGCCCTCGGCGATACCCTGCGCGAGCAGCGGCTCGGCGCCCTCGAGGCGACGGCGCTGCTGGCACGAGTGATCGAGGAGATCGACGTCGCCATCTTCGCCTTCGACGCGGGCGAGATCCTCCGCCTCGCCAACCGCGCCGGCACGCGCCTGCTCGCGCAGCCAGGCGAGCGGCTGCTCGGCAAGAGCGCCGAAGATCTCGGCTTGGCGCGCTGCCTGCGCGAGGAATCCCCCAGCGGCTTCGAGCAGGCCTTCCCGGGCGCCACCGGGCGCTGGGAGGTGCGCCGGAGCACCTTCCGCCAGCGCGGCCTGCCAATGCAGCTCCTCGTGGTCACAGACGTGAGTCGGATGCTGCGGCAGGAGGAGCGGCAGGCGTGGCAGCGACTCGTGCGCGTCCTCGGGCACGAGATCAATAACTCCCTCGCTCCCATCTCCTCCATCGCCGCCAGCCTGGGCGAGATCTCGCGCCGAGCGCCGAGGCCCCCGGACTGGGACACCGACTTGGCCATGGGGCTGGAGGTGATCGCCGGCCGCGCCGGTTCCCTCACGCGCTTCATGGCGGCCTATGCCCGCCTCGCACGGCTCCCTCCGCCGCAGCGCGCGCCGGTGGACGTCGGCACCTGGGTGCGCCGGGTGGCAAGCCTCGAGACCCGCTGCGCCGTGCGCATGGAGAGCGGGCCCGACGTGGTCATCTCGGCCGACGGCGACCAGGTCGAGCAACTCCTCATCAACCTCGTCGGGAACGCCGTGGATGCGATGCGGGAGGCGGGCGGGGCGGTCGCAGTGGGCTGGGAGGTTAGTGCCGGCGCGCTGCTCGTGTGGGTACGCGACGAAGGCCAGGGCGTGGCCGACACGGGCAACCTGTTCGTGCCGTTCTTCACCACGAAGCCGCAAGGCACGGGGATCGGCCTGGTCCTGAGCCGCCAGATCGCGGAGGCACACGGCGGAACCCTCACCCTGCGCAACAGGGAGCCTGGGCCCGGCGCCGAGGCGCGGCTCGTGCTGCCGCTCGGCTGAGGCCAGCCTCTCTCTGACGGCTGACGGCTGACGGCTGACGACTAGCGGCTACCGGCTCTCGGCGACAAACACTCGCTCCGCCTTCTCCAGCGCCTCATCCGTCCCCACCAGCACCACAACGTCGCCCGCTCGGTACGCGAACGCCTGGTCGGGCTCGTAGAGCGCCACGCCTCCACGCACCACGGCAAGCACCGTCGCCCCGGTCCGGGTCCGCAGATGGAGGGTGGTCGCGTTGCCGCCGACCGCCTCGGACTCCGGCTCGACCGCTACCGTCTCGACGTGCGCCTCGACGCCCAGCCGCTCGAGGGCCTCGTGCCGCAAGTCGGGCAGCGCGAGCCCGCGCAGCATCTCGTACCGCGGGCCGCGGGCGATTGCGATCTCGCGTCGAATCACGTTGGCCGGCACCGCGTACGCCCGCAGCACCCGCGAGAAGATCTCCAGCGACGTCTCGAACTCCTCGGGCACCACCTCGTTCGCCCCGGCGCGCTCCAGCTCGCGCACCGAGGCCACGTACCGCGTCCGCACGATGATGCGGAGCCGGGCGTTCAGCGCGCGCGCCACCGCCACGCCGCGCCGCTCGTCCGCCGCGACGGCGATGGCGAAGACCAGCACCCGCGCCCGCTCCACGCCCGCCCGCCGCAGCACCTCCGGGCGCGTGCCGTCCCCGAACAGCATCGACTCGCCGCGTTCCCGGGCGCGGCGGACCAGCTCGCCATTCTGCTCGAGGATGACGTACCGGATGCCCGCGGCCCGCAGCGCGCGGGCGACGTTGCGGCCGTTCAGCCCGTTGCCGACGATGACCACGTGGTCGGTGAGGTCCCCCCGCTCCGGCTCCGGCCGCCGCAGCCGCGCCGGCGTCGCGTGCCTCCCGAGGTGCGCCAGATGCTCGGCGATCGGGCCCGCGGCGCCGATCAGGAACGGCGCGAGCAGCATCGAGTACACCGACGCCCCGATGAACAGCTGGTAGTCCCGTCCCGTGAGGAGGCCGAGCGGGACACCGGCCGCCGCGAGCACGAACGCGAACTCCCCGACCTGGGCCAGGCCGAACCCCGCGCGCAGGCTCACTTCGAGCGACCGACGCAGCGACAGAACCGCCAGCGTCGCGACGACGACCTTCACCACCTGCAGCCCCACGACCGCACCGGCGAACTCCAGCGGCCGGTCCCTGAGGACGCCGACGTCGAACAGCATCCCGACCGACGCGAAGAAGATGCCGCTGAACACGTCGCGGAACGGCAGCACGTCGGAGAGCGCCTGCAGCCCGAACTCCGACTCCGAGATCACCACGCCGGCGATGAACGCGCCGATCGCGAGCGAGAGCCCTGAGAGCGACGTGAGGAACGCCGCGGCCAGCCCCAGGAAGACAATGCCGAGCGTGAACAGCTCCCGATTGCCCGTCGCCACCACGCGCCGCAGCACCCACGGCAGCACGCGGCGTCCCCCGACGACCAGCGCGGCGACCACCGCCAGCCCGAGCAGGACCCGGCCCGCCGCCGCGCCCGCGCCGCCTCCCGCGGCGGCGGCGCCGTCCCCTCCCGCCAGCGTCCCGCCCAGCAGCGGCATCAGCAGCATCAGCGGCACGACGCACAGATCCTGCAGGATGAGGATCGCGACCGCGACCCGCGCGTGCGGCGTCTCCAGCTCGCCGCGGTCCTGATAGGCCTTGAGCACCACCGCCGTGGAGGACATCGCCACGAGCGCGCCGAAGAAGACGGCCTGCGCCCAGGGCGCGCCGAACGCCGTCAGCAGCAGCGCGACCACCGCCATGGTGCCGCCCACCTGGAGACCCCCGCCCTGGAGCAGGGGTCGCCCCATCCGCAGCACCCGCGAGAGCGGCAGCTCCAGCCCGATGGCGAAGAGCAGGAGCACGACGCCCACCTCGGCGATGCCCGAGACGGAATCGGTCCGCGCGATGAGCCCGAGGCCCGAGGGCCCGATGGCGATGCCGGTAAGGAGGAAGCCGACGACCGAGGGGATGCGCAGGCGGTGCGCGAGCGCCACCACGGGGATGGCGACCGCCACCAGCACGAGGAGGTCGCGAAGAAAGCCGAAGTCGTGCACGGGCTAGCCCAGATCCTCCAGCACCGCCTCCGCCGCACGGCGGCCCGACTCCAGGGCGCCGTTGATGGAGGCGTTGTCGCGGTGGTCGCCGCAGACGTACAAACCTCGTCTGATCCGTACGTCACGCCGCCACGGCGTGAGCGCGGGAGGGGCCTGCTCCGGCTGCGCGAACGGAATGCGGTAGGTGCGCAGGTGCCGCCAGCGCGCGACGCCCGGCCCGAACCAGCGCGTGAGCTGCGCGCGCACCGCCGCCTCGAGCGCGGCGTCGCCCTGCGCCGGGACGCCGAGCACGCTCGCGCTCACCAGCGCAGCCCCGGGCGGCGCGTAACTAGGCGCCACAACGCTCGGCACGACCACGTTGTTGGCGGGCCCGGAGCCGTCCCCGTCGAGCATCAGGATCGGCTCCTGGTGCGGCGCGCGCTCCGCGGCGAAGTACACGCACGTCAGGCCGCGCCCGGCGGGCACCGCGGCGAGCCCCGCCAGCCGCGCCGCCGCCGGCGCTTCAGTGGCAACCACCACCGACCGGGCCGCCAGCCTCTCGCCTCCAACGAGCACGACCCCGCCGCCTTCGACGCGCTCCACCGCGGCACCGAGCCGCACCGCATCGGTCGCCAGTCCCTCGCGCAGCTGGGCCGGGATGGCGCCGATGCCCCGCGACGGCAGGCACACGTCGCCGTGCGCGAACGCGCGGAAGACGGACTCGAACATCCGGCTCGACGCCGTGAGCTCGCGTCCGGCCAGGACACCACCCAGGAACGGCCGGAAGAACCGGTCGATGACCGTGCGCGAAAGCCCGGCGCGCCGCAGCGCCTCAAGCGCGGTCGTCTCGGGCCGGGCCGCGAGGTCGTCCCAGGTGCCGACGCGGACGTGGTGCCGCAGCGCCGCGAGGCGAGCCTTGTCGGCGATGCTGCCGAGGGGCGAGAAGAGCAGACCGACCGCGTCGAAGGGGTGGCGCCACGGGTCGCTGAGCTTGTGGAACCGGCCGCCGGTGTAGACGAGCGCTCCGGGGTAGAACGCCCTGAGGTCGAGCGCCCCGTAGTCCAGCACCCGCCGCGCTTCCGGGTACGCCGTCAGCAGCACCTGGAAGCCACGGTCGAGGAGGAAGCCCTCGACCTCGTCTGTCCGCACCCGCCCGCCGACGGCGTCGGACGCCTCCAGCACGAGGCAGTCGGTGCCGGCCTCCGCAAGCCGCCGGGCGCATGCGAGCCCCGCAAGGCCGGCGCCGACGACGAGGACCGCGCGCGCCTCTCTCACGCCCGCGCGCGCCGCCGCCAGAAGAGGAAGACCGGCACTCCGGCCAGCAGCAGCAGCGTGCCGTACAGCGCGTTGGTCGGGTTCGACAGCACGGAACTCACCACCACGAACCCGGCGGCGGCGATGAAGAGGGCCGGCGTCACGGGATAGCCGAGGGCGCGGTAGCCATGGTGGACGCCCGCCTCGACGCCTCCGCGCTCGCGCCGCCGGTACACGAACAGCGTAGCCGCGGCGAGCCCGAAGAAGATCCAGTCGCCGAACACCACCCAGTCGAGCAGCGCGCCGTACGACCCCGAGAGCGTCAGCACCACCGCCCACGCCGCCTGGAACACAATCGCCGCAGCCGGCGTGCGGTAGCGCGGGTGCAGCCGCGCGAGCGCCGGGATGAACGCGCCGTCCGCCGCCATCGCCTGGTAGACGCGCGGCGAGACCAGGATCACCAGGTTGAGGAACCCGAACGTCGAGACAGCGATGCCCGCCGAGATGAGCTGGGCCCCCGCAGGGCCGACGAGGCGCGCCATCGTGTCGGCGGCAGGCGTCTGGCTCACCGCGAGTCCCGGCGCGCCGAGCGCCGCGAGGTACGTCACGTTCGCGAGGAGGTACACCACGACCACGATGCCCACGCCGACGATGATGGCGCGCGGCAGGTTCCGCTCCGGCGCGAGGATCTCCTCGGCCACGAAGTTCGACTGCTGCCAACCGCCGTACGCGAACAGCACCGGGACGAGCGCGCTGCCGAGCGCGAGCACGATGGCAAGGACGCCGTGCGGCGTAGCCGCTGCCGCGGCTGCCAGCGCCGACGCGTCCGCGACGGGGGCGGGAGCGGAGGAGGCCGCCGCCACCATCCCCGCGACGATGAGTGCCGCCAGCGCCGCGAGCTTGAGGAGCGTGAAGGCGTTCTGCACCAGCGCGCCAGGGCGCACGCCGAGGTAGTTCACCGCGGACAGCAGCACGATCGCCGCCACGGCGAGCGGCACCGTCACGCCCGTCGGCCAGCCCGCGAGCGCCACCGTGTAGCGTGCGAACGTCACCGCCACCGCCGCGATGGCGCCCGTCGCCATCACGAGGAGCAGCGCCCAGCCGTAGAGGAACGCCGGCAACGGCCCGAAGGCGTCGCGCAGGTAGACGTAGCCGCCCCCCGCGCGCGGGCGCCGGCTCCCCAGTTCGCCGAAGCACAGGCCGCCCGCGATCGCGATGGCCGCACCCAGTCCCCAGGCCGCGAGGGTCAGGGCCCCGCTCCCCACGCGCTGCGCGACGATGGCCGGGTTGAGGAAGATGCCGGCGCCGATGATGCCGCCGACGACGACCATCGTGGCGGAGAAAAGCCCGAGACGCCGGGCGTACGTCGGACCTGACGCGTCGGTCACGGGCCCAGCGGCACCGGAAGACATCCGCCCAAGATAATCGCGCCTTCCAAACTCAGAGAGGTCGCTCCAACCTCACGCTTGACTTGCCCGGCCGAGGAGGGATCTTAGCACGGACCCCATCACTCATCACCTATCACCTAGCGCTCATCACTCATCACCTATTACTCATCACCTATGGCCACCATCCCCTTCACGAGCAATTACCAGGACCTGTCCTCGCCCCGCGGCTTCCAGTTCAAGTTCCACTGCGACAAGTGCGGCAACGGGTACATGTCCACGTTCCAGGCGAACAGGCTCGGGATGGCGGCCTCGGCCGCCGGCGCCGCGGCGTCGCTGCTCGGCGGTATCTTCGGCCGCGCCGCCGCGTCGGCCGAGCAGCTCCAGTCGCTCGTCGGAGGTCCCCTCCACGATTCGGCGCTCAAGGACGCCGTCCAGGAGATCCGGGCGCTCTTCAAGCAGTGCACGCGCTGCGGGAAGTGGGTGTGCGAGCCGGTGTGCTGGAACAAGAAGGCGCAGCTCTGCGAGGCGTGCGCGCCGGACCTCGACGAGGAACTCGCCGCGGCCCAGGCGCAGGCGGCCCAGGAGCAAGCCGTCGAGAAGGTGAAGGGAGTGGATTGGCTGGCGGACCGGAACGTCGCGCAGGCGGCGCCGGCCACGTGCGCCAAGTGCGGCGCGAAGATGCAGGGCGGGAAGTTCTGCCCGGAATGCGGTACCCCGGCGGTCCAGAAGCGCAGGTGTGCCGCGTGCGGCGCGGAAGCCGAAGGAACGCCCAAGTTCTGCCCGGAGTGCGGCAAGCCCTATGCACCGTGATGGGTCATGGGTGATGGGCAATAGGTGATGAATGATGGGGACGGACGCCGCGCTACCGCATTCTGACCAGGAAGCCGCCCTCGTCCGGGTCCCGCGCCCAGTCCGCGATGCGCGACGCGAGTTCCCCGCGGAGCATTCCGGCCACGGCCCCCCGCAGCACGGGGCGGCCGGCCGACCTGTTCCCCTTCCCCGTGATGATGTGCACCACCGAACCCGGCCAGCGGCGCGCGCAGAGCGACAGGAAGCTTCGTACCGCCTCGCGCGCCTCCGACGCCGTGCGGCCGTGCAGATCGAGCACGGCGGTGACACGGGCAGCGAAGAGGGAAACCATGAATCGTGATGCGAAATGGGTGATGGGCAATGGGTGATGGGTGATGGGGGCGGACGGGTCAGTTCAGTGGCCAGACGGTGACATTCAGCGCTCTCGCGACGGTGAAGCGTGAGGCCCCGTCACCCATCACGTATCACGCCTCCCTATCACTCATCACTCAGCACCCATCACCCATGACCCATCACGTCTTCTTGTTCGGCCGCAGCACCGACGCCACGATGGAGACCGCGAGGATGAGCACGATGATCAGCAGCGAGAGCGGTGTGGAGATCACCACCACCTCGCTCAGCAGCATCTTCGCGCCGACCAGAATCAGGATGGCCGAGAGGCCCAGCGACAGGTAGTGGAAGAGCCCGAGGAAGCCGGCCAGGGCGAAGTAGAGCGAGCGCAGGCCGAGGATGGCGAAGATGTTCGACGTATACACCACGAACGGGTCGCGGGTGATGGCCAGGACGGCGGGGATCGAGTCCACGGCGAACAGCAGGTCCGTGGTCTCCACCATCAGCAACACCACGAACAGTGGCGTCGCCATCCGGCGCCCCGCTTCCACCGTGAAGAAGCGGCCCCCTGCGAAGTCCTTGGTGATGGGCAGGACGCGCCGCGCCAGGCGCAGCACCGGATTGCGCTCGGGGTGGATCTCCGCGCCGCGGTCCAGCGCCATCTTGATCCCCGAGACGACCAGCAGCAGGCCGAAGACGTAGATCACCGCCTCGAAGCGCTGGATCAGCGTGACCCCGGCCGCGATGAAGACGCCCCGCATCACCAGCGCGCCGAGGATGCCCCAGAAGAGCACGCGGTGCTGGTGAGGCTTGGGCACGCGGAAGTACGTGAAGAGAAGGAGGAAGACGAACACGTTGTCGACGCTGAGCGACAGCTCGACCAGGTAGCCGGTGAAGTACTCCAAGGCACGCGCGGAGCCCGACCGGTCGTAGATGCCGACCCCGAAGAGGATCGCCACCGCGATCCACAGCGCACTCCAGGACAAGGCCTCCCGGAGCGGCAGCGCCTCCGTCCGGCGCCGGCCCAAGCCCAGGTCCAGCGCGAGCAGCCCGAGGACCAGCACACTGAAGACCACCCAGCCGACGACGTTCGCGGTCACGCCGCCTCCATGCGCATCGGTTCCATCCGCGAGAATTTCACACCGAGGACTGCGGGGCGACAGTACTCGGCGCCCGCAGCCGGATGATCGCCGTGGTGCCCCGCCCCACCACGCTCTCGAGCGCCACCTCGGCTCCCCAGTCGTCCACGAGGCGCTTCACGATGGCGAGGCCGAGGCCGCTGCCGCTCGACGTGGCGCTGAATCGCGGCTCGAAGACGCGGGGCAGGAGGTCCGCCGGAATGCCCCTGCCGTCATCGGTGATGGAGACCACCGCGGCCCAGGGGGGGCCGTCGCCGGCCCCCGGGCGCACTCGCACGTCGACGCGCCGCGCGCCAGCGTCACGGGCGTTCTCGAACAAGTTGACCAGCACCTCCACCAGTTCCCCGCGGCGCGCCGCGACGGGCGGCACGGCCACCACGTCGAGCGTCCAGGTCACCGGGCTTTCCCCGAGCCGGTAGAGGTTCACCACCTCGGCCGCGGCGGCGACGGCGTCCACCGCTTCGAGCGCGGGGCCCGCCGCCGCCGGGAGCGCGAAACGGCTGAAGGTGCGCGCGATGGCGTCGAGCCGGTCGATCTCGCCGAGCAGCCGCTGGCCCGTCGTGTCCAACGTGGGCCCGAGGTCGAGCGGCCGCTCGCGATGCACGCGCAGCAGGTGCTGGATCCCGAGGCGGATCGGCGTCAGGGGGTTCTTGATCTCGTGCGCCACCTGCCGCGCCATCTCGCCCCACGCGAGCACCCGCTCCGCCCGTTGGCCGCGCTCCACGTCCGCCGCCGCCTGTTCGAGCGAGGCGTACACCGGCTCGAGCTCCGCCGGCAGGTAGTCGAGGTGCGCGCCTACCCCCTCGCCGGCACCGACGGCCAGCGCGGCCCGGCGGAGCTGCTGGATGGGCCGGTCCAGCGCCCGCGCCGCGAGGCCGGAGAGCAGCATAGCCGCCACCACGGCGAGGAGCGCCGCGACCAGCGTGGTGATGCCGAGGTCCTGCTCACGCTGGCGCAGCGAGCTGTCGCCGAGCAGCTCCACGGCGGCGAGGATGACCGCGTCGGGCGGCGGACCCGGCCGCACGAGGCGATACGCCGCGAGGACGTCCCCCGGGGACGCCTCCTGGCGCTGCGTGAGCTCCAGTTCGTCGCCGAAGGCGAGCCGCCGGAAGGCCGCGGGCGGCACCAGGACGTCCAGCAGACCCAGGTCCGCCAGCACCGGCGCCGAGGCGGCCACGACCCGCCCACCCTGGCTGAGCGCGAGGTCGGCGTCCACGCGCAGGGCCAGCGTCACGAGGGCGGCGCTCGGGTTCCGGACGTCCGAGGAGAGCACGCCGCTCGCATCCCGCAGTTGCTGCCGGAGCAGCAGTTCGCGCGCTCGGCGGAACTCGTCACCGAGCCGCGCGTACCCCCACGTCGCGAACGCCAGCGTCGGCAGGACCAGCGCGAGCGCGAGGCTCGCCGTGAGCCGGGCGCGCAGCGAGCGGTACGTCCGCGGCCAGGCCACTCGGAGCACCGGCAGCACACGCCCTCCCGTCGCCTCGATCAGGAGCCACAGCAGTGACAGGATCGCGACGTCCACAAGCAGCACGAGCAGTCCGCGCTGGAGCACCGGCCACGCGCCCCGCAGGTCCACCTGGAGATGGAGGTGCCGCAGCCCACCCGGCATCGCGAGCCCGCGCTCGCCGCGCAGCAGCCAGCCGTCGCGGCGCCACGACACCCCCGCCGTCGGCGCGCGCGGCGCGCTCTCGGGAGGCGAGAGCGCGATGCGGTAGGGCGGTTCCGCCTCGCCGCCACCCTCGAGGAAGCGCCCCTCGCGGGTCTGGGGGACGAGGCGCGTGTGGGGCCCCACCTCGAGGGTGAGGACGCGGCCGTCGGCGAGCGGCACGGCAACGACCCGGATGACGCCCGGCACCCACGCGTAGGACGCGGCCAAGGTCCGGCGCCCCGTCGCCGCCTCGCGCGCCAGGCCCTGCACGATGGCGAGCGGCAGGTCGAGCGTCGCGAGGTCCAGCGTCACGAGGCGCTCGCCCTCCCCCGTCCACAGCGCCAGCGCCACAGGGAATCCCTGGCCGTCCAGCGCGCTGCGCCGGTACAGCACGAAGAGGTCGCCGGCGGTCGCGGGCAGCGGCGCGGCGGCGACCTGGGCCGCGGTACGGTCCGCCAGCGCGAGCACGACCGGGTCGGGGGCCCCACCGAGTCCCTCGGCGTCGGCGGCCGCAAGCGCGAGCCGACTCTCGGTCGTCGCCCGCCAGGTGAGCAGCGCCGCAGCGGTGCCGGATACCACCGCCACCGTCGCAAGCGTGGCGCGCAGCGGCATCGGTTTGATGGCGAGCAGCAGCGCCGGGAGCCACAGGTACGGGTACCACTCCGGCCACGCGGCGCCCGGCCTGAACAGCCAGAGCCCGGCGGTCGCCAGCGCGAGCGCGAGCGCCGCGGCCACCCACGGCCAGAGACCGCCGTGGGGCGGCGCCGCCGGGCCGCGCACCAGCGCCGCGCCAAGCAGCACGACCGCCGACGCCGCCAGCGCCAGCGCCACCTGCCAGGTCATCCACAGCATCGCGGGGACGTCGCCGGCCGGCGGCGTGATCCCCTTCGCCAGATTCTGGAGCAGGTAGGGCGCCGCGACGACGAGCGCCACCGCCGCCACGATGTGCCACCAGTGCGTGCGCAGCCCGCGTCGCCACAGCCCGATCGCGAGGTACGCGCTCACGGCGCCAGAGATGGCCAGCGCCCCGGCGGACGCCGAGGAGGGCCCGAGCAGCCCGCGGTAGTAGGTCGCCGCCCCGAACACGCCCGACGCGCCGAACGCTTCCTCGAGCGGCGCGCGGGCCAGGAGGAGCGCCGCGCCGACGGCGCCGAACGCGAGCCACGCCAGCCCGAGCCGCAGCCGCACCGCCCCGACGACCGCCAGCCCCAGCACCAGCGCGGCGAGGGCGATCCCCGCGCGCTGAGCCGGCGCGAGGACCTCGTCCCGCGCCACGCCCTGCTCGGGCGTCACGATCTCCACCGAGAACAGCGTGTCGCCCTCGGGGCCGGCGAAGTTGATCACGGCTGAGTCGGGCGGCAGCGTCCCGGGAGGCAGGAACCGGAGGCCTACGCCGGTCGTGCCGACGAATTCCTCCGTGAGCGCGGCGCCGGCGAGCGGGACGCCGAGCGAGCGGGCGATGAGGACCGTGCCGACGCCCGTCGTGCCGTTCACCTGGCGGCGCGCGACGAGCCACAGGTAGAATGGTGTCGTGACGACGGAGAGCGCGGGCCCGTCGGGGCCCACCACCACCCGCTGCGTCCCGGCCCAGGCCGCGGCGCGGCCCTGGGGATCGAACACCATCACCCCGTGCGCCGGGCCGCGATGCCGCGTCAGGCCGTCGAGGCGGTCGAACGCCTGCGTTTCCGCGTGGGTGTCCGTGGCGGCCGCGCCGTCCGCGAGGTCGCGCGCCAGCGTCACGGCATCGCGCATCGAGCCCACGAGACGCCGCGCCGCGAGCGTCGTCATTTCCCGCTGCACGTCGGGCCAGCTCGACGTGATCCGCGCGAGGCGCGCCGTGGTCACCGCCTCCAGCAGTCCCAGCGCCGCGGCCGCGAGGGAGCCGGTCGCGAGCAGCGCCCGGGCGAGCCGTGGCGCCCCCGCGCGCGCCGCCGCCCACGCCGACGCGGCGGCCGGGACCAGGGCGCCCAGGGCCAGCAGCCACCCCGGCGCCCGCATCCACTCCGCCGCCAGCACGGCGGCCGACGCCAACGCGACGAACCACAGCAGCGCCCAGCGCCTCATCCGGAGACCCCCGTCGTGATCCCTCCCGGCCGTCCGCTCCGCATCAAGTTCCTCGCGCCCGCCGACGTCCGTCACGCGCTCGACTCCAATCCGCGACTCCTCGTCCCGGTCGGGACCTGCGAGCAGCACGGCGCCCACCTGCCACTCGGCTGCGACACGCTCGTCGTGGAACGCCTCGCCGACGACCTCTCCGCGGAGTTCGGGATCCTCGTCGCCCCGACCATCGAGTACGGCGTGAACGGGGCCACGTCGGAGGCGTTCCCGGGCAATGCCGGTGTGCGGCGCAAAACGCTCCGGCGGTGGGTCAACGATCTCCTCCTCGACTGGGAGCGCGAGGGCGTCCAGGAGTTCCTGCTCCTCACCGCCCACGGCCACGCCCCGCACCAGGAAGCGCTCGGCACCGTGGTCACGGAGCGCGCCCGCGTCCGGGTGATCGACGTCCTCGCCATCGAGTTCGGGTCCCTCGTCGAAGGCGCCGAGGGCCCGATCCACGGCGGCGAGGTGGACACGTCCCTCGCCCTCTTCGTCGCCCCGCACCTGGTGCGCATGGACCAGGCGCGCGACTTCATTCTGCCCGAAACCGACGTCCGGCGCTACCGCCGCGGCTCGACGATGCGCATGCCCGCCCTTTCGCAGGGGGCCCTTGGCGAGCCCACCCGGGCCTCCGCGGCCAAGGGTCAGCGCATCTTCGAGCACATCAAGGAGCGCATCCGCACGCGCGTCCTCGGAGTGCCGGCCTCCCCCGCCGATGGGTGAGCGCGGGAGGGCGCGTGGCCTCGCCGCGGTCCTCGGCCTCACCGTCGTCGCCGTCGCCGCCGCCGCGCGGCCCGCGCCGGCGCAGGAGTTCCTTGACCGCGGCACCTTCCTCATCGAGCGGGGCGGCAACGAGGTCGGGCGCGAGGACTTCGCGATCCGACGCGGGCCGGCGCGGGCCGGGGCGGGCAGCATCCTCGCCGTGGCCACCGTCCACTACCGCGACCGTGAACTGCGGCCCGCGCTCGACCTCAGCGGCGACCTGCGGCCCGTCGGCTACCAGCTCGACGTCAGCTCCGGCGGGAGAGTGGTCGAGCGCCTCAGCGTCCAGTTCGGCCGCGGCCGGATCGGCGTCCGCCTGGCCGGCCAGCAGCGCGAGGTCCTCCGCGAGTTCCCGGCGGCACTCGGCATCGCCGTCCTCGACGACGATGTCTTCCACCAATTCTACTTCCTCCCGCGCGCCGCGTCCGGCGGCGTGGTTTCGCTGCGGCTCCTGCTGCCGCGGGCCCCGGCCATCGTGGGAGGCGCGGTCCGCCGCATCGGCGACGATACCGTCAGCGTAAGCGGCCGCAAGCTCCCCGCCGATCACTTCGCCCTCCTCCTCGACACCGGCGAGGAACGCGACTTCTGGTTCACCGCCTCCGGCGACCTGCTGCGCGTGGCCATCCCGTCCCGCGAGATTGTCGCCACGCGCACCGCCCTGCCCCCTCGCTGAGCGGGGCGGCGGGCCAGCCGTCATCCCGGTCACGCTCCCACAGCGGAACCAGCCAACCATGCGTATCTTAGTAGGTTGACCACGGTCATCTTCATGGTCCCCTGTTCTGAAGTTACGCTCGGTGAACGGGTTGAAACCACTGGACCGCGGTTCCCGTAGGGCTCGATATAACTTTGGAGAGGGTGCACGATCCAATGAAGGCTCGATTGATTCTCGGTTGGCTGCTGGTCTTTTCCCTTGTCGCGGCCATCGGCTATGCACAGCAGCCGCTGGCGCGCCGGCTCGGCCTCGCGGAAGCATTGCGGCTCGCGCGGGAGAACAACCCCGCGTACCGGTCCACGCTCAACAACCGCTGGGGGGCGAGCCGCGAGGTGACAAGCAGCGGCCTGCGGCTGTTCACACCCAGCGCCACGATCTCCGGCAGTCACGGGCGGCAACAAGGATCGTCACGGTACTTCGACTTCCTCCAGGGGTCCGTGACCACACCTGGCAGCAGCTCGCTCGGATGGGACCTTTCCTTCGGGTACAGCCTCTCGGGCCAGACGATCGCTGAACGAGGGCTGGCGCGGGCGGAACTCCGCGCGACCGATGCCGACATCGCCGGGGCCGGCACGTTCCTGGAGACCTCGGTGCGCCAGCAGTACCTGAACGTGTTGCAGGCCCAGGCCCAGGTCGCCCTCGCGCAGCACGTGCTCGACCGCGCCACCGAAACGCTGAACCTGGCCCAGGCCCGGAATTCCGTGGGCCAGGGCACGCTGATCGACGTGCGCCGCGCCCAGGTGGAGAAGGGTCAGGCGGAGGTCGGGCTGTTGCGGGCGAACCAGACCGTGGAGAACCAGATCCTGGTCCTCTTCGAGCGCCTCGGCGTGCCGGCGCCGCAGCCGGGCGCGGTACTGCTGACCGATTCCTTTCCGGTGACGGCACCGACCCTCAACCGCGATTCGCTGGTCCAGCTCGCCCTACAGGAGAATCCGGCGCTCGTGGCGCTGCGGGCCCGCGAGACCTCGGCCGCCTGGGGTCTGCGCTCCGCGTACTCGCGGTTCGGTCCCAGTCTCCAAGCCTCGCTCGGCTACGGCAAGTCACGGTACTACACGTCGAATGCCATCTACGACAAGTCCGTGACGCCGTGGCTCCTCACCGGGTGGAAGGATACGACCATCGCGAGCACCCAGCCGTGGAGTCTGACCATCGGGGTCCAGCTGCCGATCTTCGATGGGTTCCAGCGCACCGTGGGGGTCGCCCGAGCCCGGGCTGCGCAGGACGATGCGCGTCTTGGCATCCGCAGCCAGGAACTCGCGGTGCGCGCCGACGTCACGGCGGCGTACCTGGCGCTCGTCGCGGCCTATCAGGTGATCGGGATCCAGCAGAACAACAAGACCGCGTCGGCCGAGGCGCTGAGCCTCGCGACCGAGCGGTATCGCGTGGGCAACGGGACGTTCCTGGAGCTGCTGGACGCCCGGGTCAGCGCGGAGCAGGCGGATGCCGCCTACGTCGGCGCCATCTACGACTATCACAAGGCCTACGCCGCGCTCGAAAACGCCGTCGGCCGGCCGTTGCGCTAGCTAACCGGGATACACCGTCATGACCAGCAAGGGCAAGATCTTCCTCATCGTCGCGGGCGTCGTCGTCGTGGGCGGCTTCGTGATGCTCAGTGCCTCCAAGCGCCGCCAGCCGACCGTCGAGGTGCGGATGGAGAAAGTGTCGCGCCGCGACCTCGTCTCCATCGTGACCGCGAGCGGCAAGATCCAGCCGAAACGGAAAGTGGACGTCTCCTCCGACATCACCGGCCGCATCGTCGACCTGCCAGTGAAGGAAGGCGACGAGGTCCAGCGCGGCCAGGTCGTGGTGCGCATCGACCCGACCCAATACCAGGCGCGGGTGGAGCTGGCGCAGGCGATGCTGGCGTCCGCGCAGGCGCAAGCCGCGCAATCGCGGGCGAACCGGGACCAGGCGGAGCGCTCGTACGTCCGCGCCCGCGACCTCCGGGCCCAGAACGTCCAGCTCGTCTCGCAGGAGGCGCTCGAGCAGGCGCAGACGCAGCGCGAGGTCGCCACGGCCAACCTCGAGGCGGCGACGCACCAGGTGGACCAATCATCCGCCAACCTGCGCGAGGCGCAGGACGCGCTCCGCAAGACGACTATCCTGGCGCCGATGAGCGGCAAGATCACGCGCCTGGCAGTCGAGGAGGGCGAGGTGGCGGTCCCGGGCACCTTCTCGCGGGAGACGGGCCTCCTGATGACGATCTCGGACCTCTCCG
>Ga0315275_10002000_pt1 | contig 18239 bp, 19 predicted proteins | sample YL17G03_0_MG_FD_205557 | JGI IMG/M metagenome (GOLD analysis project Ga0315275, IMG submission 205557) | Sediment microbial communities from Yellowstone Lake, YNP, Wyoming, USA - YL17G03_0 | ecosystem: Environmental > Aquatic > Freshwater > Lake > Sediment | place: USA: Wyoming | collected...
GGACGCAAGAAACTCAAAGGGCGCACGGTGGGGTGCTCACCCACTTCATCTGCGCCCTTTTTGTTTGCCCCAAGCAAGGAGAAACCAAAATGACGACTGAAGAGATCAAGAAAGCGGCCGAAAAAGGCGGGGAAATGGTTATCGACATGAACGACCTGAAGGGGGTCATCCAGGAAGTGATGAAGGGCGCTGATTTGGGCGTTCGGGAAGAGTTCAAGAAGTACATGAGCGAGACAGTCAAGAAGGAGCTGTTGCCCGACGGCGACAAGGGGATCACTCAGGCGGCTGGCGGGTCGATCATCAACACGGGGGTGTTCCAGAAGGATTTTGGACAGGGCAGGGGCCAGATGAGCGGAGCCCAGGTTGCAACCACTTTGAGGAGCTGCGGAGGTCCGTTCCTGTCGTTGTCGAAAGAGATGGAGTCGTTCGCAACCATCCTGTCGTGCGGGGGAGACTTCCGCAAGGCGGAGGCCAGGGGGGTTTCGTTGGGCGAGTACAACGAGATGGTCAAAGAGCAGCACCGGAAGGTACTCGGCCAGAAAGCGTTGACCACGACGGATGCTGGGGCACTGGTGCCGATCGAGTTCCTAGCAACGATGGTTGAGTTCGCGACGGCACAGTCTCAGATCCTCCCGAAGCTGTGGAGGCTTCCGATGGGCGGCCAGATGCTCCGCATCCCGATGTTGGTGCAAGAGTCTGGTTCGTATTTCGGCGGGATCGTGCTCTACCACCCCGGAGAGGGCGGGAAGAAGACGCCGACGAAGCCGGTGTTCGACCAGATTGCTCTGACGGCGAAAAAGTTGATCGGATTGTGCCCGATCACGGACGAATTGGTGATGGACAGTTCTATTAACATCGTGAATTACGTTTCGGGCCTGTTCATGCGTGCGTTCCAGTGGCAAGCGGAGCACGAGGTTCTCCAGGGCGTCGCGGCGAACGATGAGATGGCAGGGATCATTCCTGACCTTGCGATCAACGTGGTCCCAAGGAACGTGCCTGGGACGGTGACGTTCCCCGATCTGATCAATTTGGACAGTTCGCTGGACGAGAATTTCCAGAACCTGACGTTCGTGACCCGGAGGGCCACGGTGAATCAGTTCAGGGTGGAGATGCAGGCTGGAGGTGCCACGAACCAGCCGATCTACGTCGAGGGGTTCAGTACGGCACTTGGGCCGATCATGGTTCCGCAGTTGATGGGATACCCGATCGTGCGTACCCGGAACGTTCCGGCTATGGGGATCAGGGGAGACATCGTGCTCGGCGACTTCGGGTTCTACATCTGGGCTGTGAGGCAGGATATGACGGTCGATCAGTCGAGGGATTTCCGGTTTGACTATGACGAGACTACGCTGAGGTTCGTGGTCCGTCAGGACGGGGTTCCTGGGGTGCCGATCGCATTCTCTGTGCTCGACGGGACTTTGAGCTAAACATTTTCACTCGGTGAACGGGGGGAGGATCGTGGGTCCGCGAGGTCTACCCCGGACTCCCCCCTGGATCCGCCTCTTGGTTGGTGCGTTGATGGGGGACATCGTTGTGATCGTGAAAGTGAGGAATCTGTTGCCAGCTTTGCGGAAATCGTACGGGGAGTTCAGGCACATCGAGATAAGCAAGGCGGTGAAGGGACAACACAAGGGATATTGGGAGATCGTCGGTGGGGATGGCGAAAAAGAGCTGTGCGTGATCCCGAGGAGCATTTTGGACGACGTTTATGATGACACGTATATGGCGCGCATGACGTTCAAGCCGAAGGCTGAGAACCCACTAGGGTTGTCTTATAAGGACGTTTACGGGATGAAGACGAGACCGGCATGACGATGCGCGTGCTGTGGGTTCAGGATTACGTGAAGCAGGACGGCGGAGCGGAGCAGTCAAACAAGGCTGTCGTACACGTCGGGACAGGGTTGGGGTTCGATATTGTGGGGATGAGTCCTAGGCATTTTCAGGAAAAACTGTTGAGGGATGCGGATGTCGTCATTGTCAACAATTTCCACCAGTTCGGCGGCACGCAGGTAGCTATGGTCCGGTCTGCGTGCGTGGAAGGGAACGTTCCGTTGGTGATGTACTCGCACGATTACAGGGACTTAAAGAGGCGCGGGTTTATCCTGCCGTTCTTCCTCAAGGCGAGGCTGAACGTATTCATCAGCCCGAAGCACTTGCAGGATTATTCGGCGGCGTTTCTGATCGAGAGATGCGTTGCGTTGCCCCTGTGCATTGACACGAAGGGGTTCACGCCGGTCGAGGGGGTGGTTCGTAGGCCGAGGTCGGTGTTGATCGTCGCGCCGCAGAAACAAGGAACTCAGACGGAGAAGTTCATCTGCGAACACCCGGAATACACCTACTGTTCGATCGGCATGAAATTTCCTGGATGCCGGGAGGTGAGGCCGGTTGTGCCGATCAAGAGTATGCCGAGGTTGTATTCGGAGTTCGACTGTTTGCTTCATTTCCCGAAGGGGTTGTGCGGTGGCGAGCGGATTTTGTTCGAGGCGGCGTTGTGCGGGTGCAAGTTGTGGTCGAACGCAAACGCGGGACACACGAGCTGGGGATTTGATTGGACGAACCGGGTGGGGTTGGCGCGAGCGCTGGACGAGGCCCCGTTCGCGTTTTGGAAGCAGGTCGAGGAGGTTGTGGGATGAATGTGCCGGTGAGGAAAGTGGTGGCTAGGCCGATCGCGGAGCACACCAGGGCACCGGATCATACGAGGAACAATCCTTCGACGAAACTGCTGTTCGAAACGCTCGTTGATTTGGCGTCGAGGCCGGAGGTTAGGACGGTCATCGAGATCGGATCTACGGATGGGCGCGGATCGACGATGGGGCTCAGGGAAGGGTTGGAAAAGAACCCGAACTTCCCTGACGTCAAGTTGTTTTGCATCGAGCCGGTCAAACAGATGTACGATGTTTTGTCGAAGACGCGGGCGAAGTACATGAAATGCTACAGGGTTTGCAGTTCGGACCCGAAGACGTTTTATTCGGATCAGGAGATCGACTGCTTTTTTCGGGAGGATTTTCCTCACGACATGTTTGAAAGCCCGGCCCAGAGGCAGAACCCAGTATGGCACATGAGGGAGCGGGACCGATACACGAAGTATTTTCAAACTCAGTCACTACCGTCTCGCGGTATTGAATTGATCAAGGACAGGAACAAGATCGAGGTGTTCGACCTGGCGTTCGTGGACGGCGGCACGTATTCGGGGCGGAGCGACACGAGAGCTGTGTATGGGTCGAAGTATTTGGTGCTGGACGACGTGCACACGCTCAAGTGTTTGTACGTGTTCCGTGAATTGGAGAAGGATCCTCGGTACAGGATGATCCTGCACAGAGGGCTGGAGGGTGGACATTTCGGGTACGCGGCTTTCGAACGGGTCGAGGGATGAGCGAGGTTGTTGTGTATTTCAAGAGCGGGCTGGGGAATTTGATCCAGGCGACTCCGGCGATGCAAGTGATGGCGAAGTCGGACCCGGGGGGAAAGATCGACGTTTGCATGGACGCGGGTTGGAAACACGACTCCAGGATCAAGAGCGTGGAAGAGATTTTGACGAGATGCGAGTTCGTCGAAAAGGTGATCCGGCACCCCGGTCACCCCCTGGGATCGTATCGGCTGGCGCTGGTCCCGGCCCAATGCGAAACGTCAAAGACGGGCAGGTTGATCCTGAAGAAAATGAGGACGGCGCTGTGGCCATCGGAAAATTGGCCGAAGACGGGGGCGCATGAGGCGGACGTCAACATGAGGCTGGCGAGGGCGGTGACGGGGTACAAGGGGCCGATGCCGCCGAAGTATATGCCGGTTTCGATGGATGGACCGGATTTGAGGGCGGAGAGGAAACCGTTGATCGGGTTATGCAACGGAGCGTTCGGAACAGCGATGTGGAGGAAGAAACATTGGCCATATTTCAAGGTGATCGCTCGCCAGTTGTCGCTGTATTTCAAGGGGACGGTCATTGGGATCGGGTCGAGCGGAGAACTGAAAGATGTTGGGCTGGACGTCGATTTCACGGGGAAGTTGTCGATCACGAAGTCGGCAAGGGTGGTCCAGCAGTTAGACCTGTTGGTGACGACGGATACTGCGGTGATGCACATGGGGGACGCTTTGGGGGTGCGGATGTTGGTGCTGTTCGGGCCGACGTTGATGACCAAGAACGCTCCGAGGAATCCGGCGGCCAGGATGATGCGGTCGAAGATAGGGTGCGCCCCGTGCCAGTACACGGCCAGGTTCTTCACGTGCGATACATTCACGTGTATGGAGCAGTTGACCCCGATGGCTGTGATGGCCGCGGTGCGCGGGATGATGAGGGGGTGGGAGCGGACAAGTGCACGAGCTGCCTGATACGATGGAGTGCCCGAAGTGTGGGTCGTGTTTGAAACGCTTTGACGTACTTCTATGTATGCACGAAAGCTGCCGGTGTCGCTGGGTGCGGTGGTATTGTTTGGGGTGTCGGTTCGAGGAACTCGTTGATTACACGCCGTCGGTGCGAAGGATGTCTGAGCGACAAGCGGAACTCGCGGCGGAGTACACGGTTGAGATGGAGGGGTGAGTTATGGCGATGTTGGCAGACGTGAAGGCGTACGTCGGGCTGATGGACACATCCCACGACCTGCTGGTGGCGGCGGTGATTTCGGGCGTTTTGGACAGCGCGGACGAGTACATGGGGGTCCGCTATTCGGATGCGGCTGGAGTCGAGGATCACTTCGACGGCGGGGTCGAGATGTTGTTCTTGCGTCACGTGAACGTCAGGAACCTTACTCTGTATGTGGACGGGGACGAGCAGGCGACAGATACCTACGACCTGTATTCTGAAACGGGCAAGATCAAGAAAAGGTGCGGGGCGTGGCAAAAGGGAAACCGGATCATACGGGTAACATACGACGGCGGCTGGAGCGAGGACGCGCTGCCTTCGAGCTTGCGGATGAAGTTGGTGAAGCAAGTCGGTTGGGAGTTCAGAAGGCGGAAGGATCCGGGGTTGCAGAGCGTCACGTTCCCGGACGGATCGGTCAACAAGTTCGACCTGGGGGAGTGGTTGGCTGACGTGGAGGTTGAACTCAACCGGAGGAGGCGATTGATTATCTAATGATCGAGGTGATCGGGGATTCTCATACTTTCATCTTCACGGGGAGCGACGTAGCAGAGCCGACAAGGGACCGGGAAAATGGGTTTTGTGGCTTCCATATCCAGTACATCGGGCCGGTGTTGGCTTGGAGTTTGACACACGCGGGTGCGGGCAGGGATTTGTTTTGGCGGTCGATCGGGAACGTTCCGCCAGGGTCAACGATCCTCACGGTGTTCGGGGAGATAGATTGCAGGGCGCATCTTTATAGGCAGGCGATCAAACAGAAAAGGAACATGCGATTGGTTGCGGAGGATTGCGCTTCGATGTACGCGGATGTGTTGGAAGAGGTCCGCAACAGGGGCCATTTTCCGGTTGCATGGTCGGTAATCCCTGCAACGAACTTTCCGGTATTGTCGAAGAAGTGGCCTGCGGAGGGGACGTTGCGGGAACGACGGGCGATTATCGAGGCTTTTAACGCGCAGCTGGCCGCGAAGACGACAACCGCGAGCGTGTATGGGGAATTAGTCAGGGAGGACGGGTCGGTGAGGGAGGAGTTTTATCTGGACGCGATCCACCTGTCCAAGAAGGCGCTGCCGATGGCGAAGGCGGAGATTGAACGCGCTATCGAAATGCGCGGGCCGGCCGGTTTGGGAGAGGATTTTAGAGCGAAATGATTGAAGCGACGATCGACGGAGTGGACGGGGCGGCGGCGAGGATCAAGAAGATCACGCCGATGATGTTGCAGCAGATCAGGAAGATATTTCTGACTGAGGCGGCGGACATGGCTGGAAGGATCCGCACGGACCAGATGACGGGGGGGACGACGGGCACGAAACTGAGGGTGAGGAGCGGACGGTTACGAGCGAGCGTGCGGGCGTTGCCGAGCGTGATAATGGGGGAAGTGGTAAAGGGAGGCGTGGGGATCGGGACGGTTTACGGGAGAGTGCACGTCGGGCCAGTTGGCCAGGAAACGATCATCCGGCCAAAAACGAAGAAGTGGCTGACGATCCCGCTGAAAGCTGCGATGACACCGGCGGGGGTCGGGCGTGGATCGGCCATGTCGGGGGTTTGGGGAGATACGTTCTTCAAAAAAGTGCATTACATCGGCGGCTCTGCCCTGATGTTGTTCGGGCGAAGGATGTCCTGGAGTAAGTCGGGAAGGAGCGGCGGGTCGATGGGAAAGACGCGGGGGCAGGCGGTTCCGTTGTTTCTGCTCGTGAAGCAAGTGAAGATCCCTTCGCGGGTGCACCCGGAATTGATCTTGGCGATCGCGAGGCCGAGACTTATTTTGGCCTTCAAGAACATCGGGGTGAAATTAGCATGATGGGAGCAGGAATGAAGATCGGACGGAATTGCAGGCGGACGAGGACGTGGGGGTTTGAACCGGCGGAGTACGAAGACCTGGAGGTGACGGAGTACGACGTCAAACGTCAGGGGAAGTCTAGGCGTGCGAAAAAGTTGGTGGAGGACGTTATTCGTCATGGCCGACACAGTAAAGACGAGGGCGATCAAGGCTATTGAGAAGGCGATAGGTGAGATCGAGGGGATCAACGGGGTATTTCGGAACCCGGCGATGGAGGTCCAGCGCGAGACAGGGACGTTCCCGATCGTTTTCGTGTACGACACGGAAGAAAAGAAGGTTCAGGTCAACCGGTATGCACAAGTAACCGTGCCGGTTCGGATCGAATTGTGGAACGAGGGAGAGGAAGCCGGGTTCTTGGATTCTGAGGACGAGCTGGTTGCGGAGATCGAAAAGAAGTTGTTGAGCGACGAGAACGTCAGGCTGTGGTGCCGGAGGATCAGGCCAAGCCCGGAGAGGAGCTCTTCGAAGTTCATGGGAGAGGAGCACATGGGCGGTATCGTGATGTGGTGGGAGATCGAGTTTCACCATATTTGGGGAGATCCATACAACGCGGGGAGGTAAACAGGGCAATAGGCAGGGAGGGGTCCTCGGGACGGGCTGCGCAACCTGAACTGAGGCGCAAGGAACAAGAAGGGCGTGCTGGTGACGGGCACACCACCGTCTATCGGTACGCCCTTTTTGTTTGCCCCCAGGTGGGTCGAGGCAGACATCTCAACTGGTTCAGGAGGTAGTGATCATGGCGACGCCAAGCACGGACAACTACACGATTGGGAAGGGGATTCTTAGTTTCGACAGGTGGGACGTGGACGGGTTGCCCACCGGGATGAGGGATTTGGGGAACGCGCCCAATTTCACGCTGACCTTGGAGGTCGAACAGCTCGATCACTATTCGAGCAGGGAGCAGATCAAGAAGAAGGATCTGACGGTCACGTTGAGCGCAGGGGTCAAGGTCAAGTTCACGCTGGACGAGTACGACCGGGAAAACGTCGCGATCGCTCTGTTCGGGACGGTGGCTGGGCCGGTCATCAATTTGCTGGATTCGACCACGCTGCGCGGGCATTTGATGTTCGTTGGGAACCCGGCGGTTGGGGCGAGGTACACGGTGAACCTGTGGAGGGTGAGTTTGAAGCCCACGTCGGAAATCTCCTTTATCACGGAGGAGTGGGGGAAGATCGAGTTTGAGGGCACGGCGGAAAGCGACATCGCGAACCATCCGACGCAAGAGTATGGAACGGTCGAACAATGGATGAACAGCTAATACAGGGGGGAGCATGAGCCAGGATGACGAGGTTGGAAAGGGGGGCCGGGCTACCGGCCCTGACGATTCCGCAGTTTTGTTTCCAGACGTGACGGTTTGTGGACTGACGGTTAAGCCGTGGACGATGAACACGATGAACGAGCTGTCGCCTTCGCTTTTGGGGATCTTCCGTGGATTGAAGAAAGAGGGGATCAAGATTTCGGAGGCGATGGATAATTTTGTTGAATTGATCCTGATAACTGTGCCGTACATGGCTCGGATCATTTCGTTGTCTTCGGGATGCACGGAGGAGTACGCCGGGAAGCTGGAACCCGGAGATGCGGTGAACATTATGACGGTGATCGTAACCCAGAACTGGAAACGGATAAAAAACTCGCTGGGCCTGGGTCAGAACCAGTTCAAGGTGGGATGATCCAGGCGCTGGAAATCTTGATCTCCAGGGGGCACGGAACGCTCGATCAGTTGAAGAGGGGGTACACGCTCGAGCAGTTGGAAAAGATGATCGAGGCGGCGGAGCGCAACCGGAAAAGGGAGTTGGCCGAGTTGCTCCTGGTGGTCAGGGTGGGGTACCACGGGACGAAAGACGACGTGAAAAAGTTGATGGGAGAGTTCAATCGCGGGCAGCCGGAGCCTCCGGAGAAGCCAATGTCCCCGGCGGGGGCGGCACGGTTGGCCGCGGTACTGGCCGGGGGGTTGAAACGAAAGGCGGGAAGCGATGGCAGGGACTGAGGAGATAGCCAGGCTCTTGATTCGGTTGCAGGCCGATTCGGGTCAGATGAAAACTGATTTGAACAAGGCAACGGCTGAGATCAACGCTTTCGCGACGACGGCTAAAAAGATTTTGGCTGGTATAGGGATAACGTTTGGATTAAAGATCCTGGCGAACGAGATCAAGGAAGTCGTTGCCTGGGCACATGCCTACAATTCTGAGATCGAGCAGAGCCAGATCGGGATTGCTGCGATCGTGAACGCCACGAGCGAAATAAAGGACGCGACTGGAAAGACGTTGGAGGGCGAAGAAAAGTGGTTGGCGGCGTTGGAGATCGGCGCGGAAATGCACGAGCGGATCCTGTCGGCGGCGATGCGGACGAGCGCGACGACGGCGGAGATCGTTCAGGGGTTCCAGGCGATGTTGGGACCGGCGCGGTCGGCTGGGTTGTCGCTAGAGCAGACGTTGAGTCTGGCGACTTCGATTACTCAGGCGATGCAATCCATGAACCTGCCGATGGTTCAGTTCAGGATCGAGGCCAATGCGTTGATCAAGGGCGAGGAAAGTGTTCGTGCGGACCTCATGAAGAATTTGCAGATCAGGGGTGAGGAGGTCAAGCAGGCGCAAGAGCTGGGTAAATTGTACGAGTTCCTGGACGAAAAGTTGAAGACGTTCGCGAGATCAGGGGAGGCGCAGCTCACCACATGGAAGGGTTTGAAGTCGTCGATGGAGGACATCGTTTCTGTATTGGGGGCGGCGGCGGAAAAGCCGCTGTTCGTGGCTGCTACAAAGGCGTTGGGGGATCTTGTTGGGTTGTTGACGGAGGGCACGGAGGGCACGATCAAGTTTTCGGATTCTGCGACAAATGCGGCAAAACAAATCGGGGCTGCTTTTGAGACTATCGTGGGGCACTTCAGGGTGTTCTCTACTGAATACGGGGCGCTTGTGTACCTCCTGACCGTTTCGTTGCAAACGCTGAATATCTTGGTCGTCAGCTTGTTCATGGGATTGTCTGTTGCGTTCTGGCAGTTTTTCGGGTTTTTGACTGCGGCGGTGATGGTTTTGGACAAGCTAAGTGGGTGGGGGTTGATCCCCGGATTCTCGGCCAGCGTAAAGGCGATGGAGGCGGAGTTTAAGCGGATGGGGGAGGAAATCGAAAAGCAGGCATTTTCGGCGGCTGGAGCTTGGGGGGCTTTGGCACCGATCCTGATGGGAGTGGCGGAAGCTACGGGGGACGTCAAGTTGATGATGGCCGCGAATCGGTTGACGGACAAGGACGTTGTGAGCCCGGAGGCGATGGAGAAGGCGAAGGACTCGATAGAAAAGATCGTGAAAAAGGTCGAGGAGTTGAAGATCCAGCAGACGGAATTGGTGAACCCGGTCGCGGCGAGCAGGGCGGCGCTGGAGCTGTGGATCGCGACGACGACGAAGGGCGCGGCGACTACCCCGGAGTTGGCTGCAAGGATCGAGGAACTTAGAGAGCAGTTCACGAAATTGGAGGAGATGAAAGAGGCGAAGTTCAGGATCGAGGCGGTGGACAAGTCGGCACTCAAGGCCTCGGCGGAAGGGGTAAAGACGGAACTTGCGACGATCAAAGCGGCATACGAAACGGGGCAGATGGATCTCGACGTCTACTTTGCCAGGAGGCGGGCGGCAATCACGGAGGGAGCCCAGGCGGAAATCAGGATTTTGAACCGGGAGTTGAGCCGGGCGCCCACCGAAACGGAAAAGATAACTATTCGATCGGAGATCTCTGGGAAGGAAGCCGACCTGAAAGGGCAGATGATCGTGTTGGATGGCGAGCAGACGGAGGCTGTCCTGCGGTTGAACCAGGCGGTGCGCGATGGGGAGGCGGCTGAGATCTACCAGAGGACGGAAACTGAGTTGCAGTTGATCCAGGCCAGGTACGAGCAGGGCATGGTGACAATCCAGGAATACTACGAGATCAAGAGGGTTTCGGCGGAGGATGTCGGAACGAAAGAGATCGACAATCTGGAAACAGCGTTGGCGGTTGCGGGGAGCCAGGCTGAAAAGCAAGAGATTATCACGAAGCTGATGGAGCGGAAGGCGGAGCTACAGCGCGAGATCACGGGGTTGACGATCGAGGAAACGAACGCGCTGAAGAACCAGGCGTTTCAGCTCATCGAGATCAATTCGATGCTGGCGGCGTTGAAGGAACGGGCGTCCCCGGGGCTCGGACCCATCGGGAACATGCGGGCTGCGTTTGCGACGCAACTGGTCGAGATGGACGGGATGCACGCTCAAGAATTGCAGAAGATCCGGGATTTGAACGAGGAGAAAATAAAGATCGGGGAAGAGTATTACTCCAAAACGGAATTGTTGGAGAAGACCCAATCGTTGCAGACGCAGGAACGGGCTCAGAGGGGTGCGGATTTTGAAATTCAGGTCTTGCAAACGAGGCTACAGTTGACGGGGCAGGTCGTCGGGGAAATGGGGAACATGTTCGGGCAGTTGTACGAGATGAGCGGGAAAAAAGCGAAGGGGTTTTTCTACGCTCAGAAAGCCATGGCGATAGCGAGTGCGATCATCAACACGGCGGAAGCCATCACCAAGGCCCTCGCCCAGGGCGGGCTTTACGCCACACTCATGGTGCCCGCTATTGCGGCCATGGGGGCAGCCCAGGTCGGGATCATTGCCTCAACCATGATCTCCGGTCCAGGAGCCAAGGAAGGCGGGTTGATCACCCGTGGGCGGACAAACGAGGCAGACGATGTCCCGATCAGGGTCAGCCGGCGGGAATTCATACAACCGAGGCAAACGGTTGAGTACTACGGGGTGGAGGCGATGGAGGCACTGCGCAGGAGGTTGATCCCGAGGGAGCTGCTCTTGGGGTTTCATGGGCTTGATGTCAAAAGCCCCATGTCCGCGTATTTCCAGGAGGGTGGGCTCACAACCGACGTCCAGCAGGGTGGGCATACGTTCAACACCTCTGTGGAGATCCCATCCTTCCTTCCAGATGGGGCGAAGATGGCGGCCGTTCTGCAGGACGAGATCGAGGAAACGGTCCTAAGGGTGGTCAAGAGGTATTCCTAAAATGAGATTGGGTTCGTATCGTTTTCCTGCGGAGTGGCAACCGGAGAGCTTCACGATCCCGAAGGCGGACCGATACTGTGCTTCCGTCAAGACCTACGAAAGCGCCGCTGTCTTCAGTTGGGGACCGGACATCATCGGGAAAACCATCCTCGTCGAGTGGGATTTCGTCCCCGTTGCCGTCTGGGATGAACTTGTGGCCATGGAGGGCGCGGACGCGGCTGTGACATGGGATCCCGAGAAGCCGATCCTCAACGCCTATCTTGTGGAGATCATGGCTCTGGAGGGGAAGTTTTTCGAGGTTGTGAATGCAGACGGCCCCTACCGGAGACAGGTGAAACTCACGCTCATCATCCTGGAGGACCTCGGCAGTGGCTCTTGAGCTTGATCCTATCCTCGAAGCAGCCCAGGACGCGCAGAGCCGGCACCCGCTCGCCGAGATCGTGAGCACCTCCATGGTGGCGGACATCCCGTTTGACGGGCAGCTCCTCACGAGTGAAACGACGGACGAGCAGGCCCCGGGAGCTATCACCTTATCGAGCGGGCGGCTTGTGGTCGTCTACCGGCTCGGAACCCGATACATCCAATACACCTACACGGACACGGAAAGGACGGAATTCGGGCGCGTGGTGCTGGATGCAGGCGCCGGAGCTTCCGTGATCGAGGCCTGTCCGGTGGAGCTCGAAGATGGAAACGTTGGGATCGTCTGGACCGAAACCTATGGGGGGCAGTACAGGCTGCGGCAGATGACCGTGAGTCCTGTTGGAGCCATTCTTGTGGCCGCCGCGACGATCGCCACGTCCGCAACCTGGACCAGCAGCCCGTCGGTTATCGCCCTTTCCGGAGGAGGATACCTTCTCGTCTACGGAAGGTGGACAGGGGCGATCTATGGATTGAAAGCGCGGACGAGCGCGGACTTCGTGACCTGGTCTACCCCAGAGACCGCGTTGAGCATTGCAGGCCTCTCCACTGCGACCCCGCACAGATGGGATCACCCATGCCTCCTGCAGGTGACGACTCCTGGGCAGGTATTTCTTGCCTGGGACTATGTGGAGAGCGTGAGTGGGGACAGCGAACTCACGAATGTCTACTGGAGCACGTCCGATGATGGGGGCTCCACCTGGGCGGCTGCAACGGCCCTGACGACCTATTCGGACTATTCGGCCATCGGACTACACCCGAGTGTGGCGCAGCCAGCAATCAATCAACTGGACCTTGCCTGGTACGAGAGCGTAAGCAGGCTGTGGATGGACGAGGAGACAAGCGGGTGGTGTGTCGGCCATTATACGGCATACGAGGATGCTGTGAGGGCAATGCACTTCGATTCGGCAAGCCGTAGCCTCTACATCAAGTGCGCGGCTTCGAACGTGAGTCTGGGAAATATCCTCAAAATCAACGTGGACAATTGGACAGTGACCCAGTGCTGGTCCGATCTCACGACGCCGGGCTATTCTGCCCTGTTCGAGGAGGACTGGCCGTCCAGCATGATGAAGCCAGAAAACTTCCATGGGGCTGGACCATGGGACTGCTCCGGCATAGTGAACTCATCCGGTGGTGGTAACGGAACCTCTGTATTTCTCCTGAACGGGGACGAGGACTGGATCCGGGAGTATTTTTTCAAGGACATTGAGGCCCACGGGAAGACAATGAATGTGAGCGGCCTCACCTGGTACACCATCGGGGATTACCAGTTCATGGGGCTCTCGCACGGCATGGTGGATGCCGTGAACGGGCGGCTCTGGCTCTGCTTCCATTATTCCTCATCCGCTCACCGATATATCCAGGTCGGCTATATCGAACTCGACGATGCCGGCCCCACTTACACCTTCCACCAGGTGGTGCTCGATATCAACGGAGTCCTCGAAGAGAACCTGATCGAGCTGACGAGCTACGGGGATTTTCTTGTGGTCCCCGAACGAGGATGGATCGTGGTGGCCATGGGGCATGCCTACAATAGCACATTCAAGGGCCGACTCAGAATTTACAACATCACGGACGGAACTCTGTTGTACGACTTCTATGTGGACGAAACCACGTCCTTTCACCGGCTTGGCACCCGTAATGTGAGCTACTACAACGGGAAACTCTACTGTGTAGTCGAGTACACGGCCAGCTACGGGCAGGAGGACCGGCGAGGGCTCATGATCGTGGATCCCGTGGCGGGCTCCGTCACCTACAGCCGCCCCACAGAACCGTGGCCATCCGTGAATGATTATCAGCTCCGGCAGATGACCTGGACGGATGATGGCCTAATGATCGTGGCGAGCGAAGAGTACGGGGTGGGCATCTTCAACCCGAACGGGAACGTATGGGAAAAGCTGATTGACAAGAACGAGCTTCCGGGTTTGATCCCGAGAGGCGGATCTAGCCCGGACGCCTTCTACTGTGTCGCTTACGATCCGGCAGAGGACATGATCCTTGCGGGCGTGCGCGGCCCGGAAGCCCCTACGGGCCTGGCCATGTTCAGCCGGTACGGGCGATTGAAGATCAGCTATCTGCAACGTGGCAATTTCACGACAGACTGGGCGTTTCTGGATCCTGAGCGGCTGATCCAGGGGAACCTCGATTACGAGGCGAGCGTGACAGAAGACCCGGACGGAGCCCTCTATGCGTTCTGGACCTCGCAAGAGGAAGAGCTGCTCTCCGGCAAGTGGGACAAGGAAGGTGCGGTCCTCAACCTGTCCAATTTCCTGACCGGGCAGATCCAACTGAAACGCAGCATAGATGGAACTCCATCGAGCCTTTCTTTCGCGGTTTCCCATGGGCATCTCTTCGACCCGAACAATCTGTCAAGCCTACTCTCCATCTACCTGCGAAAGGGGCGTGTGGTGCAGCTCCGGTTCGGGGAGCGCGTCGGTGGCGCGGACTACTGGCAGTTACAGGGCTTGTTCTTGGTCCAGCAGATCAAGCTTGCGTTCGAGCGCGGAACGTACCCGGTCATGCAGGTACAGGCCGAAGATCAGATGTCTCTCTGGGAGGACATGGAAATCATTGCGACGGATAGCTATGAGGAGTACCCGGAGGACCTGCTGACCGATCTCTTGACGGATGCCGGGTATCCCTTGCAGCTCGACCCAGCGGACGTGGTATGGCCTGTCTTCGACAACCGCTACATCATCCAGCATCAGTGGCTCGATACGGACATCCAGGAGATCGTGAAGCAGGTATGCGACCGCTTTGGTTACTACCCGAGGATTGACGTGAATGGGGATGTGACGGCCCGGAAGATCGCAGAGGATAACCCCGTAGACCATGCCTATTCGGATCTGACGAAGATCAAAACCTTCACGCCCGATACGAGCTTTTCGAGCTTCGTGAACCGGGTCACGGTCACGGGGTACGAGGCAGGCTGGACGGAGGTTATCTACCCGGAGGAGCGCGTGGGGGAAGTGAACGGAACGGTTGGATGGTGGAGTGGGGACGTCACCCACAAGGTCTATTATCGAAGCGACAAAGGCAAGCAGTGCCTGGATCCTAGAGTGGTGGAGAAAGCAACCGTCCGGTCAATCGGCTTCTATCTCTTGGGGCAGGTGAGCGAGGAGATCAGCGAAATAGATCCGAACAACACATACGTGGAGATCACAATCACGGTGCCGGACACGGGGAAAGATATTTTGTTATGGCAGCTCTTTCCGTTCGGACTCGGCTCTTGGCTGCTCATCAATGCACATCTAGGGGATCTCGCCCCTCCGTTCGGAGGATTTACCGTGCCTGTCGGAACTCTTCTCGTTGCAATGAGTATAAGCACATGCCTCATCGTCCTCTCTTCCGTCTGCAATTATATGTATGAGGTCTTCGCTCGCCCGGTCGGGAAGATCCAGCGGGAGATCCAGGCGACGGCAGACGATCTGGATGCGCAGGCTGAACTCGGGCGTGTCGTGCCCAAGAAAATCGAGGATGATCTGTGCGTGGAGGTCGGGCATTGCCAGCAGGTAGCGGCTTTTGAACTGATGGTGGCCCGCTTGCAGAGGAACAGGGTGCAGTTCTCGAAGATTGCCGACCTCCGGGACGAAGACGGGGACACTCTGCAAATTCCGCACCCATACGGCGGGCAGACCATGACCATTTTCGTGACGGATCTCACGAGGACCTACAATCCTCCGGCCAGGCCTGGGGAGACCGGAGACTTTACGGATACCATCGAAGGCTGGACATTGGCATGAGGCTCTACGGCAAGCGGTTTCTCAATCGCAGAATCCAGAAGCAGACCGAGCGCAAGCGGGAAACGCGGGACGGGATTCTGTGGGACATCCTCTCCGAAGAGGATCGGCTCTGCAGGGTGCGGATTCAAGGAAGCGACAAATTGATAACGGCCCTCTACCCGAGGAACTGGAGCGCCAGGCCCGAATGGTTGAAGGAAGGGAACTCGGTCAAGATCCTGCACTCTGGTGGAGCCCGTGGGCGTATGCCGGAAGTCATCGGGGACGGAGCGTACATTCCCACGCCGGCCACGGGTGAGATCTTCCCGACATCGGATACAGGAGAAGATGGGATACTCTCCGGCATGCAGGTGCTGGCGAACTATCCGCCGAGCGAGTGCGTGCGGATCGGCGCGGGGTCGTTCCGCATCGATGATGTGGTCTATTACTTCTCCCCGTCTGGGGAAACCATGGATTCTGAAATGACCATGGATACTGATCCGCAGATCATGGACGCGGAGGATTACGGAAGCCTCTGTTGGGGGGTGGTGGAAGGCTGGCCGGATGAAGGATATTTCAGGTACGATCTGGTCGTCATCGGTGTGGACAGCGTGCCGCACATCGTCACGGGCATCCAGGCTACATCAAGCCCAGCGATCCCTGCATTGCCAGCGGATCACATTCTGCTGGCAACTGTCCTGCTTTGGGGAGAGCGTGAATACATCGACGGACCGCAGATCGACATGGTCTGGTCCACGCCGTACCCGGCCGATATGACGATAGGTTACATAGGCAGAGTGCCAGGCTGGTCATATGAATATCTCGAGGAATCGTGCAGTGGTTCCGAAGTAGGCTATCCGTTGGATTGGGGCTGCGACGATTATCAGTTTATCCAAGCCTATCTGTGGGACCAGTACGAGAGAAGGATCAACACGGTCTGCAATTTCCGCTTCGTTATGAGCGGAGGATTTACAGGAACCCTGCAAGGAGGTACCGGGGAGATCAGGGACCAGGTTGTGCAGGGAGCGGGATATGCCTTAATACGCTGGAACAGGGGCTGCCCGGAGATGCCACAACAAGCGGTGTGTGATGGAGAGTTCTGCTACTACTTTCTCATGGGACATGACCAGCGTGAAGGCGGTCCAGGTCAAGTGGAATATACAGCCGACAGCATCACGGTGATCGCTGAGCTAGAGCGTCCACTGGTAGCGATGGCGAGTATGGTCATGGCATCGTGTAAATGGAGCGACGCTGGCGACGGAAACTGGCCTCCTGCATGAGGAGAGGATCATGGGCAATCAAGAAGAAGTGGTGGCATTGATCGCGGATATTCTTGCTGAACTCAAGACTTTGAACGCTGGATTGGAACAGCAGCGGACTGACGCGCAGAAGGCCTCAAACGAGGCTATGACCTATCAGAACCAGCTCATGGGTCTGATGGCTCCGGTTATGAGCCGTATGCCTCCGCACATGCAGGCGATCCTTGCCAAGCATCCTACGGGCAAGGTTCCGTTGAGTCCGAACATCAAGCCAAGGCCGGTGACAGCCGAGGAGCTCGAAGCTGGCCGGCCGCTGAAAACAGGACAGCCTGGTGGAACAGGCTGCCGTGGATGTAAGGCCACGGAGGCCGAAATCTTTCAAGACGATCCACCCGTCCCGTAGGGCATAGAGGGAGTACACAATGGGACAGAATTTTCACACATCGTGGGTGGCCAGTGTCACGCAATTCAAGGCTGCTCAGATGAACCCGGCCATCCAGTACCTGGACCGAGGAATCACGTACCTCAAGAACGTGATCGTCCACTGCGACGGCGTTGTGAGCTGGAAGAAAGCATCGAACCTACTCGTTTGGAGCGGGACGCTGCGGATCCTCTTCAATCGGGATGATGGACTGGCCATACAGAACACGGTTGTGGCCGCAAACGTGAGCCTCTCGGACAATCAGTTCGCCTATGTGGATCTAAGTGAGACGAACAACGCAGTCCTGACCGTCACCGCTGCTTCCGTCACGACCGGAGCGGCCTCGAACTTCCTCGCCTTCAACCGCTTGGTCCTGGGATACAGGAACACAACCTCGGATGAATATTTCCCGGTGGCCTTGCGGCTCACGGACCTCTCCAAAGTAGTCCAGGTCCTTACGCCTGCGAACTCCATAACAGTCGATTGGAGCCTTGGGTCTACCGCAGAAGTGCTTCTTGACCGGGCGACGACGACCTTCGCATTCTCTGGGGCGCACGACGGGCAGAGATGCGTTCTCGTGCTCTTGCAGGATGGCACGGGGGGGCGGGCAGTGGCATTCGGAGGAGAGGCCAGGGCCGGAACAGATCTGAGCTTGCCTCCGACTCTGAGCGCTCTGAACAAGACCGATTACTTGGGCTTCATCTACCGGGACGTGGGCGGATTCTATGACTTCGTTTCATTGAGCAAGGGGTTCTGAAATGGCTACCTGGCGAGTCGATTCTGCGGCATCCTCAATCTGGGCACCCAACACGGCCTACGCTACCGGAGCACGCGTTGTCTGCCGGATCGCCTATGGGACCGTGGCGGCTCGTGCCTTCGTGTTTGAGTGCACGGATGACGGAGGGACCTCGCACGGATCGACTGAACCGACCTGGCCCACGGTGGTGGGGAACACTGTTGCAGACAACGACATCACCTGGACCTGCCGGAGCCCT
>Ga0315275_10002001_pt1 | contig 18239 bp, 17 predicted proteins | sample YL17G03_0_MG_FD_205557 | JGI IMG/M metagenome (GOLD analysis project Ga0315275, IMG submission 205557) | Sediment microbial communities from Yellowstone Lake, YNP, Wyoming, USA - YL17G03_0 | ecosystem: Environmental > Aquatic > Freshwater > Lake > Sediment | place: USA: Wyoming | collected...
CCGCTCAAAATCCACGCGGATGAGTTCGATAACCTGGGTGGAGCCAGCCTGGCAGCCGGGTTGGGTGCCATCTCTGCTGATCATCTGGTGAAGACCTCCCCCGCTGATATTTCCGCTCTGGCGCGTTCTGAAACGGTGGTTGTGTCTCTGCCCTGCACTCCCTTCGGTCTGGCTGAGCGCGAATACACCCCCGCCCAGGCCATCCTCGAGGCTGGCGGCCTGCTGGCACTGGCATCCGACCTCAACCCAGGCACCGCCTGGGGCGGAAACATGCAGTTCACCATTGCCCTTGCCTGCCGTTACTTGCGCCTGACCCCCGCCCAGGCGATCGTCGCTGCCACCCTCAACGCCGCCGCAGCCATCAGCCGCACCGATAGTATTGGCTCCATCGAACCAGGTAAACAGGCTGACCTGCTCATCCTCAACGTCTCCGATTACCGCCACCTGGGCTACCGCTTCGGCACCAACCTGGTGCAGACGGTGATCAAACGCGGAGAAATTGTGATCAACTAGTAATGCCCGCCAATTGTAGGCATCCAGTTTATGATATAAATGATCAGCACTATTCAGCCTTTGAAACCACCCACGCAGGAAAGAGGTAACCCATGCTTACCACACCTATCAAACTCAGCCCCTCCGACCTGACTTTCCTGTGGGATGAGTGCCCGCGCTGTTTCTACCTCAAACACATTTATGGCATCAACCGCCCGGCCGCTCCCTTCCCTTCTGTCTTCGGCGCCATCGACCGCTTGATGAAAGCTCACTTCGCCGGCCGCCCTGCCTCTACCATTGACCCTTCCCTGCCCCCAGGTCTGGTGAGTGTTTCTGAAAAATTTATCGAATCAATCCCCGTCGTCTTGCCCGGTCATTCTTTGAGCTGTTTCTTGAGGGGCAAGGTAGATGCGATGATCGGCTTCGACAATGGCTCTTATGGCGTGGTGGACTTCAAAACCTCCGAGCCCAAGCCCGATCAGATACCCTTCTACAGCCGCCAACTGCATGCCTACGCTTATGCCCTTGAGCATCCCGCCCCTGGCAAGCTTGGGCTCAGCCCTATCTCCAGACTGGGTTTGCTCGTAGAAGCTCCCCATGCCACATTGCACGCCACCACCAGCGAAATTTCCTTCCACTTTGCCTCCACCTGGCTGGAAGTCCCCTTTCGTGAAGCTGAATTTATCCAATTCATCGACAAGGTCCTGTCACTGCTTGAGCTTACTGAACCCCCTCCTGCCAGCGAGAAATGCACCTACTGCCAGTATCGCCAGCACGCCCGTGAGCACGGTATGTGATTATATAACCAGCCCTCCTCACCGCCGGGTCACCCGTAAGGGGGATACAACAGGTCCATCGAAAAGACAGTCGGGGCAATTTATCGCCACGGGCAGGGTTTGAAAATTCACCAACCAATTCTGTGACTGTAACGGTCAGATCAATTTCTTGTATTTCTGGGGTTTTTAATGTATATTTAATCCAATCGATAACCAACAACCCAATAAGGTGGTGAGACCATGCCCCCAATCCTCGAAGTCCAAAACCTAGTTAAAAAGTTCGGCGATTTCACCGCCGTGGATGGCGTCTCGTTCGACATTCAGGAAGGCGAAGTCTTCAGCCTGCTGGGGCCGAACGGCGCCGGCAAAACCACAACCATCTCCATGCTCTCCTGTCTGCTGGAACCAACCAGCGGAGATGCAAACATCGGCGGCCACTCAATCACCCATGATGCATTGGAAGTCAAGGGCATTATCGGTGTTGTGCCGCAGGAAATCGCCCTGTACGAGGAGCTCAGCGCGCGTGAGAACCTGACCTTCTGGGGGCAGATGTATGGCCTGGGGGGCAACGCCCTCAAAACTCGCGTCAGCGAAGTGCTGGAGCAAATCGGGTTGGCTGACCGTGCCAAGGATAAGATCAAGACTTACTCCGGTGGTATGAAGCGGCGGGTAAACATCGGCGTCGGGCTGCTGCACAAGCCGCGCCTGCTGTTTATGGACGAGCCCACTGTCGGCATCGACCCACAAAGCCGGCGTAATATCCTCGACTCAGTCAAGGACCTGAATATGGCAGGCATGACTGTGCTTTATACCACCCATTACATGGAAGAAGCCGAAGAGCTCTCCCACCGGGTGGGGATCGTCGACCAGGGTAAGATGATTGCCATCGGCACCCAAAAGGAGCTGACCCAGCTCGTCGGCGAGAACGAGACCCTACGCCTGCACACTGGCGAGGACGTGGACGTGCAACCGTTACTGGCTGCCCTGCAGGAGCTGCCCCAAGTGATTCATGTCAGTGCGTCGGATAACATGGTAGTGCTGATCGTGCCCGAGGCAGATGACGCCCTGCCACCGGTGCTGGGCAAGGCTGACCGGCTGGGCTACAAGATTCGCTCCGTCGACATCCAAGAACCCAACCTGGAAGCGGTTTTCCTGAAACTCACGGGGAGAGCGCTTAGAGATTGACTATGGCCAAGTTTGAACTCTGGACGACAAGCTATCTCCAAAAGGAATGTGTTCCAATCGGCGGTCAGCCTAGGCGGTCTAAAAACGAGGTGCTCCCATGAAAAAAATCATCCAAATAGGTTGGAAAGACCTGCGCGTGATCTTTCGAGATCGCGCCGCGCTGATCTTGATGCTGCTAGCGCCCTTCGCCCTGACGGTCGGGATGGGCCTGGTGACAGGGACGCTGAGCAGCAGCGGCGGCGGACTTAGCAAGGTTTCGGTGGTCGTGGTCAACCTGGACCAAAGCACCCTTGGAAATGCCCTGGTTGAGGTACTTAAGTCCCCGGACCTCAGCCAACTGCTGGCTGTGGAAGAAAATAGCGATGCTACCGCCGCCCGCGCCATGTTGGATGCCGATAAAACCGCTGCAGTGGTAATCATCCCGGCCGACTTCACCGCCAGCGTGATCCCCCAGGATGGGCAGGCAACGGAAGCGGATATCCAAATCGAGGTGTATAAGAATCCGAGTCGGCAGATCAGCGCCGGCGTTGTGCAGTCCATTATTGAGACCTTCCTCAGCGAGGTTGAGACCGGGCGCATCGGCGGGCAAGTGGCAGTGGCGCAGCTCATCGCCAGCGGGCTGGTTCCTCAGCAGCAAGCCGCACAAGTAGGCATGCAAATCGGCACACGATTGGCTAATGAGCGTAGTAACTTGCAAACCCTGACTCTGAATACCAGCCAGGCATCGGTAAGCGAAGAACCTAGCTTTTTGATGTATATCGCCCCCGGTTTTGCACTGCTATTCCTGATGTATACCGTCAGCCTGGGCGGCAAAACCCTGCTGACCGAACGCCAGGAAGGTACACTCACCCGCTTGATGACCACCCCTACCGGACCCAGCCAGGTGCTGGTAGGTAAGATGGTCGGCACTTACATGATTGGCCTGGCACAGATGACAATCCTAATTGCAGCCAGTGCCCTGTTGTTGGGGCTTCGTTGGGGTGACCCATTGGCAATGGCGATCCTGTTACTAACAACGGTGGCAGCGGCAACCGGTTGGGGCATGTTGCTGGCAGCTTTTTCCCGCACCCCTGGGCAAGTCTCCTCCATAGGCATGGCTATGACCCTGCTATTCGGGTTGGTGGGAGGTAGCTTCTTTGGCGGCACACTCTCCGGCGTGATTGGTTACATTGGCATGCTCACCCCCAACTACTGGGGGCAGATGGGCTTTAATACCCTGGCGCGCGGCGGAAATCTGCAGGATCTGCTCCCTGTTTACGCCGCACTGCTGGTGATGGCCGCCATCCTTCTCGTGATCTCAGTCTCCATTTTCCACAGAAAGGGTCTGCTGCAGAGGTAAGGAAGGAGTGACACCATGTCCAAAGTTATCGCCATCGCATTGAAAGACTTAAAGCTGCGCTTCAGCGGGAAAACCGAGTTATTATTTTTCCTCTTCCTGCCCCTGGTATTTACCCTGCTTCTGTCAGGGGTCCTGTTCAGTGGTGGGTCAAGTAAGATTGTGATGGTCGTGGTTGATGAAGACAACAGCGATCTTTCCCGTAAGCTAGTGAGCTTGCTGCAGTCTTCGGAAATCGTGACGCCGTCGCTCCTGGCGCGTGAAAGCGCCCAGGAAGCCTTCGACAAGCGCGATGCAGCCGCCATCCTCATCATCCCTTCCGGGATAGAAGCCAGCCTGAAAGCTGGGCAAGCCGTGGTGTTGGATTTCACCCTGGATCCAGCCAATAACAACGGCCTCGCCGTTCAGCAGGAAGTGCAGAAAGCAATCAGCCAGATCAGCCGCAGCCTGGCCGTGGCCAGCGCCAGCACGCGGGAAGCCGAGAAAATCCAACCCTTCACGGATGCTGCGCAGCGCCAGGCCTATTACGACCAGAGTCTGACGGCTGCCCAGCAGGAGTTTGCCAGCGCCCCAACCCGCATCGCCATCAGCCAGCCGGAGAACACCGTGGATATACAAACCCAGAAAGAGACCCAGGCAGCCCAAGCCTCCGCTGGTCAGCTCATTATCTGGGTGTTTATACCTCTCTTGGGCACGAGCGAGCTAATGGCTTATGAGCGCGTGTGGGGCACGCTACGCCGCCTGGTGACCACACCCACCCGCAAACCAACCTTCTTGATCGGAATAATTACCGGCCAGCTAAGCTCCGGCCTGGTCCAAATGCTCATGTTGGTGGCGATCGGAGTCGTGCTGCTCAAGGTGCCATGGGGTCAGAACCCACTTGCGCTGTTGTTGTTGCTGGTCAGCTTCGGCTTGGCGGCAGTGGCAATGGGCACCATGTTTGGCACCTTCACCCGAACCCCCAGTCAGGCCAACGGTTTGAGCATCGCTTTGGGGATGGTTATGGGGCTGCTGGGCGGCTGTATGTTGCCGCTCGAGATGTTCCCACCTGCGGTAGCCAATGTGGCAAAAATCCTGCCCACCACCTGGGCCATGATGGGTATGACCCAGCTGACCGTGTACAACGCTGGTCTGCTTCAGATCCTGCCCTATGCTGCCGTCCTGCTTGGTTTCTCGGTGGTATTCTTCATCGTGGGAATTTGGCGGTTCCGCTACGAGTAGGGACCGCCGCCTACCAGCGAGAAATGCACCTACTGCCCGTAACGCCAGCACGCCCGTGAGCATGGCATGTGACCATCTATCGACATATTTAAATTAACCACCCGGAAAGACGCCTCGATCAAAAAACCTTCGTAGGATTACCATTTACTGACTAACCATCCAGATAAATTGGCAGGTTATCAATCAAATGATGCAGCCGTTTTTGATTACTTCGTGGTTTCGTGCCCCTCTTATTCGTGGATGCTTCACCCCACAAACAAAACACGAAGGTTTTTAATACAAAATCCTTCGTGTCGGAGGGCGCTGGAGGGCGTTTTCTTTACGCACCCATTAACGCACCTTTGTGGTTAATTTTTTCCCACTATGGCAGGAAGTTGTGCGGATTCACCTTGCCGTAACTCTCGTTGAGCATCTCGAAGTGCAGGTGAGGCCCTGATGACCTGCCCGTGCTGCCAAAGTAACCGATCACATCCCCCTGGTAGACACTCTGCCCACAGCCTACATTCAAGACACTCAAGTGGGCATAAAGGGTTTGCCATCCACCGTCATGGTCAACCACGATCACATTGCCATAACCCCAATCATTCCAACCGGCATAAACGATCACACCATTATCCGCTGCATAGATGGCGTCACCCAGCCCTCCGGCAATGTCTATCCCGAAGTGGTTGGTGGAGGGGGAATAATCATATCCCGAAAGCCTGTGGTTGCTGGCTGGCCAGATGAACGAACCCGTGCCGACCGCTCCGTCCACGATCGTGCCGCACGATCCCGGCCCCAGGATTTTCGCCACGCCTGGGTTATCGCGTGAGATGCGCGGTGCGCTCCATGTTACATATGAGCGCGTACCCCCAGGGACGAACATCATCGTGCCTGCTTCGATATTAGGATGGGAGTAATCCCCCAGTGTGATTGGATCGAGATGGTTGCCAGCCCAGTTGACGATCACATCCGGCGTGACGTTATAGCCATGCGATACACCGTTCAACCCCTCTCCTTCCGACCAGCGGTGGTATATGCCATCCGTTGGCATGATATTAAGCTCCTGCCCCTCGTAAATCAACTCTGGGTTGTCGGCCAGGAGATATAAGTTGCCCCACAAGATCGTTTCAGGCTTAAGGCCAAACATATCGGCAATGGCAAAGATATTGTCATCCTTCTTCACTGTATAGGTGGTAATTTCAGTACGCGGCCGGGAAGGGATCGTTGTGTGGATCATTGCCAGACGTGAAATGCCATGTTCGTATACCGTTTGAGCTGATAAGAAAGATGGCATGACTGCTGGAATGGCTGTAGGGGTCGGCGTAGGTGCTTCAGCAGCCAGGGCAGCCGCGTTCGGCTGACTGACATCAGTTTGCTGAAAATGCAGGTAAAACAGGCGCATTCCCACCATGGCCAGTAATATCAAGGCAATCGTCAAGAATGCAGTCCCCAGGCGATATACCGTCTCGCCCAGGCCTGCGTGAGATAGCCTTTCCCTGATCAACTGTATCCGGCTTTCCTTAGCTATTTTATCCCCAGAGGGTATCAGTTTTGACTTCACCTCTTCCTCGGCGGCCGGGAATTCGTCGAGATATGGATCATTTGACATGGTTTTTGTTCCGAGTGTGCCTCCGGTTTAGCTACCGGAAGCTACTACTGAAAGCTTTGATCCTCCGTGGATTTGCATCATAACATCCCATTGGGTGCGCGTCAAGCCGCACAGAATAGGGTTATCAGATCCATCAGGGCTGGTTGATTTGGTCAATCACAGTTTGGGCAGCAGTTTGAGGATCGCTTTGGGCTTTAAGCACGTCCACCACAGCCTGCTCCAAGGCTGGCCCGAGGCTAGACACGATATCCGCCGGGGGCATCAACCTGGCAGAGTAAGAGATTTGCTCGATCAACTGGCGCAGTTCTGCGTCTTGCCAACTCTGCAAAGCATCTGCTCTTGGGGGCAGATATCCAGCAGCATAAGTCCATTCTGCCAGGAATTCCTTATCTACCAGATATTCAGCCAACCTGATGGCCTGCGTGCGGCGTTCAGGGTCCTGACCTGCTAAAGCCCAACTCCATCCGGTAGCCAGGGTAAACGGTGTATCATTCGGGGTTGGTATGGGAGCTAACGCCAGGTCAGCCGGTGCAGCTTGTTTATGGTCCAAGAAGGATGATGTCCAGGTGATTGCCATTGGATATTGGTTGCCCACGAAGGCTTCCCAAACCTGTGCATCGTTCGAATACTGGGTCAGCCAGTACGGCATCACTCCCGCCATGCTGGCACGCTGGACAAATTCAAGGATGTTTGTCAGTGTGGCTTCGTCCAAAGAAGGTCGCCCTTGTTCATCCTGCAGGCTTCCTCCATCTGCTAGGTACATGCCAAGGGTAAAGAGCGCTTGTGGGTCGGTTGCTGGGTAGAGCAATACTTCACCCAGCGAGAGGGTAGTCTCCAGAGTGATCGGTACGGTTTCCAGCAATGAAGGATGGTAAGCCAGGACCAAGGCATCTCCAGCAAATGGAATCCCATAAGTACTGGTTTTTATTTCCGCACTCTGCTTGGCATATTCAAACCAGCTCTGGTCGTCCATGATGCTGGTCAGACCATCATACGGATAGAGCAAGCCTTTTAATGTTGCTGATTCGAGCAAAGGGCGCGGTAGCAGCACCAGGTCTGGTAGTGCCAGCGGGGCAGCTGCATTGGCAGCCACTAGTGATTCGAGTAATCCCCCACTCCCCTCCAGGGTTTTTACACGCGTCTCCAGCCTGATATCAGGGTTCTCGGTCTCAAATTCCTCCAGGCGCGCTTTAAGCAACTTGCTGGCTGGGCTGCCTCCAGCAGGGTCAAACTCGGGTGGCAGCCAAATGCGTACTAATAATCCGCCTGTTGGTAGGGTTGCTGCGTCAGTCTCCCCAGGCGTTGTGGGGTGGGCAGTCTGCTTGGCTTCGAGAGTTAAGGAAACAGTTGGTGATAGTGTCCGCTCAAGTGTTATTGGGGTAACCTGCGAACCGTCTCCAAGGCGGAATGGAAGGCTGGTGCACCCCACCATTGCCGCCAGGACCAGAATTGGTAAGCATCGAAAATACCGGTTAATCATCGAAGGATATAAAGCAGATTATAGTTTTACCGGGTGGCTGACCAGCTCGACCAAAAGGCGGACCGCATTCTGCACATCCTCAAAGTCAACCATCTCTGACGGGGAGTGAATGTAACGGCAAGGGATAGAGAGACAACCGGCTGGGATGCCCGCCCGGGTTAGCTGCATGGCGCGCGCATCCGTGGACCCACCTTCCAGAATTTCCATCTGATATGGCATGCCCAGCTTCTCTGCCCCATGCACCATCCAATCCACCACCCGCCTATCTGCCAGCATGCCTCCATCGCGCACCTTTATGGCGGGACCTTTCCCCAGGCTGACTGCCATCCGTACCTTGGTCCGGCGCGGGGTATCTCCGGTACCGGTCACATCCACTGCCAACCCCAGGTCAGGGTCAATCCCAAAGGCTGCCGTGGTAGCACCACGCACACCCACTTCCTCCTGCGTGCTAAAGACGAAGTATAGCTGGTGAGGGGTAACCTTAATCTGGCTCAAAGTTTCAATCAAAACTGCAACTCCAATCCTGTCATCCATCGATTTTGCCACCAGTCGCCCACCCAGGTCGAGGAATGGACGCTCAAAGGTGGCCACATCACCAATCCGCACCGATGCATCCTGGTTGCTGGAATAGCCCAGGTCAATATAGAGCTGCTCGATTGTGGGAACTTTGTTCATATCATCCAGCGGCTCCATCGAAATCACCCCTGATACGCCATTTAAAAATCGTACCCGGCCACCAACACATGTGTACGGTCGCACTCCTCCCAGGGTGGTAAAGCGTATGAAGCCATTTTCGTCCACTTGCGTGACCATGACCCCAATTTCGTCAATATGCGCAGCAAGCATAATTTTAATCCCATCGGCTGTGCCCTTTCCTTTACTGACGATCAGGTTGCCCAGGGCGTCCACCTTCAGCGTATCCGCATATGGCTCAACAATCCCCCGTACAACAGAACGGATCTCAGCCTCGTATCCTGAAGGGCTATGGGTTTCGACCAGTTTTTGGATCAATGGTTTCATGTGAGCTCCTAAGTATATCCTTACACCATTTTTATTAACTGCATAGACTCTACTGGATATGTCATCCTGCTCTCATCTCTCGCCTGCCAATACATCTGGCGTCAGGCTAGATAAGGCGGTTGCTACCAGGTTCCAGGTGTGCTGCCAATCGGACAGGCGCACAATGGATGCCGGACTGTGATGATACCGCCCTGGTACCGAGACTGAGATACTTGGAATCCCCTCACGCTGCTTATGGATTGTCCCGGCATCTGTTCCACCGCCACCGGGCTGCCGAACCTGATATGGTATTTTGTTCTCTTCAGCAGTCTCAATGAAATATCGTGTCAGCCGTGGATCTGATAAAGTGCTGGAATCAGCGATATAAATCGCTGGTCCTGCACCCAAGCGCGTATTATAGCGAACGTTTTCGTCAGCATCCCAGGCTGGCATGTCATAAGCAGGGGTGGAATCTAGGACAATGGCCAGATCTGGATTAAAAGCAAAAGCTGCCACCCTTGCCCCGCGCAACCCAATCTCCTCCTGCACGGTAAACGCTGCTTGCAGATCAATGTTTGGCGGAGTATGCTTCACCAGTTCAATCAAAGTCGCTACTCCCAGGCGATTATCCAATGCCTTGCCTCGCAGGCTGGGACCAAGCTGAATAAATGATGTTGCAAATGTTGCCCGATCCCCTACTTTTTCTTTACCCGCCGCTAAACCCACATCGATGTGTAAGTCTTCCACATCAATCGCCTTTTGATGGTTATCCCCATGTACGAGATGTACAGGCTTGAGTCCGATCACTCCTGGAATATGGTCTTTACCAATCCATACCACCTTGCCAGCTAAGTCGGTGGTGGAAACGCCTCCTACAATCTCAAAGCGATAGGCACCCTCCCCAAGGTCATGGGTGAGCATCAAACCAACTTCGTCCATGTGTGCTGCCAGCAACACCCGCAAACAGTGTTCTCCAGAACCATGCTTGGTGACAAGAACATTTCCCAGCGCGTCCACCTTCGCTCCATCCGCATGGGACCGAACCTCTTCCAAAACAATTTTACGAACTTCACCTTCGGCACCTGAGACAGCACAGGCATTCGAAAGGCGCTCCAAGAGCTTAATCTGCTCATCCCCAATTGGGGGGAAGTGATAGTCTTCAGCCATACGTGCCATGCTCAATCATCCCAGGTTAATTTTTCCATGAAAGTTTCATCCAGTTGGGCAATAAATTCTGCCACTAATCTCCCTGCGCGGGTAATATCCTTCAGCGCAATCATCTCCACGGGCGTATGCATATAACGCAGTGGTATGCCAATCACAACATTGGGGATTCCCTCTGCCACCAATTGCATTGCGTCAGAATCCGTGGCTGAATAACGAGCAGCAGGCTCTATAGAAATTGGAATTTCCAGCCGTTCAGCAAGTTCTTTTAAAATTTTATGCAAGAAGGGATGAACAACAGGCCCCCATATCAGGGTGGGTCCTTTACCCAGTGGGAAGGTCAAGTGGCTGGGACTGCTGGGCTCGCTGCCAAAGGTCACATCGATGGAAACACATAGACTGGGGTGAAGCTGAAAAGCAGAGGTCAGCGCGCCTCCATACGTAGTTTCTTCCTGCACAGTAGCCACTGCCCATACATCCCAAACATGCGGCCGGGAATGCAGAGTTTCCAGGCAGCAGGTCATGGCAGCCACCCCTGCACGGTTGTCCAGGGTGTGACCAACCAGCGTTTCTCCAACGGTCTCGAAAGGCGGTTGTGCAAATGAGACAGGGTCTCCTACTCGCACCAGCCGGGCAACCTCATCCGGTAGCAACCCGACATCAACCAGGAGATATTCCAGCGGTACGACTCCACTCTGCACATTTGAAGGCAGCAGTCGTACTGGGGTTTGAACGAGCATGCCGGCTAACTCTTGGCGCCCATGAACAGTCACCATCTGACCAGGCAGGACGCGCCCATCAATTCCACCAATGGAAGTAACGCGCAGGAAGCCGTCGATGATCGCATTCACCATCAAACCAATCGCATCCATATGTGTCGCAACTATGATACTCGGCCTTGGCTCGCCGCCTGTACCTTTCTGCAATCCATGTAAACTGCCCAATCGACTGACACTCATTTGATCAGTGATCGGTTGCCATGCTTTCTCGATGATGGGACGAACTCCCGTTTCGTAGCCGCTAATGCCTGGAGCGGAAATTAATTCTTTCAAAAAGGGAAGGATTTCAGTCATATGTCTTTCAACGGTCGTGGGGATTATGCTTGTTTATTTAGAATCAAAGGTTAGGAGATGGTTTCGAACAGGAGGGGATGCTGTTGGGGTGTGTGCAGGTCTCCCTATAGGGGCGAGTGTAACAATGGACATAGGCTGCAGAGAGGGTCTGGGGGAGGATGGGGGGGTATCAGTGGGAACTTGCGTATCAGTGGAGGTTGGTTGCGGAGATGCCGTGTAGGTGATCGTGGGTAGCGGAGTTTCGGTAAAGGTAGGGGGCAAGAAGGGCGTATTGGAGGGTGTTGGCGTGGTAGTGATTGTGGGTGTCTGAGTGATAGTAGGAGTGGTGCTAGGCGTTGCGGTCATTGTAATGGTTGGTGTCTGGCTGGGGGTTACTGAGCTTGTGGGCGGTAGCGGGGTGAATGAGGATGTAGGCGTTTGGGTAGCAAATACCACCGGAGTCCAGGATGCCACAAGGCTTGGTGTGCTGGATATTTGATCAAGATTTCCCGGAGCCAGGAGCATCGCAACCATCCCGGTACAGTAACAGGGGATGGTTGCGAGAATCACGGCAACTAATACTTTGCGCAAACGGGAGCGGGCAAATGGATCAGATGTCATGAGAATAGCCTAACGCGGGTAGATGATAACACCAAGTTAATAAAATGGCAATCAAGGCATTATTTGGCGCCATTATCTCCGCTGCATCCTGCGGTACAATGGTGGCGTGGCTTGGATCTATTTATCTCCCCACTTTGATGATGTGGCTCTTTCCTGTGGAGGCCTGCTTTGGGAACAGACCCAAATCGCTGAGATGGTCAGCGTATGGACGGTATGTGCTGGTGAGCCCCCGCTTGAAGACTTATCGCCCTTCGCCAAAGAGCTTCACGCCCGTTGGGAAGTTGGTCAAAATGCGCCTGCACAGCGTAGAAATGAGGACAATAGATCTTGCCACCGCCTTGGAGCAAGCATCCGTTATTTCTCCATCCCCGATTGCATCTATCGGCGTCACCCTATTACGAATGAGATTATGTATCCCTCGGAGGCATCATTAAATGGACCCCTCCAGCCAGGGGATTTTCAAGTCATTCGTACTTTGCAGGATGAGATAAGGCAATCCCTTCCGCCCAATGCAATCCTCGTTTGCCCGTTGGGGTTGGGCCATCACGTCGACCACCAGCTTACCCGCCATGCAGCTGAAGGATTGAATCACCCCTTATGGTATTATGCCGATTACCCTTATGTACTCCGAGATAATGCACAATTAGAGCTAATGGAACAGGAAGGTTGGGTAAGCCAGGTTTTCCCGATCTCAGTCGAAGGATTAGCAGCCTGGATGGATTCTATTAGCACGCATGGCTCCCAGATCAGCACATTCTGGGAAAGTGAACTTGCCATGAGGCAGGCGGTTACGGATTATCTGTATTGGAATGATGGAATCCGCTTGTGGAGAAAGCCTGCATCATGAATAATCCTTGCGTTTCCATGTGATATGTGCTAAAATCTTGCCGCGGTAGCCGGGAAATGTCATTTCCCCTCATACCGCATACTTTTCATAAGGGGCAGCCCAGGTTAATCGCCAGCTTCCCAATTTTAAGTAAAGAATCGCTCCACGGGAGTGGTTCTTTCATCTTATAGATAGGATAGGAAGATGCCTCCCTCATTCTTAACCAAGCAAGGCTACCAAAAACTGCAGGATGAGCTGGAATACTTGCGAACGACAAAACGCCATGAAGTTGCCGAGCGTTTGCACGAGGCAATGGAAGGCGGAGAGCTAATTGAAGACGCCGAATACGAAGCAGCTAAGAACGAGCAGGCTTTCGTCGAAGGGCGCATCCAGGATCTGGAAATACTCCTGGCAAATGCGCACGTAATCGAAGATGCTGCCAAAGAAGACCATGTCCAGGTTGGCTCGACCGTTACAATTAAGGAAGGCGACAACCCAGAGGAAGTTTACACCATCGTGGGTCCGGCAGAGGCCTCGCCCCGTGATGGTCGCATATCGAACGAGTCACCATTGGGACGGGTGTTGATGGATCATCATCCTGGAGATGTAGTCCGCGTTGATGCACCAGGTGGATCCTTCACCGTCAGTCTCTTGAAGGTGGAGTAAGATAGGGGCAAACATCCAGCCCCGCGCATGGATTCCTTGCGCGGGGCTTTTGCTTAACAAAATGACTATTAGAATGACTGTAAATGTGTGTGGAGAAATGTCATAATGAATGAACTAACCCCCCTGGAAATAATTCGATTAGAGAAATTAGAACGCCTGCGCCTCAAAGGGATCGAGCCTTATCCAACCAGGACGATACGCACCCATACCAGCCAATCAGCCAGCCGCCTCTTCGAAGCTGCTGAAGTTGCAGCTCAGGGTGAGCAGGTTCCACCCATTAAAGCCGCGCTGGCAGGTCGATTACGTTCACTGCGCCCGATGGGGAAGATCACATTCGCACACATCGAAGATGGCGAAGGGCGCATTCAGCTGTTCTTTCGCCTCAATGATATCGGGCAGGAACAGCTGGAACTTTTCAATCGGGAGTTTGACCTGGGCGACTTCGTTCAGGCTAGCGGTGAGATGTTCCGCACACGCGCGGGTGAAATCTCTCTGCGTGTGGAATCGTTCCAAATGCTGGCAAAAGCCATCACCCCCCTGCCAGCCGCCAAAGACGAGGTGGTGGATGGCGAGATAGTCCGGCACGCTCTTCTGGCCGATCCTGAGACGCGTTACCGCCAGCGTTATGCCGACCTGGCAGTCAACCCGGATGTTCGCCAGATCTTCAAGACCAGGGCAGCCATCGTGACCGCATTGCGCGGCTTCCTGGATGAGCAAGGTTTCTTGGAAGTGGAAACTCCCATTCTGCAGCCGCTTTACGGCGGGGCGGCCGCGCTGCCCTTTACCACTCATCACAACCAGCTTCATCAGGATCTTTACCTGCGCATCTCCTTCGAGCTGTACCTAAAGCGCCTGTTGGTTGGTGGGATAGAACGCGTCTATGAGATCGGACGCGATTTCCGCAATGAAGGGGTCTCATTCAAGCATAACCCTGAGTTCACCCAGCTGGAGTTTTATTGCGCCTATGCAGATTACCTGAAAGTCATGGAGATGACTGAACAGATGATTGCCTATGTGTGCGATCGGGTGTTGGGCCGGCGACAAATCACCTATAACGGTCTCGAGCTCAGCTTCGAAGTCCCATGGCCGCGTTTGGAGCTGCGCCAGGGAATCATAAACACCTCTGGGATCGACATTGCCTCATATCCGACCGCAAAAAGCCTTGAGGCAGTGATGAACGAACGCGGGATTGAAACCAAACTCGGTGAATCGCGTGGCAAGCTGATCAACCAGTTATTGGAAGATTTCCTTGAGCCGACGCTTATCCAGCCTACGTTTCTTTATGACTACCCGCGCGACATCTCCCCCCTTGCCAAGAGCAAACCCGGTGACCCCCTGACTGTGGAGCGTTTCGAAGGCTACATAGCTGGCTTAGAGCTGTGCAATGCCTTTACTGAGCTGAACGACCCGCTCGACCAGGAGCAGCGCTTCCTGGAAATGGGGCGCGATTACACGGTTGAGGATGAGGAGCGTCATCCTTTGGATGAGGAATACTTGCGGGCGATGCGTTACGGAATGCCTCCCAGCGGCGGTTTTGGCATGGGGGTCGACCGCCTGATCATGCTCCTGACCGATCACCCCAACATCCGCGAGGTCATCCTGTTCCCCCCTCTGCGTACCCGCGAGGAATAATCAGGGTTAAGTATTGTTATAGGGCATGCAGTATTGGTCAGATTTGAAAGGAAAAAACAATGTCTGTAGAAATTAATGTTCGATGGGGATGGCTGAAGTTTATGTATATCTACACCATTGTTGGAGCAGGGGCACTCGGACTGGCAATAATTGTTGTCCCGGAAGTCATTAAGTCTGTCCTTGGATGGCCCTTTGAAGAACCAATAGCTTCGGGAATTGTTGGAAGCGTCTATATCGCATTCGGGATTTTGTCGATATTCGGCTTAAGGTCTCCTCTCAAATTTGCGCCTATTCTATTACTGCAGCTATTCTATAAGTCAATCTGGTTCATAGGCGTTATCCTCCCTCTGTTGGTCGCTGGACGGCTTCCAAACTATGCTATTTTCATTTCAATAATATTCGCAACCTATATTGTGGGTGATCTGATTGCGATACCTTTTTCATACGTCTTTGCAAAGCAATCAGGTCAGAATTCTTAACACTCGCACTGTGGCATATGTTCAGGCTGGCTATAAACCGCTCTAAGCTGCAAAACAATTCGCTGACCCGACCGGGCTGAGCGGCGCGGCATTGTAAGTGCTTGTTGCATCTGTGACTTGTCCTGGATTGAGGTATATCTGTAATCCGCGCCTGTCGGGTGTGTTTAACCGATATACCGTGCCGTTGGTAAATCAGGCGTAGATCAAACAATAATTTAATTTTGGAGAAAAGCTCATGAAGGATCAAACATATAGAGTGTATGGCTATCGTTGGGTAGTGTTGGGGGTCTTTATGCTCATTAATCTTGCCATCCAAATGCTATGGATCACTTTCGCTCCCATCACTGGACCGGCAGCCAAATTTTATGGGGTTACCGACTCGCAGATTGGCTTGTTAGCGATGACCTTTATGATCGTTTATATTCCTCTCTCCATCCCGGCCTCCTGGGTGATCGACAGGTATGGCTTTCGCCTGGCGGTAAGCATCGGGGCAGTGCTGATGGGTGTATTTGGCATTGCGCGCGGTCTGGCTGGTGCAAACTATGCTCTTGTTCTGGCATGTACCTTTGGGATTGCTATCGGACAGCCTTTTTTAATGAACGCGTGGACGAAAGTGCCTGCTAAATGGTTCTCCATTAATGAACGTGCCACTGCTGTCGGTTTGGTCACCCTGGCCAACCTGGTTGGCACTGCCCTAGGTATGCTGCTGACGCCCATCCTCACGGAACAACTTTCCATCCCAACTGTCCAGCTGATCTTTGGCGGGATGGCGGCCATCACTGCTGTGTTATTCATTACCCTTTCCCGTGAGCAACCGCTCACACCACCCTGCCCACCTGGAATGGAAGTCCGCTCCTTGATGCTGGACGGCCTTAAACAAATTCTACGAGCCGTGCCATTCTGGCTGTTTGTGATCGTCTATTTCGTTGGAATGGGGATTTTTAATGGCATCAGCACCTGGGTGGAGAGTATCATCCGCCCACGCGGTTTTTCTCCTACGGATGCGGGCACTCTGGGCGCTGTGATGGTCGTGGGCGGCATCATCGGTGCCGTGGTCTTTCCCTCCCTCTCCGATAAACAACACAAACGCCAGCGCTACATGCTGCTCGGGGTCTTGCTGGCAATCCCAGGGCTGGTGGGGGTGACCTTGGCCACCACTTACTGGGTTTTACTCGTCTCCGCTTTCTTTTTGGGGTTTTTCCTGATCAGCGTCGCCCCAATTGGCATGCAATACGTTGCCGAGATCACTTACCCTGCTCCCGAGGGCACCTCCGCAGGATTGATCCAGCTGTTTGGACAGTTGTCAGTGGTCTTTGTTTATATTATGGGAGCAATGAGAAGCGCTAATGGCGCATTCACCCCCTCATTGTTACTGGCAATTGGGCTATTGTTGGTGCTGGTTGGGGTGATCACCCAGATGAAGGATCCACCGCCCCGAAATATCTGATGGACAGCCTTCAATCATACCAACCCCCCCACTTCCTCCACGGCAGCATCGAAATGCGCATCCAGCTCTTTTTGTGATACTTTGATGTAGAAGACGATCCCGCCTAGCTCGCCCATTCGGCTCATCTAAATTATCCCTTCTGTGCAGGAAAGAAATAAACCGGGTTCACCAATGCTTAGTGGATGCAATCTGTCAAATTGCCTGGCAAACTATAATAAAAAAAGTGGATTGCACTGCCAACTATCCATTAGCTCCATTCATACTATTATTTCACCAACATACCTGAGGCAATGATCGTTCATCCCTTGATCATGATTGCCACTCTCAGTTTCAGCTGATCTCTTCCACCGCCTCGATGAGCTGACAATAGGCCAGTCTCTGGTAAACATATTAAGCAGGAAGGTACACCCATGACTACGCCCCCGGCAGGAGAGCTCTGTGATGTTCGTCCCCAGACCGTGAAAATTGCCAATGAGTTATATGCCAAGTGGCTGCTCACCGCCACCGGCGGTAACATCAGTGCCCGCTGTGAAGATAACCCCGGAGAAATCTGGATCACCCCGGGTTCCATTTTCAAGGGAGACTTGCACCCAGAAATGATGGTGCGAATTGACCTGCAAAGTAGCATCAAGAGCGAGACGGAATATTCTGCCTCCAGCGAACGCAGGGTCCACTGTGCCATTTATCGTTCCAGGCCTGAGATAAATGCGGTGATCCACACTCATGCCCCTCAAGCCACCCTTATGGCTCTAACCGGGACAAAATTCCTGCCAATATCGCTTGAATCAGCCTTCCTTGGGGATATCCCCGTTGTGCCCTTCATCATGCCGGGCACCGACGAGCTGGGTGATGCAGTAGCCAAAGCCATGGGTGCTGGTCCTGCAGTTTTGATGCAAAATCACAGTCTGGTAGTGGCAGCCAGTAATTTGCGCCGCGCCGCTGATATCACCGACGTAATCGAAGTGACCGCCCTCAAGCTCCTCACGTGCAAAGCACTGGGGATTGCCCCACCCGTGTTGCCGGAGGATATCGTCAACTTAATCCGCAAAATGGGAATTTTACTGGCATAAATGCCCGCAAGCCATCTTCGAATGGTCTGTAGTTCTCTTGAACCTGTTACGCAGAAGAAAATAGATTTATCCAATCGCTAAGGAGGTCATTTATGCCCACCGATTCCGCTTCCCAAGCATTAGAAATCCTGCGCAATCCCAGTACTTTCCAATGGTATGTTATCCCATTATTTGCCCTGGTTGTCTATGTCTATACTGTCGA
>Ga0315275_10002002_pt1 | contig 18231 bp, 16 predicted proteins | sample YL17G03_0_MG_FD_205557 | JGI IMG/M metagenome (GOLD analysis project Ga0315275, IMG submission 205557) | Sediment microbial communities from Yellowstone Lake, YNP, Wyoming, USA - YL17G03_0 | ecosystem: Environmental > Aquatic > Freshwater > Lake > Sediment | place: USA: Wyoming | collected...
AAATGCGCCATTTGATGTCGTTCATCAGCGCCGTGAGTTTGGACGCAAACTCACGCATCGCCACCTTGCCGATGATGGGTGGACTGCCCACGTGCGAGTGCCAGACAATGTCGTCGTCGATGTGAACCAGCATGCCCTCGAGGTCCTTGCCACGCCAGGCAGTGATCATCTTTTGCGTAATCGCAAGGTAGTCGGGTGCAGCAGGTGTGGCGGCGACGGAGCCTGCCGCCAGGAGGGGAACGGAGGCGCTGGCCTGCATGAAAAGACGACGATCCATGGTTTTCTCCGGTAGTCACTTTCGTTACAGGACCATAGCGTACGATACGCAGGCGCGCCAGCGCCACGTCAATTGCCGGTCGTCGGACCCTTACCTATACTCGATCGCATACGCTTGCCGGAGGCATCGCACTTGCGCACGACTCGTGACGAACTCGTTCGGGAATATCGGCAGCTCGGCTGGTGGTCGGACACCCGCATCACCGACCTGTTCGACGCCGCCGCGCACTCCGTGCCCTCGCAACTCGCCGTGCTCGATCCACCGAATCGCGAGGCGCTCGTCGGCGGCTCACCCTTGCGCCTCACGTTCCAGGACGTTGCCGACCTCGCCGACGGCTATGCCGTGCGCCTGCTGGAACTCGGCCTGGGTCGCGACGACGTCCTGGTCACGCAGTTGCCAAACATCGCCGAGTACCCCGCGCTGTACCTCGCCGCGCTGCGACTGGGCATCATCGTCAGTCCGGTGCCGATGCAGTTCCGGCGCCACGAACTGAAACAGATCGTCGACCTCACGGGCGCGCGTGCGATGCTGACGATCCGCGCGCTGAAAGGGACCGAGTACGCGGAGAGCGCGGTGGAACTCGGCAAGGGGCGCCCGCTGCAGGTATTGTGCCTCGGCCGGGACGTCCCCGAGGGCAGCCTCCCTTTCGTTCCAGCGCCACTCACGACTGAATCCCGCGCCGCCCTCGCCGCGCACGTCGACGCATTGCAGGTCTCGGCCGACGACGTGGCGACGATCTGCTGGACATCGGGAACGGAAGGCATGCCCAAAGGCGTGCCGCGCACTCACAACCACTGGATCGCCATCAGCTACGGCCACCTGCGCGGCGCCGGCATTCGCCGGGGCGAACGACTGCTGAATCCGTTTCCCCTGATCAACATGGCGGCGATCGGCGGTTGCTTCATGAGCTGGCTGCACAGTGCAGGCACGCTCGTGCTGCACCATCCGCTGGACCTCGGCGTCTACCTGCGGCAGATCGCCGAAGAAAGACCGGACTATGCGATTGCACCACCTGCCGTCCTCAACATGCTGCTGAAGGACGAAAAACTGCTCGCGAGTGTGGACCTGTCGTGCCTGCGCTGCATCGGTTCGGGCTCGGCCCCGCTCGACCCCGAGATGATCCGTGGTTACCAGGAACGCTTCGGCATCGAAATCGTAAACTCCTTCGGCTCCAACGAAGGCATGGCGCTGATGAGCAATGCCGCGAACGCCGCGAACCCCGAGCATCGCGCCCGTTTGTTCCCGCGCTACGGGCGCGACGAAATCCGCTGGGAATCGCCGCCGCACGCGCAGATTCGCACGCGGATCGTCGAGCCGGAGACGGGCACGGAGATCCTCGCAGCGGGCAAGCCTGGCGAGTTGCAGATCACGGGGCCAACGGTGTTCGACGGCTATTTCCGCGCGCCGCACATCACCGCCGAATCGTTCACCACGGACGGCTGGTTCCGCACCGGCGACCTGTTCGAGATCACGGGCGACGACCAGCCGCCGAGGTACTACCGGTTTATCGGCCGGCTCAAGCAGATCATCGTCCGCGGCGGCGTGAAGATCGCGCCGGAAGAACTGGACAACGTGTTGTCACAGATGCCGGACGTGCTCGAGGGTGCCGTCACGGCTTACCGCGACGAGATCATGGGCGAGCGCATCTGTGCCGTCGTCGTACCAAAGCCCGGCAAGCAGCCGACGCTCGATGCGGTGCGTGCCCACTTCGCTGCGGCGGGCCTCGCGCTCTTCAAGCACCCGGAACGCCTGCAGGTGGTCGAGCAGCTGCCACGGAACAGCGTCGGCAAAGTCGTGCGCGGCGATCTCGCGCGCATGCTGTCAACCGCTGTCGGCTGATTCGCGCCGCTGCCGTGCCCCGGGATTTCACGCCCACCGCGCCGAAGGTCGCGCTGCCGATCGGACAGTTGCTCGGCCTCCAGGCCACGCGCGATCCCCATCGTCCCGCGCTGAGCTGTGACGACCAGACGCTGACGCGAGCAGAGCTTGCTGCCCGCGTCCACCGCCGGGCCCGTGCGATGCAGGCGGCCGGCGTCGAGGAAGGTGATTTCGTCGCCATCGCCCTGCCGAACGGCACCGCGTTCCTGGAAGTGGCCTTCGCGTGCTGGGCCCTGGGCGCCACGCCGGCGCCGGTGTCGCATCGTTTGCCGCCGCGCGAACTGCAGGCCTTGCTCGAGGTACTGCAGCCTCGGCTCGTGGTCGGCGGCGAGGCGGCGCGCGCGTCGGGCGTACCCATCGTCACCGAGCAGTCGCTGTACGACCCTGCCCTGTCGGCAGAGCCGCTGTCCGAGCGCATCTCGCAGCACGTCAAGGCGATCGCGAGCGGCGGCAGCACGGGCCGGCCGAAGGTCATCGTCGACCATGCGCGCTCCGTGCTCGACCCCGACGTGCTGTCGCTCGGGATGCAGCCTGGCGACACGGTCGTCATCCCGGGACCGATGTATCACTCGGCACCGTTCGGGCTCGCCTACCAGGCGCTGTGCTGGGGCTGCCACGTCGTGATCACGCCGCGCTTCGATGCAGCCGGCACCCTGCGGATGATCGAGCGGCATCGCGGCCAGTGGCTGTACCAGGTGCCGACGATGATGCATCGCATCTGGCGGCTGGACCCGGAAGAACGCGCGAGCTTCGACGTTTCGTCGCTCGAGATCGTTTGCCACATCGCGGCCGCGTGCCCGGTTTGGCTCAAGGAGAAATGGATCGAGTGGCTGGGCCCCGACGCCATCTGGGAAGTGTACTCAGGCACCGAGGCCATCGCTGCGACGATGATCGGCGGTAGCGAGTGGCTCGAGCACAAGGGCTCCGTGGGCCGCCTGATGCCGGGAGCCCGCGTGCGGATCCTCGACGAGGCCGGCAACGACGTGGCACCCGGTGAAGTCGGCGAGATCTATTTCCTGCCGGCAGGCGGCAAAGGCGCGACCTACCACTACCTCGGCGCCGAGCCTCGCGCTCATGGTGACTGGGAAACGTTCGGCGATCTCGGCCGCATCGACGCCGATGGGTACCTCTATCTGGCGGACCGGCGCACCGACCTCATCATCTCGGGCGGTGCCAACATTTATCCGGCCGAAGTCGAGGCCGCCATCGACTCGCACCCGGCGGTGCTGGCGAGTGTCGTGGTCGGATTGCCAGACCACGATCTCGGACAACGAGCGCACGCCATCCTCGAAGTGCGCGACGGCACCGCGGCGCTCGACCTCGAGGCGCTCAAGCAGTTCCTGTCGGAGCGACTCGTCTCCTACAAGTTGCCGCGCAGTTTCGAGACCACCACCGAGCGCCTGCGCGACGACTCCGGCAAGGTGCGGCGCAGTGCATTGCGCGAGTCGCGCGTCGGCGGCTCATTGTAGGTGCAGTAGATTCCAGGGCCCTCGATTCGAGAGTCCTTCCGCCGAGCGGAAAGGCAGACACGCTCGGCGGAAGGACTCTCGGATCGAGGGCCCGTACGCGTCGGCTGCACCTGATGGAGCCAGACGCTCGATTCGGGTTTCTCTGCGTCAAGCGTGGCAACAACGCCTGACGTTAGCGAACGCTCGATCCGGATCCTTTTCCGGCGAGCGTGTCTGCCTTTCCGCTCGCCGGAAAAGGATCCGGATCGAGCGTTCCAATATCTACGACGCTTGTCAGGCCGCCGCTTCAGCTTCCTGCGCTGCAAGGAAGGGTTTGCGCACCAAGATCAGCGCCAGCAGGCCGAGCGGCACGACGAAGGCCGAGAGCACGCCGATGGCGACGCCGATCTTGGCGGGATCGCGCAGCCAGTAATCGCTGATCAGCGCCACGCCGGTCGGGCCCACCGTGAACGCGATGATGTTGCCCACCAGCAGGTAAAGCGCGATGACACGCGCCCGCACGCGATTCGGCGCCACGACCTGGAACGCGGCTGCGGGCAATCCCTGCGACAGGCCGAACGCAAGTGACATCACGGCAATCACGGCCATGGCGAGTTCCCCGCTGGGCGCGAACGGTGCGGCGATGGCGAATGGCAACGCCAGCGCAGCACCAGCGATTGCGACTCTTAGCACGGCGTCCTTATAGCCCCGCGCGACGAGGCGATCCACCCACCAGCCGCCGATGAGAATGCCTGACGTGCTGAACACGAGCAGGATGCCCCCATACACGGCGCCGACGCGGGCGATGCTCCAGCCGTGCACGCGCATCATGAAGGCGGGTGCCCACGACAGGTAGGCTGCGATCGAGACTCCGATCAGCGAGAAGCCCATGGCCAGCAGCCAGAAGACCAGACCACGTTCCCGCATGAACACGCGGAATGACGCCGGACTACCAGCGACGGCCTTGGCCTTTTCGTGACGGGCGGGCTCGCGCACCGGCAGCATCAGCAGCGCGAGCAACGGTCCCGGCAGGCTGACGACCAGGAACGCGAGTTGCCACGTCTTCAATTCGCCGATCATCGGCAACACGACCGGCGGCGCGGAATTGGCCCAATGCACGACGGCCCCGCCGATGATCAGCGCAAGCCCCACGCCGAGGATCGCGCCGATGGCATACACACCCAGCGGCCGGGCGCGCTTCTCCGGGGGAAAGCTGTCGGCGATCATCGAATACGCCGCCGGCGACAGGCCCGCCTCGCCCACCCCGACGCCAATGCGCGCGAGGAAAAGCGTCAGGAAACTACCGGCGAGGCCGCAGGCCGCGGTCATCATGCTCCAGAACGTCATGCTTGCCGTGATGAGGTTGCGGCGTGAGCCACGGTCCGCGAGCCACGCGAACGGGATTCCCATGATCGTGTAGAAGAAGGTGAACGCCAGGCCGCTCAGCAGACTGAACTGGGTGTCGGTGATCGCGAGGTCGCGCTTCACCGGCTCGACCAGCAGCGTGAGAATCTGCCGGTCGACGAAGGCGACGGCATAGGCGGCGACGAGCAGCATCACCATGGCCCAGGCGCGCGCAGGCGCGGGCCATGCCTCAGCGGCGGGACTCGAATCAAGCGCGGGCTGGTTCCGTTCCATGAGATTCCCCCTGCGTGTCGGGCCCGGCGGCGCGATAAACATCGATCGTTATTGTGTCTGGCGGATCATTCTTCGTTGCAGACGACGAGTTTGCCCAACGCCTGCCGTGATGCAATCGCTGCGATGGCGTCGCCACCCTGCGACAAGGTAAAGCGCGCGGAAACGTGCGGCCGGATGGAGCCTGCGAGGTAGAGCGCCATTAGTTCTTCGATTTCCACGGCCATGGCGGCTGGATCACGCTGCGCATGTGCTCCGTACAAGACGCCCTGGATGTCGCACCCCTTCAGCAACGGCAGGTTGAGCGGGATGCGTGGAATCTCGCCCGCCGCGAATCCGATGACCAGGTAGCGACCACCCCACGCCATGCTGCGCAGGGCCGGCTCGGCGTAAGCGCCACCGACGGGATCGCACACGACCTCGACACCCTGCGCCCCGCAATTCGCCTTGAACAGTTGCGCGAGTTGCCTGCCGTCGTTCGCCGCCTCGCCCGTCGGATACACGAAGCCCGCGGTTGCCCCGCGCGACATGGCCATGTCCACCTTCGCTTGCGTCGAAGCGGCCGCGATGACTTTTGCGCCACACGCGCGGCCAAGTTCCACCGCCGCCGAGCCGATGCCGCCGCCCGCGCCGAGCACGAGCAGGGACTCATCCGCACGGATGCGTGCGCGGCGACTGAGGCCGTAATGCACAGTGCCGTAAGTCACGAGCAGCGTCGCCCCGTGCTCGAACGACATCGCCGCAGGAATCTTCACGCACGTCGCGGCATCGGCTACGACGCGCGTCGCAAGCCCGCCCCAACCTGGCATGGCGAGAACGCGGTCACCTGCGCGGACATGCGTCACGTCACGACCGACGTCGAGCACGATGCCTGCCACCTCGCCACCGGGTGAGAACGGGCGCGGTGGCCGCAGTTGATAGAGATCGCGGATCAGCAGCGCGTCCGGAAAATTCAGGCCGCACGCGCGCATCGCGATCAAGACCTGGCCAGGCCCGGGCGCGGGATCCTCGACGTCCTCGAAGGTGAGCGTCTCGGGTCCGCCGACCTGCCGGCTGAGCAGCGCTTTCAAGCGACGATCCAGTTCACTTGAGGCTCACGCCAGCGGCTGCAGCCGCCAGCCTCACGAACCGCATGCCGGGTCCGCCGGGTTCCTCGCAATGGATGGCTCTGGACAGATCGCAGATCTCGCCAAACCGCGCCGCGATCGCTTCCGGGGTTCGCTCCCCTTCGGGCAGGAAGACGCCCGCGCTCTCCTGGATGACGACACGGGCATAGCCCCCCGCGCACGCGCTGAGGATCGTGCGACGCGGCGCGTCGTCGCTGACCAGGAACAGCGCCGCCGGCGTTACCGACTCGGGCGTCAGCATCGCCAGCACGGGTTCGGGCATCAGCCCCTCAGTCATGCGTGTGGCCGCGGACGGGCACAGCGCGTTCACGCGGATGTCGTTCTTGGCGCCTTCGATCTGCAGCACGTTCATCAGTCCGATGAGGCCGGTCTTCGCCGCGCCGTAATTGGCCTGGCCGAAATTGCCGTAGATACCCGACGTGGAGGTCGTCATCAAAATGCGACCGAAATTGGCCGCCTTCATGTGCGGCCACACAGCCTGGCTGCAGATCACGGAACCGAGCAGGTGCACGTCGATGACGGTGCGAAAGTCCTGCAAGCTCGACTTCGGAAAGCTGGCGTCGCGCAGGATGCCGGCATTGTTGATCAGGATGTCGATGCGGCCCCATTTCGCCATGGCGCTCTCGACCATGTGCGTCACCTGCTCGGCATTGGTCACGCTCGCACCGTGCGAGACAGCCTCACCGCCGGCCTGGCGAATCTCGGCCGCGGCTCGCTCAGCAGGTTCCGACGAACCACCCGTGCCGTGCACGTCGCCGCCAAAATCATTCACGACCACCTTCGCGCCGCGAGCTGCGAGTGCCCGTGCATGGGAACGCCCGAGTCCTGCTGCCGCGCCTGTCACGATTGCCACGCGGCCGTCGAATCGAATGCTCATGTGCGCCTCCTAACCCACGAACTGCAGGCCGAGCCACTCGGCGACGATCGCCGGCTTGGCCTGCCCTTCCACTTCCACCGCCACCGCCGTCGTCGTGAGCCATTGACCCGGCGCCCGCTCGACGATGTCCTTGAGCACGAAGCGCCCGCGGATGCGGCTGCCCGACCGCACGGGATTCGTCATGCGCACCTTGTCGAAGCCGTAGTTCATGCCCATCTTCATGCCCTGCAGCTGCAGATTCGCCGCCGCAGACAGCTTCGCCAGCATCGACAGCACCAGAAATCCGTGCGCGATAGTGCCGCCGAACGGCGCCTTCGCCGCGGCCTCGCGGTCGACGTGAATCCACTGGTGGTCGTCGGTGAGGTCGGCGAAGCGATCGATCATGCCCTGATCGATCAGGCACCAATCCGACACACCGATCTCCTGTCCGATGCGGGCTTTGAGGTTTTCCGGTGTGTTCATGTGGGTACGCTTGATTTGGACGGAGTGAAAGAGTGTTCGAGCGTTGCCGCCGGTTGCCAGGTTTCGAGCAACGCTCTCAGCGCCGCGATGAGCGCGAGCGGCTGGTCGACCATGATGTGATGTCCGGCGTCGGGAATGACGATCCATGGCGCAGCGGGCGGCGTGTGCCGCCGGATCAAATCGAGCCGCGCGCTCGTCATAAGTTTCGAGCGGTCGCCGAACAGGAGCGCCACGCGGCACGTCACCGGCGCCAGCAACTCGGCGCTGGAGGTCCTCAGGGTCTTGGCGCGCAGGTCGGGGTCGAACCGCCACGACCAGCCATCGCCGCCGTGCGCGGCCGGCGCGAGCCCGAGCGAGGTCCGCGCGAGGAAATCCAGGATGTAAGGGTGGTCGCAGGTCTGCGCGGGCTCGAAGCGGAACCGTGCGATCGCCTGCTCGAGCGTCGGGTAAACCCGGTGCCGATGCCCGCGTTCGGGAACCACACCGTATTCGACGTCGTGATCACCCGCTGCCAGCGCGCCGTCGACGAGCACGATCCCCCCGAGCTTCGCTCCGATCGTGTGCGCGACGATGCGGGTCGCGAAGCTGCCGAACGAATGCCCGATCAGGATCGGTGGCACGTCGGAGTCGAACAGGCCGGTGGCCTGAGCCACGGCAATCGCCTCGCGGGCGTGCTGGTCCAGCGAGTAAGTGTCGCGCCAATCCGAACGACCCATGCCCGACATCGAGAAAGCCACGACGCGCCGGCCCTGCGCGAGCAACGGCGCGAGAAAGCTCCACCAGTCCGCATGCGCCGTCAATCCGTGCAGCAGCAGGAGCCCGGGCTTGCCGCGCTCGCCCCAGGCGAGTACCTCGATTTCGGCCCCCTCCACCTCCAGGTGGGTCCGCTCCGGCGCCTGCGCAAGCGCAGCGTCGAACCACGCAGGCGCGACGGGCCGGCGCTCGGCGGCCGCAGCCTCAGGCCGCAGCGTCACACTGCTCGATGCGCGCGGCGTGATGATCGACGGATCCGAGCTCGGACTCGATCATCGCTGCCCGCTTGAAGTAGTGACTGACGGCGAGTTCGTTGGTCATGCCCATGCCGCCGTGCAGCTGGATGGCCGACTGGCCGACGAACTTCGCCGCCTTGCCAACCTGCACTTTGGCAGCCGAAACCGCCCGCTTGCGCTCCAGTGCCGGGCGGTCGAGCTTGAGCGTGGCCATGTAGGTCATCGAGACGGACTGCTCGAGCGTCATGTACATGTCGACCATGCGGTGCTGCAGTGCCTGGTTCGCAGCGATGGGCGCGTCGAATTGCTTGCGCTGCTTGGTGTATTCGACGGTGTCCGCAAGCAGCCGCCGCATGACGCCGACGCCCTCGGCGCAAATCGCAACCACGCCTTCGTCCACGGCCGCTTCGAGCAGGTCGAAGCCCTGCCCCGCCGGGCCGAGCAATTCGGCTGACACGCCATCGAACTTCAAGTCGGCAGCGCGCGAGCCATCAACCGTCGGGTACTCACGCGATGCGAGACCCGCACCGCCACTTTCGACGAGAAACGCCGACACCCCGGCACGCTCGCCACTGGCGCCGCCGACACGGGCATTGACGAGCACGTGCGTTGCGAACGGAGCGCCGCGCACTGCGTCCTTCAGTCCGCTGAGACGCCACGTGTTGCCGTCCTGCACGGCAGATGTCGTAACGTTTGCGAGACCGAAGCGGCTCGACGGCTCGAGATGCGCGAAGGCCAGCCGAACCTCGCCGGCAATGATGCCGCCGATCAGTTCGCTGGCGCGAGGAGTGCCGCAGCGTCGCAGCAGGCCGCCGCCGATCACCACCGTGTCCAGGTAGGGTTCGATGACCAGTGCCTTGCCGATCTCTTCCATGACGATCATGGTTTCGATCGCGCCGCCACCCAGGCCGCCCATGGCCTCGTCGAACGGCGCGCCCAGGATGCCCAGGTCGTCGGCGAGGCCGCGCCAGAAGCCGGGCCGCCAGGCTTCCGCCGAACGGATGACGGCCTGACGCTGCGGGAAGGCGTAGTGATCGCCGAAATAGCGCGCCACGCTGTCACGCAGCATTTCCTGTTCGGCGGAGAAATTGAAGTCCATGTGCTCGAGCCGTGGTTGCGTTTCGTGGTGGAGCGATCAGAGGCCGAGAACGGCCTTCGCCAGGATGTTGCGCTGGATCTCGTTCGAACCGCCGAAGATCGACAGCTTGCGCATGTTGAAGTACGAGTCGGCGATGCCGATTGCTCCGGGCACGGCGACGGCGTCGGGTCCCGACGCATGCGCCGTGGCGCGGCTGACGCGCAGTGAGGCGTGCGACCCGAGCGCCTCAAGCGTCAGTTCGTTGAGCCGCTGGTGGATCTCCGTGCCGCGGATCTTGAGCATCGAGACCTCGACCCCGGGGGCCTTGCCCGCACTCTCGGCAGCGAGGAACCGCAGTTCCGTAAATTCAAGCGCGGTGAGTTCGACTTCGACCTCCGTGAGCTTGCGCCGGAAAATCGGGTCGTCCGCAAGCCGGCGCCCCGGCCCGCCGATTGTTGCCGCAAGCTTGCGCAGCTTGCCGAGCGCGACCTTGGAGTGCGCGACGAGTGCAATGCCGCTGCGCTCGTGCGCGAGCAACATCTTGGCGCAGGTCCAGCCCTTGTTCTCCTCGTACACGCGGTTTTCGACCGGCACCTGCACGTTCTCGAGCCAGACCTCGTTGACCTCGTGGGCGCCATCGAGCGTGATGATCGGCCGGACGGTCACGCCCGGACTCTTCATGTCGATCAACAGGAAGCTGATGCCGGCCTGTTTGCGCGCCGACGGATCCGTGCGCACCAGGAAGAAACCCCAATCGGCATGCTGGGCCAGCGTGGTCCAGGTCTTCTGGCCGTTGACGATGTAGTGCTCGCCCTCGCGCGCGGCGCGGGTCTGCAGGGAAGCGAGGTCGGAACCGGCCCCCGGCTCGGAATAGCCCTGGCACCACCAGTCGTCGCCCGCCACGATGCGCGGCAGGAACCGCGCTTTCTGCTCTGGCGTGCCGAACGTGTAAATCACGGGACCGACCAGGTTGGTGGAAAACGCGATGATCGGCGCCGTGTCGGCACGCTGCAGCTCTTCGGCCCAGATGTGTCGCTGAGTGGCACTCCAGCCCGTGCCGCCGTATTCGACTGGCCAGGCCGGCACCGACCAGCCCTGTTGCGCGACGATCCGGTGCCAGCTGAGGAAATCTTCTTTGCCCAGCTCGAGCCCCTGGTCCTGCTTCGCGCGCACGTCCGCGGGATAGCGCTCGGCGATGAACGTTCGGACTTCTACGCGGAACGCGCGTTCCTCAGGGGTGAACTCGAGTTGCATCGTGATCTCGGCCTTTGCGGGGAATCTGCCCGTGGCAGGTTATTGGTTCCGAACCGACGGGTCAATTGCACAATTAGACTTGGATGCGACCTCGAACCGGATTGGCAAGCACGCCAGGCCGTGGCTCACGAGCCCGCCGATCCGGACCACGTCTGCCGGGGTGAATCCCGTGTCGAAGCGCAGGTTGCGCAGCCGGGTCAGCAGCAGGTCGTAGGATTCGACGAGTTCCTGGCGCGCGAGCGCGGCTCCTGCGCAGGAGTGGATGCCGCCGCCGAAGCCGAGGTGCGTGCGGAACGACGCGCGATCTACATCGAATGCCTGCGCGTCCACATAGATGTCCGGATCTCGATTGGCGGCAGCCCATGAAAGCAGTACCAGCGCGCCCTGCCTCATCCGCACGCCATGCAGCTCGGTGTCCTGCGTCAGCGTGCGGAAGTTGTTCTGCACGGCGCCCTCGTACCGCAGCGACTCTTCGGCAAAGCGCTCGATGAGTCGTCCATCGCCGCGAATGCGCTCCGCTATGTCCGGCCGCTCGACGAGTCGCAGCATGCCGAGCGACAGTGCGTTTGCCGTCGTGTCGTTGCCTGCGACGATGAGCAGTTCGCAGAGACCTAGCTGCTCATGCTGTCGCAAGGGCACCTCGCCCTGGCCCAGGTCGAAAGTGGCATGCGCGATGTCGGAGAGCAGGTCGTCGCGCGGCGACTCCCGTCGGGCGGCAAGTTCGCCGACGAGGAAGTGCTGCAGCTCGGCGATCTGCGTCACGCAGTCGATCATCTCGTCCTCGGTCAGCGGTTGCAGCAGTGGCCGCACCCAGGCATCTGACCAGCGCTTGAACTCGTCGATCCGCCCGCGATCCACACCGAGCAGGTCGGCGACCACCAGCACGGAAAGCTTCCACGCGTAGTCACGCGTGAATTCACAGCGACCCGCCGGCGCGAAAGCGTCGATCAGGCTCGAAGCCACAGCGCGGATCTGCGGTCGCATCCGGTGGAAGCGCTTGTCGCGCAGGACCTTGCCGAGGACGCCGCGAAAGGCCGTGTGCCGTGGCGGATCCATGACGATCAGCTGCGGCGTGCGACCGAACCCCTTTTCCTTGAGCACGGCCTCCGCGCGTGGATACACGTTGACGCCTTGCGCGCCAATGGGGCGGCTGGAGAAGACCTCCGGCCGACCTAGAATTTCCCTGATCGCCGCCGCGCCGATGACGAGGTAGGTCTCCTTGTCCGGCGTCGAAACGTCGAGCACGGGCCCGTCCGGGCGTCGCGACTCGTAATAGCCGTAGGGCTCCGCGAGTGTCCGCGGCTCGAAGAACTCGGTGATCGGAATCGTTGACACGCGCCTGCCTCCTCCCCTAGCGTCGGACACGAACAAGGAAACCACGCATGACCGCAAGCCGCGAATCGCACCCGTCCCATCCGTTCTGGCCGCAGATCGACGCCCTGCTGCAGCCCTGGCGGATCAACGATATTCCGGCCATCGCCGAAACGTTCGCCGAGGACGGCGTGCTGCACAGCATGATGGGCACTCCCATCCGCGGTCGGACCAGCTTGCGCAAGGTACTCGGCAAGCACCTGGCACACATCGTCAGGATCGAATTCGAAATCCGCAACATCGCGATGAGTGGCGACGTGCTGATCCTCGAGCGCGTCGACCACGTGACGACGCCGCAAGGCCTGCATTCGCTGCCCGTCGTCGGCGTGATCGAACTGCGCAACGGCTTGATCCAGTCCTGGCGGGAGTACTTCGATTCCGCGCAGGCTGCGTCGGCGCTCGCCGCGTCGAAAGCCAGCGACTCCGCCTGAACGACCACCCGCTCGCCCGAGTCAGGCGCCGGCCGCGGCCGATCGCACCCTGGCGACGTCGGCGATCAGCTTCGCGTAAATCGCCTCCGGCTCGACCTCCGGCTTGCGCGAGAAATCGTAGGCGTGCGCCGCGCGCGGTGCACGATCGAACCACAGGGCGCCCGGCACGGACGCGGGTCGAGTGGCCGCCAGCCAGAGCGCCGTGTCGCCGCCCTGCGCCGGGGTACGCAACACGAGTCCGAGGTGACGCTCGAGATCCGGCAGTGCGGTGCTCACGCCCTGGGTGGCGACCCAGCCGGGGTGCATCGTGTAGGAGACGATGCGTCGCGAAGGTTGCGTCCACCGCTCAGCGAGCGCCAGTTGTGCGCGCTTGTGCGCGGCATAGGCCATGACGCCGCTGTAACGCTCGGGCTTCTGCTCGAGCCGGCGCATGCTCAACGCCGTGTTGTAGAGACCACCCGACGCCATGTTGATGACGATCCCACCGTCCAGCACCCCGGCGTCGATGAGCTTCTCGGTCAACGCGAAGTGACCCAGCAGGTTCAGCGCATAGGTGGCCTCGAACCCTTCCGGGTTCAGCCGGTGCGCGTGATCGAGCATGCCGATGTTGTTGACCAGGACGTCGAGCTTGCCGCCGCGCCGGGCCACTTCGTCTGCGAGCGCGCGGTTGGCTGCAACCAGGCCGAGGTCGAACCGCAGCGGCACGATGCCCGCGCCGCCTTCTTCCCTGAGCGCCGCGAGCGCCGAGTCCTTCCTGCCGACAGCAAGGACAGTCGCGCCGCGCCGGGCGGCGCCGAGCGCAATTCCCCTGCCGATGCCGCCCGTGGCACCGGTGACCAGCCACGTCTGGCCCTTGAACGACGCATCCAACGGTCGCAGGGGCAGGCCCCGCGCCACGTAACCGACGGCAGTGAACGACGGCGCGAAGCGGCCGTAGAACACCAGCAGTTTCATCCACATCGGCATCTCTTCGGGCTTGGGTTGCGGCTTGGGGTCGGCCATGAGGTGATTCCTGCGTTTCAGCTGAAGATTTCGAACAGGCCGGCAGCACCCATGCCGCCGCCGATGCACATCGTGACGACGCCGAATTTCGCGCCGCGCCGGCGCCCTTCGTGCAGCAAGTGCCCGGTGCAACGCGCGCCTGTCATGCCGAAGGGGTGGCCGATCGCGATCGAACCGCCCGATACGTTGAGCCGTTCATTTGGAATGCCGAGCTTGTCGCGGCAATACAGCAACTGGCTGGCAAAGGCTTCGTTCAACTCCCAGAGATCGATGTCGTCGATCGTGAGGCCGTGGCGCGCGAGCAGCTTGGGCACCGCGAACACCGGGCCAATCCCCATTTCTTCCGGCCGACAGCCCGCGACGGCCAGGCCACGGTAAGCGCCCAGGGGTTCGAGTCCACGCCGCTCGGCGAGCTTCGAATCCATCAGCACCAACGCGGCAGCGCCATCGGACAACTGCGATGCATTGCCAGCCGTGATGAATTTCCCTTCGGCGACGTAGCGGCCGCCCTTGAACACGGGCTTCAACTTCTGCAGGTCTTCGAGCGTCGTCTGCGGACGGTTGCCCTCGTCGAGCCGGAGCGTGACCTCCTGCGCGGTGACAGCGCCCGTCGCCTTGTCTTGGATCCGCATGAGTGTCGTGATTGGCGCCATCTCGGCGTCGTACCGCCCCTCGGCCTGCGCCTGCGCCGTGCGTTGCTGCGACTGCAGGGCGTACGCATCCTGCGACTCGCGACTCACCCCGTAGCGCTCCGCGACGATCTCCGCCGTCTCGATCATCGACGTGGCCAGCTCCGGGTAGTGCTCGCGTTGCCACGGATCGCCGTAGCGGTCGTAGTTGACGCGCTCGTTCATGACCAGCGAGACGGACTCGATGCCGCCGCCGATCGTGATCGGCGCGCCGTCGACGATGATGTGCCGCGCCGCGGCGGCGACCGCCATCAAGCCCGACGAACAGGCGCGATCGATGGTCATTCCGGGCACCGTATCCGGCAGGCCCGCCCGCAACGCGGCGAAGCGCGCGATGTTCTGGCCCGTCGTGCCCTGCTGCACGGCGCAGCCGAAGACGACGTCCTCGATTTCGCCCGGGTCCACGCCTGCGCGCCGCACGGCTTCGGCGACGACGTGTCCGCCCAGGGTCGTGGCATCGGTATCGTTGAAGGCACCGCGGTAGGCCCGTCCGATCGGAGTGCGCGCGGTGGCGACGATGACAGCTTCCCTGGACATGCCTACCCTCGGTCTTATATTGAAAGTCGCAATTGAACCTGTCGGCGACGGAATGTCAACGCCGACTTGCCGCGGCGTGCACCGTGTGCAAGCATCGCTTTCACTATCGAACTGATGTCGAGACCGGGGGACCGCACGTGGACATGACCAGCCAGCAGCAGGTGTTCGAATTCGGCGACCGCTTCATCGCGGCACTGAACGCGGGCGACGCCGCAAAGGTGCGGACGTTCTACCAGCCTGATGCGACCTGCTGGCACAACTTCGACGACCACGACCAGTCGCTCGACGACAACATGAAGTTGCTCGAGTGGATGGTGCGAAAGGTGCCGGATCGTCACTACCGCGTCGTGCGGCGCGAACTGATCCCCGGTGGCTGGCTGCAGCAGCACATCCTCGAAGCCAGGCTGGCGAACGGCCGCGAGATGAAGATGTTCGCGTGCTGTGTCATCACGCTCAAGGGCGGACTGATCCAGCGCATCGAGGAATACCTCGATCCCGCGCAGGCTGCCGTCCTGAGGGAAGCGAAGGCTTCCTGACGCGGCCCTCAGCCGAGGCGCTCGATCACCATCGCAGCGCCGACGCCCGCGGCGCCCGAACAGACCACGAGCCCGAGGCGGCCGTTCGACGCGTCGAGCACGTCGAGCAGCGTCGAGAGCAGGATGGCGCCGGACGCGCCCATTGGGTGGCCACGAGCGATGTGGCCACCGGCCACGTTCACCTTGTCCGGGTCCACCGGATAGTCGCGGAGAAACTTCGCGATCGTCACGGCGAAGGCTTCCATGAACTCGATGCGGTCCATGTCGGCAAGCGTCAGCCCGGTTCGCTCCAGCACCCTGTCCATCGCAGTAAAACCCGCCAGCAGCGAGGCGTACGGATCGCCACCCGATTCGGCATAGCCCAGGATACGTGCGCGAGGCCTGTCCCCTGCTGTCGGCACACCGCCGATCAGCGCGAGCCCGGCCCCGTCACAGATCGGCGGCGCGTGACCGATGGTGTGGCGATGGTCGATCGGTCCTTCGAGCGCATCCGCGTATTGAACGGCCAGGGCCGCAAAGCTCGGCGGCATGGCGGCCAGTGATGCCGCGGTGGTCTGCGGCCGGGCGCACTCGTCGAATCCCAGGCCGCCGAGCGAGATGCGCGAAGCCGTCAACGCCGGGTTCGCTTCCGCCGTGCCCGCTCGCAGTTGCGAGACGAGCGAGACCGCGTCGAGCTGGTCACGGGAGATTCCCTCGGCTTCGGCAAGCCGGTCGGCCGCGAGCACGACGGGAATGAAGCGCGTGCGCTGCGGCAGGCTCGTGTCGGTGTAATAGCTTGCGTTGTCGCCCAGGAACGGCACCCGCGACATCATTTCGACGCCGCCAGCGAGCGCCCGGTCAAGGTTCCCAGCCGCGATTTGCGTCGCTGCATGACCGATAGCCGTGAGACCCGACACACAGTAGTTGTTCAGCGTGAACGCATACGCCGCGTCGTCCACGCCGGCATGCAGCTTGGACACCAGCGCGATGTTGGCGCCCTGGTCACCCACCTGGTCGACACAGCCGAGGACCAGCGCCTGGACGTTCCGCGCGTCCTGGCCGCGGGTCTGCAGGCCGTCCACGAGGCCAGCCACCAACTCCTGCGGCTTCATCTTCGCGAGACCGCCTTCGGCACGAGCCTTGCCGCGCGGCGTACGCACGGCGTCGTAGATGTATGCGTGTGCCATCGGTACTGCCTCAGTCGCGCAGGCCGACGACGAAACTCACCACCGTGCCGAGCGAGCCGCCGATGTTGAGCGTGCCGTAAGTGCGCGCACCCTGGACCTGATAATCGCCCGCGGTGCCCGTGACCTGCCGTCCCGCATCGAGCAGCAACCGCGCGCCCGTGGCGCCGACAGGATGACCGACCCCGATGAGTCCGCCTGACGCGTTCACCGGGCACCGCCCATCGATCTCGACCAGGCCGCTGTCGATCGCCTGCCAACTCTGTCCCGGCGGCGTGAGACCGAAATGGTCGATCGCCATGTATTCGGTGGACGTGAAGCAGTCGTGCGTCTCGATGCCGTCGAGATTCTCGACGCCGTCGACGCCCGCGCGTCGCCACGCATCGGTGATGGCCTTGCGCACGTGCGGGAACATGTATTCCTCGCCCTTGCTGCGTTCGAGCTTGTCGAGGAAGCGGATCCCGGCATTGGTGTGACCCCAGCCGAGGATCTGCGGAAACTCGTTGACCTTGACGCCGCGGCGCGCCGCATAGCGCTGCATGAAGCGGTCCGACGCCAGCACCACCGCGACCGCGCCGTCGGTGATCTGGCCGCAGTCCTGCCGACGCGTGCCCGGCTCGATGATGGGATTGAACTCGTCGTCGTCGGTGAACGTCTCGGCGCGGAATTTCCAGCCGCGGGTCTGCGCGCGAGGATTGCGCTTCGCATTGCCCATGTTGATCTCGGCGATGCGGTTCAGGTAGCGACGGTCGAGGCCGTAGCGCTCGTCGTACTCCATCGCGATCCGCCCGAACACGGCGGGCCAGACGAACTTGCAGTCGATCCCTTCGTGGCCCTGCCACGACGCCGCGTTCTGTACCTGCGACGCCTGGTCGCCCGGCAGGTTCTTTTCCTCCTCGACGCCGAGCACCATGATGCAGTCGTAGCGGCCTGCCTCGATTTCGGCCGAAGCGGAGAGAATGGCGAGCGAGCTGGAAGCACAGGCCGCCTCGTGCCGCATCGCCGGCTTGCCGAAGAACTCGGGCTTCACCTGCGCGACCATGGCAGCGAGGTGGCCCTGGCCGCGATACAGCTCGCCGAAGGCGTTGCCGACATGGATCGCTTCGATGTCGTCGGGCTCGAGCAGGCACGACGCCAGGGCGCCGTCGATCGCCTCGCGCATCATGTCGGTGTAATCGAGTCCTTCGCGCGACCAGGCGCGCGCGAAATCGGTCTGATAGCCGCCAATCAAGTGAATCGCCATGCCGTGCCCCTCGCTGGTATCGGCTCAGGATAACGCATCAGTCCTATAATGCTAGTCACTCCCGAGGCCGGCGACCTGCCCGCCCCGCACCGTCACGCCGTGGGCCTCGCGATCCCAGGTGTCGGTCGTCACGCCCTCGGCCCGCAGCCGGTGTTTTTCGATCTTCGCGGTGGGCGTCTTGGGCATTTCCGCGACCACCCGGATGTAGCGCGGCAGCATGAAGTGCGCCATGCG
>Ga0315275_10002003_pt1 | contig 18228 bp, 14 predicted proteins | sample YL17G03_0_MG_FD_205557 | JGI IMG/M metagenome (GOLD analysis project Ga0315275, IMG submission 205557) | Sediment microbial communities from Yellowstone Lake, YNP, Wyoming, USA - YL17G03_0 | ecosystem: Environmental > Aquatic > Freshwater > Lake > Sediment | place: USA: Wyoming | collected...
TTGAGGCTCAAATCCGACCGGCCGTTCAGCTTGGATATGGCGAACGTCAATTATCGGCACAAAAAGAACCGGGCGACCATACGTTGGGCCCATAACCCGGGGCAGAGCCTAACGCCGGAACTGGATGTCGGGCTGCCCCAAGGAGCCAAGCTGGACGCCGAGATTATAGCCACCTTCCTGGAGGTCCCAGTCCCTATTTCCTGCGCAGGGAAGAACATCTTCTTCATCCAGCGGGCCGAGATCAAGCGCAAGGTCAATTTGCTGGGCCGGATTTAGTCCTTCTCATCCCGGGAGCTTTTTGATAGAATTTGTCGCGCAGCCGTTAATGAATACTCTTACGGTCCAGAGCGAACTCCGGGAGCTGGACAAGGTTCGCCAGTTCTTGAAAAAAAACCTTGTCGGCCTGGGCCTCAACGAAGAAGACGCTTACAAGGTCGAACTCTCGCTCGTGGAGATGTGTTCCAACATCATGCGCTATGCATATCCACGGGACAAAGGGGAGATCGTGATCAGCGTCTGGCATGAGGAGGGGAAGTTCTACCTGGAGGTCCGAGACAGCGGCGTTCCCTTCGATCCCCGACAGGTCAAACGTCCGACCCTCGAAGAAATGATCAGCCGGGAGCAGATGGGCGGGCTGGGGATCTTCCTCGCCCGGAAGCTGATGGACGGATTCCTGTACTGGCGCGAGGACGATCAGAACGTGCTGGTCATGTACAAGAAAGCCGAACCCAAGAAAACCTGAGTCTCAGTAGAGGACGTTGGCCTCGCCGTTCTTTTCGACGAGCTTGTTGATGTACTCGATGATCAGGTCTTTTCGCGCCAGGACGGCGTTGATCTCGTCCTCGGAAAGGTTGTTGCCCACGAATCCCTTGATCACCTCGTAGGTGAGGGCCTTTGTCTTCTCGAGCATATCCTTAGACATCTCTTTGAGGATCAGCCCTTCCTTATTTTTTTCGCCGTAGGGGAGTTCGGTCGTCCATTTCTTTCCGGTCCGGAAGCTGCGCGAATGGTCGATTAGGATGATCCGCCAGTCCTCAGTGATGAGATAGTTTTTCTGATGACGGTCTTCGTTGCCGATGAGGTTATCGAAAAAGCGCTGCAGGTTAAGGGCCCTGTTGTAGTTGAATATCTTGATGGGTGGCGTTTTGATCTTTTTCTCGACCTTGTCCTTCATGGTCATCATGGCCTTGACCCAGAGCTGGCAGGAGCCAAGGTTGTTGTGGAATCTCTTTTCCACCGTCGGCGGGACCATATTGAGACCCAGATACTTGTCGAAGAGATAGGCGGCGATCTCGTATTTCCAGCCTTCGATAAAGCCCTTCATCCGTCCCTCCGGATTCTTCCAGAGGGCATCGTTGGCGATGCCGTTCCATTCAAGGGTAAGGTGATAGGGGTTTGTTACCGCCTCGGTGCCGCCGAACTGCTCTTCTTTAACGACATTGGCGTTGAGGAGGAATTCCTCCCATTTCGGCCGTTCGGCAACCTCCTCCGGTATGAATTGGGCCAAGACGGGGAGCGCGAAGCCAAGCAGGACGAAAGTGAAGACGGCAGTCGCTGAAGCCTTTCTCATGGACCCTCCTTTCTTCCTCTCAATTTCTTCGATCGACAATCGATCATATCCCATAAAGCCGCCGGGCGGCCTCAATAAAGGACCTTGGCCTCGCCGCTCTCCTTCATCATGGCGTCGATCTCGTTCAGGAGAAGGGCCTTTCGCTTGCAGACGGCGTCGATTTCTTTATCAGTCAGGTAGGGCCCGACGGCTTCCTTGATGTTCCGGCAATCGACCTTCCTCAACTTCTCGACGAAGGAGCGGGGAAGACGCCGAAAAAGGAACGGCTTGCCGTCGGCCGTCTTTTTCAATCCGTTTCTCCCGTTGACGAGGTTATCGGTATACTCCTTGGTGGAACGGAAGGACCGGGAGTGGTCGAAGGCGATCACCCGCCAATCCTTGGTGTAGAGGATGTTCTGCTGGGTCCGGTCGTCGTTGGCTACCAGGCAATCCCAGGCGCGGACCAGGTACTTCATGTTTTCGGTGTGCTCGAGCGCGGATTCCGGGATCGGAATTTTCTCCTCCATGATTTGAAGCAGGCTGTGCTCGCTCGTTGCCCAATAAACGAGGGCCCCGGGTTTGCCGTTGAACTCACGCTCTACGGCCGGCGGCACCATGTTCAGGCCGATGAGCTTGTCCAGCCGATAAGCGGCGATCTCGTATTGCCAGCCCTCCAGGAACCCGCCCTGCATGCCGCTTGGGTTCTTCCAGGCAGCCTTGGACTGGACATCGCCTTTCTGGAGGTAGAGCTTAAGGGGCTTGGTCACACCTTCCCCGATTTCCTCGGAACGGACAATCTCGGCCGTCTTCAGGAATTCCTCCCAGAAGGGCCGCTGGGCGATCTCCTCGGCGGTGAACTGGGCGCGGGCCGGGAGGACAGAGAGGAAGACAAGAAAGAGGAATGCCGGATTGACATTCGAGCGCCTCATGGCCATTCTCCCTCGGGTGCCGTTTTTTCCCCGTCCATCAGGATGCCTTTTATCATAATCAGATCGGTCCTCAAAATCAACAGGAAAATGAATTGACAGAGTTTTCAGGGGTGGTATAATTCTTGGCTTCATTGGCGGCCGGCCCCGACAGGTCGAGCCTCCGGATGCGGGCAGAGACGTGAGAATCAGAAAAACGCATTGGCTGGTGGCGTCGCTCTTGCTTTTATCGTTTTGCTCCGGCGCCCGGTACGCGCCGACCATCCGTTTTCCCTACCTATGGCTGGGCATCCAGGGCTTTGGAGGGGACATCGACAAGCAGCAACTGCGCGAACCCTCCGGGATCTGCTACCACGCGCGACGGGGAACGCTTTTCGTGGTCGGCGACGAGGGGGAGGTCGCGGAGATCGAGAAAGACGGGACTCCTATCGCACACTACATGATCAAGGGCGACCTGGAAGGGATTACCGTGGTGCCCGAGACGGGACTTCTTTACATCGCGGTGGAAGGGGACGACATCATCCTCGAGTTCGACCCGGTAAAGGGTGAAGTCAGACGCAGGTTTCCCATCAACAGGGCCTTCAAAGGCGATCCCAACTTCCTTCAAAAACAGACCGATAGGTTTGACAACGGCATCGAGTCGCTCGCCTTTGTGCCCAACCCCAAACATCCGGAGGGCGGGACGTTTTACGTAGGGAACCAGTGGGACCCTTCGATGATCATGGAAGTCCTCGTCCCCTTGAAATCGAGCCGGAACGCGGAGGCGGAGGCCAAGATCATCCGGGTGCTGCCATTTCGGATGGATGATCCCGCGGCTATGTACTATGATCCGGTAACCAGACGGCTGAACATCGTGAGCGACGCCGACAACATCCTGGTTGAGGTCACGCTCGACGGCAAGATGGTCAAGCAGTACGCCTTCCTCGGCGAGGACCAGGAAGGGCTCTGCCGGGACGATGAGGGCTATCTCTACATCGCTCAAGACAATGGGGGGATTATCAAGGTCAAGGACCTGCGTCCAAGATAATCGGCCTCTACCCTGATATCCTGTGACTCCTCACTTGGCTTGGGCTGGAGCTTTGATTTTCTTGTATTCGCGGACGATCAACAGGCTCAGGACAATCCAGATCGCGACACAGACAACATTCAACCCGGCGTACCCTTCCACAGCGGCGGCGAGGTACGTCGTTCCCAAGAAGACGGCAAAAGCGGATAGCGTGTCTCCGCCCCGCCAGAAGAAGGTGTCGATGGCGGCTTTAGCCTTGTATTTTTCCTCCCGCGACGTTTTGAGGAATAGTGCGGCCATGGTCGTCTTCATGAGCGAATAGTCCGTTCCGTTTTCCAGCGATTTCACCCATTTGAGAAGAAGGATCGTCGCCCCAAAGGCGATGATGCCGTATCCTCCCAGGGCGATGAACGGCAGGAAAAGAAGGGCGCCGCCGACGCCGACCCATTTGAAGATGCGGGACACCAGGAAGAGTTGGATAATGATGGCCAAGATACTGGTCAAGAAATGATATTCGGCAAAGAACTTATCGATATACTGGCCTTTGTCGAGACCGCCGGTCGTTCCCAACTCAACGGCTTTGTTGGCGATCCCAGAGACCACCCGGGCAATCATATACTCACCGTTGGCATTGATAAAATTGTAGAGTCCGACGACGACTGCGATCAACAAAAGATAGCGGCTCTTGAAGACCAAGCGAAATCCGCCCCCTTTTTGGAGGGGCTGTTCCTGGATTTTCTTCTGTCGTTCCTGATCGGGAGCGGCCAGTCCTAGCTTTCCGGAGAGCCTCTGGAGCTCGCTACGATGGATGAGGACGGCCAGGATAATACAAACACCAAGGATGCCGGCCGAGACCAGCATGACACGATAGAGACCCAGGGACTCGATAAACCAGGTGTTGATCTTCGAGCCCAAGGGCGCACCGAGGGTCGCACCGAAAGCGACCAGAGGAAAGACCCGCTTTCCGATGTCCTCAGTATAAAGATCGTTGGCAAAGCCCCAGAATTGGGCGACGACCATCAGGTTGAAGATCCCGATCCAGATATAAAAGATGATCCCGATGGTTCCCATGGGGACACGGAACAAATCCAGGATGTTGAAGATGATGAGGTTGGAGATGAAAAATAGGGTTACCCACGTGATCAGGAGATGTCGGGGGACGCGTGAGGCGAGCCGGCTGAAGGCCTTGACGACGAAAATCAAGATAATGGCCTGAGCGGCTCCGAGATAGCTCTTCATCTCGGGGCTCTTGGCGGTGAGGATGAGGGCATCCCGGACAGGCTTAATGATATAGTAGGCCATCAGGATCAGAAAGACGTTGAGGGCCAGGAGCAGTGCCTTGCCGGCCTCTCCCTGCCTGATATCCGTAAACAGCCTTAAGAAACGGTAAAAGAGATTGTATTTTGTTCTTTTGTCACTTAATGCGGCATCGGTTTCTGAGTTGCTCATGATCGTCCCTCCTTTGCTTCTGTATTCAGGCTAAGGATCAGAAAAGGACCGCTTCTTCGCCCTTTTCGGCGATCAGGGCCTTGATCTTGGCGATGATGAGGTCTTTCCGAGTGAGGAGCGCCCCGATCTCCTCATCCTTAAGATACCGGCTTAGCTTCGATTTGACGGTTTCCTCATCCAGCTTGAGAAGGCCCTCAAAGAACTTTCTTGAACAGACGGTGATGTCACAGCCGGGAATCAAATCAGAGATCGGCGCGAAGGCCTCGGAGAAATCGACCCGGCAGACCCGCCAGTCGTCTCGATGGACATAGATGTGGTCGGCATCCTGGCACTCGTCATAAGTCAGATTCTCCAACATTTTGACCTCTTCAAGGGCATTCGAGAACGCCTTGGGATTCGGAGGCTCCAGCTTCTTCCGTTTCCGGTCCTTCTCGCGGATGCAGTTTTCGACGTAGACCTGGAGAGTGCCCTTGCGACCCTTGATCTCTCTCTCGACGACGGGCGGGATCAACTCTAGGCCGAGGAGTCTGGTCAGCTCGTAAGCGGCGATGTCGTACTTGTAGCTGTCGGGTGTCGGTTGAGGCCTCGGCCTGTCAACATGGCGGAAAACGGCACGTTGCTTGACAGAGCCGGCGCTTAAGGTGATCAGCCAGGGGCCAGTTCTCCCCCCGAGTATTTCTCTCTCGATCTTTTCAACCTTGGCCTCACGAAGGACCTTTTCCAGGGCCTCCATTCGGCTGACTTCTTCACCCCTCGGCTGGGGCCAAATCAAGTTGCCCGAGCCGAGTGCAACAAAAAACAAGATTGGCGCGGTCATACGCATGGACGTTTTCATCGGTACCCCCCAGACACTAAAATTTCCGTTTTGAATGATCAGAGCGGACGGGGGCCCGTTGTAGACCCGGGAAATCCCGGTATCCACGATCCAGACCCTGCCCCCGAAGCGCTGCATTTCGTTTATATTTTTGGGGATTTTGGGTGTGTGGGCAATGATCATGGCCTTGGCACCGAGGTTGGCCAGGATCGTATCCACTTCTTCCTTCAAGTCCTCCTCCGGGACAGTGGCCAGCTCCCTGTACCAGAGGGGGCTGTCAGCCCGGTAAATGATCGACAGCATAAGGATCCTCTGCGGTTCCGAATTTCGATAGGCCCGCCAAACGTCGGCGAGTTCAAGTCGGTAGCGGTCGTTAATCTCTCGAAGTCCCCACTTCGAATATTTCTCGCTGATGCCTCCGTGGACGAAGAGGACGTCGTTGATCTTGATCGCGACGTTGAGCCGATGCAGCCAGGGCCCGTATTCTTTGTTGAGATTCAGAACATAGAGTCTTTGGGCGCTGCCGTCTTTTTTCTGCGAATTCCAAAACGCATCCATTGATTGTTCGCCGCTTATCCGGCGGCCTTGGGCGCGGAGCTTGGTGATTTTCTTTCTCAGAGAGTCCTCTTGCTGCTTCCGGTAGGAGTCGGGAAGAAAGGAGGTGAACTGGTCGAGGGTCAGGGCGTCTGAGTTACTGCTGAAAACGGCGCCGGTGAGGTTTATCTCCTCGTGGTTTCCGAGCAGGACATGGACCATTCCGCCCGCCGCCTCGGCCTCTTTCTCCAGACGGATGAGAAGGTCAAAGATCTTCCGGGCCTCGTCACCCCGGTCCATGATATCGCCCGTCTGCACAAGATGGGCATTTCCAGCCGCCCAGTGCTCGTTTTCGTCGACAACGTTGGTGCCCTTAAGGATCTTGATGAAATTCTCATATTCTCCGTGCAGGTCGCCGACGACGACGATCCTTTCGATACCCGACCATTCCCAGGGGATCTCTTCAGCGGTTACGGCCGCCGGTGAGGCCAAGAAAGCAAAGGCCAAAATGAAAAAAAGGGCGCGCCTGATCGCGGCGTTCGACATCTGCTTTAATAGTAAATTAACCGCCGGATATGTCAAGTCAAAGTTTCCGTTTGACTCGGGGAGGAGAAATTGATATCCTTTGGCTGGAATGCAAAAGGATGAAGGAGGGAGAGGCCATGTATGCACGCCTAACCGAGATTAACATCAAGCCCGAAAAGATCGAGGAGGCTATCGAACTTTATAGGAAAAGCGTCGTTCCCGCCGCCAAGTCCCAGAAAGGATTTATGGGTCTTTACCTCCTCACGGACAGACCGACGGGAAAGGGCCTCGCCATAACCTTCTGGAAGACAGAGCAGGACGCCCTGGCCAACGAGCGCAATCTCTATTACCAACAACAGCTGGTCAAGTTCATCGAGTTCTTTCGATCTCCGCCTATCCGGGAGGGTTACGAAATCAGCGTCAAAGCTTGAATTCTCTCCTGCCCTTATCTTGTGCTCGGCGGGATTATTGATTATAGTATGCCCCTGGCAAGATTCCTAAAGGATGAGGTAACGCCATGGTCGAACAATTCGCCGAAAGCCAAGTGGTCAAGATCGCCCTGCTCATAGACGGGGACAACGCCCAGCCGACGCTTATCGGAAGCATCATCGGCGAGACGGCCAAGTACGGCTCGATCACAATCCGCCGGGTGTACGGGGATTGGACGACGGCCAGCATGTCCGGTTGGAAAAACGCCCTGAACAATTATGCCATTCAGCCCATCCAGCAATTCCGCTATACGATTGGGAAGAATGCCACGGACAGCGCTATGATCATCGACGCCATGGATATCCTCCACGGCCACCTGGTCGGCGGGTTCTGCCTCGTCTCCAGCGACAGCGACTATACACGGCTGGCCACCCGGATTCGCGAACACGGGATCTTCGTCATGGGCATCGGCAAGAAGTCGACGCCCAAAGCCTTTGTCAATGCCTGCAATATTTTTATCCAAACCGAGAATTTGGCCCCTCCACAGCAGGCGCCAAGAAGCAGGAGAGAGGCCAAAGTCCCCGAAATCAAGAGCGAGAAACCCAGAGAACTCGACCCCCTTCCGTTGCTTAAAGGCGCCTATGAGATGGCCGTTCAGGTGGACGGCTGGGCGAACCTGGGCACGCTCGGGTTCTACCTCCACCAGCTCGACCCGAGCTTCGACCCGCGCACCTACGGCTTCAAGCAGCTATCCCAATTGATCAAGAGCCACTCCAACTCTTTCGAGCTCAAGTTCAAAGAAGAAAGCGGAACGACCAACGTCTACATGAGAAGCAAAGAATAGCGGGCCTTCAGGGTTGAGCCTCTGAGAGGAACGACCGCAGCTTTCCCCCTTTGCTGAAGCTCTCCAGCTTGCGCAGCGCCTTGGCTTCGATCTGGCGGATGCGCTCACGAGTCACCTTGAAGACATCGCCCACTTCCTCCAAGGTGTGCTCCTTGCCGTCCATCAGCCCGAAACGCAGCTTCAGCACCTCCGCCTCTCTCTCGGTGAGGCTGTCCAGGGCATGCTCGATCTGTTCCCGCAGGTTGCGATGGATCACGGCTTCCTCGGGAGAAGGGCTGGTCTTGTCTTCGATGAACTCTCCCAACCGGCTGTCGTCCTCGTCGCCCACGGGCGCATCGAGCGAAACGGACTCTTGGGAGGCCTTGATGATCTCCCGAACCTTGGCCACGGTCAGCACCATTTTCCGGGCCAACTCTTCATGGGTCGGTTCCCGCCCTTTTTCTTGGACGCTGGCCTGGACGAGCTTCTTCAACCGATTGATCGTCTCCACCATGTGAACGGGAATACGGATGGTCCGCGCCTGGTCGGCGATGGAACGGGTGATCGCCTGCTTGATCCACCAGGTGGCGTAGGTGGAGAATTTGTATCCCCTCCGGTAATCGAATTTCTCCACCGCCCTCATCAGCCCGATGTTCCCCTCCTGGATCAGGTCCAGGAACCCCAGGCCGCGATGGGTGTATTTCTTGGCGATCGAGACGACCAGCCTCAGGTTGGCCTCGACCAGCTCTCTCTTGGCCCGGTCTCCAAGCTGTTTCCCCAGGCTGATCTGGCGGAGGATCTCACCGGACTCCTGGCAGCTAATCCCGATTTCGTCGTGGCTCTTTCTCAGGACCTTCTTGACCTCGGCCAGACGTTTCTGGAGTTCGACCCGCCTTTGGCGGTCCTTGATTCGGCGCAGGCTCGACTCCAGCTCCTCCTGTGTTTCAGCCAGTTCGCAGAAGGCCTCGAAGCGGGAGCGCATATGCTCGATGATCATCTCGAGGCGGGCCGGCCAGATGTTCAGCTGCCTGATCAGGTGGATGATCTTGACTACGAGCCGGCCGCGGGCGCGGGCGCTCTTTTTGCGCGGTTGGATTTTCTCCAGCACGGCAGTGGTCTGGCGGATCTTTTTGAAAATCCTGACCAAGCCCGTTTTCCGAACCGCCAGTCTGTCTTCCTCGATGTCTTCGCCACAGTCGAAGATCTGCGGCATGGCCTGGAGGTCCTGCTTGATTACCTCCTCCAACGCAAAGAGCTCGGTCATCAGAAGGCGGGTCCCGGTCAAGGCCTTCATGATGGTCCTCTGGCCCTTCTCGATCTGTTTGGCCAGGCCAATCTCTCCTTCCCGAGTGAGGAGGGAAATGCTGCCCATGTCTCGGAGATAGAGTTTGACCGGATCCGTTGTCGTCTCTCCCTCTCCGGCGGGCAGAATCCCGGTCAGGGTCCCGCGCAGATGAGTCGGGGGCTTGGCCTCGTCCTTGAAAAGAGTGGACAGTTTTTCGAAATCCTCCTCCAGGTCCAGCCCCTCGCGGAAACGTTGGCTGCGGCGGTCGAAGGGAGGATAGTCGCGTTTTATCCCGGCCAAATTAACACCTCATCAGGTTTTCAAGCTGAGATTCCCCTCTGATATAACACGTCTTCGGGCGAATCTGTTGCCCTGGAAAACCGATTTTGGGGTCATTTTCTCAAAAAATGTTGGAAAAATCAAATCCTTTCGTCTTATTGACTTTTCTCCGAATATTCTGATATTAGTTACTCATAAGGGAGTCGTCGAGAGAGGAAAGGCAGACATGAGAATTGAAGCCCGGCATAAAAACGACATTGTTATCTTCGACCTGGAGGGGGAGATCAAAAGGTCGGACATTACAGATGTGACGCTGCATCAGCTGGTCAAAGAGCAACTCGATAGCGGGAAGCGAAAGATCATCCTCAATTTTGACGCGGTGGAATTCATCGACAGCTTTGGGGTGGGCGAGATCCTGGCCAGCTATATTTCCACCCACAACCTGGGTGGGAAGCTGAAGCTCGTAAGGATATCGAAGAAGCTGTTTCTTATCTTCCAGGTCACGATGTTGACCAAGGTCCTCGATATTTACGAAGAGGAGGAAACCGCCCTGAAGAGTTTCTTCTAGTCTCTGGCGGCTTTTCCCTCCTCCTGATACAATTGGCCCATGGCGAAGAATCGCCTCCGCTCCGCGCTCTCCCGCGTCGTCGACCTCAAGCCCGGAGAAGGGGTCATCGCCGTCTTCCTGTTCCTCTACTTCTTTTTTATCACCTCACCCTATTACATCATCAAGAGCCTCCGCAACGCCAGCTATCTCAGCGGGTTGGGCGACGAAAAGCTGCCTCTGGCCTATTTCCTGACCGCCATCCTGATGGGGTTTATCGTCACCTTTCACAGCCGGCTCATGGTCAGGCTGCCGCGGTCCCGACTGATCATCTTCAGCCTGGCCTTCTTTTTCTCGAACATCATCATTTTCTGCTGGCTTTTCGAGCGAGGCTGGAAGTGGGTCCCCGTCGTTTTCTGGGTATGGGCGAACATATTCGCTATCGTCCTGGTGACGCAGTTCTGGATCCTGGTCAATGATGTCTTCAACCCCCGGGAGGCCAAACGGATGATCGGTTTTATCGGAAGCGGAGCTCAGCTCGGGGCCATCCTGGGAGGGATGCTGGCCGGCGTCTTAGCAAAAAAGGCAGCCTGGCTGCTCTTGCCCCTGGCCGCGGTGATGCTGGGCCTGGGCATTATGGTGGTCTCGGGAATCTTCAGATGGCGGCGGCATAAGACTGAGGAGATCGACAGAGAGGCCAGAGGCAAGGTGGCCGGATCGACCAAGGTGGGCTTCCGGGATGCGTTTGAAACAACCCGCCAGAGTCCCTACCTCCTGCTCCTTGCCGGAATTATGATGGTCACCCTGGTCGTCTCGACTCTTATCGATTGGCAGTTCAACAGCATCGTGAGTTTTGAAGTGAAAGGGGAGAACAACCTGACCTCGTTTTTCGGCTATTTCAACGCCGGGACCATGTTCTTCGCCTTTCTCTTCCAGCTCCTTCTGACCAGCCCGATTATCAAGACATTCCGCATCCGCGGGGCGCTTCTGTTCTACCCTCTTATCCTCTTCCTTGGCACGGGCGGCATCGGATTAGCTGCCTTGACCGGCATTGTCCTCCTCGTGCCGGCCATCCTCATCAAAGCGAGCGACAAGAGCCTAGCCTATTCCCTCAATCAGTCCGTGCGGGAATTGCTCTATATCCCAATTTCGCCCGAACAAAAATACAAGAGCAAGATATTCATCGACATGTTCCTGAACAGGTTCGCCAAGGGACTCGGTGCCGTCATCCTGGCTGTGCTCCTCTGGCTCGTTCCCAGAGCGCCCGGGCCTCAGGGTGGGCAAGGGGCCATCAGATATATCAGCCTGATCGTTCTGATCATAATTGCCGTCTGGGCATTTCTCAACTTTCGGATCGGCCGCGAATACGCCAACCTGGTCAAGGCGAAGCTGCACAAGCAGTACGAACGGGGTGACTTGCTGGTCGACCAGCGGCTCGATGTGGACTTTACCAAGCTGGTTTTTGACACCGTGGAGAGCAAAAACCGGAGCTCGGTCCTTTACTCCATGAACCTCTTTGACCTGATCCGTCAGGACAAGCTCACGCCGGAGGTCAGGAAACTCATCTCCTATCGAACCGACGAGATACGTGCCGCTTCCCTGGGGGGAATGTTTGAACAGACTGAGACGGGCCTGGGGCCAAAGACAGAGGACGAATTGAGCGAAGACGTCCTGAAAAAAGAGGTCCAGGAGATCATGAACCTGGATGTCTACCAGGATGTGATGAAGGAGTACCTCGAAAAGACGCTGGCCGACAAGAGCGCCGGCGCGGAAGTGGCCCGGATGGAGGCGGCCAAAGCGATTGGGTTCATGGACTCCCGGGCGCCCCTCGTCGGAAAACTGGAAGACCTTCTCGAAGACGGGTCTCCCGAGGTCAGCCGCTATGCGATCCAGAGCGCTGCAGCGCTCAAACGAAGGGTGGACGTCCCGGTCCTGGTTCATAAGCTCAAGAGCCCCGCACTTCGGGAGGATGCCATTGACGCTCTCCGGAAATTCGGTCCCCGGATCGCCGGGACCATGTCCGATTACCTCGCCGATCGCGGGGAAGATACCGAGCTCAGGAAGACGGCGGCGGCGATCCTGGCCAGCATCGGAACCCAGGAGTCAGCCGATTACCTGAGTTGGGAATTGACTGGGGCGGGAGATGCTCTGGTGGATGAAGTCATCGATGCCCTTGATCGGATCCGAACTGCGGATTCCCGGGTCCGGTTTCCTGGGGAGACTATTAGACTGATGATTTCTAAAGAAACCAGGCTCTTTTACCAAAATCTGGTCGATCTCCACAGTGAGGTCCAACCGCTTGAGGAGAGCGTCAGCCGCCGTAGAGAGAAGAGGCTCTCTGACTCACTCTGGAATATCTTTAAGCTTCTTGGACTCATCTATCCCCAGGAAGATATGATTAAAGCTTACCAGAACCTGAAAGTCGGGACTAAAAACTCCATAGCCTACTCCCTGGAGCTTCTGGACAATATCCTGGAGCGGGATATTCGCGACCTCGTTTTTCCTGTCGTCGAGGACCTGCCCCTCGAGGAAAAGGTGAAGAGGTGCCGGTATCTCCTGGCCGGTTTTAGGGCAGGGAAGGACAGCGATGGTTGAGATGAGGAGACCCGCTCATTCACCGCTATCCGTCCTGATGTTCTTCTATTTTTCCTTGGTCACCTTCTCCATCTATGTCGTCAAGCCGGCCAAGGAGTCCCTCTTCCTCGATTATCTTACCAAGAAGAGGCTCCCCTATGCTTTCCTCTTGACGGCGATCCTGATGGGGCTGGCCGTCTCCCTCAATTCCCGTCTTCTGAGGAGAGTCAACAGACCCCTCTATATCATCTCTTCTTTGGCCTTTTTCGTCATCAGCGGCCTGGTTTTTTGGTTGTTTATCCGGGGATCCTCGCCCTGGAAGTGGACCTTCCTCCTTTTATATTCCTGGGGGGATATTTTGATGGTGACGGCGATCACTCAGTTTTGGATCTTCGTCAACGACCTTTTCCGGCCCCGCGAAGCCAAGCGCACGGTCGGTTTTCTGGTCAGCGGCGGCCTGCTGGGGGGGATCGCTGGTTCGCTCGTTGCACGGTACCGGCCGCTGCACTTGCGGACAGAAAGCCTGGTCCTGGTCGGCCCGGTCCTTCTCGTTCTGTGCATCGTGATCGTTCTTGTTGTCCAGAGGACGTCGCGCCAAGAAGCAAAAGAAGAGGATAAGGCGGCGGAGCGCAAAAGGGAAAAAGTGGGGTTTGCCCAGAGCCTGGCCATTCTCCGTAAAAACCGGTATCTCCTTCTTCTGAGCGGCCTGATCCTCTCCACCATCATCGTCTCCAACCTGGTGGATTTCCAGTTCAAGTCCGCGGCCGAGATCAGCTTTCCGGAGCGGGACCCCCGGACCTCGTTCCTGGCCACGTTCTATCTCGTGATCCTGATCGTTTCTTATTTATTCACAGTCTTCCTGACTTCGCGTATCCTTAAGAACTTCGGGATGAAAATCGCCCTCCTCATCCTGCCTTTTCTCCTGCTGCTCTGCTCTCTCACCATTTTCTTTATCCCCGCTGCCGGGATGATCTACTGGGCGGTCACTATCAAAGGCGCGGACAAATGCCTCTCTCATTCCCTCTCCCAATCCGTCCGAGAGGTTCTCTACATTCCCGTGCACCAAGACATCAAGTACAAGGCCAAGGTCTTTATCGACATGTTCCTGAATAAATTCGCCGACGGCCTGGCCGGGTTGGTACTGATCGGCATCTCCGCTTTCATCGATCTCTCTGAAAGGGACGTCAGCCTGGTCCGGGACGTCAGCCTGATCATCATCGTCTTCATCGTGATCTGGGTCTGGTTCGGCCTACGCGTCACGCGCGAGTACGTCACCATCGTCAAGAACAACCTGCATATCAAATGGCGTGACGCCGACAGGCTCATCACCGAGAAGATCGATGTCGATATGACCAAGGCTGTCTTCGACATGCTGCAGAGCCGCGAACGGAGCTCGGTCCTCTATGCCATGAACCTGTTCGATCTCATCAAGAGGGAAAAAATGACTCCCGAGCTCAAGAGCTTGATTTCGATAAAAGGCGATGAGCTCCGCGCCCGCTCCATGGACTCGCTCCTGGATGTCACGGGCGAATCCCTCCTTCCCGAAATCGACGACGCCCTCGAACCCGAGGAGCTGGACGCTCAAATACGAGAGATCATGGCCCTCGATGTCTACCAGGAGCTGATCAAGGAAAAGATCGAGAAGGCGACCCGGGAAAAGGGCGGCCGGGCCGAGGTCTCCAGGATGGAGGCGGCTAAGGTCATGGGGATGATGGAGCCTGGAATCCCACTGCTGAAGGAGCTCAAAAAGCTGCTCCAGGACGACTCCCCCGAGGTTGTTCGTTATGCCGCCGAGAGCGCCGGCCGGCTGAAGAAAAGGGAGTTTGTGCCTCTCCTTCTGGATCACCTGAGCCGCCCGGCTACGCAGGAATCCGCGGCCCAGGCTCTGCGTTCGTATGGCGATGCGATCGTGGGGACTCTAAAGGATTACCTGAGTGATCCCCAGGAGAACATCCGGGCCCGGCAGTCGATTCCCGAGATCCTGGCGAAGACGGGTTCTCAGAAGGCCGCCGATATAATGACCATGGAGTTGGCCAAGGAAGAGACGGAGCTTGAAACAGAGCTCATCGAGGCCCTCCATAGAATGAGGCTTGACAGCCCCGATATCCGGTTTTCTTCGAGCGGTGTGCACCTGAAGGCCGTGTCCCTGATCAAGAAGTGCTATTTGCTCGTCCTCCAGATCCATGATGTTCGGGGTGACCGGAAGAGGGAGATGCTTCTTCGGGACCTGGAGAACATGCTATCCCGGACCTTGAAGGAGATTTTCGAGCTGCTCGGGCTCGTCTATCCTCAGGAGGACATCATCAAGGCCTATCAGAACATACTCGTGGGGACGAAAAAGGCGCTAGACTATTCGGTCGAGCATCTCGACAATATCCTGAAAAGAGAAATCAAGGAGCTTCTCATCCCGCTGATCGAGGATACCACCCTCGACGAGAAGGCCCGGATCAGCCGGAAAATGATCAAGGCGGCGGAAAAAACCATTCTCACTTGAAGTCCGGCCCTTACCAATAGTATAATTCTGCTTAGGGATTGTGATGCCGAGATTGTTTGTTTATCCGAAAAAGGGGGATTCTTTCTGGCACACGCTCAAAAGGGAAAAGACCTTGATCGGCCGGTCTGAAGATAATGACTTGGCCCTTCCCGACGCCTTCTCCTCCGGCCACCACGCGGTCATCGCTCCGGCGGACAGCGGGTTCTGTGTCCGGGACAACGGCAGCAAAAATGGGACTTTCCTCAACGGCAAAAAGGTCCAGGGGGAGATCGAGCTTAAAAGGGGGGATGAGATCCTGATCGGCTCGACACGGATCATATACGACAAGGAGTTGTCCAGCAACGTCGAGGTGACCGAGGTCATTCATCCCTCACGCAACATCAACACGGTGATTCCCCTCAAGGACATCCTGAAGAAGCAGGACATCGACACCACCATCCAATCGCTCGCCACCCCGGCCGACTTCATCAAGATCAAGTCGGACTACAAGTCCATGGCCGTGCTGAACGAAGTGAGTAAGGCGCTTGTTCTCCACCAGCCCCTTCATGAACTCCTGGAGCGGATCATGGACCTGATGTCGGAATATCTGCCCATGGACCGAGGGGTCTTGATGCTCAAGGAGGGAAACCCTCCCCAGATGATCGCCAAGGTGCCGCGCATAAACAACAAGAACCTTCTCCGCCAAAAGATCCTGGTCAGTCAGAGCATCATCAACATGGTCCTGGACAACCACTCCTCGGTGCTGACCGCTGACGCCCAGACAGACGACCGGTTGAAGACGAAGGACAGCATCATCAAGTCGAACATCCACAGCGCCATGTGTGTGCCGCTCTGGAACAACCGGGAGATCATCGGCGTAATCTATGCCGACCGCATTTCGCTGCTCGACCAGTTCAGCGAGGACGACCTGCGGCTGATGACCCTTCTTTCCAACTTGGCCGCGGTCAAGATCGAAAACTCCCGGGCCATCGAGCAGGCCATCGAGGTCGAGAAGTTCCAGAAGGAGTTGGCCCTGGCTGCTCAAATCCAGAAGGACTTCCTTCCCAAGAAGAACCCGCCCTGCGAGAATTTCGACATCTCCGGGACGAACATCCCCTGCAACCAGGTCGGCGGGGATTATTATGATTTCATCGCTATCGACCCCTGCCGGCTGGCCGTTATCGTCGCCGATGTCTCGGGAAAAGGCATGAGTGCGGCGCTGCTCATGGCGTCGCTCCGGGCCGCCCTCATTGCCGAGGTCGGTCCCCAGTTGCGGCTTGAGCACATGGCCGCGAAACTCAACGATTTCGTCTACAGCAGCTCGGCCTCCAACCGGTTCATCACCTTCTTTTTCTGCGAGCTGGACATGCGGTCGGGGCTGCTCCGCTATATCAACGCGGGACACAACCCGCCGATCGTCATCTCCAAGGAGGGCACAATCGCCCGGCTCGACCCCACAGGCTTCTGCCTGGGGATGTTTCCGTCGATCGCTTATGAGGTCAGCCAAGTGACCCTGGACAAGGGAGACATGGCCGTCTTGTTCACCGACGGGATCACGGATGCCCGGAATAAGGACAACCATGAATTCGGCGAGGAGAACCTGATCGGTTCGCTGAAGAAGATATCGAAGAAACCGGCCTCGGAGATCGTGGGGAAAGTCTGCGCTGAGTTGTCCTCGTTCACGGCTGGAGTCGAGCCGTTCGACGATATGACCCTGATCGTACTCAAGAGGACCGGATAAGAGCCGGTGTCCGGCCCAAGACTCGCCTCGCTGGACGCTTTTCGCGGTCTGACCATCGCCGGCATGATCCTGGTCAATGACCCGGGGAGCTGGCAATTTATCTATCCTCCGTTGCGCCACGCCGAGTGGCACGGCTGGACACCCACCGACCTCGTCTTTCCCTTCTTCGTCTTCATCGTAGGAGTAGCGATTCCCCTGACGCTGTCCCGAAAGAAGGAAGAAGGGGTGGGGAAGGGCGACTTGTACCTTAAGATTTTCAGGCGGAGCGTCCTCATCTTTGCCATCGGCATGGTGCTCCGTCTCATCCCGCGGTTTGACTTCGCCGCCGTCCGCATCCCGGGAGTGTTGCAGCGCATCGCCCTGTGCTACCTCTTTGCGGCGCTTCTCTATCTCCATTCAGGGAGCAAGGGCCGGATCGTATGCGCCGTATTGATTCTGGCCGGGTACTGGGCGGTCATGAAGCTGGTGCCCGTGCCCGGTTATGGCGCCGGCGTCCTCGATTACCAAGGAAACCTGGCCAGCTATATTGACTTCAGGTTCCTGGCCGGTCATCTCTATGAGCCGGCGTTTGACCCGGAGGGCATCCTGAGCACCTTCCCGGCGATCGTGACGGCGGTCCTGGGAACGCTCACCGGTGACTGGCTCCGAACAAACAGACGGCTGGCGACCAAGACGCTCGGGCTCTTTGCCGCCGGGGTGGGCATGACCGCCCTCGGGCTGGCCCTCCATCCCTATTTTCCGATCAACAAGCAGCTCTGGACGAGCACTTTTGTCATCTTCACCGCTGGGGCGGCGCTCCTCCTTCTGGCCCTGTTCTATTTCCTGATCGATAACCGGGGATGGAAAAGATGGGCGACTCCATTTTTCATCTTCGGGACGAACGCCATAGCTGCCTATGTCGGCTCGATTCTAATGGTTAAGTTGTTCGCGCTGCTGAAGGTTTCCTCGGGAGGCGAAAAGATCAACCTGCTCGTCTGGGTCTATCAGCACATGTTTGTCCCCTGGGCGGGAAGCCTCAACGGGTCTCTGGCCTATGCCGTCTGCTATGTGCTCCTCTGGCTGGCCCTGATGACTCCGCTTTATCGAAAGAAAATCTTTATTAGAATCTGATACGTATGGGAGTGAGGGGATTCACGAGGTCAAGATGAAGATAGCCAATCGCCGACACGGGTTCTTGCGAACGCTCCTACCTGTTCTCTTGCTTGTGGGAGGAGTGACTCTTCAATCTTCCTGCGGAAGAAAAAAGGAAGTTCCCCGACAGGCCTCCGGGCCGGGGC